>Ga0116231_10001569_pt1 | contig 46943 bp, 48 predicted proteins | sample S1TSphgellanicum_2_FD_89695 | JGI IMG/M metagenome (GOLD analysis project Ga0116231, IMG submission 89695) | Host-associated microbial communities from peat moss isolated from Minnesota, USA - S1T2_Fd - Sphagnum magellanicum MG | ecosystem: Host-associated > Plants > Peat moss > Unclassified...
CTAAATTTGGGCATCACTTATTGTCATCTTGTTTCACTAGCTTAATTGACCTGTCCTAGCAATTGGTCCCCGTTCACTACGGGGTTAACATGTTTTACCATGATTTCATATAGTGAATCTGTCCTAGTTCATTCAAAATCCTAGTGAAATACAAGGTGAACTTGGCCACATCTCCTAGTAGTGAAATGTAGTTGAAATGTAGTCAAATTGGACAATAATCACAATGTGTGAAGGTGAAAAAAGACAAGATTTTTTCTTGTGTAACAAAACACATTGTTATATACTAGATGCTTGATTTGACAATTTCATCAAAGTTGCACCACAACACCAAAAAAAGTATAAGTTGTAGGATAATTAAATGGCATTGCAACTTCTAGTTGTAACAAAATTCAACTATTTTATTAATGAAAAAAAATCCTATTTTGAATAGTTAATAAATTGCAAAAAAAATAGCCCCCCTAGAAAATCAAACAAAAAAAATGCATAAATATAACATACAAAATTTTAAAAGGGAAAGAAAATGTGAATTTGCAACATAGATCTAGGATAACAATTATGTGCCAAAACAATATAACAAACATGAAGCACAATAGGAAAACAAGATTGTTAAATCAAGTGCAAAATTTATATATATATAGTCATTATTTGTGACTTGAACCCAAAAATAAATTGCAAACTAATTCATTCAAAACACATTTATGAAAAAGTTATTTTTGAAGTATAAGGACCCACAATCCTTGAATTTAGTGATGCCAATAATACCTATGAGTGTGATTTGACTTTAAATCTATTGAAACTATAGTAAAGCATGGAAAAGATATGTGAACTTCAATGTCATGATTTCTACACTAAGTGTAAGGTGATTTTCATAAATGCAAGGTTAGCATAAACTTGGAAAATGTTCTAACAATTTGATAATGTTTAATATGAATAATTGAATCATAAAAAATTAAAAACAATTTTTGATTCTTATCAAAGTTAATAAGATGTGGTAGGTTTAAATAATTGTGAATGCCATCACTAATATGAAGACATGCCTTCTTATTTTGTATGATGTTTTTCACCTATGAGCTAATTAAAAGGTAATTATCATGATGATTCATGTTTTTCCAATTTTATATTTTGATTAAATTATTCCACCAAATGAAAAAATTCAAGCCTCCCATGTTTTGGTTTGTTTTTTCATACATTTCTAAAGTTGAAAATTCCCAAATCATTTGATGGCTATTTGGATGAACTTGTGTTATTATTCTTTGGTTTTTTAGGGAAACAAAGTTATGTTGATCTAAGGGAAGTTTATTTTTCTATATTTTTTAGAACATGCAAGATGTATTATAAACTTAGGGCACAATTATTAACTCCCATAATGAAAAAGGGTGTGGGAGTTTTAATATGGGACTAGGATAAACTCACAAGCATGAGTTCAAGTTCAGTAAATTTGTACAAACCAAGAAAAAAATGATTAATGCAAATTAAAATCAAAATGGTGAAAAAAAAAACCATTAGCAATCTAATTCATAAGACATGCCATGACCTAAACTTGGGAAGAGCTCACCAATCTCCTCCCTATAATATATTCTATGATTAGTAATAGGGCTACATCAAAGTGGCAAAAAAATCTTGAAACTTTCACACACAAAAAATTGTAATTTTACCAAGTTATGAACCTCACAACTTTTTAAGCTTATAATTCCAAATACAAGTTTCTCAATCGAAGTTCTTAATGGCAAAGTTATAGTCTTTACATAAACATTTACAGTGCCATATCACATGTTCAATAAGGTCATTTGACTCTTGTTTCTTGCATTTTAGTGGTTGAAAGTCAAATTGTCAATTTAACTCCCAACCATTCCTTTCTTCATAACATAAGCTTCAAATCTCCAAATGGAGCATGAAAACCCATTTTTTATATTTGCATTTCAAAACTTTTTCAAGGTTTTCAAAAGACCTATTTCAACATCATTTGTTATTTGCACTTTTGTCTTGAGATTCAAAATTTCAACTCCCAAAATGGAAAAACCATTTGGGAGTTTTGGGATTCACTTGATCTCACACTTGTGAAATGTGCATGAATCATGAAACATATTCCCCCTCTCGTGGTACGATCACAACATACATGACCAAGAATTGTTCAATGTTCAATTGGAAAAGGTTATCCTTAGTGAAGAAATAATATCTTGCCACCATGAATGACATTTTTCCCCAATTCATCATGGACATCTTTAAAGTTCATTACTTCAAACCCAAAAGCTTTAGGCCATTAATTATTGGATGTTTGGCCTGATGGATGTTAAATTGTTAAATTAGATATTTAGGGCAACTATTGATGAAGAAACTATGTGGTCCAATGTTGGCTAATTAGAATCACATTGTAATGCTAATTCATTTTGATGGTTACGAATGTTACTTAAGGTTATCAACATTAAGCAAGTTAGCTATATCATGTCACACTAGTCATGTTGGTTTTTATGCAACCTAACATCATATTAGTTTAAAGTCAACCTAAATAAAAATAACAACTAAATGCAAGAGTAAAATGAGATATTCCAATGGTCATTGAAATTCAATCATCACAAAATTTTGGTTGTGATTGAATTTTGTCACAATCTTAACAATTGATTGAATTTTGGTCATTAGCTTCATGATCGCTTTTTTTTGACCTAGGTGGACAAGGTGTTGGGTCCCAATGGGAACAAAATTCAGTCCCATGGACTATATGTAGTGGGTTGCTTGGGTTCTGGTCCCCTATAACAATGAAAATTTAGTTTCAAAGAAATAAAAAAACTTGAACTATCAAGGCAACTAAATTTTGATCACCATGTTGATGGTCTAATTTTTTTAATTTACATTATTGCTATTCAAACTAGGTGGACTTGATTAATCATGTTCCAATCCCTATGGCAACTGAAATTTATTATAATTTTTAAAAAATCAAGATATGACAATTGAATTTTGATCACAACTAAAATTTTGATTACCATATTGAATGTCTAGTTTTTTTCTGTGTGGGAGGTGGGGGGGACCAAAGGTTTTTTTACTTTAAGAAACTTTGTTGTGGAAAGAATGATAAACAAATTACAAAATAAATCGAAAAAACTTACTTGCAAAGAGAAACAAGCACCAGTCAATATAATCAACTAGCAAACTAATCATCAAAGGCAACAACTAATGTAAATTGGATGCATCATGTTAGTTTTGACAAGCCACTTGGATGCTTATAACTTCTTCAGCCTTGATAGGTTATTTGAGTTCTTGAAGTTGTGAGGTGGTCATTCTTACAAATGTTGAAGATGGATGTCCTAATTAAGAACGTTTTTACTATGTACTTCAATAAAAATAAATATTAAAAAAAATTAGTATTGATTATATCAGTTTTGTATTATGATTTAAAATATTATCCTTTTTTCTTCAATAATACATATGACATGTTATATGTGCTCCTAATGTAAATGCTTAAAATTAATGTACATGATTCATAATCATTGCGTAAAATTAAAATACTATTAATCACTTCATATATATACATGAATCTGTAATACAGTTTCAAAAGTATACTTCGAAACATGGACTGTTGTACAAATGAGAGTGGAATGCACATCTCTCTTCCTATCCACCGATTCAATATGCTGACAAATGTATCCTCTTGCAGTCTAGGAAACGAGCTATATGTCAGTTGATGACTACTAAGATTGAGATTGCAACCCAAGAGATGGGGACAGGTTTGCAGGATTTTAGGTGCTTCCAGTAGTACTATTGGCTCTGGACATTAATAGCAAAGTGAGACAAACCCAGAGTTCCATAATGCCATTTGCCTCTTAGCTTGTTGTGCAAACCCAAGTACCATCATATGAGTTGGTGTTGAATGGGTTTGAGTTGGAGTTGAAAAGGGCAGGAGGAATAGTGTGGGGGGATTCTGGAGTTGAAGAAGTAGAAACTACCCTATCAAACGATACTTTTCTCAAGCAGTAAGAATTGCAAAACAGTAGCATATCTGCACTCAGTCCCATAGGCCTGATCATCAGTTTTAAATCACAGACCAACCCACCTTGCCCAGGTGACATAGTTACTCAACCCAAAGGGGAGACCATACTCCTTTACAATAACAGGCTCATTTCTGGCACTCCTTCTTTGGCTCCACACATATGTACCCCGCTCAAGCTGGCTGCCAGGCACTGTGTTGTCCAGTATATATGCTACCAGGAAGGCAATCACCATATTCAGTGACAAAATGGTATTGAGTGCAAAGTTCAGCTGCACAAACCACATTCCGCTGTGTTTCTTAGCACCCATCTCTCCTATCTCTATTCATTCTTCGTTCCTTAGCTTCTGACTTGTTCACAATGCATAATAGCAACACTTTCTACCACCATAATGATGGCCAAGATTTCACTGCACACCATTCAATGGAGTGAAGCCATTACATCACAAAGTCCAAGGTGGGAAGAATACCGTTTGGTATTTGGTGTGGATGGGACCATTAGCTGAAATAGTGTACTGCTGAAAGTAAGAAGGCACTCCTGCCACTCCAGCACTGCTGCCCCCCTTATACTGCTGGAAGTATGCTGGCACAGATAGTGAGAGGAAGAGAGAGAAACCCACAATCAAAACATTCCTTGAGCTCCCTGTTTCAGTGTAGCGCAGGTTGGAGAGACCAAGAGCTGCCAGCATTGTCCACATGAACACAAGCAGCCCTGCAGCGATTACTTGTGGGATTGATGCAAGGAAACCACCTATTTTACCTGCAACATGCATAGGTAGAACATGCACACAAATGATCTTCCCAGCACAATTCATACAAGACCCTACTCTGAATTCCACCTGTATAAAATGTCAAGTGAAGACTTGTGACCACACGAGAGGCTTCCACCTTCAGTCACGTAACTTTGTGGACAAAAGGATATAAAGTCCTCACCAACAACAGCTGCAAGAATCAACACACATGCACCAAACTCCACAGCCCAACGGCTGCCCATCTTTGTGACAGCAATGGTGTGCACATTCTCTGTGAGTGTGGATGCACCTGCTCCAGTGCCCCACAGTCCTGCCAAGAAACTTGTCAAACCTTCCAGCCCTATTCCTCGGCTCACCACCCCTGGGGGAGGGGCCCTTGATGCTACTAGCAATGATGTGGCATGGTATGTCCCCACCTGCAACATCCCAACTCTCAAATTGTCATTGATCATCAGCATGCAAATTACTTACAGTGCTGTGGTCCAGCAACCCATTTGAAACTTCCATTTGAAACTTTCACCTTACTACCCGATCACTTTTTTCAAAAAACATTTATATGAATCAAAACAACACAATATCTATAAGAATGCAGACTTCTCTCATGAAACACTTTGAAGGTTGTGTCAGTTCCAGTAATACAAAAACCAACAAGATAAGAATGAATGTGGTCATAACCTTATGAGTGGATCACTCACAAAGTGTCGGACCATGACCTGTATTATGAATAGCAGTGGCAAGCTGCCATCACCCATCCCACTGATTTCATCAACTCCTGACAATGGGTGTAGATAAGTATATCATAACCTGCCCAAAATCTGTGGCAAACCATTCTACAAACTTCTGCAGCAAATATCTGAGTTTCTGTCACATTACTGGAAGAAACAGGAAGATTCAGTCAGTCATGATGTTAGCTGGCACTAAAGAGACACAGCTAAAAAGGGTCACTAGTATAGGAATAAAAAATACCATGCATTTCTCTCTTGAATGACATTGGGCACACATGGATTGGACCTGAGTTTTGGAAAGTTTAGAGAAGAGTCCAACCTTAGCAATGACCCTAGCAACATTCAGTAGTTCATCTTAGATGTCACTGCTTTTGAGGCAGGCTCCTTAATGAATTTGAGATTCAAGGTCTACTTACCGAATCTACTGAGGCAACAAGTGATGCTACGATCATGACTATTGCTGTCTCCCAGTGGAAAGTAGGGCGACCCCATTGAAATGGATATGGGAACCAGATCCAAGCTGCAGATGACAGAGCATCTGAATAATCAGTTCGGCAACTCTTCATGGCAGCTGTGTGCTTTGCACAAGCTGGAGTGACAATGGTAGTTGCATTCCTAAGTAGATTGAAATCACAGCCTTTGTAGGTGTAGACTTTGGTCTCTGTTAGGAGGAAGGCATAAGCCCACACAAGTAACAGACCCAATGGCACCTGGCATACACACCAACAAGACACACAACCATCAATTCATTACCTGTTACCTACCTCCCAAGCATTTAGTACCAACAAGCTATTCAGAAACCAAGGTTCTCTTGGACAGCACCATGCAGCATAGCCCTACTACCCTCGAAATAGACAAATTTTCATTGTAAGCTGAAGACTGGAGAACTTTTCTAAACACTTTCGACATTTGCATTTGAACACCTGTAGTGTAGGTGAAGTTTGGAACAAACCGCATATATTTGGAATATTCGGTGACCGAAAACTGAAATCTTGCGAAGATACTGCCATAGACACAGCTTACAGGTTCAGAGAATGCTCACTGGTACATGTGAATGCTACATGAAAAGTAAAGACATGACAAGAATCCATTTATGAGGAGGAAAAACAATGACTGTTAGGTTACAGACTATGTAGGGTAAAGTTGCCGAGAATGCACTTACCAAAGCAAAGAAGACAATCACCAAGACTTGTGGGATGCCAATTTCCACACATGTGCCCACCATTGGGAAGCCATATGCAAAGAAAGCAAGTCCTACTGCAGCCACAGTTGGTGCCACCACCACTGGGTTGATTGACCTGCATTTCCACCCATGTTCATTCAACTCTCAGTACAGTGAGAGAGTGCAGCAATCACATGTGATGGCATGTCAGAGATGGCATGCCAAACCCCTTTTGAGACATTTTGAAAATGATAATTGAAGTAGTACCAAAGCTTGTAATACATCTGGAGCCAGATATTATAGGAGTACCTGAGCAAAACTGACATCAAACCACTGTACCCTAGCAAAGCTTGAAACAGGGAAGAAACAATGATAGCGCCTTGCAACTCCCTCATTGTAAGCATGAATCTCTGCAAGCATAAAAAGTCTGAAATTATGTTGAAAACAAAACTTGATCCTAGATTATTTAACACAGTGCAAACAAGACAGCTGCATCAGGAGAATTAAGAACTTCTCAATACAACAAGTGAAGCCCATCTGATTAGAAATTATGGTGAAAACAAGAGGAGAATTCTCTCTGCAACTGCAAATGCTTCTGCCAGAGAAGTGCAACATGCAGGATGTTTCACATTCTACCCAAGGAGGAAGCTACTTGATGAAGAAGTGGGTCTCTTTCCATTGAACTAATTGCACAAAAGTAACAAGTGGGTTTTCCTTCTTCATGTTCACACAAAGGCAAAATCTTCCTCAGGGTCCTCACACAGGCCATTAGGTGTAGTACAGTGTCTGCTAGCAGATCAATTTGACATACAGCCAGGCTTGGGTGAATGCTTAGTTGTGTTGTGAACAAACTAGCAAAGTCTACAGAACAGGCAAAGGAGGGCCCAGGAGTCACATCTGCAAAGGAGAAACATTGCACTAAACGTCTCATTTTTCTGAGGAATTGTAGGGTAGTAGTGCACAGGGAAAGCTAACTTACATCCTTGTCAAGATTGACAAATTCGGGAGAGAAAATGATATACAGCACCGGTGCAAGATAGACAAACGATGCTCCTTGTATCAGTGGTAACCGTGACCCAAAAAAACAATGCAGCAGAGTAGAGATTCCTGATACCAGAAGCATACTTGAGATGACCTTGGCTGTATCTTTCTGTAGTGCACACACCCACAACCATGTTTCAATCTACAAACAGTATCCAGAAAACAGGAACAAGAAGGGATGATGCTCATTCAGCTGGAAACTAGAGGCTCACATATGACAGCAATATAATTGTCAACATGGGAAGAGACTCCTCTGGCATTGAAGTGCAACCACTAAGAACATTGCAGCATCTGAGGAATGTAAACTTACAGAATTGCCATCCATTGCCGGTACAATTACAAGTGGAATTAAGACAAGAGAGCCAATCATGGAGAAGTAATGCTGAATGCCATACAGAATGAGAGGGACTGCAGAGCCAAAGATATAGACAAACCCCGGCATGCATGTACCCCAAGTTAGTACCAATATGTAGAATCACAAAGCTACCTTATGAGCAAGGACATGCACTCCTGTGCTACTACAACACAACATATGATCCCAATGGAATACACATAGAATTCAGTCTATTGGATTCCATTTTTTCTCTCAGCATTGTGAATAAGTATGGAGGAGGATGGGTTGCATCATCTGAGTTGGGTAGGCTAAGTAATTGCATTATCGAATCTATGAAAGAAAAGCTTGGGTATGTTTTTTTTCCATTGTACTGAACCACGGTCCAAAGAGCTGCAGCTCTTTTCATATTCAAGGGGTTACCACCCACCTGCAGGAGGTGGGTTGGGTCTTGCAGCAATATTTTGCAAGCTCTATGGGAAGTTGCACGAGGTGGGTTCTGCAGCAACATTGTTGCAAGCTTGATGGGGAAATTGCATGTGCACACTACAAGAAGACAAAGCAAAGGAGAGGAACAGTCGGAAAAGGAGCACTGAAGCTAAAGAGGGGCATAGGAAGAGGAGCAGGAGGCAACGGAGCTTGCTTACAAAGGCCTGGAGTCTCGCGAATCTCATACTTCATGTGGGAGTGTTTGGCGAGGCTGTAATCGTCAGCAGCATCCTCATGAGATTGGGACATGACATCAGCTGCTTCCGAGTCTTTGTACATGCGCAGGGGCTCGATTCTGAGGGGTCCACTGCTGGGAGGACAGTTGCTCTGCGCCCCGCTCACATTCTCCGACTCGCTCCCGGCCTTCTTGCCTGGAACCACGAGAGTTGTCCGGCCGAGAAGATTGGGGCCGGGTGGTGCTGCTGGTCCTGCTACGGCCTTCGACTTGAACCCATGATTCCTAGCTGCACTATTGGTTAAGACTTCCGGAGAGCTTGAGGGAGCCGCCGCCTTCGGGTGCTGGGGTGCAGCAGGACCACCACCAACAACAACGCTGCTACTCCTGTTGCTACCCTGGTCAGCGCCTGCTTTGATCCCAATTTCAATTTCGCTCATGCTGTCACCTCCTCCTCCTCCTGACCTGTGGCTCTTGTATCCAGTGCGACGAGCCCAGGATCCCAAGGCTTTCGGGTTGTAGCTGTGGTCAGCTGGCAGAGGCTCCATCTTCTTCGCTGCTGCTGCCTGATCAGATTCAGGATTGTGGCTGCTGCTCCTGCTGCTATCGTTGGATTGCGGCAGTGTTCCTAAACCTGTCTCCAACGAGAGATCGTCACAAGAGCAAGCTGGTACAATGCTGAAGCAGCCCTTGTCCCACAACACTAGCCCAATGTTGTTGGATACTGTTAAGGACCCTTTCAAGCAGCTGCTCATGTGCAGACAAATCCCACTAGGAAAATTCTCACCAGAATAGTTACTGGACCAAAAGGAAAAGATTCAAATACCATGACTTCAGGATCTCAAGCATGCATCTAGATTCTAAACTACCCAACGAGGAACCTCACCCGAGGACAGCAGCAGCAATGCTGCACATGTGATTGTCATGCATCCAACCCAAGAATCAAAAGAAGAAGAAGAAGAAGAAGAAGAAACTCAAAGTCGAGGACACCAAAGAATTTTCTACACAAAGTTCAACTGCAGGACATAATTTCTGTACACAACAATGGCAGCTGGAGCACTCAAACCATGAGTACTACTCTCTGCAAGAAAAAATCCTCAGGAGAAAAAAAAGGTTCGTAGAAATCCACTAGTGATCCTTGTCGAATCCAACTAGCCTGGTGGTGGTGCTCATGTAAGTTTGCAGTGACAATTGAAAACAAAATGCCTGAAAGCAAACCAGAAAAAATACATTGGAAAAAAATTTAAAATTGGAGAAAATTGTGTGAAGAAGCTGGAGATGGGAGAAGGAATCAGCAATGCAGAAAGAGAAGAAGAAGCTCATGGGAGGAAAAACACAGAACAATCAAAACCACAGACGAAGAAAGAAGAAACCATACAAGCGCACGCGCACGCACATACAAGCAACGCACAGACCAGAAACACGCACGGAAAGAGACAGAACGCTACTGCCACAACGGACTTCCATGGATGGATAATTGCAAATATTCATCTATGAACATCGTCTACTTCTCGTTGGTTTTTCTTCCATTTTTGTCTGTTTCTTTTTCTTTTTCTGGGGGGAGGGTCCTTCCAAGGGCCTTTGTGACTTTTTTCTAAGTACCTTCCCTTAGTTGGCCATCCCTTTTGCTGATGTTTTGTTGTGTGCTGATAGCAATTGTGGCACATTATGTGGTAATTCATCCACAAATATCATCCTTTTTTGGAATTTTTTTTCGCCTCTGGGCAGGGTTCTTCCAAGGGCCCTTGTTAGTTTATTATGCCTTCCCTTATTATTTGGTGATACGGTTGCTGATGTTTTGTTGTTTGTGGATAGCAATTATGGCACACTATGTGAGAATTCATCCACAATTATCATCCTTTTTTTGAGATTTATTTCCCTTTTCTCTCTGGGGGGGGGGTGGGGACGAGGTGGGCTTCATTGTACTTTTCTTTGTTAATTGGTGATACATTTGCCCATGTCAAAAATCATCCAAAAATATCATCCACCTTTTGGTGTTTTTTAACCTTTTCTGTCTGTCCTTGGAAGTCAGGTTCTTCCAAGGAGCCTTATGACTTCACAGTACCTTCTTCCCTCAGTACTTGGCAAATACATTTTTCCTGTGTGTTGTTGTGTGCAGATATGAATTGTGGCACACTATTTGAGAAATCATCCACAAATATCATCCATTTTTTTCCTAGTTCTTCCTTTTTGTGTGTTTTCATTTTTTGGGTTCTGGCAATGGCCTTTGTGACTTTAGTGTACAATCCCTTAGAATACTTTGGTCATACCTTTGCTGATGTTTTGTTAGCCTTGCCTACCAAGGCAAGGATATTGTGTTTAGATTCACTATAGACTATAGTAGCTAGCTTAAGGGATTTTGGCCCCTAGATAATAGGTCTATTTTTATATGAGGATTTTTTAAAGATGATATTTTGGCTTGTTCTGAAACTTGAGACTAATTATAACAGAGTTATAATATCTTGAAGGATTTTGGTTTCTTTTAGAGGATTTTTTGAAGATTATATTTTTGCATGGTGAAGTATTTGAGTTTTCATAATTCATCTTTTGCCTTAAGATACTTTTTAATGTAAATGGCAAGGCGCCAGTGTGACACACCCCTTGTTATGTATTGATAGGAATTGTGGCACACTGTTCAAGAGCTGGTTGTTCAATAATGTTGGAATGATTCCAGATTCTCTTCCTCTTGCTTGACTTGGCTTGTTTGCAAGACAAGAACAAGCCCCCAAAAACACTCCCCAAAGCAATTTTCAGGAGACAGAGGTTAGGTTGCGCAATAATGTTCAAATTTGATGTTTTCACCACTTCTTCTTCAGTTGGGAGACAAAACCAAGCCCACCAAAACTTGAATAAGTTTAATTTGGTGTTTCCGCTGCTGCTTCTTCTTCTTAGTAAAGTGTACAACAAAAAATGAGTTTCTTTGATTTTATCATGTATCATGCATATATTGAACATGAAAGTAATATCAAAATGTGCAGAAGTACAGCAACCAAAAAAAAAAAAACATGAACTTATATTAAGTTCATGAGAATGTACTTACAAAATTTTAAAAACAAATGAATCTCAAATAAATTCAAAGAAGATGAAATATATGGCTTTGGTGATACTTTAACCCAAAATAATTAATTAAATATCTATATATGCAGTTAAGATATAGAGATTTTATATTCTTAAAGTTTGAGTCAAATTTTTGTTTTATTTTTTATTTGTTAAAACTTATTCACTGATACTTTGCAAAAGTTTACATTGCAAAAAATAAATTGTAAAAGTTATTTGTATTCTTTTAATTTATTTTTAAAAATATTTTAAAAAAAATTAATACATAATAATGAAGAATTATCTTGTTTATATATATACTTGTTGTTAGTTTCAATTTATTTATCTTGACAAAATAATTTTTTTGTATATTTTTATTGTGCTTACACCCAAGGGCACCATGTGATGGATATCCTAGGATATTCAAAAATTCTAGTTAGGATAAAAGCTAAAAATGAATCCTTAAGGAGTGATCCTTGTAACTTGGATTTCAACCTAGTAAGGTTTTTTCGTTTTTGTAATTTTGAATACCTTACTCTAAGGTCAATTTTGTCACTAAATAATCCTCAAAATAGTCAAACCATTTTTTTTTGTGAAGTTGCCATCTGAAAATCATCATAATTATGATAGGTTAAACTCTAAATAATTTCATTACTCATATGACACTATCATGGTAGATAATGGAAAATATAATAATTTCAAACTCTTAAAAATGAAATTATTTTTTAAAAATAATAATTCTATTTGTCAACATGTAAACCAACCCTTAGCTCCGGTAGCAGGCCCTTTGCCATTTTGGGGTTTCCAGGGTTAGCCTAGATTTTTAACACTTGATGGATCAAGATTGGCCATCTTCACCTTGAAACTACTCGACCCTAAAAGGGCCAATAATGGTCTCTTTCTTTTGTGCTTTGGTGTGAAGAAGATATGAAGGGTTTGGGAAAGGCAAGGGAAAATCATTACTTGTAAGGAGGAGGAGGTTTGGGGGAAGTAACATGGCAACCATGGGAGAAGGATGAACAAGACAAACATGAGGTTGGGATGAGAAAAAGCAATAGGAAAACATTTTGGGGTATGTGTGATTATTGAAATTTGTCTTGTTTTTGGTTGCTACAATAGGCAATGTGGTTGTGAGATAAGATAAAAACTTGCAAGATTCAGAGAGGAAGAAAGAGGCTTTTGGGTGGCGGAAGGACTTTTGTGTTGTTTTGGCTAAAGGATGACATGGGGAATGACAAATCATAGGGCAAAACTTCATGATACTTGGATTTTTAAAAAGAAAACAAAAAAGGGGGAGACCAGTTGTGTGAATGCGATGCAAAGTAGGAATTAGTTGTAGGTTTGTAAGTTAATTGGTGTTTGGGGACTATATGTGGCATGTTCATATTTAGTTGACCATTTGTGAAGGGCATCATGAGGGAAGGAACATAGAAATGAAAAAAGAGGAGAAGGTTGTAGGTTGGGGGTGCTCTAGATGTGTTATCAATGTTCAAATGTTGATGCTGATCAATTGAGTTAGTAAGGGAAGGGTGGATAAATAATTTATCATTGTGAAGTTCCTAACCAGCATTTAAAAAGAAACAAAAAGAAATCTATCAATTAAAATGAGGAGGGACAAGGAAGAATTGGGCTAAAAAAACCTGTTGGATGTGTTAATTTATCTGTTTGGTTAGGTCTCAATTCGTTAAGAATAAATCAATATATTAGTTGAATTGTTTGGTTAGGTCCCAGTTACTTAATATATTCACCAAACATTAGTACAACTTCCAAGTGTGAGGTCACATTGTCAAATTAAAAATGCACATTGTGACAAAAGATGAGTGCCAACTACATTCTTTGTAACAAAGCTTTTAATACTTTTCCTCCTATATACAATTCGTCAAAGAAACTTAGGTTTTAGCGTTTCATAGAGAGATTTAATAAAATTTTCTTACTTTGTAGATACCACTGAAAGAGAGGATAGAGGGTGAAAGGCAAAGTGACTTCACACATAACTCTAGTAATTGGGTACACATTTGGATGCACTGTAAACCCTCTTCAGGGGGGGTTCCTGCTATACCTAGGTAACCACCTAAATCAAAATCTGGCAAAAATAATTGAATCTCTTTTGGAAAATGCTGAAGCTTGAAAAGCGTCATTAATTCAATAATTTTTTGGGGCTGTTTTTAAATCTAAAAAATCACCACAGAAATAAAACACTGGTCCATATTCTATACGTGTTAGGAGTTTTGGTATAGACTATACAGCAAGGAGTTGAATCATGCAGGGCAGGGGCGGGCAGGGTCTGAAAAAATCTCGGTCTGCTTCGATGGCCCAGTGAACAAATTAGAAACCGATTAGACAGCGTTGACAGAAGAGAGCCCTACTGCCCGCGAATACCACGTCCCTACTTCCGCGCACGCACACTACGACGTTTGCTGTTGTCGTCTTCCAGCGCCCCGGAAACTTTTGTTCGGAAATGGGCAGGAAAGAAGCGGATCGGTGGAGGTGCTAAGGAACAGCGGCCTGCCAGATGAGGAGCATTGTAGGGATCGGAGCAACAGGTAGCAGCAGACGGAGAAGAAGAAATTGGAGGAGAAATTTTCATTTATGGTTTGTTTTACTTGCTTCAGCCTTGACCTGGTGTTTTGGTTTTGGTTAGGGCTTTTGTTTCGTCTTGAACTTGTGTTCTGGTGGAACCCTTGGGTCTGAAGGAAGAAGATGCACTGTGTGTTGATTTATCAAGTCTTTGAAGGTCTTCAACACGTTGCTCAAGGTTGTAAAAGAAGGTGGGAGAGAGAGGGATCTCACTGAACCAAATTTGATTGCTTCACAGGTGGGTGAGGAGCCCACATGAGCTCATGTTGCTGTTGATGACTGCAGTTCACTTTGCATAGAGACAAGCCTGGAAGAGAGAGTTTGAGGGTTGGAGGATGGGCAACGCCAGTGGCCGAGAGGGACAGGTAGTACCTGGAGCAGGAGGATCAGTAGGAGCTGAAGGAGGAGGGCATGGGAATCAAGAAGGGAATGCACATAGGCTGCCACAATATGCTGTTCCTCCTTCTGGTCATCACCATCCCAACACAATACAAGACCCTACCCGGATTGCTCAAGTTGCATCAGCTGACTCCATGGGTCAGAGCCCATCTGACAGCCCCGGGAGTGCCGCTCGGTCTCCATTGATGTTCACACCCCAGGTATGCCATCTTTGGATGATGTGCAAGTGGAGCTGGAAGCTAGATCAACCCTTCACTCTGTGTGGCAGCTTTCCTGAGCTATCCACTGGAATCTAGTACGTGAATTAGGGCTTTCTGCTTTGGAGACTGATTTGATGACAGTGAATTAGGTCAATCTGAATTCCTTGAATGAGCTATTGTTTGTATTCACAGTTTGAGGCCGGACACAAAATGGAACAAGGTACTACATAGTTATGGATGTCTTTATTGTGGGGGGAATGAGATCTACAGAACTAATATGAGATTAGCATCAGGTTGCCTTCATGTTGATATTACAGTTTCACTATGCCAATTTTCCTGGAAACAAACTAGTTTCTGTGTTCATGGTTACATATGCACAGTTTGTGATTGTTATAGGGCTCTGGTGTACAGTGATATATGTCATTGACTTTTTTAAGAAAATATGCCAAGAGGTAGTAGTCTATTCCTTAGAGTTTGTGCTCAGAAAGAAGTACTTCTAGTCACATGGACCTTTGAATCAGTCGCCACTGAAGGAGGACTTTTTCTACCAAGGTCTCATCTGCATGTTGTAAACTTTCCTGTGGATCTGAACTCTGCCAACCCATTGGGTGAGGCTGCAGTGAGGGAGATTTGGGTGCAGTTGAGGACTGACTTGCATCATTTTCACAACCTGAAACACTATGCAGGTACCCATGGTTCCAATTGCCAAGCCAGATGAGATAGGGTTGGGAAGTCATCAGCAAGCACAGGGCCTTAACACACAACCAGATTTATACAGTGAGGCTGAACGAGGGGTGCCCACCATGATTGTGTGGAATCTTGGGGGCAACAGTGTTTCGGTGACAGGCTCCTGGGACAATTGGTCAACAAGGTACCTCCCATCTCCTGTCCTTTTCATCCTATGTAGTTTTATGACATGAGAGGACATCATTCAACTATGAGCAGTATCACCATGGATGTCAGATTGGCTTTTGTTGCACAAGCATCTAAGTATGGAATTGGTTTGGGGCAGGCAACCACTCCAGAGAACTGGGAGGGATTTTACATTGATCAAGGTCCTCCCCTCAGGTGTTTATCAGTTTAAGTTTTTGGTTGATGGCCAATGGAGATATTCTCCAGATCTGCCTTCAGTTTCAGGTGATACCAACAATTTCAAGAATATACTGGATGTGCAAGTAAGTTTTATCACCAGCATATTTAAAAGGCAACTACGCTATGTTTGCTTTTGGCTAGTGGAATTGCCAGTGAAAATGCAGAACAAGTCCATTTCCTGTGCTGTTGCCTGTACATCCAGTGACAAATTAACAGAAATACCAAATCTGGTGATGAAGCTTCTATGCAATTTGCAATGAAGGAACTTAAGTTTCTCTCCTGCAAAATTTGCTGTTGCAGGACTATGTTCCAGAGAATCTGGACAGTGTTGCTGGATTTGAACCTCCACAGTCACCAGAATCATCATACAATGATCCTATGCCTGGCCCTGAGGAGTTTGCAAAAGAACCCCCAGCAGTGCCACCTCACCTGCACTTGACTCTGCTAAATGTGCCCCAGAGCATGGAGACTACTGGTTCCTTGCCTCGGCCACAACATGTTATTCTGAACCACTTGTATGTTGAAAAAGGTAAATCCTCACGCACTGTTCTTGTGTTAGGCACAACAAATCGTTTTCGGTCAAAGTTTGTCACCACAGTATTGTACAAGCCTGTGATGGTATGAAGCATTAAAGACAATGGATGGGGTGGTTTCACTGTAGAGGAATGTAGCTGTATTTAGGACGCCATTTGATTTGTTGCCTCAAGGGCAGAACAGTGATGGGTCAATGAGGTTTGAGCAAAGCTGACTCCTGTGCATACACTAGAAAAATAGTTCTGGCATAAGACAAGCATGAAAGTTGAGTGTGACACTTTCTCCTTTCTTTCATGTGAAATAGGTATATGTTTTACTGCTCTGGTGAAGATTCATATATCTTGTAGCCTCAGGAGTTTACCTTAAGACTTGTAATTCTTTGCCTTTTGAATTTCAATGGCCAAAATTGTCTGCTATGACGTGCAGGGGTTAATTTGGCAAAATCTTATCAACTCCTTACCAATCTCATATCTTCGAGTATGGCACCTGTTCATTTAGTGCCATCAATTTCTGGTCAATGATGTAGAACCCATCATCCTGCAGCATCAAAAGGCATCAGTTGTGTGTGACATTGGTTAGTAGGTTCTACCTAGCTTGGTTCTCCATTCACAACCTTAGTTATGTATTCAGCCCATCAGTCCTGTCAGAGGTTGGCAATTCCTAATGGTGGTCAACTTGTATCTTGGACCTTAAGAAGCAAGGGCAGCATCATCTGATCATGATGTGCAGATGGGAAAGGATAATTCTATTTTGTGTCATTTTGGGTGTATGAATTTTTGATATCAGTAGTTACTAATATTGAATGGGGATCTGTCATCCTCATCTGCACATGTGATAAGCTCTCTTGTTGTATCAAAAAACTGGCTAATAGAATATTGTCTGAGGTTTCTTGCAACAAACATCAGAGCTAAGAAACTGAAAAATGACTGTTGCAGAATATATTGTTTGCAGATAAGAGGATTATCCACACAAAATTGATAAACACAAATTCAGTAAACAGAACACAGAACATGACCATTGCAGAATATACTCTTTGTGGATGATGGTTACACACAAATTAATTGACACAAATTAAGTAAACAAAACATAGAAGAAACATGCACTTTCAGAAAAATTGCACCCTGGCCTTAGACTAGGAATTTGCTCATTCCATGTACACCCACAACCCAAGCTCCCTGACACAAGATAATATGCACACTACTTGTTGCCCCAGCTGAAAATGGAAACCCCCTCTTGTTGTGCCTTTCAACCTTTGTCACTCCTAGAACCTACCAAGCAAATTGGTTCTGCCTACAGAAAAATTCTCCCTTCGAAACATCTATCCAATTTGATCATCAATGATGAACAAAAAAACCCATTCAAATTTAAAGAACTTACAATCAAATGGACAGAGGCAAATTCTGCCAGAAAACAAATGTAGATCCAGGATATTCGTCTCAATAGTTCACATTGCAAGCATATTTTATACAAGAAATTGTATGCAAAATGAGCTAGCCCAATCTGAATGGAAAGTACACAACTAATGTATTGCATTTCAGAATATTGCCAGTTAGCTCAGCAGAAGTGAAGACAATTGCTGAGCAAATAAATCTAAGAGAAGCTAATCCAGCAACTCTCTACAAGTTTTTGGTCCTTGTATGCCCAGTTCTGTACTCTCAAGACCTTGATTTCTTCTCATGGAGGATGTCAGAAGCTTCATGCTACATGATTGCATTAGTACCAGTAAAGATTGACCATAAAAGTTAGTCAATAGATTGATGTGAATGGTTAGACTTTGAATTATTTGTTGGTTCCTTTCTTCATCCTCATACACAAATTTGCTTCTCCTGTACAGTGTCCTTGTCCTTTACAGGTTCATTGCACCTGTACTGTCCTTTACTTCCCTTCAGATTATTTTCCTTGCTTCTTGTGCTATGCTTGTGAGCACTATTTCAGAAGGGTCCTGGACAATGTGTTATAGGCCTGTTTGTATGGTCCTCCTTGCTTCTTCTCCTTGCTTCTTTCACCAAAACAAGTTTACTCTGTCTTTGTGTTCTCATCGACCAACTCTGTGCACATCTTCCTGGATGATCCTTTCTTGGTCAGTTCTTATGGTGCCTGTGGTTGCCCCCACACCATCCTCTGTTTCACCATGTCTCCATTCCCCTCTCTGTCCTGATCCTCTTGTTTTTCATCTGGATGTCTAGTGAAGCTTATCTTCCTCATGTATTCCCTGTACATTAGCCTCATAGGCTGTGAACTGGCAAGAAAACTTTCCCTCCTCTCCCTGCGTCCTTAGCCCTGGTCTCTGAGAATCTCTATTTCCAGACCTTAAGTGCACCATCCCTGCTGCTTGAGATGAGTAGGCGTTGGTTTGTCTGGGCAGAAGCCAACCCTAGAATACAGTCCTGATGGCACCCTGCACTATCTGTTGCAGCTGTGGCCAAACTAGTTTTTGATTTACTTGATGTGTGACTTCCACTTTCAACTCCAGGAACCTCCTGCCACAAAAATCCATGTTTCAGTGTAACATACAGAAAACTGCAGTAGACAACCATTATCATCTAGCACGCAAAAACCAACCTAGACTAGGATGGTCAGCATACAAATAGCCATTTACTGATGTACAATATTATGTCAGTGTATCTACAGTTTTCACAAAAGAGTGTCTGGCAATTGGGAAGTGATTGTCACCAACCTGAACAACCTGTACACCATTGATGGCCCGTACTTCAAAATTTGGAGGTTCTGTGAAGGTGGAGTTTTTTGTGGCAGGCCCACATACTGAGTAGCTGCGCTCCGGTCTACACTTTCAAAACTTAAAAAAGAAGTCACACCTTTTCTTTCTGGAAAAAAGATGAACCCAGTCTAGAATGGTGCTGCACAAAAGCAGGAACTAACAATCCATGGAGTAGTTACAAAGCAGCTTCATTGCTTCACATAACAACTAGAGAAAAAAGAAACTAATTAACCTCCATTCAAAGCTCAAGCACCAATTGAGGAAAGTACAGACATTACACAGAGATCTCTGAGAGAGCACTTTGTTCATTTTCATGTCCTGGTTTCAGATGAAGTCAGTTTAGGATTCGTAAATTGTTCACAACCACAGGACGCAGAAGTTCACAGGATCGAATCCAAAAGCAAGAAAATTAGTTTATGTACTGTGCAGGTAAAGAGAACAGAAAGGATGGATTCCAACAAGATACGGATGCAATTTGATTGTACCTTGAGTGGTCCCACATATGAATGCAACAATCTGATCCCCCAGTGAGGAGACCAGCACCCCCTGACAAGGGGAGCAAAGCCCGCACTCCTGGAAGCCGAGGAGGTGGCTCATTGAGCTCCTCAATGCGGTAATCAGTCACTTTCAAACCTCCATTCAACCTGCTGTCCAAAATCATTCCAGGTCTTACATACTGGGAGCTTGATGAAGGTTGACTCAAAGCTGCTGGTATGCTGTTCACATCTCCAGTATCTGTTTCAGATGCAAGCCTCAAGACCTGCAAAACCCATTTTACTATATTCTTATGATGGCCCACACAAAACCTGCAAATGGCATGTTGGCATGTAATGAAATCTCAACTTTGACATAACTGACTTCAATCTAAATGTCATTAAACATTTTCTCTTGCTGAAGACTTGGACAATAACACAGTCAAACTAGCTACTCAAAATAAAGGCCTAATTCTCACATCATCCTCTACACTGACCTGCAAGAACACCCCATTCACATCATACTAATGTTTCTTCTGATGAAACATGCAAAGGTTCACAGACACAGGACAACAAAAAGTAATGCTTAGCTTCTACATTGCTTTCTGACTTCAAATTGAAGAGTTCAAACCAAGTTGTCAACATGTTTAAGCCTCTATATCCTAGGGGTGGAGCTTTTATAGTTCCCCATACCTGGTGACATGTCCCATCTTCAGCATTCCAGAGGGCCACCTCATTCCGCCCTGCAGCAACATATACAAATGGGTGTGCACTTGCTAAAGGAACAGTGCGAGTCCCTGGAATGAGAACACAGATGCTCTCAACAGGGCAGCATGCTGGATGTTGCCATGTATTCACAGGGACCTGCATATAAGACCCAAGAAGATATTTAGGAGGATACAAATGTAGAGATGAACTATCTAGGCAGAGGCAGATCACTAAGCTAAAATCGTCATGGGGTTCGCACAACTTCCTTGCTGTTAATTTAGATGAGGCTCTTGTCTCCAAACTAGAAGCTCCTGTATTTCTCAGGCACAAATGTGGATTACACTGAATCACTAACCTGGAAGCGCAAGTCCCAAAGTGTAAGTATGCCTCGGGAGGTTCCTGAAACAAGCCAGTTGCAAGCTGGATCTAGAGCTGTTGTAGAAATAAAGCCTTGAGCTGGTTTAGCCCTGAGAGTCCATACATCAGTCTGTGTTCTCAAGTCCCAAAGATGAACTCCATTGCATTGAGTGCTGTAGAGCAACTGAGGAGGTCCATCATTTGAAAAGTTCTGCAAAGAAAGGATGTTTCCTTCTTGGGTGTTGAGCTTACCAGTATCAGAGATCCCTGTGTAACGTTCAGCACTGCCCCCAAGGCGGTCAACATAGTCAACTGCAAAGACATGAACAGTACCATTACCAGATGCTGCTCCAACATGGTGCCCATTGCCAAGCATGGGGACATGAAGGGCACGTCCTTCAGCTTGTAATGGGTATGTCACGCGTGATCGGAAAGAGATGTCTCTCTCCAGGCGGTGGCAATCCCAGATTTTTACAGTCCCGTCATCAGATGCACTAGCAAAGAAAATGTTGTCAGCAGAAACAGTCACATCATTGACTGCACACTGATGTTCCTGAAGATGAGCTATCAGAACACCCCGGGGTCTCCATGGGCTTTCAGGGGCTCCCGATGAGCTTAAGAAAGGGATCCCCGCCACACCAATCGAGGCATCTGTGTTTGAAATTGACAAAGGAGCAGCCTCGCCAGACTTCCCTCCAGCACTCACCATATGAGATGGGGATGCCAGACTTGCTTTACTTGTTGAGATGCTGTGTACTCCAGCCCCAAATCCAGTCGCTAACAAACCCTCACCAGAGTCATATCGGCCAACATCTTTGACACTATCAAATCGACGTTGACTTGCAGAGTCAATGCCTTGGTAGACTGATCCTGCAAGAAGCCTTGGGGTGAATGATCCTGCCATTGCAACATGAGACCTCTGCATTGAAGCCTCAGCAAAGGACAGTGAAGACTGGACTCCTATGTTTGCCCACTGTGAGGATGCTGGACCTATAGATCCACTAATTGGTGTCCCTGCAATTGTTGCCATGAGAAATGGTGCAGAGCCTTGATGAGTACCAAAAACTCGGCTCCAATCTTCATTGGTAGAAGGATTTCCATCCACTCCTTGTGGTGCACTACCCTGTCCAGCAGGCATCCCCTCTCCAGACTTCCTCTCTATCAATGGTACAGAGTACAGTGGAATTCCCTCAGAGGATCCATCATAGTTTGAATAAAACCCTGCTCCTACACCTGCAGTGAAACCAATTGATGAACTCTGAAGCTTTTCGGTGTTTTGAGCCTCCCAGTTGTGCATCCGGCTCTGCATAATGCTTGACAGATTACAAATATAGCCCTCCATGGCCTTCATCTTCTCTCCATCCTCACCTTCAGAGACCCCAGCTACAGGCTTCAGAAAGCTTGGAATTGGGGGTACTGAAACTGGAGCTTGTTTTACCCCATTTTCCAGTGCACTTTCTGAGAGATCCCTACTTCTTGCAGGAGACTTTCCACCATCTCGATCTGGCCTTCGTCTCTCCTTAGCAGGCCTGTTGGAGGTGACACCCACTAGTTCTGGTGGTGGCTAAATGGGGGCAACTCTCCGGCCTTTAGTTTTTTTACCACCATGCTTAGCTGTTGCTGCTGTCTCTCTCTCTGTTTGAAGCAGCATCACATCACCCAATACACGATTGAAAACCTCTCGTGAAACTGGTGGTTTGAGGCATGCAAGAAGGGCCACCTCAGAGCACAGGGATGCAGGCTCTCTCCGTAAGAAAGGCCCAAGAATAGGCATTAAGAAAGCATATGAATCAGCTGCCTCCAGATTGGCGCTTGTTGCAGCAAGCAAAATTATGGCTGCCCGCCGCACCCACTCACTTGGGTGGCACAAAAGAGGGGAAGCACGCTCCACAGCTTCCAATAAGACTCTCTTACGGAGAAGCCGATGTGTGCATAGTGCTGCCAAGCATTCCATTGCATTGACAATCACGGTCTCTTCAACATCGTTAAGAGCCTGTTCAATGCAAGGAAGCAAATATGCCTCCAAACTCATCTGCCCAACAAACAAGCACACATGAACTATGCGCTTGAAAAATGTGGCACGAAGCTGCTCGTCATGGTCATTCAAGAAGGCAGGCAATATTGGCAACAAAAAATCATTGCTGTCATGTGGCCCAAAGAATTGACAAAGTGACCCAATGTGTTGGAGTAGAGCTCTTCGTATTGTTGGTGTCTGCTTCTGCCCCATTACTAGCTCTTGTATCACACATGCAATTGCATCACGCAAGTGGCCTAACTCTAGCTCCATGTGGCCCACTGGATGTCCTATCATACCTGCCCCTACAGACACCTGTTCAAAACACACAAACCCATTTTCATTGATTCTTGGATGTCAGCAGATGCAAGATAAAACAAGGATGGCCTTGATATCATACAAAAAGAACCAGACTATGGTGACATCAAGAAATTGAAGTGCATAAAACACCCATCAGACCCTCCAAAGTTAGCCCATGAATGCAATGATTTAATAGCAATCTCATAACCTATGCAATGTGTAAACATAGCAGGATGATTCTACAACCTCCAGCTCAACATCTGCCGAATACTGGCATTGAGGAGGAAACCTGGCTGAGGATGCACATCAACACACAGTTAAAGAAGAAAAAGTCAATGAAGCTGGAGACAGATAAAGAAGGTTGACAACATCCAAATAGTAAGATAGAGATGAGGTTGGAAGTCAGAGTTAATCACTGCCTTGAAGGAGCTGGGCCTTCTCTCAACAGAAGACCCTTTTAACTGTGCCCGACTGCTGTGCACATCCAAAGAACTTCCAGTATGAGTTCATCCTTTGAGCACATCATGAATCGATATGATGTTTCAGCGATTTTGTGGATGTTGGCAGCATACACAATCCGAACACTTTCCTCTGTATCATCTGGTAACATAGAAAGCAATGGCAGAATGTACTCAGGAAATATCTTTGCATCACTGGGTGGGAAGACCTGCACCATGGATAGCACATTGCAAAGAGTCTGGAGAGCTGCACAACGCACAATTGCTGCTGTGTCTGACAATAAAGCTACAACGTAAGGGATTACAAGCTGGAGACGTGCGTCATCCTCTATGAAGAGAGATGAATCATGCAGCAACTGGATAGCACCTCGCCTTGCTTGAGGAAGCTTGACATTTCGCAGGCATGCACACAACAGGGATGCAATCAGAACCATGCCTTCACACTTCTGGGCTTCCTCTTCCCCTCCATCCAAAGACAGATCCAAGAGCTTCAATGACTTCAATGAGACTTCAACTTCTTTGCTCTCTGACAGCAATTGTTTCTCAGACATTGCAGGAGATGCTAGCATTGGTTGACAAGGCCACCGACACCAGTGCCGTATCCAACGCCTTCGCCTCTGGACACAATTTGGAGAACAATCAGCTGACCATCCTCCTGTCACTGAAGCAGCCTGTTTGACATTACCGTCACTGGATTTCAGACCAGCACCTGCTTCACTCTTGGGGCCAGCACCCATGTCAAGCTCTGAATCTCCAATGCTCATCTTGCGGTATTTCCAACCTTCTGCATCAGCTCCCACACCTGAACACAGTACCCAGAGTAAGATAGCAATTAAAATCCAAATTCCGAACTCATCAAGGATTGACAAATCTTCCATTCCATCTGAGATACCACAGTAGAACATCAAGTGACCTGTACGGAGGCTTGCTACACACCACTATCAGCCCAACTGGAGTCAACTTCCCAGTCCCTGTCCCATCTCCATCCACCATCTGAAGGGAGAGTAATATCCTCTTTGTGGTACCCAGAGCCTGCCATCCCATAATTTCCCATAGTAGCTTCACCACTGTGAAACAGGTGCTCACTGAAAATGCCACCAGCCTCCCTCAGCTGGTTCTCATACACCTAAGTGTGACACCAAAGGCACCCAAATTCAACATCAAGACCCATGGATTTTTAGGTCTATTGCACACCTTTTCAACAGCTGAAGGCCCTTTGGTCATAACAATGAAGTCTTTAAATCTTGCATCTCTTAAACACATGATCAGCTGCCTTTTTATTCTTACCTCCTCTGTGACAACATCTTCAACAGCTGAAGCTGCTTCAGCAATAGCCACAGCTGCAGCTTTGACACGGGGCAATGACAATGATGTCAATGAACGTGCCTGACCTTCTAGCAGGTGGTGTGTTGAGTCGTCCATTGAAGGAGTTTGATCTACTATGAAGTCCCCAGCAGGAAGTTCATCCTTCTTTTGTGAAGGCAACAAAGAGACCCCCTTCGAGGAAACTACATCAGCAATACCCCCTACTTCTCGAGATTGCTGCCTCTTCTGCGAATCAGCCAGCATTTGCTTGCGAATCTCTGGGAAGGCCCCTTGTGTGACAGCCACCTGTCAGAAAACAAGTCATTTCTTCTCATGCAAAAAGAATAAGAAGCACATAACATCATATTGACAATTCAAAGATCCAATTGACTGGAGAGTAAAATCCATGTTGAATGAAAAAGGAAATTGCAGTCAGGGCTTACTCTTGTGTCAGTGTCAAGGGGCACAAGACATGAGAAGAAGTTGTGCAAGAGGGGGGAATAATATGCTCGGAAAACTGTTGGTGTCCACTTGTGGAGGCACTCCCCTGCTGAAAAACGGGTTTCCTCATTTAGTTGGATCATGTGCATAATCATCTCCCGGACTCCCACATCAGGAATCTATGTAAGGCAAAGCAGACATCTTGTAAGTACCCAATATCAAATCTGTTCTCAGGAAAACAAATGACATCCAACACATGGCAATGACCACCAGAGAACATCCAGACAAACAAAGTTTTGATTGAAAATGATGAAAGCAAGTGCTGCTTTGAGCAAGAATTCTTCTTTTTGATTGAAGGTATCTATTGGGTGCTAGCTACTCTGTAGTCAAGGTTTTATAGCTCAAACAAAAGCTAGGAATATATACGTGGTAGCTTAGATGACAGCTCAAACTAGAAGCTTGCCTTTTAATATCAAAAACACAACACAGTGGAAATTGCCTTCCAAAAGCATTTTCCCATCAACTTTTCTAACTGTCAAAAGTGTACAAATTGCATCCATTAGTAACATTTCAAAAGGGAGCTGCGCATTGCAGACCTTTTCAAGTGAGGGCCACGGATCATACTGCCCTCTGCGATATGCAAGCAGCTGGGACAAATCAAACAGAGCTTTTCCTTCAAGGAACAACTCCCCTATCACACACCTGTGTCATGGCAAAACCATAGGTCAATGTCACAGAGGACTGCATGAACCCACAAACTAATCACGGTTATTTTTGTAGCTGACTGGAAATCATGCGGACATAAAAGACAACATCCCTTCTGAAAGTAGTGGCAAATTAGTTGGCCTGCAAGACAGTGCAAATTGTTACATAATTCCAACACTCTAGCTGCAACTTGCCCAATCTTACTTATGGAGCTGCACTTGCCTAAGACAAGCATTGATCAGAAGCAACAACTGTCAACCTAAAATCCATGTATGCAGATAGCACTCTCATATTTTAACAGTGCTTGAAGACAGACACCTGCAATTTTTCTTTCATCACAACCATGACTGGAACTCTGTACTGTCTGTGCAAGGTCTTGCCCTCAATCAGACAGTAAAATTATCAATTTCACCCAGTATTGTCCTCGAGTGAAGGTTACCCAAGAGAGAAAATGTCCATGGCTGGCTTCAAAGGCACATCCGCAGTGGTGACTGTGTCCATGTTTGGCTCATAGAATCTCTGCATGGATCAGAAGAGTTTCCAATAAGTTGCAAGTCATGATATCCCTTATATATAACTCAATGGCTTCTCTAGAGATATTCTCAAGTTTCAACCATGCATTTGCCAAACTGGAACATGAAAAGCCAATGAAGAAGGGGAAGTAGGCACAAAGTTTCAATAGATTAAGGGATGAGAAAAAGAAGATCAATCAGATGCTAAAAAAAATTGGTAGCCAACTTTTGAGCAAGAAAGAGAAAAGCAAGACTTTTCATGTCAATCAGCAACTTGACAGCTATGAAATTGGGTCAGAACAAAACTTGACACCAGACCTCAGGTGCTAAATAGCAGCGGCGTCGACCACCTGTGTCGAAGAAGAAGGAGAAGTCTGCAGGGTTGTCCACGGGTAAATATGTTGGCTTCAGTGACCCATAAAAGTCCGCAAGATATACCCAGTTCCATGATGTCACCAGTACATTCTCACACTTGATATCTCCTGCCAAAATCACCAATATTCAGTAGGGAGCTGAGAAGTTCCACATGCGAAAAATTCAAATCATGGTTTTCCGTCTCTCAAATGTTCCTCTCTGTAGATACAACTACACCGACAAAATCTTAAAAGTGGAAACCAACATTGTGATTAAAACCTTACCGTGGCATATCCCACGTTCATGAATTTGCTTCACTGCATGCAGAAGCTGCAAGACAGTCATATAAAACCTCAAGAATTGTAAAAGAAGGCTGTGCAATTGGAAAACAGAATGTTGAAAAGATTACTCAGATCAGAAATGCAAAAAACAAAGAAGCTGTCTGCATCCATAGTGTGTTCTTACAATCAGAAAGGAAAGGATGCTCAAAATTCAATTTGGTCTCCAGGAATTTTATGTTTTTAGTCCTGATTGCTTCAACATCAGATGACTTTCCCAATCTTCTAAACTCACCATCATTGAGCTCTTCAATGGCAAAAGTATTGCCTCAATGCCATCATTACATCCAAACATCAAGAGCCCACTTTCCTGATCAGTTTTGGGGTTGTGGTACTTCTGGTCTAGGATTTGAAAAGGACGTTGCATACCTGAAAGGCAAGCCATTTCTTCTCAATAACACTTAGAAATGGTCGTGTGCTGATGCGATCATGCAAATTGCTGAAAAAATATTGCCGTAGCAGGTATGCAGCCTTGTCTGTCTCCAGCCAATACTGGCAAGAAGTGCAAGCAAACCATTTGAATCAAACTGTATCTCTGATGAGCAAATTCTCTGTGAGGATTCAGAAGTAGTACTTGAGGAAAAAGATGAGATACTTACTTGGAAGGGCCAAACATGTGAATGTTGAATGTCCTTGAGTATTTGAGAAAAGTAGATAGGTGCAAGAGAAAGATGCCATTATCAACAAATACCAAATCATCTACATGGAAACATACTGAATTGCATAGTTGGAAAAAGAGTAAAAATCTGAGAATACAGAGGGAAGTGCAAGAAACAACATGGGGACATCCAGACCTGTGGGTGGAGAGAGGGAGAGAGGATAGAGCAGACAAAAATCAGTAGTTGACAGGGGAAAACAGACCTTGAGATTGATAAATTCGCCTCTTTTAAAGTACACTTTGACCAACAACAGGCCTTCATCATGAACACATTGGATTGATTTCAAGAATCGGCCACCTCCCAGTGCCTCTTTCAAGACCAAATTGTATGATGAAGGAAGGTCATGCAAGTAGTACTCTGAAGGTGACACCTGTGTTGTGCGTGCTAGTTTGTTTCCCATCCTCAAACCCCTAGTTCCTAAACCCTGAACACAGAAAAAAAAACCCATCAGCATTGTGAACTCAATTCTTTGTCGAAAATTTGGTTCCAAAAAAACCTTCAATGCAAGGGAAGCACTTTCATTTGATCACAAAAAGCAGACAAGTTTCACAACAGACTTAAAAATTGTAACCCTAAATCCCACAGTCCTCCCACAGTCCTCGTTGACAAAGAGAACTGTGACCATACCATGAGTCACAAAATCAGAATCAACTCACAATACAGATGTGGCAAAATTGCAACACATGCAACTAAGTGAATCTTCTGCAAATTTCAAGCAATTGCTCAAAGAAGGCGCTACAGAATCATCAAGTTTGATCAAAACTACTAAGTCCAATGATGCTAAAGAACGGAAATCCAAACGCTGAAATTAAGTTTCCTGTAAGAAAGAAGTGCAGTCTTGATGTCAGAAATGGAGAACACAACCTAACGTCTAGCAATTCAACCACCCCGCAACAAAAAAAAACTATATGGCTTACCTTGGAAAACTGGAATGTTATTCAGATGCCAGGAAAACACAGAGAACCGCAGAGATTTGCATCTCTTCTCTCAAGCCTTCAAAATACCACAAACTCATTTCTCATCAATTCTTCGAAATCAGATTCTGGTAGCCAGGAAAAAAAACTCGTCGGATTCCTCAACCCTAATTCTCTCTGCTGTCTCTCACTAAGCTCCCACAGGACAAATAAAATAAAAATGCATGGACAGATCTACCCCAACCCCACCAGCAGTGCAGATACAATTCTCACTCTAAACCCTTTCTGTTTTTTCCAGTTGAATTTGCTCGTTTCGAGAATCTAGAGCTTTTGAGAGCTTCACGGGAAGATGATGTCAAGCTTTTCTTCCGAGCTGCAAGCCCTAGAGAAACGAAAAAGCAAAACCCTCCCTCAACGCCATCGCTGCGGAATCCAAAGCTCCGCCAAAAAAGCAGAATTCTCCCGTCAGATGGATCGCTAACCTACCTCAAAGCCATCGCTGCGGAATCCAAAGCTCTGCCAGAAAAGCAGAATTCTCCCGTCAGATGGATCGCTATATTTAGCTACTGTCCGTAGCCACTGTCCGTCCGGAGTCAGGGGAAGCTTCATTCTTCCTTTACAATATAATAATAACCCAACTCCTTAAATAAGATGAATGATTAAATCATTGTGGGCATTCGAAACACCATCATCAAGCATATGGACAAGTTTACTAATGAAGGCTCCTACTCCTTAGACTTCAAGGGAAGTATTCCCTTTAGGAGAAACATCGTCGCTGGAATAATCAAGATACCATGCAAAAAATATAATCTTAAAAAAAAACCAAAATCTCGCAAGATGTTATAACTCTATTATAACTAACCTCAAGTTTCAACACAAGGCCAAAAAATATCATTTTTCAAAAATCTTCATATAAAAAAAAATAGACCTTATTATTATTATTGTTATTACCTAGGGGTCAAAAGCCCTTAAGCCTGTCGGTATATATTATTTATTATGTACTTTAAGCATCTTACAGGATTTGAACCTGTGACCCTATATACTCAATAATGAATCTGAACATGATATCCTTACTCCTAATACCCGATTCAGACACATAGCCACGGTTCTCAAAAAATTATATAGCATCAACTCATCGCACAGAAAACCGCCGGTTCTTTAGTGAAACCCGATCGTTCTGTGACACTTTTGAAACCCGGGTTATTAACAAAATCAAATACCCGCAGAACACCGTCTGGGACACACGTAACCTGCAAGTACGAGCAAAATCAAATACCCGCCTAACACTGGTCCCCTGCGAAGTCCACCAGGGCCCTTCCTTTAAATTTTTAGTAAAAACTAGAAAAAAGAAGGAGAAGGAAAAACAAAAAAGTATAGAAGAAAAGAGGAAAAGAAAAAGAGGAAAAAGAAAAGAATTTTTTTTAGGGTTTGGAGGTGGAGGAGGAGTTTGTTTTCCTGAACGCCTCGTTGCTGTTCTTGTTGTCATTGCGTTGCAAGTTCGCCCGAGCGATGGCGCTGGGATGCGAGCGCACTTCGTCGTCGCCCGAGCGATGGCGCCGGGATTCGAGCGCACGCAGCAGCAGTAGATCGGTGCTCAGCTGCGTGCTGGGTGGACAGATCAGTGGCCGTGGATGCAAGGGGTTGCGGCAGTTACCATCCACGCTGTTACGCTCGTTGCAACCGAGCGTGCAGGCTGTGGCGCCCTTGTGTATGGAGCTGGAGGCGGCTCTCATCGAGAATCAAGGGGAAGCTTGCGCCCGTGTACTTTCCACCATCTCGCATACCATTTGTGAGCTGAACAGTCCACATCTTCAGCTCAATCGAGAGGCTTTCGTTCTTTTCGGTGGTGATGTACTACTATTGAGATGTCTGTTCTGTCCCTTTGCCACTACTGAAGGCAGCGGAAGCGGCGGCGGCAGTGCTGGTGCTGCTGGCTCGGAAAAAATGGTGTCCATCAAGTTGTTGTCTTTGCAAAAGGAGTGTCTTAATATCCTGCGAGAACTGTGTTTTACTGTGACCTATTTCACGGAGTCTCTGGCAGCGCACGACGATTTCGTCATCAATTTGTTCGGTCTGATGGGATTCTACAGTACTTTTGAATATGGTAAGGTGCTGTTGACCATATGGATAGTGTCCTGGACATCCCCCTTTTGCACCCATTTGCACTACTCCCCTCAATTCCTTTTGTGGTTGCTGCAAGCAAGCAAGCACAATTTTCTACTGCCATGGCTGTTTTGACCTAATATGTTTGAAAGAAAAATCATCTCACGGTGGTACTGCAATTGTGACTTCTTTGACACTGTGAATCATGGGATTCATATCTTCAGCCCTAAAAATCTTTGTGACCTACTCATAAGATTTGAGGTTTCATTGCTTGAAATTTGCACTGTGCTTTTGTATTTTGAACTGAATCTTGTTCCAAGCAACCTTTGGTTTTTGCCTTTTTCTTTCTGAAATTCAGCAATTTCAGCAATCTGCTATTGTTATGGTGATATGCAGAAATTGAATTGAATTGAATTGAATTGAGCAGTCTCAGCAAATTGCATATGGAAAAAAATTTGCAACTGAATTTGTTTTCTCAACTTCTTCTTCTGGGGGGGATTTTGGATTTTGTGTATTTTTTGGTGGGGGTGCCAGCGGTTGGGCTAGCAGAGGAGGTGCTGGCTGTGAGAGAAGACACACTAAGGGTGCAGGACATTCCAAACTTCACAAGTCTTGTGCACAAATTCTCGTCCCAACAGCTTGCTTCTTTTTGCCGAGTCCTTGCAATGGTTGTGTTTGAACCTGAGGTAGGATGACAAATCTCATTGCTCTTAGTGAAGCTGTGGCCTTCTTTTACCCAATTTGAGATCAATCAAAGTTGCCACTTGTGGCAACTTATACTCTCTCTTTGACTTATTGCCAAAATGTGTTGGTTGTGTCTGGTGGATGGGCTTTAAGGCAGGGAACTGGACAGGCCAGGTGGACATGGGGCTAAACCAGAGTAGTGTGGAAACTGGGCCACCAAAGCCAAAGATGGAGGAGGAACCAGGGTGGACAGTGGTGGACAGGAACCATGATGCTATTCTCCTCATCCCTGACATTCTTTCTCGCCTTGTTAAACTGCTCATGCTTGACAAATTATCCTTCAGCCGTGAGGTGGGTGGGTTACATGTACAAACTCCTTGCTGCATGAGTCTCAGAGATGGATTCTCCAAGCATCTGGATGGATTTAGAATGTGTTAACCTCTGATAGGAAGAACTAGGTCACATGTGGGTGAATATGAAGAGATACCATGTTCTTTAATGGTCATGGGAGGGACTATGGCACCTTTCACTTCAACTGTCTCCTGGTCAACAGAGTCTATAGGCTGTGTCTTATTTAGGGCTTTGAGGTTCAAATGCACATTCACTAGCGTAATAAACTGATATTCCTCAAGGGGTTGCAGTCTGTTCTCTCATCGGAGGTTTCTGCATTTGCCATGACAATGTCAGTCAACGGCAGTGCACTCGAGAGCTTGTATAATGCAGTAAGTGAAGGACAAGGCCACATTTTAGAAGAGGTTCGAGCTAGCAACACAAGAGCAGAAATGCGTGTCATGATTGACCCAGAATTGCAGTCACAGCAAACCATGGCAGGCACAAGCTCCACGGACGATGGAGTTGTTGATTGGAACATTACATTTTTGGACCGCACTGGCCTTTCTACGCGTGTCATACATTTGGCTACTGTAAGTCCCTGTCATATCACTTTTCCGAGAATTGCTTGGAAGCTGTCTCCTTACCTGACCTCAATTCCCAAGACCCTGAAAGCAGGGTTCATGAGGCTGCACAGTCATTATGCTTTTCCATCCTGCAGTCCTTATGATTTGCTTCTACAATGTGCAGACTTGTATTGGGTCCACCTGACAGTAGGTGTAAACTGTGGTAATGGTGGCAGCGTCACGTGGAGGTGCTATTTGTTCTTTGTGCGCTGTGCGGTGGTAAGAAACGGGAGCAGGTGCAAAATCGCTTGGGCGAACTAGGATTAGTGGGTGTGCTGACACAGTTATTTGATAAGTTGGATTGGAAGGCCACACAGTCTCGCTCGAGCTCACGTGGTATTCATGGTGTAGGATGCGCGTGCAACCCTAAATCTGTATGTTGCATAAACCCAGTAATGATTGAAAGTGGTACACAAAGGATAATTGAGTGCTTATAATTCCACGTTTATTGGCATCAAACAGTTTCTGCTGGAAAAGTAGTACTCCTTCCTCATGGGTAATTGTTTTTCCAGGCCCTCAAGATTCAGTACCTGAGGTTGATACACAATTTTTGCGACCGTGATAGTTGTAATCGGGTGAACAAGCAGCTCCTCTTACTCCCAGCCCCATTCAAGGTAGGATGGTAGCCCCCCCCGGCCCCCTCAACCCTAGCTAGTTTTTTTGAGTTTTTGGAGAATGAACCTTAACTGCAGTGAGTCATCAGACAAGACCATGACAGAAAAGTGGTCCCTGCCTACGGCAGAAATTCCATGTAAAATTTGGAATGCTCTGTCAGGTTGGTTGAACCATAGATGGTTGAAATATTTGGGACTGCAGTTTCCATGTTTGGGGAGATTGCTGATATAGATTTCTATGCTGGTGTGGGGAAACAGGAAAGCAGTTGGTTTCCAAATCCAACAGCAGAAGTCAAGGATTCTGATGGTCTAATGCTCAAAATACTCAAGGTTCTTATTAAGGAGCCTGCAGACTCTCTCTACCGGTTTGTTCCTCTCATTGACGTTCTGCATTTACCTTCCCCAGTTTTGTGACATACCTTTGAGTCCTTTACTTCAAACCTTCTGAAGGTTAGTGCCATGGTTCTGAATGTTCTCTTTGATAGTGCAGAAACCAATAGCTTTCTGTTGTCCTAAAACTTGGTCTCTAACAGGATAGAAGTTTGCAGGTTCTGGCTGGCATCATGTGTAGAAGCTTTCTTGGGAGGTGCAGACTCCAAAAATCAGGTACACATACAACTTGTGCTACACACATGATAGACAAATTCCATCAGGCACAGTGAAACTCAGTACACCCATAGTGAATTTTGCAGCAGGGAATGTGATGTTCAAGCCAGGCCTGTTGAAATATTTGGGTCAGTGTGAGGATCATGCTGAATTGAATTGGATCCTGGCTTACCTCTTTGATGTACAGACTTTAGGATCATTCCTGTATTGTGATCTTCTTGTCATTGTGTATTGAATTATGAAAGTGAAATTCACTTGTGACTAGAGCTGCAAAAGTGCATTTGCAGACCACTAACCTTCATGGAAAAAAAATTCCAGGAGTTTGTGGCGTCAACAGGCCTCATGGAGCATCTTTTGGCTGAGATTCTGAAAGGGGGCTTTCAGTGTGCCACTTCCTTACAGGTCTAATTTTTTCAGTAACCTGACCACATAGTTTTTGTTGAGTAAATAGTTAAGATTGTCTATGGGATGGCTTGGTCAATGGATGACTCAGCCATTAAGCCAACTTTGCCCTCAGGGAGTCAGCTCAAGAGTCCATCAGCTATGTGTACCATGTTTTTCACACATTTTCTACAAATGTTGTGTGTCATTTTCTAGGGTGCCATGCTGGAGTAGTCATTTGCTCAGACTGCAAAATGCCCATTTACTTTGTGAGATTGGCCCTCACTTTTTGTGTTTATGTTGGTAGATCAATTTTGATCTTCTCGGGGAGCTCATCAAATTCAACCAAACCTTATTCCAACAGCTTAACAGATTGTTGGTCGGGGATAAGTTTGACCGGTTTGTGGAGGTCTCTATCTCTTTCAAGATCTTTTCTTTGCAACAATTAATTGCACTGTTATATTCAAGGACCCTTTGTATGCAGTAAGACCATGCATCGGTTACTTGTGTTTCAGTAATGTGCTGTGCCCAGGACCTGTTGCTTTGCCTAGTGTAACACCTGTGTACAAGAAACCTGTTTACAACCTAATGCTGACACCATGGTTTTACAGGTCTTGGTCACAAATTTGGTGGACTCAAATGTGTTTGTGCGGTCTGTGGTGCTATCTTTGGACTACTTCCGCAGACATCAATGGGCAGAGTCAGCCTCCAACGGTCCAGGATTGGTTGCTATTTCTGGACCAGACAGGCAAGCAAATATGAGCAATGCTGACTATCGGGTCAATGGTAGTAGTGTGTCAGCAAATTATGACGCAAAATTCTGCAAGGTTACTGCATTTGTGTTCCATAATACACTGCGACTTCTACAGGACCTCATGTGTGCTGTTCGTCTTAGTGATGTCAACCAGGTAAAGCTGACTTCAAAGACTCTATGAGATTTGTTGGAAGAAGTCAAGTTTCCCTGCATGTGCTTTTTGGGTTTTAAGGCTGACAGATGAAGGTGGCAATGGTGGGGTTGTTCTGTGTCTGTGGGATCCAGGACAACATTTGTGTGCTGAACACTGTGCTTATATTTTTCATCTTTGCTGAGCGGGATGGAGAGTTGCAGCTCTACTTGCAAGCACTAAGAGCAGCTGACCATCGCGTTCTTTGCACATTCCGCTCACTACTCGACTTCTGGAGAAGCTACTATTTGAGGAAAAGGGGTCGGGAGTGCATTTCACTTCAATACAGCACACAGTTGGATTTTTCAGATTGGCTTCATGTAGTGGACTTGCTGTGCTCACAACCAGACTCACCCACCTCTCTCTTGTATTCACTGCCATCCACGGGTGCTCAGTGTATGGCTCTTGCTGCCTCGGGTGAACCACTGCCACAACAATGTTAAGAGTGCAGCCAAGAAGTTTAGTGTGCATAATACTTGTCATGCTTACAAATCTAGATGGGTGTCTAATAGGGTAGATGCTGTTTGATTTATTGTGTGAATACTAGCATTGTGAGTAAATTTAGCTTAAACGGGGGTGCAAATTGTTGCCAAATGACAGGCAATTGCAAGCCAAATTGTTTTTGCTATCTTAGTGTACTTCTAGTCAAAGTTTGAGAGTCATCTGTGAGATAACAAGCAGGTTACTCATAGCAACAAAATCAATCATGGACTCCTTCCAAGTATTGCAATAATGGGAGAATTTTCTCAGATCTTGGGGTGCTTCAGTCCTTACAAATGGGCCTCCTGTTTCTCTAAATTAGGCAAGAAATGAGGTTATGACCAGCATCGGCTGGTTCTTGATTATTTTTCAATATCCACTGGATCAGTTATTGAAAAAATTCATTTAAAAAATTACACAGGGTATCAAGTATTAAGATTTTTCAAAATTTCTATGACCAGCCTGGTATCAACTTGTTGAAATAGTCAATCAATAAGGGTATCAATCTTCTTTTTTTTTTTACATTTTTTTTCTTATTATCCACACTTGCACACAAATAGTCAAAACTAAAAAATGAAACAAATCTGGCAACTATTATAGTAAGCTTCAAAATAAATGTGCTTGTGACATTGGACATTTTATCAAATCCTAAAAAATTAAAAATAAGAAGCTAAATGTGCATGGGACATAGGACATTTTACCAAATCCTAAAGAATTAAAAATAAGAAGTTGATCCCATGCCTAATTAGAGGTAATCAACTAAAATTGATCAAATATAATCAACCATTTTGGTTAATTTATCTCAAAAATCCACCTAGTGGCAAAGCAAGTCTGTAAAAATTGGAGGAAAAATGTTCATAAACATTCACATTCATCACTCCAGTTCATGATCAACATTAAAATAACCAATTGCATTCATTAGTGTATCATTTTCATCAATGATATCTGTCTCTTCCATTAAGAAATTCATCAATGGACTATCATTCTTGTGAGCAATTTGATCTTACATCAACTAAGCAATTTTTCATTACCATCGTTAGTTTGTCCGAATTGCCTATAGTCATAATCTTGTAAGGGTTTATATGGAATGTGACTGTTTATGTTTAAATCACACTTCGGTAATGTCACAAAATAGTGGTCACCAAGGGTGTGATTATGAAAGGGATTTATTATAAGGAAAGCTTTTTAAAAAAAAGTTGGTGGAGACTTTTTAAAAACAAAGGTGACAATTTTTTTTAATTAAGAAAAATAATTGTCAATTTTTAAAAAATAATTTAAAAATAGTTCATGGATTTTCTTTTTAACCATGGTAACAAAAGTTTTTAGAAGGTTATGCAATAAAAATTTATAAAAAATTTATTTTGTGGAACTTTTTAGAAAGGTCCATTAAATAGTATAGGTAATAGTTTGGAGAGCACCACCCTCTAATTTCATTAACACAAGTTGTGCCCATGATATTTTTAGTCCATTTCATGTTTAATTTACATCCTATCATATTCAAGCAATAAATTGTGTAGTTTCTATTCATTTACAAATTTCCTTTTACAATCTTCTTCAAGTTGTACTTTTGTTATGCCCTTGACATTAGGTATATGAAACCCTAACAATGGTTCTTACAAAATCAAAATAAAAAAATAAAATGACACAAAATTATGATTAAAGAAAACCAAAAAAATGATTAAAAAAACCTACATTAAACCATTTGAATGACAAAAAAGTTCTTAAATTGTTTTCAAGAAACCCAAACCCAAAAATTATTTTATTATAATTTTTTAAAATCAATTTTTTAAAATCAAAAGATTGGTTAAAAGGTTCTTCAATTTTGAAAATTAAAAAAAAGACCTTGAAATTAAAGGTTATAATAAAATCAAATAACCACCCTATGTTGCTAGTTGCTACCCACCTTTTTAGCTTTCCCAATACTTCTCTATGGGGCTAAGGGACTTTATTTTTCCAATTTTGTGATATTGAAAATTCTGAGATTTTTTCAAAAAACAAATTCCAAAAATTAGTTTGACTCTTGACTAGAAAAACACATTAGGTTTTGGGTCCTTTAAAATCTGCCCACTTTGGATTTTGGCTCTTGTGGGTTTATCACACTTTGTAAATCAACCCAAAACTCAAGCCCACTTCGGTTATTTGGGTCTTGTTAGTGTACCGGGCTTTGTACTTTGACGCTTGAAGTTAACCACACTTGGGGTTGTAAGTTCTGTGGGTTGACCACACTTTGTGGTTTTGAGGGTTTAGGGTTTAGGGTTTAACCGCACTTGGGTTGTGAGTTCTGTGGGTTGACCACACTTTGTGGTTTTGGTCGCTTTGGTTTGGGTCTATACCATGTGTTTGGCCCACTTTGGTTTTGGCCATGTGGATCTCCCCTACTTCTTCACTTTGTACCTTGGCGATGTAAGTTAGCCCCACTTTGGTTTTGGGCCCTGTGGGAATACCACAGTTTGTGTTTGGCCCATTAAGTTAAACCGGACTTTGGTTGTGGGGTCTATGGGTTTACCACCTGGCCCATTTAAGGTAACCCCGGGTTTGGTTTTGGGCCCGGTTGTTTTCCTCGGGTTTTTAACCGGGTCGTCGGTTACAGGAACAGAGTCTGTGGCCTCCGGATCTCCACCCGACGCCAGGATAACGTACCCGATCTCCGCGTGCTCGCAAGCTCTCTGGACGCCGCCGCGATCGCTGCTCCCTGGGATCATCAGCAGGGTCTGCTCCTCTCGTGTCGTCTTCTTTTGCATCGCAGGAGAATTTGGAGAGTTGGGTTGTCGTCGGAATCAGTTCTCTGTTGAGATTTGGGCGGAGATTTGGGCTCAAGAGACTCAGAGTCGGTTGAATTCCAGTTCTTTGCAGTTGTTGTCTGGTTCTGTTTGTGCGCAAGAGTCATGGCTGCCGTGTTGAGATTCTCGCCGTCTCCGTCTTTAGTTTCTGACAGTAGTGGTGATGGGAACGTTGTTGTCTCCTGTTCTTCGTCGTCTCTGGTTTCGTCTCTTGCTGGGGAGAAGTTGCGGTTGCGGACGACCAGTGTAGTAGGCAGTTGCGCTTGTGGGAATAGAACCACCACCGTGCGGAGTGCCGCCGGTCGTGGTTTCCAAGCCGAGAAGCTGCGGGAAGTGAGGGCGTTATCATCGTTGTTTCCGTCGTCTGATGATCAAAGGGCTGAAGTCTCGGCGGGTGCGGTTGCGACGACTGACTATGGAATTGCTCGGGGAAGAGGAGGAAGACAGTTTCCTTTTGGGTACTCGCAGGGCAGTGACAGTGAGGAGGAAGAAGAAGAGGAGGAGGATGAGGAGGCGGAAGTATTACTTGTCGATAAGAATGTCAAGGACCCAGGCTCCCAGCTCGACATTGCCAGCTTGGGACTCCCTCAACCTGTTGTGGACGCTCTTGCCAAGCGGGGCATTTCTCAGCTTTTCCCAATTCAGGTGACCTCTCAGTACATCTGGAAGAAGAGAGGAGAGAAGATTGCAAGAGTTGGAATTTAGTGACTTTTTCTTCTTCTTTGATGCCTTGGAGATGAGAGAAGAGCTGAAAAATTGACCAAAAGTTGCTATTTCTTCTGTTCTTCTGGACTCAGTTGAAGATGAGGACGAGGGGAAGAATTTTCATCATAGTACAGATGATAGTGAGAAGAAGGAAAGGAAGCAGAGCTGAGAACCCTCTTCACCCATAGTATGCTGTCGGGTTGAAGCTTTTTTGTGAGGACTGAGCTTTAGGGTTATGCTATGTCTTTTGTTTTGTGTGCTTCATTGTGTATCACAGAGAGCAGTATTGGAACCTGCATTGCAAGGACGTGACCTAATAGCAAGAGCCAAGACTGGCACGGGCAAGACACTTGCATTTGGCATTCCTGTCATCCAGCACATTGTGAATGAGAACGAGCGTGATCGAATAGCCAGAGCAGAGCCCTTCTTCTCTCTTGTACATAGTGTGGAGGAAAACAAGCGCAATGCAATTGCCAGGTCTGAAAAAAGTTCAACCTTCTTTCCATATCCACTTTTTTCTCTCTTTTACATATTGTGGAGGAGACCAGAACACAAGCAATGCAATTGCCTGGTCTGAAAAACAAGCTTCGGAAAAAACCCTTCTTTCCAGGCCCCCCTTTTCTCTCTTGTACATAGTGTGGAGGAGAACAGAACAAATGCAACATCAATGGCATTATGTTTCTTGTTCTATTTTTCATCTTCAAGTTTTGCAAGGTTTAGGGCTTTTCATAGTTTTGCAATCCTGGGTGGTTGGAAATGTAGGCGAGTTGGGCGAGCACCACGAGCATTAGTGCTGGCACCAACACGAGAGTTGGCAAAGCAAGTGGAGAGGGAGTTCATGGAGTCAGCACCGATGCTGTCAACAATTTGTGTCTATGGTGGGGTTCCAATCAGCACACAGCAAAGGCAGCTACAACGTGGGGTGGATATTGCAGTGGGTACTCCTGGTAGGATTATTGACCTCATTGATCGTGGATCGTTGCAGTTGCAGAATGTGTGCTTCCTGGTGCTGGATGAGGCTGATCAGATGCTGGCAGTCGGATTTGAAGAAGACGTGGAACGGATTCTGGAAACAATGACACACCAGCGACAGACTATGCTTTTCTCAGCTACAATGCCACCATGGGTGAAGAAATTGTCACGCAAGTACTTGAAAAACGCATTGACAATTGACCTGGTAACAAGTCTATTGTGGGTGGTTCTCTGTTTCTTTTACAACACAACTTGACATTCTGTTTTTGGAGAGAACTGTGCTGTGTTTATAGAGTCTCTTATTGCACAATTATCGATGTGGTTCCAAGAGTCTGACTTTGGTGTTTGGCAGGTTGGAGAGACAGATGAGAAGTTGGCAGAGGGCATCAAACTATATGCCGTGTCAACAGTTCCTGCTGCCAAGCGATCTGTCCTCAATGACCTTATAGCGGTGTGTGTACATTCTCACCCCAACCATGTCTGTAGAAGGCTGCATTGATTTCTCCTTTGCTATGTGGGTCCTTGCAGTGCAAATGTAAAAGTCTCAAATGCAAAGGGCATACTGCACCACCTGAGCTGAATGTCTTTTGGAGAAGTTTTGAGGGCTTTCAGTTTCTCACCGTGCACCCAGAATTGGGCTAAGGTTGCATGATCATGACAGGTGTATGGGAAAGGAGGAAAGTCAATTGTGTTCACACAAACAAAGCGAGATGCTGATGATGTGGCATTAGCTATGGGACGGTTTGTTGGTTGTGAAGCTTTGCATGGTGATATCACTCAGAGCCAGCGTGAGAAGACATTAAATGCTTTCCGAGAAGGCAATTTTTCAGTGCTTGTTGCCACTGATGTTGCTGCACGGGGCCTTGACATTCCAAATGTTGATCTGGTGTGTCATCACAGTCTTTCCCTTTCAGTCAAGTTTTATTTGATTCCCATGCTTTGGCAGTGCTAATACATTGAACAAGCCTGACACAGGTTGCATCTTGTGGGGGTTGGCAGGTCATTCATTATGAGATACCAAATGACCCTGAGACATTTGTGCATCGTTCAGGACGTACAGGCCGGGCAGGAAAGGAAGGCACTGCGATCCTAATGTTTACTGATAGGCAGCTGCGCACAATGAGGTTGATAGAGAGGGATGTTGGTTGCAAGTTTGAGCGTGTTGGACCACCCAATGCAGAGGATGTCATGAATGCCAGCAGTGAGCAGGCAACAGAGGTGATCAGGAGGGTTCACCCTCAGCTCACAGAGGTCTTTATGCCAACTGCTGAATTGCTGTTGGCGCAACAGGGCCCAAGTGCACTTGCTGCAGCTCTTGCACACTTGAGTGGCTTTAGTCAGCCTCCATCAGCTCGGTCTCTTATCACTCACGAGGAGGTCTGCTTTCTAACAGAGTCCTCCTAGGCTACATGTGCACTTCTGAGTTTTATTATCAAGGTTGCAATCCAACAGGGCTCATGGGTTGAGTTCGGTGTATTTCCATGTTGTTAATTCTGTTCACTGAGGTTTTGTAGCAGGCATGATAGGCTTGAGGGAATCACAGGGTGTAAGAAGTTCTCTTTTGTGGGTGGGCTCATTCAGGGTTGGACAACACTGAAGTGGCTGCGGACAGCACCATCACGACCAGTATCAGCCCGCATGCTCATGGGAGCGTTGGCAGATATCTGGCAGACTGCTGCTGATAAAGTTGGGAAAATTCGTGTCATTGATGATCGGCAGGTTTGTGATCTGAATCAAGCTTTGGCTTTCCATACCAGTTGTCAACTCAGGGACCTGGAATAAGAGGACTACTCAGGGGTGCTGATAGGAGTAGTTGGTTGGGTGTAAACAGATGGCAGGGGCGGTTTTTGACTTGCCAAGTGATGTGGCTAAGGAATTGCTCTCTAAGCCAGTTCCTCCTGGGGATTCCATTGACATTGCAAAGAAGGTATCAGCTGAACAGAAGCTATGTTAATTTGTTTCTTATTCAGGCACAGTTAAAAAGGGTAGCTCTTGTATGGTTCAGAGATGTGCCATGGAAACACATATTCTGACACTGTAAAATGCTGGTGCAGCTCCCAAGGCTAGAGGAGGAAGAAGTGAGAGGGAGATCTGGTGACATGTATGGTCGCTTCTCACCAAGAGGAGGGGGTAGGTCTAGTGGTGGTGGGCGAGGCAGTTTTGATCGAAGTGATCGTGGTAGCAATAGGGGAGGTGACAGGTTTGGTGACAGGTCAAGTAGCCGCAGCAGTAATCCTGAGAGTTGGAGGCAAGGCAGCTCCAGCAGTGGCAGTAGCCGCCTGTTTGGAGACAATGACTGGTCTGGCAGATCTTCAGGTCGCTCGGACAGGAATTTTGGTAGGGGTGACAGGTAAAAGCATCTTTACTCCCCATTGCACCCACTGGGTGGGATCTAGAAACCTGAACTGGAGGTGGGATTGGTATTAGGAGTTTAAATATCGGTTTTGTCAAACTGAAAAAAAGGATTGTAGTGTCTGTTTCTGATGGATTGTACATTGCTGTCTTGTGCTGCCACCACAAGCATCTTTTTCATGACCTGCTTCTATTAGGGTGTAATGTGATGGACAAAAGTTTCAACTGGCGGGCTCAGTCTGCTTCAGCTCTAAGCATTAGAAGATAGTCATTCTAGATATCAAAGCTGACATTTTATTATTTCCATGTGTTTGAAGTCTAATGATTCTGAATTTGATGTGTTTGAACAATGCAGAGCCGCATTTTCAGGGACATGTTTTATCTGCAACCAAGCTGGACATCGTGCTGCTGACTGTCCTTCTCGACAATAGAGCTACAACTACAAAGTGTCAAACCCATCGGTTAGATGTGCTAATACCCAATTGCTTTTAGTTAGTGTTGCAGATTGTACATTGCAGATTCACTTGCTGAGACACTTGGCAAACACATGTATTGAGACATCATTATGAGTTTCTAGAGTTAGACTGTGATTTTTTTAAAGTTGGAAGAGAGGAATACAATTTGGAAAAGTAAAGAATTGATGCAGCACCTGGATTGTGCTGGAACGTATTGGGTGCTATTGTTCTGAAGCTCATGATTGCACCTTGTAACTTTCACATAACACAAATGGTTGTCAATTCTCCAAAATTGATTCATTCACCACCATCCTGAATTTATTTTAATTATTTAGCTTAAAGAAGTTTTAACCAATGCTGGGCAGTTCTTTACTTTCATGAAGAACCTTCAGTTTCCAGTTCTAAGAAAACTATCTTGGTTCCTATTTGTGTTAAACAGAAATTGGTTAACATAGATTATCTCTGCACTTCATTCATTTAGAATCTGTTATAGCCCAATTGGAGTCCGTTTATAAGCTCTCCTTAGGTCCCAACCACAAAACTGGAATTTGTAGATGTTAATTGTAGTTTTTTATTCATAAAGCTGGTAATGTTCTCTTACTGAACAAAGGTTTTTGGATTATCCTTGAGTATCAACTTTTTGATAATGATTTTCCCGTTGCATTAAGACAAGACCTAGCTACATAATAATCATGCATTACCTTTAAACAACTATGCAACTTGAAAAGGATGGAGAGTTGTCTTCATTTTGGATTTTTTAATTTTACAAAATTGTCAAATTTTTGTTTGTACATTCTTCCAAGTTTTTTCTCAAAAACATTTCACAACACGGAAAAAAAAGAAGCCACAAAAAAGTAGGTCATTTCCTCTTAATACCTTTTTGTCATGCATAATGCCCATTCTGCATTAATTTGGTGACTAACTTACAAAAGGAGAAATCTTTCACTTCCTCCTATCTCTACAAATATCTGGTAAGCCTAGGCTTTGCATGAACAAAGCATGTAGTAGGTACAATAGATATACAGAAACACATTGTCCCAGGATCCAGGGAACATATACACACAATGTTGTATTCAATATGTGAAGTGAAAAGCCATAGACTCATATCCAATTGTCAGTAAATCTCCTTACCTTGAGATGCACTGGATACAACTGGATAAACTATGCATTTCCCTTTTACTGACATAACCGAAACTACATCCAAGCAATGGTTTCACTGTCAAGGTGGACATGCAACCATACATGGCATGAATATCCCCAATGGCATTTTGGGAACCCTAACAAAAAAGAAAAAAGAAAAAAAAGCTTTTGTTGATGTGTTTGTCAAGCAGAGTCTCATAAATCAATCTTATTTATTATTTATAAGAACACATCCACAATATTCAGAAGAGACCCAAGAAGTTGTGGATCATGTCCAAACTCCAAACCTCACCCTCAAATGATTTGCTGAGCCCACCAACATGGACGTTGTAGTTGGATCAACTGACATTGGATTAGTCAAGGTGGAGCCAATAACACTCATATGTGTGCAAAAAGAGAGGATGCCAGTTTATCTCCCCACTCACCAATCCATTGTGTTGGTGCTGAACCCTAAACCCTAAACCCTGCGTCAGTCCATATGCCAATATGTTAGTGCTGATCCCTTTAATGACAACACAGCACAAAGCCTGTGTTGAACCTCAAGAATTGACTCTAGGCTTGGATTTTTTAGACAAGAGCTGTATCATATCTTTTTGTTTGAGTCCAGCACCATTCATTGATAGACCCAAATCTATCTTGGCCTCAATCCACAAATAATCTCTGCCTCAATCCAAGTCCAGTGTCTCTTCCAAAGAACCATCAACATGACCTTGGGTCAGGCACAAGGTATAAAATCTGCAAACCCAAACATCTGGTTCCATTCTTGGCACAAGGTGAATTTGCAGGAGTTGTTATCAAATCCATTGATCACTATAATCCAATACCCATGCTTCTGACAACCTGACAACTCTGCCATCAAAAGTAAGTCAAGGGGATCAAAATAGGAATTGACCAAGATCTCTTGACTGCAACTATCTGCAAATCTTGCTTCACCCACGGCAGAATCAAGGAAGTGAACAAGAGGGGTTTCTCACGACCAGTTTCATTGGCAACAACAGCATGCTGGAACTGTGGGCATTGGTCACTGAGGATGCAGGTGTTTCACTACTTCATCTTTCTCACCCTGAAACACCAAAAAAAAAATGTACTTAAGAATGTAATCAACACTGTGATTACAGTCATGAATTTTGTCATGTATTTTGCTGCAAAAAGAAAATCAGAAGAGGGCAACTTACCAATAATCTCAGATTAGAGGGGAAGCAATACTGCAGACTCCTTATAATCAATGGCAGTTGTAAGGCATGAAACAACAACGAATCATTTATGGCCATGGTGCAACTCTTCCTCTCTTCATGGATGGAGTGTGTCTTCACATATTAGACATCAGTCTTTCCATCAATTGCATAATGTGGAGGGAGATTTCAGTGAGCAAACAGCTTGAATATGCGTCTTGAAGAACATGGTTTTATACTACTTTCTTGCCCTATTTTCCTTTCCCTACACAGTTTGCTACCTTCAAATTCCAAGATCTCAAGCTCTCATATGTAAGCGCAAACAACAACATTCACAGAATCCACAAAATCTCAATCAAAAGAGTTGGAACATTTCAGGAAGAAATGATCAAGCATAGCAGAGAGACATTCAAACTATCATTTGTGTACACAACAACATTATTCACAGAATCCACAAAAGTGTCGATCACAAGAGTAAAACATTTCAGAAAGAAATGATCAAGTTGAGATAGGAAACATTGAAACTCTCATTTGTGTACACCAACAACAAATTATATCCACAAAGTCTCAATCACAGGAGTTGCACATTTCAGAAAGAAAAGATCATGTATAAGGAGGAGACATTCAGACAGACACTCGATCCTTTATCCACAACAACATTCACAGAATCCACAAAGTCTCAATCGAAAGAGAACTTATACATCGATTGTTTTTTCTGGCGAAATTTCGCTATTTTTCAACAAAGAAATTGGGAACATTTTCGAAAATTTTGTTTTTTTTTTTCTAGTGTAAATTCGACTAATTTTGATCTCTTTGTTTTGGGTTAAATTTCGCCAAAATTTCGATATTAAAAGAAAGAAAGAATAAAAAAGCACCGAGATTCGGCGGAAACCATTGTTGTTTGTTTTCCTTGCCCCGGGTCCTGCCCCACACCCCTCCCCATGCAGATATCAGCTGCCTGCCATCGCTGTAACGTCTGTTTGCGACAAAGCTGCGACAGAAATCAATGCGCGCAGCACACTCAACGACAATCCAAAGTGACGGACAAACGAACGGACGGACGGACTGTTCATCAGCGACTCCGGTTTCCCATGCCATCTACCGAACCTAGTTGCTATCCACAAGAGGAAAGAACCAAATTTGAATTCGCCTCTGCTGCACATCATAATGGAAAGTAGACACTTTTCTTAGAATCCTGTTATGTTTTGGCAAAACCTTCAAGAAAGAAAACCTACCGCAGTGTCTAAATATGGCGACTTCCATGTTTTTCTCCTCAAAATGTGGCGAATTAAAAAGGCATCTAAAAGGAATCTCGCCACACTAAAATAATTATTTTAAATTAAAGTTGTCTCAGAGACTCCGTCGTCAAGTAGGGTAGCCTAGATGCGAAGTTTAGAAAATAATAATGAGAATAATTTTGGCTGATCGGTCAGGAAAATGGGAAAATGAGGGAAGCCCTTTTCTCAGCGCTTCCTGAAGAGAGTTTCATCACAGCCTGCAATTACTGACGACCGTGCAACAAGTGAGTGCAGCAGCCGCTAGCTACTAATTACATGATGCTTCTCCATCCATGACTTGAGTATATAGGAAACAGACAGTTCTTAGAGAGATGGATTTTGATCCATTTCGCTCCAGTGACATACTTGCTTGCTTGTAGCTTCTTGTCATTACTCGAAACTGGATGATCTGTGCAATGTAGACTAGAGTTCTCGATGCAGTCGTAACCGAAAAACAAACGCATTGAGTATCTCTCTCTCTGACCGAAGAGTCACCTACCCCACTACCCCCCCACCTCACCCAGACACAAAAAAACTATCTCCAAATCTGTTAAACCCAGGATGCTTCACATA
>Ga0116231_10001570_pt1 | contig 46941 bp, 32 predicted proteins | sample S1TSphgellanicum_2_FD_89695 | JGI IMG/M metagenome (GOLD analysis project Ga0116231, IMG submission 89695) | Host-associated microbial communities from peat moss isolated from Minnesota, USA - S1T2_Fd - Sphagnum magellanicum MG | ecosystem: Host-associated > Plants > Peat moss > Unclassified...
CCAACATCCCGCTTCTGACCGCCTGGCTGAACCAAACGGCCGTGCTTAAACCATCGGAATGAGGGGTCCCTTTTAGGCGCCGATCACCCCGCTAAGGGGGTCCCTTTTGCACGCCGCTCTACAGTGAGAAAGCGTACAAGAAAGGATTAATAAATTCTGCGCCGGCGCTGCAACTGGCGATGGACGCATCGTTATCCTGATTGCAACCCACATTGCTAAAGCGCCGACGTCATGCACAGTTTGTCGCTGGAGGCGTCCATGTCAGTTGCAGAAGATATCACTCCATCGGTTGAGCCGAAGTCGATCTTTGAAAGCGATCTGCCGCTGGAGGCGAAATTAGACCGGGCCAGGACCGAGCTTCTCGACCTCACTGCCCGCAATCGGCTCCTCAACATTCCCCGCTCAGCGAAGACCACGAAGACGCTTGAGGTGATCGACGAGCGGAGTGCTGAGGTTTTCCGGCTTCTCGTAAGGGAGAGCCGCCCCTTCACATTTTTGCCGGGCAAGGGAGCCCTCGCTGAGGACGAAGCGGGCGAGGAGGTGATCGGGGAGCTTGCCCTGCCCGACGAGGACGGCTTCGACGAACGCGGGGTCGCCAGCCGCCATGCCGATACCAAGCTCCAGACCCGGCTGACCTCCGCCGGTCTCCAGAAGAAGCTACTAGACCTCTATTACGATGCCCGGACATTGGAGGAGGAGCAGGGCGTCAACATCCTCTTCCTTGCACTCGGGACCTTGCGTTGGATCGACCCCAACAACCCGACCGCTGTTCGCTATGCCCCGCTCGTACTCATTCCCGTCGAGTTGGAACGGGGCAATGCGGCGGAGAAGTTCAAGCTTCGCGCCAGGCATGAAGACTTTTCAGCTAACCTCTCGCTCCATGCCTATCTCGAGCGCATCCATGGCCTGAAGTTCCCGATGTTCGAGGCCGGCGACGAGTTCGACCCGTCCAATTACGCGTCGGCTGTCACTGAGGCCGTTTCTGCTAAGGCCGGCTGGTCGGTCCAAGAGGACGACATCGTCCTTGGTTTCTTCTCGTTCGCGAAATTCCTGATGTATCGCGATCTCGATCCACAAAATTGGCCGGCCGGGGCCAAATTGTCGGAGCACTCGCTTATCCGGCCGCTGGTGTCGGAGGGGTTCCCGGAGGGCGAACCCCTTATCCCGGAAGAGGACTCCGTCGATTTACACGTGCCACCGTCAAAAATGGTGCATATCGTCGATAGCGACAGCTCTCAGACGCTGGCGATTGAGGAAGTACGTCGAGGCCGCAGCCTGGTTATCCAGGGGCCGCCGGGAACCGGAAAGTCCCAGACAATCGCTAATGTGATTGCGTCGGCTATAGCGGACGGCAAGACCGTCCTCTTCGTAGCGGAAAAGATGGCGGCGTTGGATGTCGTCAAACGGCGCCTGGACGCAACCGGCGTAGGCGACGCCTGCCTTGAGCTTCATAGCAACAAGGCCAACAAGCGCGCCGTCCTGGAGGAGCTTCGCAAAACCTGGGAGCTTGGAGCGCCGCGCACCGAGAACCTCGACGCGCTCAATGCACGCCTTACCGAAGCCCGCGACGCACTCAATGATCATGCGGAGCAACTACATGGGCCAATCGGCGCCGCTGGTTTCACCCCCTATGATGTGATCGGTCATCTTGTACGGCTCAAGCATTTGGGGGTTCGGCCGGGTTATCTGAACCTGGATGGCGTGGGCGCCTGGACCCGAGAGGACTTCGACCTCCGATCACGCTTGGTAACCGAATTGGCTGAGCGCGTGCTCGACCTCGGAAACCCTGCCGAGCACATATGGTGCGACATCGGCCTAGAGCGCGCCCTCCCGACAGATGTGGCGCGCCTAGAGGCGCGCCTGCGCAATCTTGTTAGCCGTTTCGAGGCGGTGGAATCCGAACGCGCCACTCTGGCGTCTACACTCCAATCGGCTGCGCCAGAGACAATAGATGCCTTCGAACCGCTCGTCCGGCTCGCCGACCGTCTAGCAGGGGCGCCTAATCTCGAGCCTCAGGCTCTCGCTGCTGACGTCTGGAGTGCGCCGGGCCTCGTCCGTGAGCTGCTGGGTACCGGCTCGGACTATGCCAACCTTCGTGCGCGCCTCGAGCCAGTCTGGACGGAGGAGGCTTGGGGCGTCCAAGTTGAGGGCATCGCCGCGGCCTTAGAGCCATTAGATGGCGCCACGCCGGAGGTGGCATTCGAACACGCCGGCAAGCTCGCCGAAAATCTGCCGCTGCTCATCGAAAAGGGCCGACGGCTCGCGCTGGCGATCGGGCGCCACGAGACCCCCTCGAATTTCCACGGGCTGGAGATGTTGGCGGATGTGAGCGCAAAGGTGGCGACGGCGCCGGACGCGGACCCAGCCGCCTTCGCCCAGGACCTATGGAATTCTGGCGTTGAGCGTGCAGCGGACCTCGCTTCTGCCGTAAGTACACTCGAAGAGGCTCGGGCGAAGATCGGCGCCGCGCTAAGCGACTCTGCATGGTTGGCGGACCTCTCCGCGGCGCGCCAAACCCTGGCGAGCCATGGCGGTTCATTTCTGCGCGTCTTCAACGGCGAATGGCGAGCCGCCAATCGCTTGGTCCGCTCGTTCCTCGCCGATCCGAAGGCTCCTCTCGAGCGACAGCTTTCTTGGCTGGACGCCTTGGGACGCGGGCAGGCTGCGCTCTCGCTGATTCGTGAGGATGCTGCTTTTGGCCAGTCTGCCTTCGCTGCCGATTGGCGAGGCGAGCGCTCCGCCGCTGAACCGTTACTAAGCTTGGTAGAATGGATGCGAAGCCTTCGCGGTCTTGGCGCTGAACCGCGTTTGATCGCCGCGCGACGACCCGATCGTGCGAGGATCGGCGAACTTGCGAGCCAGCTTTCCGCCGATCTTCGTTCTTTACGCCCAACGATCGACGAACTCTACGAAGACCTTGGTATTGGCCGATGGATACTCTTCGGCTCCGCGGAGGCAGCTAGAGAGACTGAGATCGTGTCACTTCAGGCGGCGAGCGCCCGGTTGGCGAGCGCACATCTGGCCTACGGACGTCTCGCCCACACCACCGAAAGCCCTCTATCGGTGCGGCGCGATCGTCTGCGCGATCTGATGCTGGGGCAGTTCGCGTTGGGGAAGCTGCAGCAGGGCGATCAACTTGGCCGCTCTGCGTTCGGCAGTGCATGGAAGAGCGCGGATTCTGATTGGACTGCGCTGTTGGAAGCGACGGATTGGATCGAGGCGAACGCTGATATTCGGCAGCTCGCCTCTTGCATTGATGACCGAGGCAACTTGGCGACGCGTTGTAGGGCTGCGAGCACCAGTGGCGACGCCTGGGTCAGCGACGTCGCCACGCTTCTGACCGATATCAAGGCAGGCTCAAAGGCAGCTCTTACAGCCAGTGCTTTACGGACGACCCCTTCTATTCGTCTCGCCGATCGGATCGCCGCCTGGCGCGACGGCGGCGAGGCCCTGACATCATGGGTAAGCTATCGGGCGCGAGCCGGGGAAGCGGCCTCTCTCGGGCTGTCCGATCTTGTCGGTCGATTGCACGATGGGAAGCTTACGCCCTCCGACGCCCATAACGATTTCGAACAGGCGTTTTTCGAGGCGGTCTTCGAGGAGCAAGTGAACGTTGAGCCTGGACTAGCGACATTTGACGGCGAAATTCAGGGGCGCCGGGTTCGCGAATTCGTCGATCTAGACCAGCAACGAATTCGCGTGACGGCGATGCAGGTCGCCCGAGAACACCATAAGCGGGTGCCACCTTTGACAGGAGGGGCCGTAGGTGCGCTCGGCTTCCTAAAAGGAGAGATCGCGAGAAAGAAGGGGCACAAGCCGATACGACAACTGATGCAAGGCGCCGGTCCACCGATCCAGGCGCTCAAGCCCGTGTTCATGATGAGTCCGCTTTCGGTTGCGCAGTTTCTTCCGCCAGGCATTTTACAATTTGACCTCCTCGTCATGGACGAGGCGAGCCAAATCCAGCCAGTCGACGCCCTGGGGGCCATCGCACGCTGCCGCCAAGTTGTGGTCGTAGGCGACCCTCAACAGCTTCCTCCGACAGCCTTCTTCGCGAGGGCCACCGGACAGATGGATGGAGATGATGACGACGGCGCAGCGAAGGCTAGCGATATCGAGAGCATCCTGGGGCTTTTCACGGCCCGAGGGCTGCCCCTACGAATGCTTCGTTGGCATTACCGCAGCCGGCACCAGTCGCTGATCGCTGTCTCAAACCGCCAGTTCTATGAGAATAGGCTGGTGATCGTTCCAAGCCCCTTCACGCAGCAGTCAGGGCTAGGCCTGCGCTTCCACCACATCAAGGCAGGCATTTTTGAGAGCGGCTCAACACGCACCAACCCCATCGAAGCCGAGGCGGTAGCGCAGGCTGTCATACATCATGCCAGGAATGCCCCAGGACAATCGCTGGGGGTCGTCGCCTTCTCAGCCGCTCAACGCAAGGCCATCATTGAACGCCTCGAAATTCTGCGACGCCAGCTTGCTCCTGATGAAGAGGCTTTCTTCCAGGCTCATACGACGGAGCCATTCTTCGTCAAAAACCTCGAAAACGTTCAAGGCGACGAGAGGGACGTTATCCTGATCTCGATCGGCTATGGGCCGACGTCGCCGGGTGCAAAACCGCCGATGCGCTTTGGTCCGGTTGGGCAAGAAGGTGGTGAGCGGCGCCTCAATGTCTTGATCAGCCGAGCCAAGCGGCGGTGTGAAGTTTTCTCCTCCATGACGGACGAGGACATTGACCCGGATTTCGCCTCGACCCGAAAGGGCGTATTCGCTCTGAGGCTTTTCATGCACTTTGCGCGAACGGGCCGTATGTCACTGGCCGAGTCAACGGGCCGCGATAAGCACACCGTGTTCGAAGCGCAGGTCGCTCAAGCGCTGCACGAGAAAGGATATCAGGTTCATCGGGACGTGGGCGTCTCAGGACTTTTCATCGATATAGCAGTGGCTGACCCTGAACTTCCAGATCGCTACCTGTTAGCGATCGAATGCGATGGCCCGTCATACCGCAGCGCGCGGTCCGCGCGGGACCGGGACCGTCTCCGGCGGAGTGTACTCGAGGGCCAAGGCTGGTTGGTTCACCGGATTTGGAGCGGAGACTGGTTCAAGCGCCCACAGGAGCAACTCGAGCGAGCTATCGCGGCGATCGAGGCGGCGAAGGTCGAACTCGCTCGAAACAGCGGCAACGCGTCTCGGCTGCCTTCTTATGAGATCGTGGCTGTCGAACGCGAGGGTATGACGGAGATGGGTATTGCCGGCGTCAGTGAGCCAGACGTCGCGCTTTCGGCTCCTTACGTGGAAGCTATCCTTACACGGCCAGCCCACCTAATTGGCGAGATTCACGAGGCGCCATCGGGGGCTTTGTCACAGTTGGCGGAGCACGTCGTCTCCGTCGAGGGACCCGTTCATTTTGATGAGATCGTTGCCAGAATCAGGGACGCCTGGGGGAGGGGCCGAGCAGGCGGTCGCATCCGCGATGCCGTGCGCCGCGCCGTGGATATCTCCGCCCGACAGGGCCGGCTTCTTGGTGGAAACGACTTTTACACGGTGCCAGGCGCTGACATTTCGGTTCGCGATCGCAGCGCCGCAAGTTCGTCCACGCTGCGTAGACCGGAAGTTCTGCCGCCCGAGGAAATCGAGAAGGCGCTCATCGACATATCCTCGCGCAACTTCGGCGCAACAAGGGATCAGCTCGTCCAAGCCGTTTCTCGCGCATTAGGGTTCAAAGCGACGAGCGCGCAGATGAGGGATGTGATCATTGAGGTTCTCGCCCAAGCGTTGGACAAGGGCGTTTTGGTTCAGCACGACGCGCTCATCGACGTGGGGCCGAATGCGCCGAAGTCGATCCGCGAACCGGACCGTACTTCGCTAGAGGACCTGATTGCGCGCGGTGAAGGGGAGGCGTTGGAGTTTAAGCAGACGCTCCGCTGGGACGTCCGTGCCGGCTTGGTCAGCAAAAAGGTTGAAGATTCTTCGCTAAAGGCGATTGCCGCGTTCGCCAACCATAGGGGCGGCACTCTTTTGATCGGCGTCCACGATTCGGGGGTGATTGAAGGCCTGGAACCTGACCTGGCGACATTTGGCGGAAGCAGGGACAAATTTGAGGTCCATCTAACCAACGTCATCAAGGAACGATTTTCCGAGAGCTTCCGTGTTGGCTGTGTGTCGGTCAGCTATCCGGTCCAGGGTGGCAAAACGATATGTAGGGTCGATGTCAAACGATCGCGGACAGAGGTCTACCTAACATTTGCAGAGGGGTCTGGCCCGCCAATGGAACGCTTGATTGTCCGCGCGGGTGCTTCCTCGCAGGAAATTCCTCTCAGTCAGGTGGCTGACTACGTGCGTGAACACTTCCGGCATTGAGGAGCGTCACGACCAAGAAGAACTGGATGCCGTGTTGGGAACGTCGCGATTCTTGACAGACGAAGGCTACTGGCTGACGAACATAAACGCTCGCCTTCGGCCGAAGAGCGTCCCAATTGACCGCCGGTAAGCTACAACCGTATTCCAAATTCAAAACGTCCTCGGGCCGCTAGGCGCTTTGTGACACTGTAGATACCGGGCTCAAAACTATCAGATTTTCTGAAACATCCCCTCCGAAACGTCTTTCATTCTCAAAAAATTCTACAAAAAGTTCTGCAAAAAATGAGAGCGATAAATTCGGCGTCGGAATTCGCAAGCAATTTCTGCGCTTTAGATATTTTGTTCCGCTTTAGCATTTGCTTAGAAGGCAGATGCTCTATCCGGCTGAGCTAAGCGTCCGTTTGGGTTAAGTTCTCGTCCTATAAGGGTTTTTAATTGCTGCCAAGGGCGTTCTACTGGGACCTTCAAACTGTCGATTTGACGGTCGTCGAATTTTTGTTCCGCTGCCGTCCCTTTGCGCTCTGTTTTCGCCTGGACGCTGTGTGCGACCTCGCTATCTCGTGCCCGATTGATCGGCAGGATCGCGGTGGCGTTGGCCTGCGTCAGTGCACCTATCTGGGCGTCGCGAAAACGACCAAGACAAATCGATCTTATCGCCGCCCCTATTTGGTTTCAGGAGAGGCTGGATTGGCGCTGGCGTGTTTGAACAGCCAGGGCCGCTCGAAGGCGGCGATAGGAACGATATAGGTCGCCATTGAAGTGCCCCGGGAGGCCGGCAAGCTCCAAGCGGTGAAGAGATCCGCCGCAGTCGGAGGGTTTGCAGGCCGAACGAGGGCGCGGGCGATTTCAAAGCCCGGCGTGGCGGCCCCGATCGCCATAAGCGTCAGGGGCAGCATCAGGCGTCCCATCTTTTTGCGAGCGAGATCGGCGATCACACCGCGCGCCGTCATCATAGCCAGGACACCGATCGGAAAGATCGAGGCCCGCATCATGAAGTCGTTCGATCCGCCGATATAATAGAGGGGAATGGCGACCAAGAGGAGGGCGCACAGGCAAATGTCCAAACGGTCTTCGCGCTTCTCAGGTTGAAGGCCTCTACTCGCCAGGTAGATCAACGGCAAAACTTCCAAAAGGATGAAAGGCCCATACCAACGGAACGCACGCCGGTCGATATTCAGGCCATGCTCCACCACGCCCCCCGCCAGCGTGAGATAAACGGCCACCGGCAGGAGTGCGACGACCAAGGGCGCCAGCGCCCCAGGCGCCAGCCAGCCGATTCGGCCGACCTTGAGGTCGGTCAGCCCGGCCACGATCAGGAAGGGCGTAGCCCCCATTACCGCCAGGGGCGACCACAGCAATCCAAGTCCGATCGCCGCGGCCAACACCAGTGACGACGCCTGATTTCGCCGCCAGGCCATATAGCTCGCCGCCATCGCCAGGGCCGGTAGAGCGTGGTTCGGAGCCCAAAACAGGTCCGTCACGAGGGCGGAGTATTGCAGCCCAGTGGACCAGGGCTCAAGCGACGGGACCTGCAGCACCCAGCCTGGCGGCTCCGCGAAATGCCCAATCAAGATTTCGCCGATGAGGTCGAGCCCACTGAAACTGAACAGCACCAGGACGATGACAGCCCGCTCCGACCATCGGCGCGCGCCGGCGATGAACGTCATCAGAATGGCGGTAAGCAGCGCCGTATTTTGGACGAGCAAAGCCGGCTGGGCCGCACGCCAACCGAAGAGCTTGCCGACGAGCGCCGGCATGACGAACATACCCAAAGGCGCCCTCAAGACCGCGCGCACGCCCGAAGGCTCGAGATAGGTCACAGGCCAGGGCCGGCGCGAAAGGTCCGCCAGCACGGCGTCGCGAATCTGCCAATCGGTGTTGGCGTAAAATATCCGCCCTTCCCCGCCCAAAAGACAAAGTCCAAGCGCCACGAGCGCGCAGGCCGCCCATAAACGCCACGGGGTGGATTGCGTTTCATACTCGAGCGGAACCTTGGAGGCGCTCGGCGCAGACCGCCCAAACAGCGCCCATAAGGATAGGCCCATGAAAATGCAGGCGGGCGCTGCGATCCAGGGCTGCTCCATAGCGACGATAAAGGCCGCGCTGCTGGCGGCCAGCACCAAGACGATCACCCGGATGGGTCCCACAACCTCAGGCGAGAGCGGAAGGCTGCGAAACAGACCGTTCCAAAACACGAGCGGGGGCCACGAGGCGGAGCTGGCGGTCGGCGCTGGGGCTTGAAACACGAAGGTCTTCTGCCCGATGAAGGACAGGGCTGCGACAGGAAACACCAACGCGCCCTGGACGATGAGCGCAGACAAGCCCAAGCGCTCCAAACCTCGCAGGGCCATCCAGTTCGCCAAGAACAGACCGCCGTAAAGACAGATAAAGCGTATCCAGCGCCCCGGCGCCCCATTGACGAACACTATTCTGCGCGAGGTCTGAAAGTTGAAGACGACCCCCGCTGAGGTCGAGATGGCCAGCGCTAGAAACGCCGGAGCGCCCCAGAGGGTCGCGACGCTGAACACCGTGTAGCCGAACAGCGTGTTCAAAACACCGGCGAAGATAAAACGCAACGCTTGCGCCGACACGCCATCGGTTTGCCAACGCGCCAGCAGCGGGGACGAGCGGATCGTGGCTAAGAGCACCGCGCTCTCCCGTCAAATCGACTGGATGGCGGCGACTTGGCCGGGGTCTGAGGCGGTGCGAATCTCGCCGTGGCGGATAAAATCCCGTCGCACGAAATGGGGCCGGCGTTTCACTTCCTCAAATATTTTGGCGATATATTCGCCGACGATACTGACCGCCAACATGTTGATCGAGCCGAAAAAGATCACGATCAGCACGATGCTGGTAAAGCCGCGAGGCGCTGAGGCCGGAAAGATCATCCGCGACAGTAGGTAGGCGACGCCTAAGAGGATCGAGAGGGCGAACAAGGCGACGCCGGCCGAGCTCAGGATGGTCAAGGGCACATTGCTGTAGGAGAGAATGCCTTTCTTGGCCCATCCGATATTCTTGAACAGATTGTTCGTGGAGATACCGAACATTCGCTCAGGGCGGACGTAATCCACCCCCACCTGTCGGAAGCCGACAAACGCGCGCACGCCGCGGATGAACAGGTCCCGCTCCGGAAAGCTCAGAACGCAGCGCATCACCCGTCGATCCATCAATGAAAAGTCGCCTGCGTCCGTCGGCACCGACACATAGGAAAAGGCCTGGAACACGCGGTAAAACGCCTTGTAGGCTAGGCCCATATGCCAGGGCGCGTCACGCTTGACCCGGCGCCCATAGACCACGTCGTAGCCTTCGCGCCATTTCTCCACGAAGGCTTCGATCATCTCGGGAGGATCCTGGAGATCGCCATCGAGCAGGACACAGGCGTTCTTTGTGGCGACCTCCATGCCGCTGCGAAAGGCGGCCTGGGAGCCGAAGTTGCGGGCGTGTGAAATGCCGATCACGTGACGATCGTGGGCGGATAAAAGCCTGATCGCCTCTTCGCTGTCGTCCGGGCTACAGTCGTTGACGAAGATAATCTCGTAGCCGACGTTCAGCTTTTGAAACACCTCGGTTAGCCGGCGGTGCATGATCGGGATCGCCTGCCCATCCTTGTAACAGGCGATCACAGCCGAAACGCTATAGACCTCGTCCACGCCGAACTTCTTGGACGCTCGGCGATATCGATCGGCATCCTCCAGAGTCCGGCACCAGGCCGCCATCTTCTGCAGTCCCTCGCGCAGGGGCGTGCGGGCGCGCCATTTCAATCGCTCCGCCGCACGGCTGGGATCGGCATACCAGTCCTGGATGTCCCACGCGCGGCTCGTCATGGTGAAGGCAGGCTCGCCCGGCAGATCGAACAGGTCTTTGCAGGTTTGTGCGAAGGCGCCGATGCTGGTCTTCACGCCCGAGCCGATATTGAAAGACCCACCGTAATCCTGCGGCTCCAAGTTCAAAGCCGCGTCGATGAAGGCCTCGCAAGCATCGTCTACATAGACAAAATCCCGCGAAATTTGCGGATCGACATAGTTGACGTGATCCCCCGCGACGCCGTTCAAGACCGCGTTGGGGACCAGTCGAGAGGCGTCTTCATAAGGCCCGTACACGGAATAGAGCCGCAGGTTCACACCTGGGAAGCCCAACTTCTTACCCGCGTATCGGATCAGGCCTGCGGCCGCGCCCTTAGATACTGAATAATGACTGTTGGCCTGCAGGGGCGCGTCCTCACGGGGGGCTGCGCCATCGTCGCCATATTCAGACGAGCTGCCGGCGTGAATGTATCGGTGGACGCCGCGCGTTCTGAGGGCCTCGACCAATCGCGCGGTCAAATCGACGTTCGTGCGATAGATCAGATCGACGTCTGTCTCGAAGGAATAGGCGCCGTGAGCGATGCAGTTGAAGACGGTGCGCGGTCGCACCGTATCCAGCACCCGCACCAAATTATGGTCGATCAAGAGGTCGCCAGCGACGATGTTCTCCGCGGGCGCGCCTTCCAGGCGCCATGGCCCAGACTGCGACGACGACCCATAAACGTCGCGCCGCGTCTGCAAGATACGCTTGAATAGGTTCGCCCCCACAAAGCCGCTGGCGCCAAGAACCAGGATCGGTCCTTGGAGCCGATCGATCTTGTCCGCAAAAACGTCGGATATCATGCCGCGATTTTGTCTCGTATTGCGCGCAAAACGGCTGCGGCGTCGATGCCGTTTTCCGCCCTGTGAAAGGCCTGCGAGCCATAGCGGCCGCTGGCGTAGCCGTGCGCGTGGAAATGACGGAAGACCTTGGGGGCCAGGCCGCAGGCTAGGAGCTCGCACGACAGCATCTGACCAAGCCCTCCCTGCAGCACATGCTCCTCCACCACATATAGCGCGCCAGTGCGGCCGATCACGTCCAGCAGCGCCGGCGCCGGGGGCGCAACAGCCAAGGGCAATTCGCTGACCACCCAGATTTCCGGTCGGTCGCGCGGCGCAATAGCGCTGGCGGCGGCCAGCAAAGGCCCGGCTAAAGGGCCGATAACCACCATGACACCAGCTTCGCCGTCCAGAAGGCGCCGCCAGGGAGCGTATTGGGGCAAGGTCAGGCCTTGCGGCTTTTCACATCGGCCCAGTCGCAGATAACCCGGATGGGGATCGGCGCCCATTCGGGCGATCAAGGGCGCGACATCTTCGGCGAAGGCCGGCACGTAGGCGCGCATATTCTGCAGCGTTAATAAGACGCCATAGTCTTCGAGGGCGTGGTGGCTGGCGCCCATCACCCCATAACCATAGCCGCCCCCGTTACCCACCAACTTGACGTCGAAGTCGTGCAAACAAACGTCGTTGCGGATCTGCTCGAAAGGGCGGCCATAGATGAATGGCGCAATGCTGTAAGCCCAACACTGCTCGCCGACACTCGCAGCGCCCGCGGCGACCGACACCATGTTCTGTTCGGCGATGCCGGCGTTCACGAAACGGTGGCCCAAAGCCGCTTGCAGCGGCTCCAGCGCCATGAAGCCGAGGTCGCCGGTGAAAAAGAGAAAGGGCTTCTGGGCGCTGAGCTCAACCAGGCTCGCGCAGAAAGCGTTCCTCATCGGCTGCGCAGTTCGCTGAGCGCCTGATCGTACTGTGCGTCGCTCATCGGGAGGTAATGCCACTCCAGCCGGTCTTCCATATAGGAGACCCCGCGGCCTTTCACGGTGTTCAACACAACGACGAGGGGCCCGTCGCCCCGCTGAGCGAGCGCATCGTGGAGGGCTGGGCCGCTATGCCCGTCGATCTCCAATACCTGCAGCCCCAGCCCCCGCAGCTTCCCGGCGATGGGCGCCATGGACGCCACCTCGTCGGTGCGGCCAAAGCCTTGCAAGCCGTTGGCGTCCACCATGGCGACAAGATTAGACAGCCTATGATGGTGAGCGAACATCAGCGCCTCCCAGGTAGAGCCTTCCTGGCATTCGCCATCGCCCATGAGGCAATAGGCGGTTCCCAGCTCGCCGCGTAGGCGCTTTGCATAGGCGACGCCGCAAGCAAGCCCTAGCCCGTGCCCCAGGCTACCTGTCGAAAACGGAATGCCCGCATTCCAGCCGGCCGCGGGGTGGGCCGCCAAACGCGTCCCGTCGCGGTGATATTGCCCAAGCTCTTCGTCGCTAATCTCGCCCATGGCCCATAGGGTGGCGTAGAGCGCGCCAGCCGCGTGGCCCTTGGACAAGACAAAGCTGTCCTTGGCCCCCATGACCTCAAAGTGGAGGGTCGCGATCGCATCTACGCAGGATAGGTTGCCGCCGATGTGGCCCACCCCGCTCTCGTAATGCATTCGCAGAAGGCGCGCCCTGATCAGTGAGAGCACCGACGTCGGGAGATATCCTGCGTCGTCCATAGACCTGCTCCTCCGGCGGAGCACGGTAGCGATAACGGGATTAAAGTAGCTTTAATACGCAGCTCCGGGGGATGCAGATCGACCCTTTGGATCGTGCTTGAAGGCCTCAGATTTTGTAATCGTCCTGGTACCAGGCCGCAAATCTGGGCAGTCCCACCTCCAGCGGGGTTTGGGGCGCGTAGCCGGTGAGGGCGGCGAGGCGGGTAATGTCGGCGTGGGTGACGGCGACGTCGCCCGGCTGCATGGGGCGAAAGCGTTTGATCGCGTCCCGGCCCAGCGCCTGCTCCAGAATTTCGATCATGCGCATCAGCCCGATAGGACGGCCTGCGCCAATGTTGAACAAGCGATGCTCGCCTAAAGCGGCCGGATGGTCGAGCACGCCCAAGACGCCATCGACGATGTCGTCGATATAGGTGAAGTCCCGGGCCATCGCGCCCTCGCCATAGACTTCGATCGGCTCGCCGGCCAGGATTTGGCGGGCGAAGCGGAAATAGGCCATATCGGGCCGACCCCAGGGGCCATAGACGGTGAAGAAGCGCAGACCCGTCTGAGCCATACCGTAGAGCTTGGCGTAAGCGGCGCTCATCAGCTCCCCGCCCCGCTTGGTGGCGGCGTAGAGCGAGACCGGCGCGTCGGCGGCGTCTTCCTCACGAAAACCGCTATCGCCGTGGCGGTCGCCATAGACCGAACTCGACGAGGCGTAAACAAGTTGGCTGACGCCCGGTGCATGACGGCAAGCCTCGAGCACAGAGAGATGTCCAGCGAGGTTGCAACGCTGATACTCGAACGGATGGTCCAAAGAGTTGCGCACGCCCGCCTGAGCGGCGAGGTGGACGACGGCGCAGGGGCCGGCCTCTTGCACGAGCGCGCGGAGGGCTTCTGCGTCGGCGATATCCATGCGGGCCAGGCGAAAGCCAGGGTGAGCGCAGAGCTTGTCCACGCGCGCCGCCTTCAGCGCCGGATCGTAATAGGCGTTGAGCTCGTCGACGCCGATCACGCCGTCGCCGCGCGCCAGCAGTCGCTGGGCGAGGTGAAAGCCGATAAAGCCGGCCGCGCCGGTCAGAACGATCTGCAAATCGCCTCCCGCCCGCCGGAGCGGGCCATGAGTAGCTCCTGAGCGGTCTTGAGCCGGTCTATGAGCCGACACGGCCGTCTCCATACGGCGCCCTCCACGTCAGTGTCGAGGCGGGTCGGCGCCTTCACAGAGGCTTGCAGGCGCTTCTGCAGGCGGCAAAACTCATGACAGAGCCGCTCGTGGCGATTCGCCGCTTTCCGCAACGTGGCGTCCTCTGTAAGTTTTTCGCTTGGGACGCGAAGCTTGGGCGGGGCTTTGCGGAAATGACGTCGCCGCCCGGAGTGCTTACCGCGCATGAAACTCCGGAAACGTTCAGCCCAGCCGTTGAATTTGGTATCGGTGGAGCAACCTGCTTCGGCGCAGATGTTGGTCCAGCCATCGTCGGCGACGACATTGACGGTGGGATCGGAGCTGCAAGCCCCGAGCGACCCGGCGAGCGGCCCCGACCTAAACCAAGACAACCCAGACGCTCCGGCGTCGGCTCCGTGGCCATCCGGCCTCGCCGATAGCGAATGGACGATCGGCTGGGCCGATCCCGTGGCGGCGCCCGCCGAGGCGTCGCCGACCCCGACCGCGACGACCCCAAGTTCGACGGGCGCAGACGTGTCTGCGCCGCCGGCGCCGTTGGCGCATGAACGCGGGCTCGACTTGGGCCAGGATCTGGATCGTCCGCCTCTACGGCAGGCCTTGAGCAGCAAGCCCGTCGAGGCCCAAGGCGCCGGACAGGAGGCCAAGTCGCAGAAGCTAGGCGCCGCCCCACGGACCGAGAAGACCCCCACGCCACCCCTCAAGCTCGATCGCCGGGCTGGGGACACTACGCTCGGTCTGCGCTATCGTCCGCACAGGCCCGAGCTGGGGGCTGCGCGATACGCCTATCTGGCGGCGGCCATGGGCGCGGTCTTGTGGAGCGGCAGCTTCATCGCCTTCATGATCGCCTTTCAGAAGGGCGTCGCGCCCCTGACCTATGTGCCGTTCCAGTCGACCATCTTGGCCGTCCTGACCGTTCTGCCCGCGGCCTTTATGATTCTGGCCGCCTATGCGATCCGCCAGGGCGCCTCGATGGCTGCGGAGGCGCGGATTGCGCGGCGGCTGGCGCAAGACATGGTGCTACCGGCGGCCCAGGCCGCCTCCGAGACCACAAGCGTCCTCGACGCCGTTCGCCTGGAGGTGGACCGCGCGACGAGCGCCACCCGCGCCGCGCTCGATGAAATCTCCGTCCTGCGCGACGCGCTCGCTCAGGAGACGGATCGGTTGTCCGAGGCGGCGGGCGACGCCCAGCGCACTGCCCGTATGGTCGGGGAAACCTTGGCGAACGAGCGCGACGAGATCGCCCAGCTGTCCCGCGAGCTGCGCAGCAACGCCGAAGACGTGGCGGCCGCCGTCAGTCAGCAGACCCAGCTCGTGGCCGACGCGTCGGACCTGGCCCGCAGCCAGCTTCAGGAAGCCGAAGCGACGCTGGTGGCCCGCGCAGCGGACCTGACAGCGGCGACGGCGCTCGCCGGATCGGCGGCCGAGAGCGCGAGCGACCGCCTGGCTGAACAGACCCAAATGCTGGATTCTACTGGCGCTGCGCTGGCTGAACGCCTGCGGATCTTGGATGCGCACCTGGCCGAACAGCGCGAGGGCTTAGGCGCCCTGGTCGATCGTTGTAACGAAGATCAGGACGAGATCGCCGCTCGGCTGGAAACCCGCCGCGCCCAGCTGATCGATACCATCGCCGACGCCCGCCAGGGCGCGACCGAGTTGGCGCAATCGTCCGACGAGAGCGCCGAGGCGCTTCGGGCGTTGATCGCCACTGCGGCCAGCCAAATGCGCGACGTGGTGCAGACGGCCGAAGCCGAGCGCGCGGCGCTGAGCGAGAACGCCGCCGAGACCTACGCCGCCGTCGCCGACCAGGCTCGCTACGCCCAGGACGCCGTCACCAGCCATGTGGAGACCGCCAAGGTTCAGGTCGAGCAGCTGGGCCAACTCGCCTTCGATGCAGGCCAACGCGCCAACCAGGCGTTCGAGGCGCGTATTTCCGATGCGCGCCGCATGATCGAGCAGTCCGCCGCACTGGTGGAAGATGCGGGCGTGCGATCCGCCGCCCGGATCGAGGTCGGGGTGGCCGCCAGCCGTTCGGCCCTTGAGGACCTCAGCCAAGCCCTGGCCGAGGTCGATGCGCGCATCTCGAAACTGCCTGAAGACGCACGGAGCCAGGCGGATGCGGTTCGGGTTGCGGTCGAGCGCGCCGCCGCCGATCTCGCCGGCGCCGTCCGCAAGCTGTCGCTGGAGACCAAGGCTGTCGAGGACTCGTTCCAGGCGCGGGTACGAAAGAGCTACGAGGCCTTGAAAAGCTACAGCGCTCCGGCCGAGGCCCCCAAGGCGATTCCGGCGCCCGCCCCACAGCCGGCTGTCGCGCCACCGGCATTACAAACTCCGCCGCCCCAAATCCGGCGCTCCGACCCCGCAGATATCGAGGCGCTGCGGCGCGCTCTGGCGGCTGAGGAGGCCGAGGAGGACGATCTCGCCGCCATCGGCGGCGGCGGCCAAACATCGAAGCCGTCCGAATTGGGTCTGCGCCAGCGCCTGCGCCTGACGCCGACCGACGCCGACGCGGCTTTGAAATCGGTGTTCGATCCCCTGCAAGCCCGCCAACGCGACGGGATGCCTCGGATGTTTACCGAGCGGGCGACGGCCGGCGGCGCGGAGCGCGCAGCGGCGCGGGCGCCGGCTCAAGATCTCGACGAATGGACATGGAAGGACCTTCTGTCGTCCATAGACGAAGCCCCCGCCACCGACGACGCCCTCGCCGGGCTGTTGATCGATGAGATCAACGCGCTCGGGGTCGATGCGGGCGCGCTTCTGCCGCGTATTCGGCTGGATGAGATTTCCGCCACCGCCGTGACGCACGGACCCAGCGCTATCCGCGATACCGTTCGGCGGCTGGCGCCGGCGGCCGTGCGACGGCTGTCGCGCCGCGTGCTGACGGACAAGGTGCTGAAAGATCAGGCCGATCGCTATCTGCGACGCTATTTCGATCTCCTGCAGGGATCGATCGAGAAGGACCCGTCGGTGGTCAACACGCTTCTCGGGTCCGATCCAGGCCGCGCCTATCTGTTGCTCGACGCCGCGGTCGGCGACCTGCATTAAAGTATCGATCGGGACGCGGCGCCCATGCCCCTGATGACGGTGCGCGAGGAGCGCTGGCCGCTGGCGAGCGCCTTCGTCATATCTCGGGGCGCCAGGACCGAGTCGCGCGTGGTCGTTGTGGAGCTTCGCGACGGCGCTCATCTGGGCCGCGGCGAGGCCGTGCCCTACGCCCGCTATGGCGAGAGCGTCGAAGGCGTGCTGGACGAGATCGAAGCGTTTCGCGACGCCGTCGAATGCGATCTAGACCGTGAGGCGCTCCAAGGCGCCCTTCCGCCCGGGGCGGCGCGCAACGCACTGGACTGCGCCCTCTGGGATCTGGAAGCCAAGCGATCGGGCGTCCGCGCCTGGACGCGTGCGGGGTTTGCGCGGCTCGATCCGGTCAAGACCTGCTATACCTTGAGCCTCGCAGAGCCAGACGCTATGGCCGCCGCCGCGCGCGCCGCCGCGGGACGGCCCATGTTGAAACTGAAGATCGGCGGGGCGGACGACCTCGGCTGCGTCGCCGCCGTCCGGGCCGCGGCGCCCAAGACGCGCCTGGTGGTCGACGCCAACGAGGCCCTTAGCTTCGACGACCTGCGGCGCCTGGCGCCCGAATTTGCACAACTCGGCGTGCAAATGATCGAACAGCCGCTGAAGGCCGGCGAGGACGAAGCCCTGGAAGGCTACGACAGCCCGGTCCTGTTATGCGCCGACGAAAGCCTGCATACCCGCCATGAGCTGGCCGAGTGCGCACGCCGCTATGGCGCCATAAACATCAAGCTCGACAAGTCAGGCGGCCTCACCGAGGCCTTGAGCCTGAGGCGCGAGGCGCAAGGCTTGGGCCTGCACATCATGGCCGGCTGCATGGTCGCCACATCCTTAGGCATGGCCCCCGCGCTGTTGATCGCGCAAGGCGCACGCGTCGTCGATCTCGACGGCCCCTTGCTGCTGGCGCGCGACCGAACGCCGGGCCTGACCTTCGTCGGCTCGATGATCGAACCGCCATCGGCCGCGCTCTGGGGGTGACGCCCTAGGCGTATCGCGAGCTTGGCGATATCTTATCGCACGCCGTCATGACAATGAAACTCAGGCCGGATACATTGCTCGAATGACCCAGCTTGACCGCCGACGCTTCCTGCTCGCCGCTACCGCGGCGCTGAACCTGCCGACGGCGATTGCGCGGGCGGCCACGATCGATGCAGACGTCCGCACCGGCACCATTCGCGACGTCGAGCACGTTGTAATCTTCATGCAGGAGAACCGCTCCTTCGACCATTACTTCGGCGCCATGCCGGGCGTGCGCGGCTTTGGCGACCGCTTCGCCATCCCGGTTCCCGATGCGCCGGGCTTGACCGCCAAGACCAACTGGACCCAGCTCAACCATAATCGTTTGAGCGGTCCGCCCCTGATTTCGCCCTTCCCCCTGAACACGGTGGACGATTTCGACCTGATGCGGGTCGAGGGTACGCCGCACAACTGGACCGACGCCCAGGCCGCCTGGAACGAGGGGCGGATCAACCAGTGGCCCACCCACAAGACCGCCCACGCCATGGGCCATTATCTGGAAGCGGACATTCCCTTCCAGTACGCGCTGGCCAACGCCTTTACGATCTGCGACGCCTATCACTGCGCCATGCACGTGGGCACCAACACCAACCGTCTGTTCCTGTGGAGCGGGACCAACGATCCCACGGGCCAGTTCGGCGGTCCGTCCCTCTCCAATTCTCACGATAGCCTGGCGAGCGATGGCGGCGCCAAAGAGGGTTATCGCTGGACGACATATGTGGAGCGGCTGCAGGCGGCGGGGGTCAGTTGGCGCGTCTACCAGGACATGGCCGACAACTTCACCGACAACCCCTTGGCTGGCTTCCAGCGCTTCCGCGACAGTCATGACCGCGTCGCCGGCTCAGACCCGAAGCTGGCGGAGCTGGGCTTGAGCACCCGCGCGCTGGACGGATTGAAGGCCGACGTGCTGGCCGGCGCCCTTCCCGCCGTGTCCTACATCGTGGCGCCGGCCAAGGACTCCGAACACCCCGGCCCCTCCAGCCCGGCTCAGGGCGCAGACTATACCGCCCGCGTGCTGGACGCTCTGACCGCGGACCCTAAGGTCTGGGCCAAGACGGTCCTTCTGGTCATGTTCGACGAGAACGATGGCTTCTTCGACCATGTTCCACCGCCGGCGCCGCCATCGCGCGACCAAAGCCAGCCGGGAGCCTACCTCGGCGCGTCTACAGTCGAGACTACCGGCGAATACCATCTCCACCACGCCGCCAGCGAAGCTCACATCGATGCGCCCGAGTTCGTGGGGCGACCCTATGGCTTAGGCCCGCGCGTGCCGATGTATATTGTGTCGCCCTGGAGCCGCGGCGGCTGGGTCGACAGCCAAGTGTTCGACCACACCTCTGTCATTCGGTTCTTGGAGGCGCGGTTTGGGGTGATGGAGCCCAATATTTCGCCGTGGCGGCGCGCCGTCTGCGGCGACCTGACCAGCGCCTTCGACTTCAAGTCGCCCAACGCCGCGCCCTTCGTCGCCGCCCTGCCCCCAACCGCGGCCACGGCCAAGCGCGCCGCCGCCCTGCCCGGTCGCACGACGCCCGAGACGCCGGCGACCCCGCTCGTCCCCGTCCAGGCGACCGGCGTGCGCCCGTCGCGCGCCCTACCCTACGCCCTCAACATCGAAGAAGCGCCGGAGCGCGACCGTATCGGGCTGCGGTTCATCAACCAAGGCAAGGTCGCCGCGGTTTTCCATGTCTACGATCGCCTAAACCTCGCCAGCGCGCCACGCCGCTACACGGTCGAGCCGGGGAAGGTTTTGGCGGACCTTTGGCCGGCCGGCGCTTACGATCTTTGGGTGCTGGCGCCCAATGGCTTCCACCGGCATCTGGTCGGCGGGTCGCCTGAGCAGGAGGCGCGGGTCACGATGATCCACGCCAGCGGCCCCAGTCTGACGCTCGATGTTCGCAACGCGATCGATCGTCCTGTCGCTCTGAAAGCGGCGCCCAACGCCTATATCGACGCTTTGGCGCCTTGGGCGTTCCAGCTTGCGCCGTCCGGCAGGGCGGTCCAGACCTGGACGCTGGCCGCGACCGGCGGCTGGTACGACGTCTGCATCACCTCGCCCGAGGCGCCGCGTTACCTGCGTCGGTTGGCCGGACGGCTAGAGACGGGCGCGCCCTCGACGAGCGACCCCGCCATGGGCGGCGCCGCACGGATGGATCAGGCCGTCTGGGCCTGAGGCGCGTCGGCCTCCCCAGCGCCGTCCAGCGCCGCTTCCAGGGCGGCGATCAAGGTGGGCGCAAGAATGGGCTTGCCGAGATGACTGTCCGCGCCCGCCGCCGCCGACGCCGCCAAATGCTCAGACTGAGCGTTGGCGCTCAGCACAATGATCGGCGTCCGCCTACCCGTAAGCGGCTCAAGCGCCCGAATTTGCCGTATGGCGGTCAGACCGTCCATCACGGGCATCTGCAGGTCCATAAGGACCACATCGAACGGCGCCCGCTTGAACGCTTCGACCGCCTCGGCGCCGTTCTCAACACTGACCATCTCGGCGCCAAGGTGGCCCATTATGAGTTCCACGATACGGCGATTGCCTTCGTGGTCGTCGGCCAAAAGGATCCGAAGCGGCCCCGTTTCGGCTCGATACTCAAGTTCGGGCGCGAGCTCAGACGCCGTCGCATCCGCCTCCGCCTGCGCGGCGGGCGGCAGCGGCAGGACGACTGTGAAGACAGCCCCACGGCCTATCTCACCCTCGGCCACAATATCGCCGCCCATGGCGCGCGCCGCGTCGCGCGCCAGGCTTAGGCCGACCCCCAAGCCCCCCGCGCTTCGCGTAAGGGACTGATCCGCCTTATAAAAAGCCTTGAACAGCCGGTCCGCTTGAGACGTCTCGAAACCGATACCGGTGTCATGGACGACGATCCGATAGACGTCCCCCTCATCGACGGTCAGCTCGAGCCCGACCTCGCCGGTTGTGGTGAACTTGACGGCATTGTCCAACAGTCTGGCCAATATACCGGCGAGGCGGGAAGAATCGCCGTTGACCCAGCGGTCTGCGCAGGGATCGATCGCACGGTGAAAACGGAGCCCCTTGGCTTGGGCCTGAACCGACGCCGCGGCGCACGAGGCCCGTATCAAATCGCCCAGATGAAACGGCGCGATCCTCAGCTCTGTCTTAGCCGCGCTAGACTCAACCAAGGTCAGGACGTCGGCTAACACCCGCTCCAGCTCCGTTCCCGACCTTTGGATCAGCTCGACCATCCGCCGCTGGCGGTCCTCCAAAGGATCGCGCGCCAGCAGGCTGGCCATCGCCAGAACGCCGTTCAATGGCGTCCGCAGCTCGTGGTTCATGTTGGACAGGAAGTCCGTCTTGGCGCGGCTGGCGGCCTCGGCCTCATCGCGGGCCTTCACCAGACTATCCTCACGGATCTTGATATCGTCGGCCATCGCGTTGAAGGCCCGGCCCAGAAGCGCGATTTCATCTCGACCCTGGATCGCCACGCTCGCGACCTCGCCCATTTGCAGTCGCCGCGCCGCCGTCTGCAAGGCCGACAAGGGACGCGTGAGCGTCAGCGCCAGAATCCAACTGCCGACCACCGTCAGCAAGATTCCAGCGACGCCGATCAGCAGGATGGTGACGATCAGGCCGCTGTAAGCGCCCATGGCCTCAGACAGCGGATAGCTCAACAACAGGAAGACGTTCCGAGCCTGGTCGGGGGACGCCAAGGGTAGGATCAGGTCGATCGACGGGCCATGAGAGCCCCGCAGCAGAATGGGTTCAGCCGACGCCTTGGAGGTCGCACGGCGGACCAGATCGGCCGGCGCGTTAAGAGGGTCCAAGGGTTCTGAGGCGTCAAAGTCCCGCCAACGCCCCTTGGCGTCTTGCGCCAGAAACGCGATCTGAAGCGGGATCGGCGACAGATGCTCCAGTTCGGCGATCTCGGGCGCCCCCATAGGCTTGGCGAACACCACCCAGCCCACGGGCGCCGGCGTCAAGATCGGCGCGGCCACGATCTGGACGACCGCACCGCCCATAACCGTGAGGCCCGATACCGGGTGGTCGCTCTGCACCGCCCGGATCAGGTCGGGCGGCGCCGACGCCGCCACTCGCGGGTCGCTGGCCAGCACCTTGCCGTCCAGCCCTATCGTAAAGGCGACGCCGTCTTGCAGCCGATCGGACAGGTTATCGAGAGCCGACAGAACCGTCGCGTGGTCGCCCGTGGCGTAGGCCGCGCGGAAGCCAAAATCGTGCGCCAGCACCTCGGCCTCGTCTTGGAGCCGGCGATTGCGGGCCTCGGAGAGATTGGCGAACACCGCGCCGCTTTCGCGGAGCTGTTCGCGCACGCCGTGCACCACATTTTGGCGCGTCACCACATAGACGCTGATCCCAATCAAGCACAGCGCCGCCACGAAGAGCGCCACATATAGGAGCGTCAGCTTGGTTCGCAGGCGAATGACAGAGATTTTGGCCAAGGCCTCAACGCCCGTCCATCGGCATGGTCATCGCCGTCGGCGCCGCGCGGACATCCAGCACTTGGGTCATGTCCCGACGCCCCTGAACGGCGATCCGCTGCACCAGACGATTGTCCGGGGCCTTAAGACCTTCGGCCCAGATGGTCAGGACGCCCGGACCGTCGGGAACATTGGACAGTGTTACGTGCCCGCCGGCGTCGCTTTGCGCCGCATAGGGCGTATCGACGACGACGATATAGCCGGACATCTTGTCGTGGATGTTACACCCCAGCGCCACAACGCCAGCCTTGTCGAACTGGACAGTCCGGCTCTGTTCTTGGCCGTAGAGCTTAAGCTCGAACCGCTTGGCAGGCGAGAAAGAATAGACGTGATGGCGCACCCTATCACGATTGGGAAAACTGACGACGGCGCCCAATGGAACGAGCAAGACGTGGGGCACGAACGTAATATGCTGCTGCGCCATTTCACGCGGCGTATCGAGCTTCACCGGACCGGAAAAGCCTGCGGCCGGCATGAAGCTCGCCACAGCATCTGGGATCGGACGACCGTCCGGCGCCTTGAGCTCAAGCTGCAACTGTGCAGCGCTTGCGGACGTCGCAAACCCGAGCCAAACCGTCGCCGCAATAAACCCGCGCATTTTCCGAATTTTAGACGGTTCAGGTGAAGAGCTCGTTAAACAACGGCGGCTATTTTCCAAAAGCACTCATCATCGAACTTCGGAACGGAAAATGTCGATCGCTTTTCTGATCGCTGCAGCCTCGGTCATCGGGTCATCCGGGCCGACGCCCCCCCCGACCGCCGAGCAGCCCGTAGCGCCCTACACCCAGAGCGACGCCAACGCGGGAACCGCCCCCATTCCGGGCGACGCGGTCTATAAAGCCTTTCACGAACGGGCGGGCATAGATCGGATCGTTGTCGATATGATCGCCCGGTGCCAGCGCGATCCCCGCATCGCAGATATCTTCAAGGGACAGGATCTGGTGCGCCTGCACCGCACCCTGGTCGAGCAACTTTGCTACATCGCGGGCGGCCCGTGCCGCTATAGTGGACGGGACATGGCCACGGCGCACAAGGACATGGGCCTGCAAAACCGCGACTTCAACGCCCTCGTCGAAGACCTTCAGGCGGCGATGGACCAGGAAGGCGTGCCGTTCCGAGATCAGAACCGCCTACTGGCCAAGCTGGCGCCGATGCAGCGGCTGACGGTCGAGCGACCGCCGAAGTTTTGAGGCCCAAGATCAGGGAATGCGGCGCGAAGCCAAAAGGCTTGCGGCATAGGGAGACGAGCCCCCCGCGAGCCGATTCAGAATCATGCGCGCGATGAGCGGCGCCAAGAGCCAGCCGTTGCGGCGAGCGCCGACGGCCAGATAGACGCCGGCTCGCTGGGAGGCGCCGACCAAGGGTAGGCCATCCGCCGTCGCCACCCGCACGCCGGCGCGGGCGCGAAACTCGGCCCCCGCCAGGTGGGGAAACAGGGCCATGGCGCCCGATCGCAGGCGCTCCACGGTCGCCGCGTCTGTCGCCAGGTCCGCCACGCCGACCTCCATCGTCGCCCCCGCCATCGCGCCGCCGGGCTGGGGCGCAACATAGCCCTGCGGTCCCCGCACCGCCGGCCCGTCGTACGGGCCTGCGTCAAACGTCAGGATCTGGCCCTTAATGGGGTGCAGCGCAGCGAGCTCCGGAATCCGGTCTCGCCAAGCCAGAGCGCCCGGTCCCGTCGCTACGACGACGGCGTCGGCGGCGATAATCTCGCCGCCCGCGACGAAGCGCTCCGAAGCGTCCAGCGTCACGGGTGCTGCGACCCGGCGACCGCCGCTTCGAGCAAACGCCGCCTCCAGCGCAGGAAGAAGCGTTGCAGGGTCGAGGCGCCAATCTTCCGGCGTAAACACGCCGCCGGCGAGATCGGGCGAGAGCTCCGGCCGCAAGCGACCCAGCGCCCGAGCGTCGAGGCGCTCGCAGGCGGCGCCCATCGCCTGCATCTGCGCCTCCAGATCGGTCAGAAGCGCGTCGTCGTCCGCACCGCCCGCACGCAGGGCGCCGCACGTGTCGAGTGCGGCGGCGGGCAGATCCAGCGCTGCAATCATCTGCGGCCAAGCGTCCCGAGCGGCGCGCATCACCTCGAAATGACCGGCTGAAACAGGATCGAGCGCCGCCTCGAAAGCCGGCGCCAACATGCCCGCGGCGACGCCCGAGGCGCTGTCGCCGGCCGCGTCTGGCGCATAAAGCGTCGTGCGCACGCCAGCCTGGGCCGCCCTGACGCCGAGCGTCAGACCCACCGCGCCGCCGCCCGCAATAGCGAGCGTCAAGCCGCGTAAGTCAGGCATTGTGTAGGCTACGATACCGCCGCCTCAATCCGGCGAGAGCGCTGTCTGCCGCCGCCGCGTCTGAGCCCAGCCTGTCGAGAAATCCGAGGCCATCTCGGTCTGCTGAAAGGTCACCACCTTGATCTCTTGGCCGTCGCCAGGATCGGATCGCACCATGATGAACGGCGCATCGTAGGTTCGCGCCCACTTGTCGGCTTCGAAGGTTCGGCTTTCCATAAAGGTGTTGAGATAGCGGCCAAACAGGGTGGACTCTTCCCCGATCTGTATGGGTAGCGTCACAACCACGTCGGCCATAGGGGGGCGCCTCTCGCAAAGCTCTAACCGTCACGCAATGAGATTGAACCGGCAGCGGTTCCGAGTCGAGACGAGTCGCCCCGTAGAAATGCTGCAATGCAAATTAGGCGCCATCGGCGCCGAAACCGCCGCCACCGGGCGTCTGAATAACGAACACATCGCCAAGCTGCATTTGCGCCGCTGCTGTCGAGTCCAACGGCTCGATAGAGCCGTCCTGACGTTCGATGCTGTTCACTCCTGTCGCGCCCGGGCCCCCGCCGTGGAGGCCGAACGGCGCGACGCGACGCCGGTTGGACAGAATCGCCGCCGTCATCGGCGCCAGAAACCTCACGCGCCGCACCACGCCGTCGCCGCCATGGCGGACGCCCCGGCCGCCGGAGCCGGGGCGCAGACTGAAGCCTTCGACCAGCACCGGAAAGCGCAGCTCCAGCACCTCCGGATCGGTCAGCCGACTGTTGGTCATGTGGGTTTGCACCGCATCGGCGCCGTCGAAGTCAGGCCCGGCGCCCGACCCGCCGCAGATCGTCTCGTAGTACTGCCGCGTCTCGTCGCCAAAGGTGAAGTTGTTCATCGTACCTTGCGCCGCCGCCATGACGCCCAGCGCGCCATAGAGGGCGTCGGTCACCACCTGGCTTGTCTCGACATTGCCCGCGACCACGGCGGCCGGATAGCGGGGGTTCAGCATCGAGCCCTCTGGCGCGACGATGGTCACCGGCCGCAGGCAGCCGTCGTTTAAGGGGATATCGTCCTCCACCAGGGTCCGAAACACGTACATCGCCGCCGCCCGACAGATCGAAAACGGCGCGTTGAAATTGGACTCGAGCTGGAGGCTCGTACCGGTGAAATCTACGAGAGCGGTGCGCGTCGCCCGATCCACGTCGATCCGCACCCTAACGACCGCGCCGTTGTCCATCTCGTAGGCGAAGGCGCCGCCTTTCAGCGTCGCCAGCACGCGCCTCACCTCTTCGGCCGCGTTATCCTGCACATGGTCCATATAGGCCTGCACGACCTCAAGACCGTAGCGCTCAACGATCCGCCGAAGCTCTTGCGCGCCGGTCACACAGGCGGCGATCTGGGCCTTGAGGTCGCCCAGGTTCTGGTCGGGATTGCGGGCGGGATAGGGACCGGACGCCAGGAGCGCGCGCACGTCCGCCTCCAGCAAGCGCCCCTGATCCACGAGCAAGACGTTGTCGATCAGGACACCCTCGTCGACCACGGTGCGGCTGTCTGGCGGCATGGAGCCCGGCGTGATCCCACCGATGTCGGCGTGGTGGCCGCGGGCGGCGACATAAAATGCGGGCGCGCCGTCCGCGACGAAACCGTCCTCAACAAAAACCGGCATGATCACGGTCACATCCGGCAGGTGTGTGCCGCCGTGATACGGCGCGTTCAGCATATAGACATCGCCCGGCTTCATGCCCCGCCCGTCGCCGGGGTTGAGGCGCGCCGCGATCACGGTCTTTACCCCCTCGCCCATACTGCCCAGGTGCACGGGGATGTGCGGCGCGTTGGCGATCAGAGCGCCGGCGGCGTCGAATAGAGCGCAGGAAAAGTCTAGCCTTTCCTTAATGTTGACCGAATAGGCGGTGTTTTGCAGGGCGAAACCCATCTGTTCGGCGATGGCCATGAAGAGGTTGTTGAACAGCTCCAGCTGTACGGGATCGACGCCGGCCGTGGCCTCGGTTCCGACCGCCGGCGCGCTGGATCGCCGCGCGGTCCGCTCCAGGATCAGGTCGCCCAGCGCGTCCACCGTCGCCGTCCAGCCCGGCTCGACGACCGTGGTGGCGCTGGCGTCGGAGACGATCGCAGGGCCGGCGATCTGAACGCCGACGCCCAAGGTCGCGCGCGCGTAGAGCGGCGTCGGATGCGAGGCGCCGGCCATCCAGGCGGTCGCTTGAGCGATGGGCGACGGCGGCGCGGCCGTGTCAGCGTTCCGAAGTCGGGCGCCGCCCAAGCCCAGGGTCGCACCCGCAACCACTTCCACCGAGATCGCCTCGACCACCGCGGCCCGCTCGGGCGCGACAAAGCCGAACCGCTGGAGGTGCGACGCCTCAAACGCCGTCCGCATCTTTGGCGCCGAGCCAAAGGAGACGCTGAGCGCCGTATCGGTCCCCTGATACTTGAGCGACGCGCGACGATGCGCCTCGACACGGGCGACCGGCACACCCTGGGCCAAGAGCGCCGTCCGCGCCTCAGCCTCCAGTCTCTCCGCCTGCACCGTCAACGCGGCTTCGCCGGCAGGGTCCAGCACGGCCTCCACCGTCGCCTCCCGCATCACCCGCAGGTCGGCCAGCCCCATGCCGTAGGCCGAAAGGACGCCGGCCAGGGGGTGGACCATCACCTTGGCGACCCCGAGGGCATCGGCCACAAGGCAGGCGTGCTGCCCGGCTGCGCCGCCGAAGCAGGCCAGCACATATCGGGTGGCGTCATAGCCCCGCTGGACCGAGATCTGCTTGATCGCGTTGGCCATGTTGTCGACGGCGACGGTCAGGAAGCCCTCGGCGATCTCCTCGGGCGTCTGGCGGCGACCGGTGGCGGCGGCGACCTCGTCGGCGAGCACCTGGAACTTCTCTTTGACAACGTCTGCGTTCAGCGGCGCGTCGCCGTTCGGACCAAACACCTGGGGAAAGGCGGAGGGCTGAATCTTGCCCAACATGACGTTGCAGTCTGTGACGGTCAGGGGACCGCCGCGGCGGTAACAGGCCGGACCCGGAACCGCGCCGGCCGATTGCGGCCCGACCCGAAAGCGGGCGCCGTCGAAGCTGCAAATCGAGCCTCCCCCCGCCGCCACAGTATGGATGTGCATCATGGGCGCCCGCATCCTTACGCCCGCAACTACGGCGTCATAGGTGCGCTCATAGTCGCCGGCGTAGTGGGACACATCGGTGGAGGTGCCGCCCATATCGAAACCGATCACCCGGTCGAAGCCGGCGTCACGCGCCGTCTTGACCATGCCCACGATCCCGCCCGCCGGCCCGGACAGGACGGCGTCCCGGCCCCGAAACGCCTTGGCCTCCACGAGGCCGCCATTGGACTGCATGAAGAGAAGCCGCACAGCTTCGCCCAATTCGCCAGCCACGCGATCGACATAGCGACGCAGCACAGGCGACAGATAGGCGTCGGCCACAGCCGTATCGCCCCGGGCCACCAGCTTGATCAGGGCGCCCACCTCATGGCTGGCGGAGACCTGGGTAAAGCCGATCTCGCGCGCCAGCGCCGCCACCTGGGCCTCGTGGGCCGTGAACCGATAGCCGTGCATCAGGACGACAGCGACGGCGCGAAGGCCACGGTCGAAGGCGGCCTGCAAGTCGGCCCTCGCCCTTTCGGCATCCAGCGGTGTCAGCACCTCGCCATCCGCGCGGACCCGTTCCTCGATCTCGACGACATCGGCGTAGAGCGGCGGCGGCAGTACGATGTGGCGGGCGAACAGCTTGGGCCGGCTCTGGTAGCCGATCTTCAAGGCGTCGCGCAGGCCCGCGGTAATCGCCAAAAGCGTCGGCTCGCCCTTTCGCTCCAGGAGCGCGTTGGTGGCCACGGTCGTGCCCATCTTCACCGCGTCGATAGCCTCGGCCGGCAGCGGTCCCGTCGCCACGCCGAGCATCCGGCGCACGCCTTCGACCGCCGCGTCGCTGTAGCGTTCGGGATTTTCGGACAGCAGCTTCAGGGTCTGCAGCCGGCCGTCAGGGTTGCGCCCCACCACATCGGTGAAGGTGCCGCCCCGGTCGATCCAGAACTCCCAGCCCGCCATGGCCGTCACACCTTATCCGGGTCGAGCGCCAACAGCGCATAGGTCGCCAGCCAGTGCTCGCCCATGTAGTCGCCGCCAAGATGGGGCAGGCTGGCGGCCAGGTGATCTTCAGCCGTCCGCTGCGCCAGGGACCGCAACGGATCGTCCAAGGCGTCGGCGAGGGTCGTCCAGGCCCAGGCGCGGCTGAGGTTCAGGCCGTCGAGATGGGCGATCTTGCCGTCGCTACGGTCGCTGACCCGGGCGGGTGTAAAGAGGGTTGCAGGCGCTCCCTCAGCCAGATTTGGCAGGAAGCGGGCCAGCCAGGACCGGAAGGCGTCACGCGGTAAAACGGCTTGCATCACCTGCGCTTCGCACAACACTGGCGACAGGAAATCGTCGCCCGACGGCTCCCAGGCCTGACACGCCTCGTCGTGCGCGTACCAGGCCTTAGCTTTGGCCGCGATCAAGTCGGCCAGAGGCGCGTCGCTGCACCGTTGGGCGTAAGTCCAGCTGAGCGTCAGGGCGAAGGCGGTGTTGAAGTGAGCGCCGCCGCGGATCGGGTAATCGGCCTTGGGTAGGAAGGCCTTGAAACGGTCAACGAACGTTTGAGCAAGCGGCGCGAGGGTCTGCGCCCAGCGCCGCCCCGCCCCCGTCCGATGCTGCGCAAGCTCGGCCGCCAAATATAAGAGCCACGCCCAACCATAGGGTCGTTCAAACCCTTGGGCGCTAGGCCGGGCCAGATAGGCGAGTTCGCCCGCAACCTTCGCCTCGGTGAAGGCCAGATCGAGCTGGGCCTCAATCGCCGCCGTGAAGGCGTGCCCCTCAAAGCGACGGTGCAGCCTCGCGAGCAGCCAGTAGCTGTGGACGCAGGAGTGCCAATCGAAACTGCCGTAGAAGATCGGATGTAGGTCGCGCGGCGTGCGCGCGTCGGCGTCGGCGGTCAGCACATGGACCAGAATATTCGGATATTCTCGCCCGACATGGCCCAAGGCAAGGTCGGCGAAGGTCGAAGCCTGCTGGGGCGAGATGCTGGGGCGCGCCATGGCGTCAGAAACGGAAAACCAAGGCATACATCAAGGCCGTATTGACGATCAGCATCAGAAGCGCGGTCGGAGCCTGGGCCTTGATCACCGCCCAGCGGTCGGGAAGCTCCAGCAAGGTGGTGGGCACGATGTTGAAATTAGCCGCCATGGGCGTCAGCAGGGTGCCGCAAAAGCCTGACAACATGCCAAGAGCGCCCATGATGGCGGGGTCGCCGCCGAACTTGTGCACGATTAGCGGCAGCCCGACGCCGGCCGTCATCACCGGAAAGGCCGCGAAGGCGTTGCCCATGACGAGCGTGAAGCCGGCCATGCCCACGGTATAGGCGATCACCGCCGCCGCGGGGCTAGTGCTCGGCAACACGGCGCCGACCAAATGGCTGACGCTTTGGCCCACACCCGCCAGCGCAAACACCGCGCCCAACGCCGCCAGCATCTGAGGCAGCACCAGGGCCCACCCGACCAGATCCGCCAAGCGCCGCCCTTCTTGCAGGGGCGCCGACAGCGGCGGTCGCAGCATCAGCATCGCGACGACCAGCGCGACCACCACGCCGAGCGCCAAGGCGATCACGCTGGCCTGTTTGGGATCGATCAGGGGCGATGCGCCCACATGCAGCGCCTTGAAACCGAGCGTGCCGGCCAGGGCGACGGCGGGAACGATCAGCGCCAGCCAGAACAACCGGTCGCCCCAGCGCTGGGCGCCCTCGACGCGCTCCGCGGGCGTCGTGGTCTGAGGCTTGCCCAGGCCCAAGCCTCCAACCGCCGCCAGCCCGGCCAGGCCCACCACAATCAGGCCGTCGCCAAGGTCGCCCAGCCGATCGCCGGCCAGAAAGCTCAGGCCCAACAGCGCCCAAAACGCGGACCGGCGATAGCGCTTCGGATTGGTGGGGTCGCGCAGGGTGAAGACGGCGAAGGCCGCGAACATCAGGCCGGCGAGAGCGTAGACAGCGCCGACGCCGATCATTCGCCGGCCTGCCGTTCGGCGTCGGCGGACTCGGCCGCCAGCCGCGCCAACCGCTTATCGAGCCGAGACAAACGCGCGCCGTGGATCAGGAAGGCCGCGATCGCGCTCGGAATCGCCCACATCGACAGCTGAAGCGGCGCGACGTCCACGCCCTCCTGATGCAGGACCCCTTTGATCAGGAGGATAGAGGCGAGCGCGATGAAGATGTCTTCGCCAAACATCTGGCCGACATTGTCCGTAGCGGCGGCATGGGCGCGGATCAGGCGCAACACCGGTGGGGGCAGGCTGCCCAACCGGGCCTGCGCGACGCCTTCCGCCATGGGCGCCAGCACGGGGCGGACCATCTGAACAGGACCGCCCAAGGCAAGAAGCCCAAGCGCGCAGGTGATTTGGCGCAGCGCCAGATAGAGGATCAGCAATCGCCCAGTCGTCGCCCCAGCGAGTTGTGCAATCCGTGTTCGCGCCCGAGCCTGAAGACCGTGCCGCTCCAAGAGACCGATCACCGGTAAGGCGACAAAGGCCAGTGTCACATACCGGCTGTCGTTGAACGCCTTGCCCAGGTGAGCGATCACCGCCAGGGGCGCCATACCGGCCAGGACGCCGCTCGTCAGCGCCGCGGCGACGATCACCGCGAGCGGATTGAGCCGCACCGTGAACCCGATCGTCAGGACGGCGATACCGATCAGAGGCAGCATCGGATCGCTTTCGCGATGGCGGCGAAATCGGCCGGCCAGGGCGCCTCCAGCGTCATCGTCTGTCCGTCGGGATGCGGAAAACTAAGCCGGCTCGCGTGCAGCATCAGGCGGGGGACCGCCACGCCGTTGAGCATAAGCGCGCCCCCATAGCGGACATCTCCCAGGATGGGCCGACCCAGCGAAGCAAGGTGCACCCGGATCTGGTGCATCCGCCCGGTGAGGGGCGACATCTCCATCAGCGCCGCGCCCTCGCCCCGGTTCAGCGTGCGATAACGGGTCTGCGCGGTTTCGGCGTCCGGGTGCCCGGGCTCGCAGATGCGCATATAGGCTTCCCGCCCCACCTCGTCGCGGCGCAGCGGCCGGTCGATCAGGCCCTCGGCAGGCTCAGGCGCATCCGGCGCGACCAGGGCGTGATAGGTCTTGGCGAAGCGCCGCGCCATCATGGCCTTGCCCAAGGCGCCCGCCGCCGGCTTGGTTTTAGCCGTCAGGATCACGCCCGAGGTGTCGCGGTCGAGGCGATGGATCAGGCGCGGACGATTGCCATTGGACTTGGCGAAGGCCCACAACAGCTCATCCAGCGTGTTCGCCTGGCCCCGGCCGCCCTGGCTGGAGAGCCCGGGCGGCTTGTTCAGCGCCAGGACCGCTGTGTCCTCATAGATCACCAGCGAACGGACCAGGGCCGTCTCGTCGGCGCTCAGCCGTACGGGGATGGCTTGGGGTTTCATCTACGAGTTTGCGCAAATTTTTGAACCCTTCCCCCTCCTATGGGGGAAGGGCAGGGATGGGGGTTCTCGCGCGACGACAAGGCGAATATCTCGGGAGGCGCCGCCTCTCGCGCCACGTTCGTCACCTTTTGTGGATACACCCCCATCCCCTGCCCCTTCCCCCATCGAGGGGGAAGGGATCTGTGCAGGCGCCCTAATCGCAAACTGAGCTTTCATTCTGGCGCCTCGCCCCTGCGCACCGCCGCCCAGTGCTCCAGCCGCGCCTTGATCTTGGCCTCGGCGCCGTCGCCCTTGGGCCGATAGAAGCTGCGCCGGCCCATACCTTCGGGAAAATAGTCTTGGCCAGAAAAGCCCCCCGCCACATCGTGATCGTAGGCGTAGCCCTTGCCGTAGCCGAGCTCCTTCATCAGCTGGGTCGGCGCGTTACGGATATGGGCGGGCGGCATCAACGAGCCGGTATCCCGGGCTGCCGCTCGCGCCGCCTTCATAGCCGTATAGACGGCGTTGGACTTGGGCGCCGTCGCCAGATGCACCACCGTTTGGGCCAGGCCGATCTCGCCTTCGGGACTGCCGAGAAAGTCGTAGGCGTCTTTGGCGGCGTTGGCGATCAGGAGCGACAGGGGATCGGCCTCGCCGATATCCTCCATGGCCGCGCGCACCAGGCGCCGTGCGATGAACAGCGGCTCCTCGCCCCCCTCCAGCATCCGCGCCAGCCAATACAGAGCCGCGTCCGGATCGGAACCGCGGATGGACTTATGTAGGGCCGATATCAGGTTGTAGTGCTCCTCCCGGTCCTTGTCGTAAGCTGGACTGCGCCGTTGCAGCACCGCCGCCAGAGCCGCGGGATCGAGATCGGCGTCGCCCTCGATACCGATAGCGAACAAGGTCTCGGCCAAGGTCAGGAGATAGCGCCCATCGCCGTCGGCCATGGCTTTCAGCGCCTCACGCGCGTCCAGCGTCAGCGCCAGGCGACGCCCCTCGAAGGCTTCGGCCCGAGCCAAGAGCGTCTCCAACGCCTGGTCGTCGAGCCGCTTCAACACATAGACCTGCGCTCGAGACAAAAGCGCGCCGTTCAGCTCGAACGACGGGTTCTCGGTCGTGGCGCCCACCAGGGTCACGGTCCCCGCCTCCACAAACGGCAGGAAACCGTCCTGCTGGGCGCGGTTGAATCGGTGAATTTCGTCGACGAACAAGAGCGTCGCCTGACCCGCGGCGCGCCGCGCCTTGGCGGTCTCGAACGCCTTCTTCAAGTCCGCCACGCCGGAAAAGACGGCCGAGAGCTGCTGGAACTCATACCCCGCCGTCTGGGCCAACAGCCGCGCCAAGGTGGTCTTGCCCACGCCCGGCGGTCCCCACAGGATCATGGAGCTTAAGCGATGCGCCTCCGCCATCCGCCGCACCGGCCCATCGGGACCAAGCAGGTGATCCTGGCCCACCACCTCGTCCAGGGTCGTGGGCCGCAAACGATCGGCGAGCGGTCGCGGCGCCTCGGGCTTCAGCCCGGCGGCTTCGAACAGGTCTGACATCCCTTCAAGCTAGCCGCGGAAGAGCGTAAAGCCCAGGGGAGACGACACGCAAGGGGGACGGCCGTGGCTGACGAACACCGCAAGTATGGGGCGCTGACGCCCTATCTCATGGTCAAGGACGGCGCGGCCGCGATCGACTTCTATGCCGAGGCCTTCGGCGCCGAGGTGATCGAGCATTTCGATTTCGAAGGCCGGCTGGGCCATGCGACGCTGAGCCTGAATGGCGGCCACCTGCTGCTGTCCGACGAGTACCCGGAATATTTCGAATTCACCGGGACCCAAGCGCCGACGACGCTGGGTGGCACGACGGTGACCGTGACGCTGACCGTGGAAGACGTGGACGCCGTCTACGACCGCGCCATCGCCGCCGGCGCCACGGTCGTTCGCGCGCCTAAGGACGAGTTCTACGGCCGCCAGGGAAAGCTGCGCGACCCCTACGGCCACGTCTGGAGCCTCGCAGGGCCGCCGAAGGGCGCGTGAGCTCAGCCCCTAAAACTGCGCCGTAATCTGCTGCTGGCCGCGCTGCAGCGTGATGCTCCAGCTGTCGCTGGCGTTCAGGGCTGCGACGAGATCGGCGACGCTGTTGACCGGCGTCCCGTTGACCCCGCGGATGATATCGCCCGGCTGGAACCCGGCTCGGGCGGCGATGCCGGGGCCGGTGGCCGTGACCAGCACGCCTTTCAGGAACGGATCGAGCCCGTACTGGTCGGCGACGGCGGGAGACAGGTTGACCACCGTGGCGCCCTCCATGGGATTGCGCCCAACCACCGTGCGCTGATCCCGCGCCGGCGTTGCGGGCATCGCCTCGACGTGGGCGACCACAGAGCGCAGCTGGCCGTGACGACGCAGCGTCAGGGTCACGGGATCGCCGGCCCGGTGCGTGGCGATCAAATAGTTCAACGCCGCCTGATCGTTGACGGGCTGGCCGTCGACCGCCAGAAGCTGATCGCCCAAGACCAGTCCCGCCCGCGCGCCGGGGGCGCCGGAAAAGACGTCGGTGACGAGCACGCCTTCGGGCCGATCCAGCCCCAGGGCCTTGGCAGTCTCCGCCGTCACAGCTTGGACGCGCACGCCGAGCCAGGGGCGCATGACCGACCGCCCGCCGCCCGCCGCGGTCTCCACCACGCGCCGCACCAGCGCCGCCGGAATGGCGAAGCCCACCCCGCTGGACGAACCCGAGCGGGACACGATGAAGGTGTTCACCCCGATCAGATTGCCATCCATATCCACCAGCGGGCCGCCGGAATTGCCCGGATTGATCGCCGCATCGGTCTGAATATAGAAGCCGAAGTCCGACGCGCCGACATCGGTCCGCGCCAGGCCCGACACGATGCCGTTGGTCACGGTCTGGCCGACGCCGAAGGGATCGCCGATCGCCAGAACCAGATCGCCGACCTGCACGTCGTCGCGGGTTTCGATCGGCAGCACGGGGAGGCGCTCAGCCCCGACGTCGATCTTCAAGACCGCCAGATCGGAACGCGGGTCGTCCAACAGCACATGGGCTGGAAACTCGCGCCGATCCGCCAGCACGACACGCAGCTGCTGGCCGCCCGCGATAACGTGATGATTGGTGACGATCACCCCATCGGCGCGCACGATCACGCCGGAGCCGAGCGAGCCCTCCACCCGCTCACGCGGCACATCGGCGCCGCCGAACAGAGACCAGAACGGATCGATCTGGGTGCGAACCGTACGGGTGGAATAGACGTTCACCACCGCCGGCGCCGCGCGCTTCACGATGGGCGCGAACGACATCTTCATGGTGGTGAAGTCGGTCGGGGGCGTGCGGTTGGGGGCCGCCAGCGGAACGTCGGGCGTCGGCGCCTTGGGCGGCGGCTGCGCGTTGCTCCGCTCGGCCGGCGGCGAACAGGCGGCGAGCAAGGCCAGGAGAGGTAGGCAGAAACGGCTGGTTCGCATCATGAGTCGTTTGGAGATATGCATCGGACTGGGGGCGACCTTAGGCGGCGACCGACGTCAGCTGAATGATCTCGATCCAATAGCCGTCGGGATCCTTGATAAAGGCGATGGACTTCATCCCGCCCTCCCCGAGCCGCTTCTGGAAGGTCACGCCGAGCTCGTCGAACCGCGCGCAGGCGGCGGCGATGTCGGGCACGGAGACGCAGATATGGCCAAAGCCGCGCGGCTCCTTATTGCCGTCATGATAGGCGAAGGCGGGGTCGGTCTCCGTCCCATGGTTGTGGGTCAGCTCCAACAGCCCTGGCTGGCCCGCCATCCAGTTGCGCCGGGCCTGGGTCTCTGACGGGATCGACGCCGGATCGACGCCGAGCGCCAGGAATTGCAGGGTGAAGGCCCACTGCGGAAACTCCCGCCGATCTACGGGCGTGAAGCCCAGCACGCGGGTGTAGAAATCCAGAGAGGCGTCGAGGTCCTTTACCCGCAGCATGGTGTGATTGAAAACGAAGCCGGCGGTGGCGGACGGGGACATGATGCGCACTCCTAACGATTAAACGCGACCTGCCGGCAGGAGGTCGAACGCGACGCTAAGGCGCGGCGTCTCGCCTCCAAACGGGACGGTGCCATGCCACATATAGGAAGGAAACAGCACCACCCTACCCGGTTCGGGCTGGAGGAAATGCTCAGGCCCGAGTTTGGGCGCTGTCGCAATCCCCGGCTCGCCGAACTTGAGCCAGCCTTCGCGGTCTGGCGACCCCGCTACCGTCTCTGGCAGGGCGATATGGCAGGCCGACGATAGCCAGCCTTCGGGATGGATGTGGTCGACGTGGAAGCCGCCGGGCCGCAACCGCACGGACCAGGCGCCCTGGTAGGCGTAGCCGCCGCCGTTCCGTCGCCGGACCGGGTCCTTGCCGCCGCCCAGCCACGCCAGGTGACTTCGGATCGGTGCATCGAGGGCCTCGAAAATGGCGAGCACCACCGGGTCGGTGGACGCCTTCAGATCGGCCGCCTGGCTGCCGTGGCGCAGGGACTGGTTCAACGGGTGGGTGCGGAAGGGATGCAGCCCTGCGAGCGCCTGGGCGAGATCGGCCAGAAAGTCGTTGAGGTGCGTCCACCCCTGAGGCGTCTCCAGACTCCAGGCGCGGACCAGGCGCTCATAGTCGTAGAGCTCGCCATAGCGCGGGTCGCCCATCAGCCGCCAGGCGGTCGCCTGAAAGGCCAGGGCGTTCTGATCCAAGGGCGCCAGACGCCGAAGTTCGGCCGCCAGTTGGCTGGCGCGCGGCGCATCGCCGACCGCAAGGCTGGTCTCGCAAAGGAGACCGATAGCCGCGACGTTCTCGGGCGCCAACTGCAAAGCCGCCTCGGCATGAGCGACGCCCTCGGCGGCCGCGCCGGCGAGAACAGCCATATGTCCGGCAGCCAACCGCAAGGCCAGGCTCTGAGGTTGGGCGACAATCGCCTGAGCCAAGCCCGCATAGGCCGCCTGAGGCTCGCCGGCGAATTTGAGCACCTGCGCCCGCACGGCGATCAGTTCATGGGTTTCCGAACGGTCGAGCGTATGGGTGGCGATCGCCCTATCCAGGGCCGCGGTGGCGGCGGCTGCATCCTCGCGACGCATCCAGATCAGCTGTGCGAGATCGCGATGCGCGTCGGCATAGGTCGGCCGGCGGCGGATCGCCTCGCCAAAGGCGCGCTCCGCCTCATCCAACCGCTTTTGGCCCAGCAAGGCCCGGCCATGGACGAGCCAGGTTTCAGGAGCGTCCAACCCTTTGGCGAAGGCCCGCTCCACAGCCGCTTGCGCCGCCTCAAATCGGGCAAGGTCGCCGAGCGTCGAAGCGACGTTATGCTCAGCGACGCCGCTGTTGGGGGCGAGCGCCGCAACACGCCGATAGATCTCCAACGCCTCTTCGCGGCGGCCAAGCCCCTTCAGAACGCCGGCGCGCGTCGCCAGGACATTGGGGTCGGGCGCAGGCGACGCCGCCAAGGCCGCTGTGACTTGCAACGCCTCTTCAAGGCGGCCGGCGCGTACGAGGAAGTCGGAGAGCGTGATGGCGGCGAAGCCGTTTCGCGGCGCCTGGGCCAGAGCCGTGCGCATCATGCGCTCGGCTGTCTTGATATCGCCCCGCTGGGCCACAACGGCGGCGAGATCGAGCTGGAGCGCGATGTGGGCCTTATCCGCCATGAGCCCGGCGCGGAACTGCGCCTCGGCCTCATCCCACCGACCGAGCGCCTTGCACGTCCGCCCAAACAACAGATGAACGTCAGGTAGGCCTGCGAGGCGGTCTGCGAGGGGGACCAGCAGGCTCATGGCGTCGGCCGCCCGGCCCTGACCGAGCAAGGCGGCGGCCGTCTGCAGGGACTGGACCTCCTGCGCCGTGGGCTGACGAGGCGCTAAAGGGGCGATATTGGTGGAGCGACCGTTAGACATACCCCTCCCTTAGCGTCATCGATCCGCGCTGCACAGAGCTGCGCACTTCGAGACAGGCCCTCCGCGAGCGCGGTCTTGGGCATGACGAAGTTTAATGCAATCAATAGCTTTCTGCATCCCGAGTTTGCCGCCGACCTCGGCCGCCCCCTTGGATGAAACTCAAGCCCGTTTTCATCCGCTCATCCCCGCGAAAGCGAGGATGAGCGGGGCAAAAAAGCGTTCGGACTCAATACCTAAATTCTAGTCTCTTACCCGTCGTCCCCCAAGGGCGTCAGCCCCCTACCCTTCCGTCTCGTCTTCTTCCGTCGGAACATCGTAGCCGTTCAAGATCACCGACACGAAGGCGTACAGCCCAACGAGATAGATCAGCTCGTTCAGCTCGCCCTGGCCCAGCACCTTACGAGCGGCGTCATAAGTGGGCCCCGGAAGCACGCCGCCGTCGAGGAGCGCCATGGCGACGTCGAAGGCGACCGCTTCCGCGCCCGTTAGATCGGCGGGCCGCTGGCCGGCCGAGATGGTGGCCACCTTGGCGTCGGTTATGCCGTCGTTCAATCCGACCGCAGCGTGAGCGTAGAGCTCGTAGGCCGCTTTGAACTTCGCGCCGACCACCAGGATGGCGATCTGTTTGGCGGGATCGGGGAGGCGCTTCAGGCCGCTGATCGCATCCAGCAGCACGCGCATCGGCTCGCCGACCTTGGGCTCGTGAATCCAGACGCTCCACGGACCTAGCAGCGCGCCATCCTCGCGAACGGCCTTGAAGCCGGTGAAGCCGCCGTCGATCTGCTGGCGAAAGGCGTCGTAAAGCGGCTTCTGTTCGGCGGAAAGCGCGTCGGGCGGCAGGATTGGAAGGCGCATGGCGGGTTAGGCTCCAGGTTTGGGTCCAAAACCCTTAAAAGTCGCCTCCGTTCCAAAGCTTTGGCTTGCGCACCTCGCGATCGGCCGTGACGATAGCGGTCCAGTCGCAGGGGACGTGAGATGCTGAAGTCAGTTCAATCGAGGACCTCCGTCCTGCGCGCAGCCGTGGTCGCGCTCGCCGTCATGACCCCTGCCGTTCTAGCCGAGGCCGCCCTGGCTCAAGCTGCAACGCTAAACGTCGCGGCGACCAAGGCCGCGATCGATCGGGAGCTGGACGCCGACTACCCCCACCTCGACGCCCTCTACAAGGATATCCACAGCCACCCGGAACTGGGCTTTCAAGAGACCCGCACCGCCGCCCTCTTGGCCGCCCAGATGCGGGCGCTGGGGTTCGAAGTGACCGAACATGTCGGCAAGACCGGCATCGTCGCCATCTATCATAATGGCCCCGGCCCCATCGTGATGATCCGCACAGAGCTGGACGCCCTGCCCATGCAGGAGAAGACCGGCCTGCCCTACGCCAGCAGCGCCAAACAGATGTACCAGGGCAAGGAAACCTACGTCGATCACAGCTGCGGACACGATAGCCACATGGCGGTCTGGGTCGGTACGGCCAAGGCGCTCTTGTCGCTGAAATCGCACTGGAGCGGCACGCTCATGTTCATCGGCCAGCCGGCGGAGGAGCTTGGCGCCGGCGCCAAGGCCATGATCGACGACGGCCTGTTCACCCGCTTCCCAAAACCGACCTACGGCTTCGCCCTGCATGTCGATCCTGGCCCCTATGGGACCGTGAGCTTCAAGCCCGGCGTAATCAGCTCCAACGCAGACACCCTGGAAATCCGCTTTCAAGGGCGCGGCAGCCACGGCTCCATGCCATCCGCCTCAATCGACCCCATCGTCATGGCCGCCCATTTCGTCACCGACGTCCAGACGGTGGTAAGCCGCGAGAAGGACGCCGCCGCGTTCGGCGTGGTGACCGTCGGCTCGTTCCAGGCCGGAACCGCCGGCAACATCATCCCCGATAACGCGATCCTGCGCGGCACCATCCGCAGCTATTCCCCGGAGGTGCGAGCGGTTCTACTGCGCGGCGTGGAACGGACGGCGAAGGCGGAGGCCGAGATGGCGGGGGCGCCGGCGCCCACCGTCATCCTCAACGGCACGGGCGATGCGGTGGTCAATGACGACGCGCTCACGGCCCGGACGGGGAAGGTGTTCAAGGCTGCGTTCGGCGACAAGGCGATCGCGCAGACGGAGCCCGGCTCGGCAAGCGAGGACTATTCCGAATTCATCATCGCCGGCGTGCCCTCGACCTTTTTCGGTTTGGGCGGCATAGACCCCGCCAAAATCGCCGAGGCCAAGGTCAAGGGCGTCCCGATGCCCGTCAACCACTCCCCCTTCTTCGCCCCGACGCCAGAACCCACGATCCGCACCGGCGTGGAGGCGATGACGCTCGCGGTGATGAACGTGCTGACGCCTTGAAACACCCCGTCCTCTCTATGACGATTTGACCTTCCGACCGAACCCCACCAAAGCTTCGCGATGCCGTCTCCCCCGCCCCGCAAGCTCGCGCTGATCACTGGCGCCTCGGCCGGGATCGGGGCGGCGTTCGCGCGGGCCTACGCCGCGCGGGGCTATGACGTGGCGCTCGTGGCGCGGCGGGTGGAGCGGCTGGAGGCCCTAGGCGCCGAGCTTAGCGCCCGATATGGCGTCCAAGCCTATGCCATCGCAGCCGACCTCTCGCTGTTCGAAGCTCATCTGCCGGTGATGGCGGCGCTTGCGGAGCGCGGCCGGCATGTCGATGCGCTGGTGAACAATGCGGGCTTTGGCGTGGCCCAGACCTTCACGGCCGTCGATTGGGCGCGGCAGCGGGACTTTCTGATGACTCTGGCGGTGACGCCCTGCGCCCTGGCCCATGCCGTGATCCCCGGCATGGTCGAGCGCGGCGCCGGCTCGATCCTTAACATCGGCTCCATCGCCGCCTTCTCGCCCGGCGTTGCGGGCAATACGCTCTATCCGGGCGTCAAGTCGTTGATGGTCAAGTTCAGCGAAGCGCTGGACTGCGAATACCGGGCGAAGGGCCTGCGGATCACCGCCGTCTGCCCCGGCTTCACCGAGACGGAGTTCGCCGAAAAGGCCGGCATCGCCGAAGCCGTTGGCGGCGCCAGGATGATCTCCCAGACCGCCGATCGGGTCGCCGCCATCGCGCTGAAGGCCAATGACGCCGGCCGCGCGGTGGTCGTCACCGGGGTTCATAACAAGATAGCGGTGTTCCTGATGCGCCGCCTACCCCAGGGTCTGGTGCGCCGCGTGATCGACGCCGCCGCCGCCAAATACCGTCCCACCGAAGATTGACCCTTCAGGAGCCCCCTGCCGCATGGCCGACGCCGCCTCTCCGTCCAAACACTATGACGTCGTCATCATCGGATCGGGCGCAGGCGGCGGGACGCTGGCCCAGCGGCTGGCGCCCACGGGCAAGTCGATCCTGATCCTGGAGCGCGGCCAGCACCTGCCCCGCGAGGCCGACAATTGGAGCCCCAAGGCGGTCTTCATCGACAACAAGTACAAGGCCAAGGAGCAGTGGTACGACAAGCATAACCGCCCCTTTCACCCCAACACCCACTATTGGGTCGGCGGCAACACCAGCTTCTACGGCGCCGCCTTGCTCCGCCTGCGGGAAGGCGACTTCCACGAGGTGCAGCACAAGGGCGGCGTCTCGCCCGCCTGGCCGATCGATTACCAGGATTTACGACCTTATTACGCCGAAGCCGAAACGCTCTGGCAAGTGCACGGCCAGCGTGGCGTCGATCCGGCAGAGGCGCCAGGCGACCCGCCCTATTTCCACCCCGCGATCAAGAACGATCCGGGCGTTGAGCAGCTTAAAGTCCACTTCGAGGCGCAAGGGTGGAAGCCCTTCTCCCTGCCGCTGGGCGTGCGCTGGGTCGAGGGCCAACCCCTCACCACGCCCTGCATCAAATGCCAGACCTGCGGCGGCTATCCCTGCCTTATGAAGGCCAAGGCCGACGCCCGCACCGTGGCGGTCGAGCCCACGCTGGCCTACAGCAACGTCACGCTTCTGACCGGCAAGACCGCCATCCGGCTGGAGACCGACGCCTCGGGTCGCAACATAACGGGCGTGGTCACAACCAGCGCCGAGGGCGAGGAGACCTGGACCGGCGACATCGTGGTTTTGGCGGCCGGCGCGGTGAATACCGCGGTCCTCCTGCTAAAATCCGCTAACGCCGCCCATCCGGCAGGGCTCGCCAACGGCTCCGATCAGGTGGGGCGCAACTATGTGTTCCACACCCTGACCGCCATGGTGTCGATGACGCTGGCGCCGCTGGACGCCCCCTTCCCCAAGACGCTGGCGGTCAACGACTTCTATTGGCGCGATCCCAGGGGCGGGTTCGACTATCCCATGGGGCATATCCAGCTCTTGGAATATATGTCGGGCCAGACGCTGGAGGGGCAGATTTCCCAATATCTACCGCCCTTCCTGGCGCCCGGCTTCGCCTTCGACGCGGTCGCCAAGCGGCTCTTAAGCTTCCTGGTGATCTCCGAAGACCTGCCCGATCCGAACAACCGGGTGCAGGTCAAGGACGGTAGAATCCATGTGGACTACACCCACAACAACCTCGAGGGACATGAGCGGCTGGTCAAAACCCTGGGCGCCGCGCTCGACGGATTCGTCAGCCATAGCCACCCCATCAGCCAGCACCACATCGAATTCTCGTCGCTGCTGCCCCTGTACGGCACCGCCCATCAGGCGGGCACCGTGCGGTTCGGCGCCGACCCCAAGAGCTCAGTCCTGGACCCCTGGTGCAAGGCGCACGAACTCGACAACCTCTATGTGCTCGACTCCAGCTTCTTCGTCACTTCCTCGGCGGTGAACCCCACGCTGACCATCGTCGCCAACGCCATGCGCGTGGGCGACCATTTGAAGGAACGGTTGGCGGCGTAGAAGGGGCCTAAACCTCGACGATCTCCTTGCCCACCGGTGCGAGCGAGATGAAGGCCAGCTTCACGTGCTGGATCGCGAACGGGATGCCGACGATGGTGATCCCCGTCAGCACCGCCAGCACCAGATGATGCAGCGCCAGCCACCAGCCGGCCAAGACGATCCAGACGATGTTCAGCAAGAGCGCGATGTCGCCCTCATAGGGCTTGGATACCGCCTCGCGCCCAAACGGCCAGGCCGAGAACGACGCCATCCGAAGCGCCGCCGGGAAGAACGGCAACCCGACGATGGTGACCGCCAGCACCACGGCGGCGAGCAACCACAGAAACGCGGAAATAAAGCCGCCAAAAATGAACCAGAGCACGTTCAGGATGAATGACATGATGTGGCCCCCCTCAGGACGCTACCGCCATAGGCCGCACAGGCGATGAAGTCCATGGCGGGGGTCACTCACACCACAACTCTGCATCCTTGAGGTGCGGTCTCGGGCACGGCCGCGTCGTAGGCGGGGGAAGCGGTAAGGACGATCCCGGCCGCCACAGCCCCAGGCGGCGCTCGATGGTCGGCATCTCGGAGTCGATGACCGGTAAGGCGTTGCCGTCGTTGTAGCGCGTTGCGCTGCGATAGCGCAGCACTTGCCGGTAGCCGAGCTCGGGCGTGAACTTATTGACTGCGATCCAATAGGCGTAGGGTGCATTGTCAGTCGGCTCCGCCGATATCACAGCGCCTTGGAGGGGCCCGCTCGGAATAAACCGAACGTCCTGGTTGTTGTTCGTGCCGGTGGCGTGCATGTAAACGCGCTCGAACGCATCGCGGCCCTGGCTGTATTTGAACAGCTGAGTGGCGACGATTTGACCGCCGTCGCCGGCGTGCACGCTGGCGGTGACGATCAGCAAAAGGGGCGCGCCGCCAGGACCCCGCGGGTAAACAACCTTTGCGGCAGAAAGATAGTGCGGCTCCCACCCGTCGTAAGACGCACCGTCGGTCGGCGGCGGCATCGCCGAGGGCGTTGACGAGCAGGGGGCGTTAGGATCCTTTTTGAAGCAAAGCTGAAGCGCGCCGGGCGCAGGGTTGCCGCCGTAATCGACCGTCGGCGGTCCCTGGGTCGCAACGAACAGCCACGCCGACCGCGTATGGAAGGCCTCGGAAAGCGCTATCCGTGGCAGTTTCGAAGAGGGCGCGCTGAGCGCCGTCTCATGCACAGATAATATGCCCAAGACGACCGCCAGCACGGCCTGTAACCGAGAACGCCGGTTCGGCATGACGATGCGTCTCCTGTTTACGGCGCACGCTCCGCCAGCAGCGTCTGGATCAGATGCTCGACGTCGCGCCGGGTTTCGACGTCCAGCGGGCCGCTGCCCGGGCTGGTGAAACCGACGTGGGCTTCGCGGAACCGGCCATCGCGGCCCATGAAAAAGGTTGTGGGCCAAGCGTTCAGGTTCACGGCCTGGGGCAGCTTCTGGTGCACTTCCTTCGGCTCGCCGACCAGAAGGACGGTATAGGTCAGGCCATAGCGATCGATGAAGGCCCGAAGGCGCTGAGGGTCGGTCAGCTGGGCGCTGGGCTCGAAGTCGAGGGCGACGATCTCCAGCCCCTTGGCGTGATACTTGGCGTAGAGGCTTTGCAGGAACGGCACCTCGTCGTGACAGTTGGGGCACCAGCTTCCCATCACATCCACCACAACCACCTTGCCGCGAAACTGCGGATCGGTGTTGCTCACCAGATGGCCGGAGAGATCGGGAAAGGCGAAGGCGAAGGGGGCGGCCGGGTCTTTCACGGTGGTGTGGCGGGTCGGGTCGTCGGGGGCGACGCCGAGCTTTGCGGCGGCGTCGCTGCGCACTCCGGTCAGGTCCAAGGGCGCGTCGCCGTCGAACAGGCGCAGCTTCAGCGTGCCGTCGGCCTGCGGCGTCACATACAGCAAGGCCGGCCGTTCCCCGGCGAAATGCGACAGGCGGAAGGTTCCGTCCTGATAACGACCGTTCAGCGTGCCTGTGTCGCCGTCGATCCGAAGGATGGTGGCGTCTATCTTGTCGCCGGTCTGATGCACGATCAGCCGCCAGGCCTTCTCGCCCTTGCTGCTGGTCAGGGGCACGATCCACTCGCCGCCAATCGAGGGGGCCGGCACGGCCGGCGGCGGCGGTCCCTGGTCCTTTACGGCATGGATCGGGACGGTATGAGACCCATAGACATAGACGCCGTCGAGGCGGTCGCCGGTCAGTGTGGCGTCCAGAGTCGCAGCATAGCTGGCGAAGGCGATGTGCACATGGTCGCCCTCGATCTCACCCGCAGTGGAGGGCGTGGTGGGGCGCGAGCCGTCGAAAAAGTTGGCGTGGAGGTGGTTTCCGGCGCCGCCAATGTCGAACCGGAAGGGAATCTCCGCGCCTGCGATTTCGGCCGTGGCCTGGTAGCTGCCGGCCACCGACGGGGCCGCCGTTTGCGCCACAGCGCCCGACGCGGCCAAAGCCAAGGCGGACAGCCCCAAACCCGCAGACCGAACCAAGCTCACAGACCTAACTGTCATCGTCATCGCCTTTATCGCCGCCGCAGCGCACCAAATCTATCTTTGGCCGACCCACCTAGCCTATCGCAAGCCATTATGGCGCCGAGCCAGGGATAGATAATCTGTCGCGACGCCGGATTTGGCGAACAACTTCGAGCGCGCTTCACTTGACCTTAGGGACTCTAAGGGCGACCTGACAGGCTTGGAGCCGTTTCGCCGTAGGTCGCGAAGCGATGAAAAAGGTTTTCGCCGTGTACGCAGCGCCCACCACTCCCAACATACGGCCCGTGACCGTCGCCGACCTCAAGGCGCTGAAACAAGCCGGGCGGAGATTCGCCATGGTCACGGCATACGACGTCTCGGCGGCGGCGATCGCGGATCAGGCTGGCGTGCCCATCCTGCTGGTCGGCGATTCGCTCGGCATGGTCATGCTCGGGCACGAGACCACCCTGCCCGTCACCCTGGACGATATGGTGCGCCACAGCGCCGCCGTGGTGCGGGGCCGCCGCCGGGCGCTCGTGATCGCCGACCTGCCCTTCCTAACCTACGCGACGCCCGACCAGGCGGTCGCCTCGGCGGGCCGACTGATGCAGGAGGCCGGCGTTCAGGGCGTAAAGCTGGAAGGCGGCGCCGCCATGGTCCCCACGGTGACGAAGCTCGTCGAGCTGGGCGTACCGGTAATGGCGCACCTCGGCTACACGCCCCAATCCACCCATCAGATTGGGCTGAAGGTGCAAGGCAAGGCGGCGGAGGATGCGCGCCGGCTGCTGGAGGACGCCCTCGCGCTGGAGGCGGCGGGCGCCTTCGCCATCGTGCTCGAGCTAATCCCGACCGCCCTGGCCGCGGCCATTACGGAGCGCCTGACCATCCCTACAATCGGCATAGGCGCCGGCGCCGGCTGCGACGCCCAGGTCCAGGTCTGGCATGATATCTTGGGTCTGAACGAACACGCGCCGCGCCACGCGAAACGCTTCGCCGAGCTCGGCGCCGCCGTGCAGGCGGCCTTGGTCGCCTATCGCGAAGAGGTCGAAGCCGGCGCCTTTCCGACAGAGGCGAACAGCTCGCGTATCGCGCCGGACGTTCTGGCCGAGGCCTTGGCGCCGGTCGGCTGAGCCCTTAACGACGCCCGCGCGTTTGTCACGGGAATGGGCTATAAACGCGCCATTGAACGCGCTCGAAGCCGCCGGACGGACATAGCTGTTGGACCACATTGTCGAGACGCGCCCGTCCCCCATCCCGGCGACGCAAGCGCCCTATGCCCATGAGGCTTACGCCCAGCCGCTGATCCGCGACGAACTGCTGCACGAAATCTTCGCCGCCACCGCCGGCGCCCATCCTCAGCGTATCGCCATCCGGCTGGCGGAGCCCGATCCGGACAGCACGCGACGCACCGAGCTGAGCTATGCGGACCTGCGCGATCGCGCCGCCCAATTCGCCCGTTATCTGCGCACCCTCGGCGTGCGTCGGGGCGACCGGGTGGCGATCTGCCTGCCGCGGGGATTGGATCAGTATATGAGCCTCTTGGGCGTGCTGGAGGCCGGCGCGGCTTATGTGCCGGTAGATTGGAGCGCGCCCCAGGATCGCGTCGACTATATCGCCGCCGAGAGCGAAGCCTTCGCCGTCGTCACCACCTTCGA
>Ga0116231_10001571_pt1 | contig 46935 bp, 27 predicted proteins | sample S1TSphgellanicum_2_FD_89695 | JGI IMG/M metagenome (GOLD analysis project Ga0116231, IMG submission 89695) | Host-associated microbial communities from peat moss isolated from Minnesota, USA - S1T2_Fd - Sphagnum magellanicum MG | ecosystem: Host-associated > Plants > Peat moss > Unclassified...
GAAAAAAAAAACCCCAAAAAAAAACCGCCCGCCCCCACACACCCCCCAAAGCCAAAAGGGAAAAAAAAAAAAAAGGGGCCTTCGAAAACCCCCCCCCCCCCCCCCCCCCCCCCCCCCCCGCCCCCCCCAATCTTGCTAAATTTTGGGCATTTAAAAGAAGCCCAATTCTGATTATGTACTAAGGAAAAACCCAATTTTTGGTATGAAAAACAAGGAGGCTAGTTTTTGTTATGTACTAAAAAGTTGCCCAATTCTATTTGTGTATTTTTTTAAAACCCAATTTTGGGTATGAATAAGAAAAAGTCATTCATTGTCTTTGCATTATGTCTTTCCTTCAAAGTGAAGAACTTTGTCGATTTCAACATTATGGTACAAGGAAAAAGTTCCTTCCAACAAAATGGAAACTTGCTTAAAAACCTTGTTTAGCAAAATCTACAACATTGAAAAAATTATAAAAACTTCCACAACTATAACCAATCTACAAGGCATCAATGTGATAAAACCACAACCATGTCTAGCTTTAACCATCACCTTAAATGGTTAATGGCTAAAGAAATGATGGAGAAGTTATTTGCAACTATAAAAAAAAATGGTTTGGCAATTCTTCCTTTAATTTGTTTCATTAATGACCTTTTCCTTAGCTAGTCATAAACAAATCCCAACTTTTAAACCTTAAACCTTTTTTGATCCCTCCCCCTTAGCCCACAAACCCACCATTAACTCCTCGACTTTAAACATGAACCTAAACCATAAACCTTAAAATAATCAAAATCCCCATGAGGAAAAAAAAAAAAAGTTAATGTTGGTTTTGTTTTCTTTTGTAGGGTCATCTTCGATAGATTTTAGCAGTGGGTCCAATGTTCCCACCTACATATTTCACTTCAACAGCTTCTAATTTTTGAGTTGCAAAGGAGGTCTAGTAGCTCCTATGAAGAAAAAAAAGTTCCACAACCACCGAACAACAAATCTCACATTGTTGGGGACATATTCAACTATTGTTTTATCCTTTCCCATTCCCATTTGCCCCATGAGAAACAACTACTCAATCTAGTTATTGATGTTTTCATGAACAATGGTCAAATTATGGGTAAATTTTTACTTAAGGAAATAAATTAGACCTAGTTCCATTCTAGGTGCACAAATTATGGGAAGTTCTAGATTTTTATTTATTTTTTATGTTTGGCCAAATCTTGGTTAGTGGGTAGGTTGGGGTGCGTTCCAAGTTAGGTCCAAAGTCTAAAACACTTACATTGCAAACAAGCCAAAAAATTAAAAAATCAATTTATTGCAAAGTTTTGATAAAGACAAACCAATATAAACTAGACTACTTCTAAACTCTGAACTACATTAGTAATTCATACATAATGGATAAGAACTTTTTTTTTATGTCATTTGGTTTTATGTTTCATGCATTTGTATTTGCCACTTTTAATTGTGTTTGTTTACATTAGTGTTGAATGGTTTAAAAATTTGGCATTGGTTTGTTACAAAATTTTTAACTAGATATTGGTACTTTGGTGGTTCCCATTTTGCTAAACTCTTGCCTTCACCTTTCACCCAACACTTTTTGGAAACCCCATGCTTGTCCTTTATTTTGAACTAGCAACTTCATTTTTCTAAAATCTAACCTCAATTCCACTTTGGCACCCAAAAGCACTTGAAAGTTTTTTGAAAAAATCGACATGCAACAAGTTTGAAAATTTCCTTGAATTTTTCCTAGGTTATTTCAAAGAAATCCAATTTTGCAAAATATATAAATTGTTTGCATTTTTTCCAACATTCTTTCAAAGAAACTTGACATTCATAAAACATTAAAATCACCTTTTTTTTAAAGATTCTTTCAAAAACATTCAATCTTGTTTTGTGTTTTTGTTTAAGGTTTTTGAGTTTTTTGTTTTAGGTTTCCTATTTTTTATGATGGAAAAATCAAGATCATTAAACATTAAACATTGCAATTTTTCTCTAGCTCCCTAAATGTGACCTGTGAATGGTAAGAACCATTTTTTTTTTCTATAATTTACTCAAGTTTTACTCAAGTATCGCAATGGTGTGTGCATTAAAGGCATCAAATGAAAGCAAAAAACAAAACCTTCTAATATCTTGTGTATTCTTTTCATTATTGTTTTGTTATTTTTCGTGTGTTTGGTGTGCGTATTTTTTCTTCTAAAGTTATATCAACAAGCTTAAGGTGTGTTATGCAATTATACCTTTGCTTTGCACTTTGCTCTATTGCCACCATTCACGCATATTTACCGTTTGTTTGCCCTTTCAAATCATCATTTTTCATGACTTAGTCTCATTATCCCCCTTTCAATTTTTTTTGCTACAAATAACATGGAATCTTCAACTCTAAAAATTTTCATTAACATGGAAGCCAAACTTAATGGCCTTTGTGTTAGTGTTGGGCGTTTAGTAAGGTGTAGTAATAACATCATTGTAACAAAATTAAAGTAGGAGGCCTTTGTGTTGGTGTTGGGCATTTGGTAAGGTGTAGTAATAACATCATTGTGACCAAATTAAAATAGGAGGCCTTTGTGTTGGTTTCAAGCGTTTGGTAAGGTGTAATAATAACATCATTGTGACCAAATTAAAGTAGGAGGCCTCGTTTAATGTTGGCATTAATGACCTTATAGTGCAAAAAATGTTTCTAGAGAACTTGAAATAATAGGCAAAGTTTTGGAAGCCTCACCAAAAGACTTTTCACATTTGGGCCTTTTTAAAGGTGAACAATAACCAACCTATTGATTTGGGGCATAATCAAATCATGAAATGCAAATTCTTGAGATTCCAACAACCTTTGTTAAAATGGAGAGATTTTTTTCAATTGTTGGAATCTTCATTACATTCCATAGGTGTCAATTACAAACTAATGACCTTGACTAGATGATTTTTGTTAACAAAAATTGGCCTTTTGATCTAAAAGTTGGGGAGTGAATGCAAGGTATGGTGGTTCACTTTTGGAGTCATGGTACTTAGTAATTTTTATAGGGCATTTTATGTTTAAATGCTTATGGTGAATAATTTAATTTCAAATATATCAAACGATGATTCATTATGAAGACATTTGCACAATTATCTTTTTTTAAAATGCATTCATTATGAATTTAATGGACTTTTGAAATCAAATATATGGATTAATCAGTTGACTAGATTGTTAAGAAATTCAAGAATTCATATTAAATTCTATTCCAAATTGTTTATGATGATTAAACATGGGTTGAAGATGAAATCATTGAGTTAAATGTGAAATCATTTTTTGTAAAACTTTAACCAAATGGTAGTTATGAACTTTTGAAGGGTCAAAATTAGACCTTGCTTTCAAAAGTCCTTTTGAAATGATTTTTTTTTTTGTTTGTCAAATGTCTTGTGCCCAATGGGTACATAATTGAAATATCTAAATGAGATTTTATTCTAATGGAATTTATGGGTTTTTCTCTTAGGATTTTCAAAGTGATTTATCCATACTAGCTAACAATATCATTTTTCAATATGGGTTTTGACCTAATTTTAAGAGGTTTCATAAGGGACTGAAATTTTAGTAGTCAAAGATTACATTAATGAAATCTTAGAATCTAAAACCATATCCATATGGATCAATTATACAAACTTACTTATGATTCTTGTGAGTGTTGTATTTACTTTAAATGAACCATTAGATAATGCATACACCTTGGGTGTTCTAAGCCTTTTGACCTTATAGGTGCACGTGAAGTAAATTAAGAATTGATGGAAGAACTTGATGCATAATTTGAAGACAAGGTTGAACAAATTGTTTTTTGAATCTTTGTGATTTTCAATTTCATTTTTTGATGTTCCTTTGGTTAAATTTTAATGTTTCTTGTTCCTCAATCCACTAGCATGAGCATAGATTTGAATTTTTAAAAATCTTGTTCATATTTTAATTTGATGCACAAATCATTGAAGTTTTTCTTCACAATTGTTTTATAATTTGGATTTGGATTTCAGAAAAATATGTAGTTTCAATGCTTTATTGAAAATGAAAATTGAGAACATTGTGTTATTCTTTTTAATTAAAAAAAGCTAGAAACTTGGTTGGTTTCAATGCACATTAAATAATATCATATTAAAGGCAAAGGTTCAAAAGTAAAATTCACCAAATTTGGCCTATATGGTAATAAGAATAATCACTAGAAGAAATCTTGTATTTTACAACTAATCATTATGCAATTAGTTGTCGCTTGCAACTAGATTGGTTATGTTTACAATTACAAAATTGATACTATATAATTTTTGGGTCATATGGTTGTGTGTGCAACTAAAATGCAACTAATGGCGTACAAAATGAACACGTGTCATAAAAATAATGGCCCAAGTTAATATATTCAATATATCTACATAGGTTACGTATAGTAATATTATATTTTGAGTATTAAAACTAAACCCATGTTAATTAAAATTAAACCTAGGTTAAATTATTCATAGCTAAACTAACTACAGGGTTAAACTAACCTAGGCTAAATTAATTAGGAGGCTAACTAACCATAGTTAAATTAACAAAGAGGTTAAATGTTACATGGTTAAATTAATTAAGCTCAATTAAACTAATGTGATTAAATTAACCTAAGTTAAATTAATCATGGTAAACTAACTTAAAAGTTAACAATATGAAAAATTGTGTCCATGGAAACTTCATGACTTGTAATTAAAGTTTTGAAATAACTAATCTACAATTACATTGTAATTATCCCATGGAAATATGGGGAATTAAAAAAATGTCATGTTTGAAATTCTTGAAATTTTATTATAATTGCATATTAATCCCAATATGGTCATGTATATAAATAAACATACACACCATATATACAGTTTTGGTCAACCATGTTTAATTTTGTTAGCAAGTTGAATGAAAGTCACATATGACAATTATAATACAACTGGAATAAATGAAACATTCATTAAAAACTTCTTTGCAAGTATTTTACAATTGTTATATTGGATCTTTGTGCAATTACCCAACTTTTAATAATAATAATAATAGTAATAGCAATTTTTATCATTTTAATTTTAGGTTAGGTTATCATAACCTAGCCTTGCATAATTAAAAGTTAGTAATTAATATATAATATTAATTAATATTATTAATATTAATATTACTTATTAATTATTATGAATTATAATAGTTAGTATACCTAGTAGATAGACTATGTTAAGGTACTCATTCCTTATTATTGGTTCATGACTAAACAATTTTGAATTTTTAAAATTTTTCGTTTATTTTGTGTGATGTAAAACATCATAAGAATGCAAAAGTAAGTTTTACATTATATGTTTCAACTCTAGAGGCAAAATAACATAGAAAAATTACAAAGCATGTTGAAATCACATAATTTGTTTTTTTTTAAATGACCTTTTATTTCTAAACTTCATATCTTTCTTGTTTCTTGTTTGGTTTTAGCAATCAAAAGTGTTATAGGTGTGCCAAGTTAAGATTTACATTGACTATTTGAGCTCTAGAGGTATATGAATAACATAAAAGAACCATGAAGAAGATGAATGTGCTCAATTTTAAAATGTGAATTGGGCCAATGACCAAATTTGACCCTACTTACTTTTGACAACCATATTTTCTTCATTTTGTGTCATGTTTGAACAATCTAGAAACAATTGTGAGTGCGCCAAATCAAAGTTTTTAAAAACCTTTTGCACTTGAAAAGCAAAAGGACAATGTATTAAAATCTAAAAAAATTTAAGAACTTAAATGTTTATTCATTAGTTTGTCTTGTAATAATTGCAAATAAGTTGCAAATGGGTTGTAATTAGGATGTCATTTTTTTTTAATCCCATATTATTTGTCCTACCTTTCAAGTGTATAAAACATATAAGTGAGTGCACAAGGAATATTTTTTAAAAATGACATTTGGAATAAACAAATAAAATAAGGTTTGCTTTAAAGACTAAACCCAAATAAAATAGGATTATCCCAAATGACCTACCGACTTATTGACCTGAGCACAACGTGTCAACATTTTATTAGCCCTATGTTGAATGATTAAAATCAAATAAATAAATAAATAAATATTGAAATAAATTGAAATTTTTCATGTGTCCATTGATGATTTATTAACACATTATTGTTGCTTCAACACATTATTACATATCTAATTGCATAATAGTTGCAACATAGTGGCACAATAATTGTAAAATAGTTGCATGACTTGCATATATATATATATATATATATATATATCGATTCATAAATGATGAATTGTGTGGTTGCAACTTTTGTAATTCATCCAATAACATCCAAGCTGTAAAAATATGTTGAGTTGCAAATGGTCATTACAACTCAAAATTGCGACTAAAATTTAATTGCAAGCCTAATTACAAAACACCTATTTTTTTATAGTGTAAAGTAATGTGACTAAATTAACACCAAAGATAAATTAACTAAGAGGTTAAATTAACTAGATGTTAATATTATATTAAAATATTTATGGTCAATAAGCTACACTACCTAGGCCTTAAATACCCAAACCTAGGATAGATAATTATATTATAATATGATTAATCATTATAGGTAATCATATATAATTATAAAAATTTATTGTCATTATTAATAATATTAATGATATTCATTAATGAAGATTATTATTATTATTATCTATGCTAATTTACCTATGGTTATTTAATAAAATAAGTTTAGCCTATGCTAACTATTAGCTTAAACTATAAAATTATATTATAATATTATTAATCATTTGGGTTCTGCATTGCTTCACACTACCAATGACGATGATTAAATTATCTTTTGTGTACGTAATAATTTTGTTGTGATCAATTTTGTCTTTTCAAAAGATAGAATTTTGTAAATTTCATTATATGCCATTAATATTTTTTATATTTCTGATTTGGTAGGCAAAATGCCAACAAAAGTTTAATTCATTAAATAAGTTCACAACAATATACAAATAAACAAAATAAATAGACATTGAGAGGGTGCAAGATAGACAAAAAAAAATGATTTTGAATTGGAATTTAATTTATGAAAAATTAAAATCCAAAATGATTATAGAATTGTTGTAGTGATGATCACCAAAATGCCCATCCTACATAAACTAGTTTCGATAAAACAATGTCATTGGAATAATTATAGAGAATCATAACCATTATAATCTTATTATAATTATAATTACATTATAATTATTTATTTTAAATTTTATATTATTATCATAATATCATTACCTATTAAATTTTATATTTATAATATAATTAATATAACTAGTTAGTAAACTAGGTTAATGTGCCATAGGTATTATGTAATAGTTGCATGTAGGTTGCAACTAAATTTATAATCCCATATCTTTTGCCCTACATTTTAAGTGTGCATACTATAAAAGTAGGTGCATTGCTTTTGTTCACAAGTCAAGTGGCAAATGCCATTTGGGATGAGTTAATGAAAGAGGTTCAACTTTAAAGGCCAAACCTAAACATAAAATTGGATTATTTTAAACCAACCTACCTAGTCTAACCTTACCATGCTACTTACCTACCTAATTAATTAAAAATAATAATAAATGGGCTTTTAAAAATTTCCATGTGTCATCATATAGTTGGCCTTCACAAATTGACATGTGTCAAACTTTGATTCACATTTTATTGGATGGTTGAAATATTATTAATTTATTAATAATGATGAATATTGAAATAAGGTTCAAATGCCACATGTCACCATCCTATTGGATGACATTCGACAAATCAAATTATTTAGTGTCATTTGTAATATTGAATTTTGAATAAAAGGGAAAATCACAAATGTCGTCACTTAAAAACATAATCCATAACACATGTCACCCATTCAAAAATTGCACTTTAGTTGCATATGGAGTTGCATCTATGCAATTATATCACATAAATACGTATAAATGGACACCAACTAGATAACATGAGCGACACCCTCTTGCTTAGTGGACTAGTTTGGGGAGGATGTTCTTGAAACATTTTTGCAAAAGTCTTCAAAAATAGTTTTAAAAATCCTGAATTTTTTTTCATACTATTATATTAAGGTTTATGTAAAAGTTTTTAAGAAATATGTCATTTTGAAAGCATGTGACCAATTTAGTTGTAGCCCTATGAGTATGCTTTTTAAGAAATATGTCATTTTGAAAAGTGTATTTTGTGTATTTAAAGAAATATAAATGGAAATATTATGATATACATACGCCTATTTAAAAAATAATTGAATGGCCATATTACATGCGTATTCAAGAATTATTATTAACATTAAATGGAATTGATATTATGGTTACATTATGTGCATATTTTGAATATATTAAAATTTTATGTAAGATATTTATTAAATACATTGTAGCCATATTACAAGTTTATCTGAACTATATTATTATACTTCTTGAAATTATTACACATGAAATTTATTATTTTTATCATACATTTTTATTTATTTATTTATTAAAAATAATTTTTAAAAAATAATAATAATAATAATAATAATTGATAACATAATGATGATGATGATCATTATCATATCAATATGATAGAATAAAAAATAAATTATTAAAATTATTTTCAAAGAACTAAAGTACTTATTTTTAATTATTAATTTATTAATAAATATTAAATTACTATAATAGTTCATAATAGTTATAACAAGTGAAATATTACTATATATAATAATAATTTAATATAACTAACCTAGTTTAGCTACAAGTTACATTATTATTGTTGTTCTTCTTCTTCTTCTTATCAATTATTAAATATGACTACATTAATAGTTAATGAAATAATATAAATATAGTTTTAAATTTTATTATTCAAAATTTAAAATTCGTAAATAGTAATTATAATTAATCAATGATTAAAATAATTAATCAGATTTAATTTTTAATTTTCAAAATAATTATTTTATTATCTTATTTTTTATAATAATTATAGTAATGGTCAATAAGGAAATTTAATAAACTATTATGTGAATGCATAAATTATTTTCAAAGGAAAATTTAAAATTTTATTATAATATTTCTTACATATCTAATAATAATAATAATAATAATAATATGAACAATGAAAATAAAATAACTAGCCTAGGCTACAAATTAACTACAATAATTGAGTGTTATTGGTATTGTTATATATCTATTTTTATATTTTTATAATTTATAGAAAATGAAAAAATAATGTGAGTAATTATAATAAAATAATTAGTTTAGGCTAGCTACTAAATATATTATTAGAGTTGAAAGGTTTAGGATCTAAAATTTAAAATCAGTAGTCATTGATCATTAATTTTCAATATCTCAGTTATTAATTTTTTAATGAAATATTAATTAATAAGTTGATAATAATAATATTTTATTTCACCAATTAATAGTTAATTAAAGTAGTTCATAGATCGTTATAGTTAATATCTGATTAAAACTAGCTATTTATTATTATGTATTTTAATAAATTCAATAATATTTAATAATAACTAATAATATAATAATTCGTTAATTATATAATTCTGTAATTAAAATTTGATGATCATTATTATAAGTAATTAGTTAGTTGGTTAATTTATTAGTTGTAAATAGTTTGCGACTAAACATTTTTAGTTGCAAACTATTTACAATTAAAAAATTTATCCCATATGTTTTATTTTTCGTTTTCATTTTGAAAAGTATATAAACAAGGTGTTTTGTTTTACATTTTTATTACAAACATGGGCATATGAGATGAGTCAATCGAAAAGGCTTAATCAAAACTAAAATATTAATATTAATGTACTTACATTTAACTTACCTACCTTCCTAACCTACTTACCTACTTATTTAAGTAGGTATTTAACCTAGGTAGGTAAATAATTCCTACTTAAATAGGTATCTAACTTAATAGATGGGTGTATAACTTAAATAGATTTTACCTACCTATTTACTTATCTACCTATGTAGGTAGGTAATCCTAGGTAGGTAGGTATGACCCACCGACCTACCTAAATATTGATTTAAATTTATTTTTTACAAATTTAATTAATATGGCATGTGGCAAATTTCTATTACACCACATGTTACAATCTAAAATCATTCAAGCATAAAAACTAGATTTTAGATTATTTCAAAATTATAATAAAAATATTTGATATTATTAAAAGTTGGGACATGTGACAACATATCACGTGTTCCCATTGTTCACCCAAAAAAATTCATTCTAATCACAAGCAACAATATGTATATGGTTAGCCAAAAGATGAAAGTGTATTTCATTGATTTTTTTTTCATCCAAAATTCCTAGTCATTTGTGACTAATGACAACATGTTATTTGTCCAATGTGACAATTAAAATTTTAGTCATAAATGTTGCTTGTGATTAAAAATTAGTCTCAACAACCAATTGCAAAATGGTCATTTTCTAATAATAATGAGTGCTTTTGAGAACTTTTGATTCATTAGATATTTTTCAAATTAATTCACATGTTCCAATGATATATTAAGAACTTTACAATATAAAAAATATTATACTTTCAACAACAAATTAAGTCACCACTTTTAAACGTGAAAAATTAAACAGATGTTACACTTGTTGTGCCTCTTGTTTGTGTGATTACACCCAAATGAATTAGTATATTCAAACCATACATATTTTCGATTTACTTATTGCAACATGCAAGTATATGTCACATGTGACCTATCTTTGTCGATTGTAGGGATTTTAATTACATGCATCATGTGCAACTAAAAACCAAATGCAAATGATAGTTGCAAAACACATGATTTTTTTTACTAAATGCAACTAATTATGTGTTTTGCCAAAGAATTGGGATTGTAATTAACCAAGTTTTTTTTTAAACCAGATTAAAAAAACCTCATGATTTAAAAAATTAGATAAATGTAATTGGGTTAAAGGCTTTGTTTCAAAACTATTCATTTAACCAATAGGTTTTTTCTCCAAAAAATGATCAAAAGAACCACCCGTCCAATATTTTAAACCCTCAAAATTGACCTTTCTTACAAATCTTTAATTTTCAATGAAACAAAACCAATTAATTTTTTGAATTTTTTTTTTGGTAAGAACTAGAACTGGCTGATTATGTAAATTATAAAAAATTAGCTACCATGAACCAATGGTTCTTTGAAAAAACAAAGAACCGTCCAAAATTGTCTTGCACCCTTTAAATTATGTTTTCAAACACCCTTAAACTAATCAAAATAAAAATTGAGAAAAACAATTTGCAAAACATTTGCAAAAAATCAAATCAAATATTTAAAATCAAACATTGTTATTTTCTTTCATTAAAGGGTTTTTCCATTTCCATGAATTGTTACATGGATGCCAAACCACCAACACATGTATCATCTAACCAATTTTTAATTAAATGTTTATGAATTCATCTAAAAAAAAACTATGCCCAACCTAAAGAGTTGCAAATTCTTGCAAATACTTACAATATTAAATTTTTTTTGCTTCAATTTAAGAGGCAACGATCCTTCAATTATTGCCAATTTTTCTCATCAATGACTTTCTTGATTTTGAAATGGTTTAATTGTTCTTTGACCATTAACAATGCCATTTTCTCTCATACAAATTTTTAAGATAACTACAAGTTAAAGTGACCCACTATATATTTACGTAACATGGCAATTTTTTCTACATCCCTTGGATGATAATATGTCCCTTGTCCAATTTTTTTTATTTTTAATGAAAAGGGATTCAAACATATGATTCTTGTGTAATCTGATTACATGAAATATTTTTATTATTCAAAAAGTATAACATTTTTACACCAAATGGGGGACATTTTAATGTGTTTGACCTCTTATGAAATAATACATACACAATTTGTAAATGAATTCATCACAATCATGGTTTTTAATGATGAGTTTAATTATCAATTTCCAAAATTGATAAAATGTCATAAGTAATTGAAAATTGGGGCATCCAAACCATTTCATGATGGCAACAAAATTTGGGGGACTTTTAAACACATTAGAATTAAAGGAAAACAATGAAGTTCATTATAACATGAATTTTCTTGAATTTTTTAATACAATTTCAGAAAGATTGTATCTTAGTATGTATTAAAGGGCAACCATTTATTATTTTTGAAAAATATGAATTTTTTTACCTCAAACACAAGCATCCAACAATGCCACATTGTTGTCACGATCAAAATATTACACTAAAAAATAAAATTGTTAAGGACCTTTCCCATGTTGAAAATTGGTGCACTTAACCTCTTATGTTAAATACTTTGTAATGTAAATATATGAATTATTTCACTTACATCATTTGGGGTTCAAAAATTTATATATACAAACCAAGAGCACAAACAACACCTGTTTACTGTCACTATTTAAGTATGTATCATATTCACATGTAGTACATGCAAAATATTTTCCTTGCCAACAAATTGCATAACCACCCCCAAGCCTTTGTAATGGGGTTCTAACATCATTGCCAACATATTGTGAACATTGTAGTGTTGAAAAAATAACATAAATGAAAAGAAGGGTTCCAATATTTACTTCACCTATTTTTGCAAATAGGTTGTCACAAGACTTGCAATTTAACATTAAAATCTTGGGTTTCATTATAGTCATGTGTCAAGTAATTCATTAACATTTGATAAATAAGTGACATAGTGGCAACAAATGCAACATAATGTAGCCAATAACCTTAAAGATTGTGATTCAGTAAGAATTATTAAACCATTGCCATTAATTATTGTGATTGATATACTTATAGGCAATTTAATTTTTTTGAATTCCAAAGTTTCTTGGAACATGCTTCTTGAAGCAAACTAAATTTTCATGAAAGTCTCTAATCCTTATCAGCCAATATCAAACATGCCTTATGCCATTCTTCTTGTCATATTTCATTTTTTTTTATCCATGTGATAGTTTTCTATATTATGGATTATGGTTCCTTAATATAAATTGAAATTATACCAATACAAACGTTGGAATCATTTATAACATGTTGCTAGCACTTAAACATGGCCTACCCCCAACAAGACTTCACAAATGATGCTATCAACCCCAACATTTCACATGAAACAATTGAAATCAAAACAATTGTCATCGTTGAGATATTTCCTTTTTCATTTTTAACATACACACTTAAAAACTTGAATATTTAACCCATATTTTGCAAACACATCATCAACTTACTTGAAGCCATGATGCTCCCAAAAGTATTTGTTATCTCAAAATACCTAATTGTTACATGGCAATGTTGCCAATTAGTTATATTTTATGATTAAATGCACAATGAGAAAAGAAAACCCATTCCCATTCTTAACATCTATATAAATCAAAACAAATAGTCCAAGTATTATAAGATTCAAAGTTTGAGATATAAACCTTTTTTGGTGGGTGCAAATGGGATATCATGAACTGGACCCACCCCCTTGGATGACTATGTATTAGGTGTTTATTTTATAATATTCTTAAAATCTTTTGAACAAAAGTCTTTAAAAAAATCTTGAAATTTAAAAAATAAAATCATCACACTATTATGTCATGGTTTACATAAAATTTTTGTTTAAAATATGTCACTGTCAAAAAATTCAAGTCCATTTATAAATCATTTTATTACTTAAAAACATTGGTTACATTGTTTTCAAAATGCTTTTGAGTATTTTTCATCCATTAAATTGATTTCAAAATTTTAGAATAAATATACCAATACATTGAAAATAACATTCTATGAAAGTAATTTCATTTGGAATTTTTTAATTTTTTCTAAATTGTTAAATACACAAAACGAAACATTGGTTACAATGGCTTGTGTATGCATTAGTGTGACTACACCTTAGTCTTCTCTACCATCATGGGTATAATTTCATCCATCAATTGTTGCCTTCATGGAAAATTCAACACGAAAAGTTTATTTCAAAATTAGTTGTTTAAGAAATGGTGTTGAACAATAAATGACAATGGCGATGGTAAATTAAGGTTATATAAATATAGCTAAAACCATCATTGCACCCAAAACCAACACCTAAAATGGCCTCCCATGATTGTTAATATGTGCTTAATTATCAATGCACCACTATAGTAATTCTCAATTTAAAGTTATTTTTAAAGCAATTTAAAATTACAATTCAATAATTTCAATATTTGAAAATCCAACCAATTCCATGAAATATTTTTAGCATAATTTTCCTTTGGTTTAAAAATCTTCTTTTTGGATGTAGTCACAATCCAATGAGCCAAAAACGACATCAAACAAAAAGAAAAATAGTCAAAATTTGATAAATATTTATGTTTTGTCATTTAAAGTTGTGACAATCATGACAAGTTACTGTTTTTTCATTCATTTGAATGTGAAGGAATTCAAACAAAAAATCCATTTGATGAAATTTTAAGTTTTAAGTTTTGATTTAGGATCTCTAAGAGTGTTTAAGAACATGTTAAACATGAGTCAATTTTGTAAAGGACTAAAAAGGACTCATATAATAAATCACGTTTGATGAAAAGAAAATTAGGAGGATAAATACCTATTAACCACATTAAAAAAAAACTCATGCCCTAAAACATGTGGAATTGTAAAACTTAAGAAATTCAAAAAACTTTCCAAAATTGATCCAGAATTTAGAACTTCAAAATTTTTTTGCCACACATAAATGGGGTAAAATGTACATGATGTGTTAAGAAAAGTTGTATTTTATCATACAAGAAAACATAAAAATGTAAAAAGAAAAATTGGTTATGATTTGAAATTATTATCATTTTTAAAGACGAAACACTAAATTTACAAAGAATCAAGACACTTTCAGAAATTCATATTTAATAAAAAATGATGAAGAAAAAAATGTCACGTACTTGGACTATAACCAAAAAGGAGGGTGCACAATCTCATCGAACACCCTGGCAACACGCATATCCTCACGGATTGCTAATTCCTAATGTCCCGAAACTAAATCGCGACGCCTGATCTTTCTTCCTTCGCAGTCTCTGTTCAAGACCCAATCGGTGCGGCGCCTAGATCCTCAAACATACGCAAATTGCACTCTCGGAGCATTCACCACTCCGATCATGGAACTCAGAACATTAAATCTTATTCATAAAGTACACAGATTTGAATCACACTTTGATCTCTACCGATCTAACATCAATCGAAGAGCTCACATGACTTGGTCCTTTCGACCAGTGAGTCTGGGCACACACATGATCAGTAAAACCACAAACTTGTTTTATCCACAGAATGCAATAGCAAGACCATGACAGCTCTTTTCTTGACCTGAAGTTCATTTACTGCAAATATGGAAAGTGCGAATATGTACAAAAATGTCAAATACACAGACAGCTGAGGGCCATCCTCCTAGCATTCCTCGCAGATCCTCACAGTTCACATAAGCGATCTCAATCTGTCTTTGGTTCCTAGCCTTGCTCTGCTACTTCTTCAAAGTTAAGCTTCCTGATGCCAATTTCAGCTACTTGACTGGCTACTGGTGCAGCGGAAAAAGTCTGTAACCAGTCCAAACTTCTCAAAAATAACCGATCCACACCTTGATCTACACCTCTTTCAATGTCCAACACAATTTGCCTTCTTCTCTCCAAAAACTAAGCTTTGTTCCTTCACTCGCCTGCCCCTCAAAACCCTTCTCTTTGCCTCCGAATTGCCAGCTCCGCCGCCGCCATATGCGTCCCACCGCTTCAAATCATGATTGCAACACCTCCCCAAACCATAATCGTGCGTCGTCTTCTTCACGCGTGATGAGCCTCCTCGGCCCTCCAGAAGCAGCCGCCATACATTCCAACAGTAAATGAGAGTAATGCGCAACCAAACCAGTGATGGTTGTAAAAATCAGGATCAGAAACAATGGAGCTCCACTGTGTGGTGACCCGCTGTTCGGTCACATATGTAACCCCTCCCTTTCTTAAAAAGATGAGTCCCTCAGCTTCATTCAATCTGGTTGAGTGTGGTAGATCTGAAGGTCCCTTCGAGATCTCTCCCATTGGTTTCCATCAGCGTCCTGGATGGTGCACATTCGATAGCCCTCCTCAAAGTCAAAATTACCTCTTCCATCAGCATGCCCAACGAACCGGTATGGGCCTTCCCAGCTCGCAGCCAATGCTCGCTTCTTCCTTGGTTTCTTCATCTTCACCATTATCTCCTTTGCAATCAGACCTTCAAACAGATGTTTACCCTTCCTGGCAGCATTCCTTCTCTCAGCAACGCCATACAGGTCGCATCTCTCTAGATGTCAGTGTCCTTTGTTTCCAATCCACGGTCCTCTTCCTTTCTCGATCTTGTTGGATCGATCTCACAATCATTGGGCTCAGATAATTTTTGAGCAGCCAAAACCAATTCTAGCTGTTGTCGTCTACCATAGTACCTGAGCAGGCCCCTTTTTTGAGTTTGCTTCCCATTAACGGCTTCTAGATCGTCATCTTTTGTCGCTCCCACGACTTCCATATCTGGGTCAGTCTCCTCATCCACGTTCGTTGCAGCCACAAAATCAAGCATAAACAATTGGTGAGGATTCGACCAGTGCCAATGATTGATTCCAAAACAACATATGTGATGCTCAGTGAGCTCACGTAATTGCCTCCTAAGTCCAAACCAATCCGAATCCTGACCATATTGGGCAACAAACACCCTTTCAGTTGCCTTGGCTAATTCATTCTGTGTGTTCGGATCATCTTGGATCTCTTGACGGAAGTCATCATCATCCACAGCTTGTCTTACCAGATTTTAGCTCAAGGCATCAGCATTCGTATGTTTCATACCTGGCCGGTGCACTATCTTGAAGCTGAAGTCCTGCAACATATCAATCCATCTGCCCCTCCTTCCATGCGCATCAGATACTATAGCCAGCCATTCAAGCGGCTTGTGATCCGTCCTCAGAGTGAAGTGTGTTCGGTGCAAATACTGTCTGAAGTGCAAGATTCCCCATATCAATGCATAACACTCCCCTTCCATGGTGTGAAATTTCCTTTGCGCCACAGTCAAAGCCTTGCTGGCGTAGGCTATTACTCTCTCGAATCTGCCCTCCCTCTGTGACAAAACAGCGCCAACGCCCTTTGTTGACCAATCAACATCCAGATAGAATGGCTCCTTAAAGTCCGGTCTTACCAGGATCGAGGCTCCCACCAGTGCTCTCTTCAGAGCGTCAAACGCCCTCTGACAGTCCTGATTCCAAACAAACGCCACGTCCTTCTTTGTCAGTTTAAACAAAGGACTGACCATCCTTGAATATCCGCAAATGTACTTTCGGTAGTATCTCGTCAGTCCCAGGAAGGATCTGACATTGGTTACTGTCTTTGGTTCTGGAAAATGCAACACTGCATCTATCTTACCAGGGTCGGGCCTAGTACCCTCTTTATTGACTACATGTCCCAGAAACACAATGCTCCCAGTAGCAAAACAACATTTACTTGGGTTCAATTTTAAATTTACTTCCCTGAGTCTAGAGAACACCGCTTCCAAGTGTTGGAGATGGTCCTCCCAATTCTCACTGTGGACATTGAGATCGTCCACAAACACTTTAAGGAACCTGTTTCCCAAATCCTTGAAGACTTCCGACATAGTTCGTGTAAATGTGCTTGTCGCGTTCTTGAAGCCGAACGGCATGACCATCCAATCATACAATCCACTTTTGGTAATCAACACTGTCTTTCTCATGTCTTCTGGAGCCATCCTAATCTGCCAGAAGCTCGACTGCAAATCGAGTGCAGTGAACCAGGCTGATCTTCCCAACTGAGAAATTACATCATCAACAAGGGGCATGGGAAATGAATCTTGTCGGGTTTGCAAATTGAGTGGTCGGTAGTCTCCACAGAATCACCTACTCCCGTCCTTTTTCATTGGCAGAATCACACGACAGGCGTATGCAGAGTCACTCGGCTTCATCTTGCCCAACTCCACCAACACATTAATCTGCCTCTTCACCTTTGCTTCCTCCCAATATAACAATCGTCCTGGAGTTACCTTGCAAGGAGGAAACCCTTGTGTGTCAATCGAGTGCTCCCCAATAGTGCAATAGCCTAGCTCCCCTTTGTTCCAAGCAAACACATCTTGATATTGTTCCAAGACTTCCAAGAGTTGTTGTCCCTTCTCCTTGTTCAGATCTTGGTTAACTCGCATCTTCTGGCAAATCTCGCCCCACCTTGAATCCGCCTTACGATTGTCAGCCAGTCGCTCCTTGAGGCTGGTGTGAGAGTCAGTGAGGTCCACATGCTGAACTTGCAGCAGCACGGACACCTCTATACCGTTCGTTACTCTTGAGAGGGCCTACGTTCCCTGCTCTGCATCAGCAACCCACTGAATCCAATTAGCATAGTTGTCACCATCCGTGATCTCCTCCTTCATGAGATCATCAGTCTGCTTCTGTAGTGTCAGCTGTAGAATTTGTTGTGGTCCTTATAACAACACCAAGTCCTCAAGTTCAGTGTTTTTGAACTCAGATTTGCCGTCTATTGATCCCACCAGTTGGATCTCTTCATCACCGTTCTCGTCCGTGCTAGAGTCGAAATCCGACTCCCGCGTATCCACTCGTTGATTGGCGTTGTACTTATTAAAAAACGACTGTCTATCCATTACGTCCAAGTTCCCAAGTGCGTGCTTCAGAGCATGAGCATCATCTGGGATCTTAGTTTCCGAATTCAAGTTCTGCAACATGTTCACCATGGTCAGTGGTAGTACTTCCACATCAAACCTTGGACCGCACTTTACTTGGATCAACCCTTGCTCCACGTCAACGATCGCTCCAATTTTGATCAGAAGGTCAAGCCCAAGCAGGACATCGTAACTGTTTGTATCTACCACCATGAAATTCATGTTGCATTGTACACCTCCAACTTTGATCAGCACTTCATCAATCCGTCCGAAAGCTTGTGTAATGGCTCCTGATGCCGTCTTGTAAGTTTCGGATCCAAAGACTAAATGCATTAGACCCAATTCTCGAACCACTGCAACTGCCATGATAGACATGGATGCTCCAGTGTCTACAAGTCCCTCAACCAGATAATTATTTACTTCCACCGACAAGTGGAGTGTCTTGCTCCTGTGCGTTTTGTTGATGCATAATCGCCGGAGCATTGGAGCTGTTGTTACCATTAATATTTGATTACTCACAGCTTCAGCATCCTTCTTCTTCCTAGCCACCTTCATGAGATTCTCAAGCTGCTCTAATTCCCCGGGTATCATCATTACGGTCTCCATTGGTGTTAGGGAGACTTTCCCTTTAATGAAATGGGATAGAATCTTGGATCTGACAAATTCTTCCCCGATTGACTCCTGCGCCTTCACCTACAGCCTCAGGAGGTGGCATAGTGCCTGCTGATGCCACTTCGACAGGCATCCTTCTTGTTGGTACCCGAGTGTAAGAAAACAGGTTCTCGCCCCCACATAGCTTGTTGAGCTGATGCAGGGTCGCTTCTTCATCATTCAGTAGCACTTCCAAAAAGTTTGCTAATCCATGATGCACCTTCCCATCCTTTGGTTTCTTCCAGCATCTGTCCTCCGAGTGTCCTAAACTTGCACAGAAGGAGCACTTCACTCCACAATTCTCTGTCCTATGAGGCATCCCACATTTGGCACATTTTGGCCGGGGTTCATTAAGCCTTGGACATGCTGTGGCTAGGTGATCTCCTCCTTTACAGACTTGGCATCCTGCAGACATACTAGAAGAGGATGATGTGACAGGTCTCAGCACATTCCCTTTTAAAAAATTAATGAGTGTGTTATTCAAAGCATTAACCTGCTTCTCCATCATTATCTCAGCAACTCCTTCCTCCTGTTCCTCCTTTAGAGGTTCGTATGGAGTTTCGCCGAGCTCACCTAGTACCCTCTCGAGCTCTGTGGCAACACCCACTAGCTCTTCGATGTCAGCGAACGTCCTAACTATACATAGTTTCCGAATCTCATGCCTCAACCTACCCAAAAACCGCCTCCTCTGTTCGGCATTTGGTATTTGTCCCTTCTGGAACAGTTTATCTAACCGCTCAAAATATTTTTGAACCCTCTCCTTGGGTTCCTGCTTGATGGCATCGAGCCTCATTCGTATGTCATCAACGTCCACATTCTCGTACTTCTGCACTATCAGCATCTTCAATTCCGGCCAATCAACTGGTGCCGGCTGTAGTCTCTTAAACCATTCTTTCGCTCTACCCCGCAAGTTCAGCTTTGCAATCTTGAAGAGTTTGTCCGCATTCAAATCGCGCACTTCAACGGCCATGGTGAGCCTCTCTGCCCAATCGTTGACATCCTCATGGTCTCATCCCCAGAACAGTTCATCCATTCCCTATGGACTAGTCATCTTGCAAGCACGCAATGATCAACAAACAAAACTTGCAACACCGCCTATAATCACACAATCCCTCAATAGTAATCAAATATCAATAGAATCAACAAGCTTCTCGGCCTCTGCAGCTCAGCTCTGACTTTTTGAAAAAGACAGCTGTCATCCGAGCTACACATCAAACTCAGACTGAGCTCCCTCAGCCACTGGTCTCAAAGGTTCAAAGTTGGATGGAAAAATAGAAAAGCACTGTTCATCTGTGGATTCTTGCTGGAATTGCCACTTCGCCTCTGAATAGCGCCACACTCTCCAACTTATGAGGCGGGACCTTGATCCAGCATGTTTTACTCTGACTACACGATCCCCAGTCTGGAACAGATCTTCTACCCCAGGAATGTAGAATCGGGGAAAATGGTTAAACGATACAGGAGATTTGGGAATCCAGATATCTCCCAACCTTGGCACACTACGCTGCCTCTCGGTGAATCCAGGACTTACTCTACGCAAGATATGAGGCGTAGTAGTATTGCGTCTGAAACTATGAGATTGACATCCATCCCTCTGTGCCATTTCTCACCTTCAACCAGACTTCAGCACACATATGAAAGCCGCTATGAGCTACCTTTACAGCTACGTCTCCGATTCGGGCTTCCTCTGGATCTATTCCTACGAGTATTATCGCACCAAAACCCAGGAAGCGCAGCACTACTGCTCCCCTTTGTGGTCTACCTTGGGTAATCAAATAATCAAATCTATTAACAATTTGTTGTTCACGAATGTCTTGAGTTAATTCTTCTATTCCTACCTCATCTGTTCCAGATGAAGACATGATACATTATATCTAGACCGATACAGGCTTTACCGAAACTATCGAACCTGCTCTAATACCAAAAAGGAGGGTGCACAATCTCATCGAACACCCTGGCAACACGCAGATCCTCACGGATTGCTAATTCCTAATGTCCCGAAACTAAATCGCGGCGCCTGATCTTTCTTCCTTCGTAGTCTCTATTCAAAACCCAATCGGTGCGGCGCCTAGATCCTCAAACATACGCAAATTGCACTCTCAAAGCATTCACCACTTCAATCATGGAACTCAGAACATTAAATCTTATTCATAAAGTACACAGACTTGAATCACACTTTGATCTCTACCGATCTGACATCAATCGAAGAGCTCACAGGACTTGGTCCTTTCGACCAGTGAGTCTGGGCACACACATGATCAGTAAAACCACAAACTTGTTTTATCCACAGAATGCAATAGCAAGACCATGACAGCTTTTTTCTTGGCTTGAAGCTCATTTACTGCAAATATGGAAAGTGCGAATATGTACAAAAACGTCAAATGCACAGACAGCTGAGGGCCATCCTCCTAGCATTCCTCGCAGATCCTCACAGTTCACACAAGCGATCTCAATCTGTCTCTGGTTCCTAGCCTTGCTCTGCTACTTCTTCAAAGCTAAGCTTCCTGATGCCAATTTCAGTTGCTTGACTGGCTACTGGTGCAGCGGAAAGAGTCTGTAACCAGTCCAAACTTCTCAAAAATAACCGATCCACACCTTGATTTACACCTCTTTCAATGTCCAGCACAATTTGCCTTCTTCTCTCCAAAAACTAAGCTTTGTTCCTTCACTTGCTTGCCCCTCAAAACCCTTCTCTTTGCCTCCGAATTGCCAGCTCCACCACTGCCATACGCGTCCCACCGCCTCAAATCATGATTGCAACACCTCCCCAAACCATAATCGTGCGCCGTCTTCTTCATGCGTGATGAGCCTCCTTGGCCCTCCAAAAGCAACCGCCATACATTCCAGCAGTAAATGAGAGTACTGCGCAGCCAAACCAGTGATGGTTGCAAAAATCAGGATCAGAAACAATGGAGCTCCACTGTACGGTGACCCGCTGTTCGGTCACAGGACAACTATAGGCATTTATTAGAACAAGTTGCAAATTTTTTTTTCCAAAATTCATTCACATGAAAATGTTTTTTTTGGCAAAAAGGACATGCAATCTTTTTTTCCAGTAATCTTGTTGGCTCATTGTATCCCATTCGCACCCCTTTGATCATATTGTTTGAAGAATAAATGGCTCCATGAAACTATTATATCATTACACCTTGTTTACAATAAAAAGACTTTACAAGTTTTGAAAGGTAAAAAAACATGACAATATCCTTTTACAACACAACATTTTCCAAACAAATTTCTTCACAAATTTTTATTTCTTTTTCTTGTCATTCACATTTTTCTTGTAGTGATGTGATTAAGAGATGTACCTCTTATTATAAAAAAAACTAGAACTTTGCTCCAAATGTAGTTTATGGCCTTACACTCCATGTACATAAATGTTTTTATTTCTAAGCTTAGGAACTTCTATGGTAGTTGAAAGGAACATTTTTTGGCACACAACTATAATGCAAAGATCATAACAAAGAAATGGCCAACTTTGTGGAAAACAATGTCTTTTTTTCAAAGGTTGGTGGGGGAGTTATTATCAAATTTTAAGGCATATTCAAAATCCACCCAAATGGAAGGAAATTGGTGATGTAAAGTAATAAAGAAAAATTGCAACTCCAACCAAGGTTGTCAAAACCAATTTGACATGGCCATTTTGCATTGGGTGTCATGTTAGTGTTCGTCCAAACGTGTCAATCGCATCCCTCAAGATTGACACACAAAAAAAAAAATTACATTCAAGTTGCCCCCATTATGTATGGCAATCAAAAACATATTTGGTCACCATGGGATTGGTGACAAAAATTAATTCAGTTGCCATAGGACTAATGATTCAATTTTCAATTTTTCTATCATTGAACTAAATGATTGAAAATTTTCAATTGCCCACTTTTGATTGCCATTTCAAATGTTTTGGTCTACTCAAAAAAAAGAAAAAGGAAACCCTTGAAAATATTTAGTTGTCTAATCCATAATAACCATTCATCCAACAATTGAATTTTTTTTGTTGATACCCAAAAACATTTAGTGAATGCCTAAATGTTTGTGGGCAATGCCCAAAAAAATTGGTTACCAACTTGGGTGACTAAAAACTTTCAATCACTAGATTGGGTGATTAATAAACTTTGGTCACCAACTATGGTGATTGAAAGTTGGCAAACAAATTTTTCATTGCTTGAAATGTTTTTAGCATTGACCAAAATTTTTGGGGCAATGACAAATTTTTTGTTAATTGTTCAGTCACCTTACGTATGGCAATTGAAAATGGGTTTCGGTTGCCATCCAAGAAAGCTTGATCGTTGGATGGTGATTGAAATTTTTTGATTGTTGATGACTAAATTTGGAAAGGGGGCATGTAATATGTTTTTGGAAACTTTCGACAAGTCCTACTTTTGGTGATTGAAAATTAAGTCTCCAGTTACATAAATATTTAGTCATTGGCAATTGAAAAAAGGGTTTTAGTTGTTAAATAGTTGGTGACCAAAAACTTTTAGTTGTTTTACATATGGTGATTGAAAATGGGTTCTAATCACCATACATAAGGTGATTAAAAGTTTTCAATCATCAACTGTTTTATGATTGAAATCATGTGGTGACTAAAAGACATTTTAGTCACCACAAGGTTATGGTAACTAAAACTGTTCCCTTTTTGGTTGCCCGTAAGCCTACCCTAAGCACCCAAGATGGTTTTTGACCTAGTTTGACCTTCAGTTGACCTAAGCTGACCTTATATTGACACAACACAAGGCTACATCTACATTTGGATGCATCCATCGCATCTTGACGAATGCATGGACATGATGACAAACTTGATTCCAACAATAATGTCACTAATATTAAATTATGTTGTTTACAATATTAAAAGAATTTTTTCCCCTTTGTAGCCAAAAGCTTTATTCTTTGAAACAATATATTTATTTTGTAAAGCTTGTAGGTGCACAACCTTCCAATGGAAATTGTAAGCATTTGTAGAGCTTGCACACATTTCAAATGGAAATTGCAAACATTTACAAAGCTTGCAATGCATAGATTTTAAATGGAAATTATAATCATATATTAAAGCTTATAGGTGCATAGCCTTCAAAAGAAAATTGTAAACATGTACAAAACCTATAAGTGCACAAACTCTAAATGAAATTGTAAGTTGCAAACATCTTCATAGCTTGCAAGTGCACAAATTTCACATTGAGAGATTCCAAGCATAGACAAAGTTTGCTTCACCCCAAGAACCAAAGGAACAACTAGAGATAAAAATGGCTAAACAAAACTTCTCCATCACTTTTCCAAATACTTTTTTTCTCTCTCAACTTTTACTTTTCAATCAATTCTAATTCCACTCCTTATGCTTTTTATTATGATTTTTACTCCAATTAAGAAATTTTCAATTGACCACATTTTTCAACCCATATGAATCACTAGTTGTGATTATTGTAGTTAAATATAAGCAAAATTTCTTAAACCATAAATGTTTTGAGGATTAGTTTAATCAATTTCAAAAGCAACATGGTAGTCAAGTCTAACCTTAGATTCTAAAAAGTAGTTACTTGAACATGCCCCTAGAATCTTCACATTGTTTGACAAATCTTACAATGCATCATGAGCATACACAAATGTATTACTCTCTATAGTCCTCGAATAGGATTAAACTCATAGCTTTTCACTTTGTTCGGTTGGTGTTAAAAACTTTTGTGGAATGTAACATGCAAGAATTTTTTTGTTATTTTTTTGCTTTTCTTTCAAGGATGATGTTTATTTCAAGCTATGGCCAATGAATATGAATGAAATATTACATTTCAACTTGAAATGTATGTTGGAAATGACTTAGTCCTTAGACAAGATCTATTTGGAGCTTTAAATTTTAAAACAAAATGTAAGAAAGGAAAACCCATCGATGTGGACATCTTCAAAAACTCCTAAATAACCATTGTTTCATAACAAGATGCAAGTAAGGTGAAGTTTAATTTCATAATTATATGAATTCCTTTTCAATATCCCTCCAATGGTGTTGAACTAATAAAAAATACTACTACATTTGCTAATAGTAACACAAAACATGTTACCAAAAACATTTAATTTTTTAATTGGTAAAACAGATTACATACATTACCAAGAATCCATGAAAAAAAAACACCCATCTTCAAAATGATAAAAGTGATTAACATTTTTCACCATCATTGTTTTCCCACCTGTTTGCAGAAGTGTGGTAATCTTCACAAATCCACAATTTTTGTTATTCAAAATGAAAAGGACAAAATAATTTTGACCAAACAAGAATTGATGCACATGAAGGAAGGAAAGAAAATTCAATTTTGTGTAGTTTTGAAAGGATTAGTTATTGCCTTAATTGTAAGTACTCCCATCATTTGAAGAAAATTTTGTTATTTAAAATGCATGACAACATTCAACATGTTGAAAAGGATTCCAACAACAAACAAAAAATCATGAAAAAGACATCAAGAAAGTAATGATATATTAATATATATATAAAAGTTTGCAAGATGTTTTTTTATGGATTTGGGGGAAATATTTTGACCTTATTTAAAAATAATTCACATTTAGTTTATTTCTAGATTCTAGGGGTCTTAGATGCATAAATAACTATTAGTGGGCAAATTAACTTAGGATTAGTTAATCCAAACAATATCCCAATAAATTGTAATTACTAGTAGTAGGGGAATGTATTAGTTACCACTATTTGGTTACCTAAGTAATGAAACCATTAGATTTAGTTAGTTGTAAAAAGTGGAAATTGAATTAATTAACAAAAAAATAAAAAGAAAGGTTAAACAATAAGAAAGGATATGGTTGGCATGGTAGGTGGGAATCCTTGTGAGGATTTCCCTCCTCCATCATTGTGTGTTGGTGAATATGTGAAAGTTTGGAAGAGATGTCAAAGGAGCTTGAAGAAAATAGGAAGAACCTTTTTTTATTTGGAATTTGTGAGTAAAAGAGATGTGGCAATTTGTGGAGATAACTATGAATATTTTTTGGGTTTTGTTTTAATGTTTTTCTCGACTTAGGGAGTTGTGCAAGTGGGTTTTAACCTTTTGGAAATTGTTGTAGGAGGGTAGTTGATTTCCTTAGTCAATTGGGCATGACATTACAAAGGTTTACAATGTTTGTTGATAATTTATAGGTGTTACATAGGGCTACAGTAGTGGTGGTAATGCCTATAACATTAGTTTGCATGTTTTTTCTACATCTTTGAGATTTTCCTCAAGTGGTATTCCATTTTTAAAATTTCCAAAAAAATAAGTATTGTTATGACTTGCATGTTTCATGTGTTAGGACTTCTACTTGTTATATTTTCATTTGTGATTTCCCTATCTTGGAAAGTAAGTTCTTCTTCTAGGGTAGGTATTTGATGGGCCATAAAAGGCAATATTAATAGTAACCACCTTTCTATTGGGTGTTAAATTAATTTCCCCAAATTTTAAAAATTAAAGCAATTTCAACAACTTTTCATTCCAATGTGTGTGTAACCCAATGTGTGCTTTCCCAATTTTCAAATGTTTCAATCATTTTTTCCATCATTTGCATTCACCCAACAAACATTAATGAGAAAGGAATGAGAAAACAACTCCAACTTCATATTAAGGTGATTAAAAAAAAAAATTCAAAAATAGCAAGTTTCATGTCCATTGAACCATTTTAAAGTGGATACCCATAATTGATGATGAACACATAATGTTGATTATGCCCAAGTGTTGGATTTCCATTGATAGCAAAAATGTGAGACTTCAAAACATAAGAACATTCATGAGCTTCATAAAGGTCTAGGAAAAATGGTGTCTTCTAGTAAATGTGAATGAACCTAATGTTGAAGTCAACATATCGAACCTAGTGAATATCTTTGGATGGACAATTTATAAACCCATCAAGTGTTCAAGTTGCTTGATCCATTTCTCCATCTAGTTGTAATACCTTTTAACTTGCCCACAAACCCATACATTTTTCCTTACTTTTTATATGCATTTGTGATTCATTTGCATAGGAAACTAGAAGGTAGCCCTAAGGGGACTAAGTTCCAAATTCTTTTGGCTAAAAATTAAGTCAATCAAACATATAATGTTTGCAACCAAATGTTGAAGCTCAATCACAATGTATCCAAATGATTAGAAAATCAATATAAAAGATAAAGTCCTGTTAAAATTTGAAAAGAAATTTTGAAATCTTAAATGTGAACAATGTACCAGTTCAAGTTTCAAAGCATTAAGTTGAAACACAATCCTCCATCCAAATCCCAAATGTTCAAAGGTGGGTGCCTAATGCATAGATAACAAATCAAAAGAATTCTTCTTACTTGGTTCACACAAATAATTAATCATTGTCTTTCAAAACAACACTTCAATAATTGGGTTCCAAATTGTGACCTTTTGTAATACAAGAATCCATATTGACTCAAGTGTTAGATCTAACAAAGAGGAATGAGGTGCTATGATTTTTCCTACATGTTTGAATTTTTTTTTAAAGAAACAAAAATACATGTAAAAGATAGAACGAGCCCACCTATGTGCAGTTTTGTAGGAACTAGTTGTTACTTTCATTGTAAATACACCCACCACTTGACAAGAACCTCAAACTTTCAATTAAAATGTGGTACAAGATTTCACAAATTACTTCAAATATTAGAGCAAAGAAGAACACTTGAGAATTGAAATGAGAAATTTAATGCATATTTTTCATCAATAATCTTATATAAAAAAAAGCAAACTAGGGTTAAGGATTGAAAAACTCAGCATATTAGCATTGTTTTTGGTCATTGTAAGAACTACAATAAGAAATGTTTGAGGACATGTTCACAATATTTGAAATGATATAAAATTTGGACCAACATTCTAAAGCTTACAAGTTTGCATTAGGGGTTGTCAAAATTCAATAATTTTCTTTTCAATTCTTGAATTCCTAATAAAGTGAATAAAAACCACTTGACATCCATGGCCTTACAAGTTCCCAATGAAGTTATGAACATTTTGTAACATTCAAATTTCCTAAAACATGAATGTGCATTGTGTAATGAGTAAAAAACTCTTATAACAATAAAATAAAATTGGTTTGCATTGCAAGGAAGGTTTGACAATTCACCTATTACTAATGGTAGTTGTTTAACGAAACCAATTGAATGTTACAATGAAGGTTTGGCAACTCACTTGATGGAAATCTTTGATGAAATCAATTCCATACTATAACAAAGGTTTCATGACTTAATTGTTAACAAAGGCAACTATTTACCAATGGACATTTTTGACAATGTCTACATATAAGCTTTGAGTGTGACAATGAAGCTTTACCCTAATGGCGTCCTCATTGTAATGACACTAAATCTTAAGTGTTGGACATTTTTCCAAAAGATGAAAGTTTCAGATCATTGTAATGGATTTGTGACACTTGGAGCTACATAGAAAAACACAAAATTTTGTCCAAAAAAGAAACTATACATGATGACCTGACTATTTACTATAGTTGGCTCATGATATTTAAAAAAAATTGATTAGTATCACATATTTTTTAATTAAAAGGTGAGATGTAATGGTTAGGTCAATTATTTGAAACCAATCTACTAGGAACAAATGTATTACTCAATAATCTTCTTCATCCCTAAATGATTTTTATTTGGGAAAAATATGAATGTAAAATCGTTTAGGGGATGAAAATGGTTGTTGGGATGCTTGGCCCCACTTCCTACGTCGAATTCTTCAAGAGGAATGAATACTTTGGTCAAATTCTTTTAGGAGAAGGGGAGGTTCTTTGAAAGAAAGGGAAATCAAGCCATGTTTTCCTTAGGTGCTTTCGATTAAAGAAAACAACTATTCCATGTGAAATTTGGATACAAAGAAAACATTTGGTGAAGTTGCAATGCTTAGAATTTTTGGAATTCATGTTGTTAGGAGCCTTTTTTAAAAATCCATTGTTTAATTTTGTAAATAATATGGTTTCAAAATTGATGTATTAATAGAATTTTATAAGTTTTTTGCATAGGTCCTTTCATTACGTATTATGGTGTTAGAGTCCAAAATAAGAAATGATGCCAACAAAAATATGAAATGTAAAAGCACAATCTTTGTTTATAACTAGTGTTTTTGTTACTTAAAAAACTTTCAAAAGTTCTTAAATTGAAAATGCCATATTTATGAATTTTTTTTCAATACACCTTTACACAATAATATATAATGCAACATCTTTTTGAGTCATAACAATTTCCTTTTATTGACTTGTAAAATCATGATTTTAAAAATATTCTTTTTGAATGGCCAATCATGTTATGCTACAAATAAAGGGCGTGTGACGCAAAAAGGGCGCCATATCAATTGGACTAACCAATCCACTCCTTGTAAGGACTTTGTGTTTGTGGTGTTTTTGGCTTTTAACAATGTGAATATAAACAAATGTTACATATTGAATGAACATGCAACTTTAGTTCCTAGTTTATCATCCATTGTGCAATTTAAAACCCCAAACTTTTTGATCATTATACAATTTTCTTTTCTAGCTTTTAAAGCATTAGCAACCTCAATTTTTTAACTTTTCATTCCTTATGCAACCTTCCTTGCTAACTTTTCATCTACATGATATGATTTCAACCATAAGCTAAACAAGTTGGTTGAATCACATCCTTTTCCTTATTGGGCAACTTGAACTAATTTTTGGGTTGTAGTTCATAAATGTTGTGTATAATGTTATTTCAAAAATTAAGCACCTATGAAATATTTCAAAAATTTATGGACCTCATTTTTCAATTTCTTATTGAAAACATTGACCGCCTTGTAAAATATATGCACAAGTTATGTTAACAAATAAAGAATTGGTGCTCCAAAGGAGTTAATTCAATCAACTAGGTGCATTCAAGGTAAAAGGAATCACCAATGCTTTAAAACATTATTTAAGAAATATTTAAACATTTTTTGGCCAATCCCAAATTGTTGTGTCAACTTGTCAAGATTATCTCAAAACTATTTCTCAAGATTTTGAAAGTGTGTGGTTGGGTCTTTTTACCTTAAATGCACTCAAGTTTCATGTAGCATTCATAGACATGGTCTAGCTTCCACAAATATTGAAGTTATATCATGTTATAATGTGAACAAAATAAACCCTTACCTTTTTCTAAGCTAATTTCGTCATTAAATAATGCTTTAAATATTGAAATGAATTTTGGTGAAAATATGAACTTGAGGTGGTGAAAATTGCAAAAATTATCTTAGGTTATGATTTGAATAATTTCACTACATACTCATATGACAACATCATAGTAGACTATTGTAAATAATGAAATTAAAAAAAAATGAATTAGTTTTTTTGAAAATTTTAAAAATACATTTCATCAATGTGGATGCTTCAAACCATAGGCTATAGTTCATTAATGTTTTTCTTTTTCAATTTTCTAGCATCGCATTAGTAGCTAGCATCCCAAGAGGGAGATAGGTTCTAAGAACTTTTGTGTGTAGCCAAAGTGGCAATCGTCCATAGGGACATGTAGAAAAAGTGGCAATCAAGATTTAGCCAAATCTAATACCAAAAATAAAGTACAAATCTTTAATCATCCTTCTATTTTTTTGGCTACACAATGAAGACCAAGAATCTCATGATTTTTAACCTTTTTTTTCCCCCTCACTTTGGATGACTGAACACCTCCAAAATCAATTCTTTTTAAAAATTTGAATTTTAAATCTCACTTTTTGGCGAAACTTTGCTAGTAAAAAAACACTGCTAGTGGCTTGTCGAAACGAAGAAAAATTCTTTAAAAAATGCCAGCCTACCAAACTTTTTTTTTGAATTGAAATGTGTCGAAAAAATTTCAATTCTATTTCGAAATTTGGCAAAAGTTTCCACAAAAAATGGGGGAATATATCACACAAATCTATTTAATTTTTGCATTAACTTCCCACAAAAAAATTGGCTGCACGGGCATATGTACACATCCAATGACATGATATTATAGCCCTACGCGTTTCATCCATCCATTTGTTCATCCCATGTCCATCGAGGGTCGGAGAGGCATATTAGGGTTAGAAGCCGCCAACGCCATTCTCTTCAGTCGCATTGCTCGACTTCCTTTGGGCTCCTGCCCTGCATCCTTCTCGTTCCCCAGCGTCGCCTAATCACGCCGCCACCATGGTAAGATCTTCTTCCGCTACTTCTTTCTCCTCTTCAACAAATTTCTTACTTTCTCTTATTTTCCGACTTTGTTTCGATGCCGATTTTTAGGGCTTGAGTCCGAGTGCACTGGTGCATTCTTTCCTGCCATCTGTCCATCGTCTTAATTGGTATCGCCATGGTAAGATCTTCTTCCGTTTCTTTGTTTTCCTCTTTGTTGATTGCGGTGCTTGGAAGATGCACACTCCGGTTCGTAAGTTGCCTACTGATTTGCTTGTTTCCCCCTCGGGCGTTGATTTGAAAGGGGTTTGCTATGTTTGCACCAACATCAGTTATTGCTGGGAAGAACCTATGCCGGAAAGATCGACTGTTAAGGATTTGTGTTCCGGTGATGTTGGCAGTCGCTCATCGCAAATGAGGATTTTCAGCATATTTTGCGTGTGCTGAATACGAATGTCGATGGAAGACAGAAGATTATGTTTGCTCTGACCTCGATCAAGGGAGTGGGGCGACGATTTGCAAACCTTGTCTGCAAGAAGGCGGACGTGGACATGAGTAAACGGTAGGCTTCCTCTGTGTTCGACTTTTACTTCTGTATTTCCTTTTCCTGTGTCCTCGTGGCTTATATGTTGGTTTTTGCAAGTGCAGGATAAAATGAAATACAGGTTACCCTTATAAGCTCGGTGCGGTTTGAATGAAGATACCATTCAGTTTTTCTTTTTAGTTATCTCTCTTGACTGCTAGCTGCTGTCCTGGCTAGCACTTCGTGCTGCTTTTGGAAATGCAAAAGAAACTCAGGACACAGAGTTTTGAATATATTTTTTCCATTATGACTGGATTAGGATATGTTATCTATACACATAGGTAGGCGCTGAGATGAAGCCAGTGAGGAGTAATGGTGGCCAGTCACTGCCGTTCATGATGGAGGCTATTGTCTGATGCATTTTTGAGTGATTAGGTTATGACTGCATTTATTCTTGCCAAGATTGTTCTGGTTTTGTGGAACTGACACAGTGGTTACCTTTAAAAAAACAATTGTGGAGTTTGCTCTGCAATGTCATGGTAGTGTTTATTAATCAGACATTTCTAGTGGAGAATCTCAACTTCTGGTGTGGCAACCACAGTCCTCAAAATGTGATTTTCTCAATGTGTCTGTTCTGAGATGGGATAATGTTTCTGATTGACTGACGTCTTCTCCTTTGTTCTGTCTCTGACATAAGCTTTCCTATTTGACAGTGCTGGAGAGCTGAGTGCTGCAGAGCTCGAGAATCTTATGGTGATTGTGGGAAACCCACGACAGTTTAAGATTCCAGACTGGTTTTTGAACAGGAAAAAGGACCACAAAGATGGTCGTTACTCCCAGGTTGTGTCAAATGCCCTTGACATGAAGCTGAGGGATGATTTGGAACGCCTAAAGAAGATTAGGTATGCTGCATTGATCTGTTTTAACAAGCTTCTCACTGTCTATGAATCTATCCTGCATCTGAGAAGTTCATTGAAGGTTGTTGCAGTTTGATAAAGGGAAGTGAATGGAATGGGGTTACAGGAACCATCGTGGCCTTCGTCATTACTGGGGCTTGCGTGTGCGTGGGCAGCACACCAAGACTACAGGGCGGCGCGGGAGAACTGTTGGTGTGTCGAAGAAGCGATAACTTGCTTGCTGTCCTTATATGGTGTGTATGGCTCCTTGTCAGAGATTGAAATAGATCCTTTTTCAGCTACAGTTATTTCATGTAGGTGGTTGATTTGCACTTTTCAAAGTCTATTTCAGTCTGCTGTGGTACCACTTTATCAGCATGCTTGGGATCTTGAGTGAATGGAAATCAAAAGCCATTGGCTTTGTCAACTTAAAGACCCAACTTTTGCCCCAGGCACAACAATGCTTCCCCTTTGATTCCTGTCTCTTGTTTTGATTTGAAACTACTGAAAAGATTGAAGCATTTTTTTTCCAATCACCTCCATGGGTAGACAAATGTAGTACTTTGTGTCACATGATAAATTGTGTAATAATAACTTTACATTATAAGCATATATTGCTTCAGTTTTCAGCAACTTTATTTCTCTTGAAGGCATTGATATGCAGTCAAAATTTTCAGAATCTGAAGTTTGTTAAATCCTTTAGTTCCTTCATTTGTGCTAATAAGTTCAAAGCAAATTGTCTTCCTTGTGGGCAGTGAAAGTTCCATATAACCCAAAAATCTTCCAGTTATAAATTAGACCAATTTTACTTTGTTTTTGGAAGTCTCTAAGTGTCTTGGTTGTATTCATTCAAGATATTTCTAATTGGCTTAGTTCTAATTCTCTCAGAACTGTCTAGGTTTCCACTGCTGTAGTGTTCTCTTCCTGGCCCTTGAATCATGAGAACTGTTGCTTACAAGTCTGCCTTTCTGTGCAATTCTTTGATTTCCCAGCTCTTCACACAAAGATCAAGGTCTCTCCATTGGAGACCTTGGTTTTATTTTCTTGGTTTAAGTTCTTTTTGGATAACTTGTTCTAAACATATGGTAACATCTGGTTGGCTGATGAGTGCTCATTCTGCAGTGTATACTTTGTTTCTAGATCATCTCCAATGAGTTTGATGTTTTGGGAAATTTTAGTAGGTCTAGTTTTTATCGATGTACCCTAAAGCCATTTTGTGAACCATCTTTTCTTTGCAATTTCTTGGATTTAGGGGTATACTAGGGTTCAAAAATCCTGAGCATTCATGTTTTGACAACCTGTTCTCACAAGATACAAAAGGTATATTGACATGATTCATATGCAGCTTGTGGATTTCAATTTTCAGTTTCTGCGAAATCTGGAATTGTCAATGGTCAAATTTGTAGGTTCTTAAAACTTTATGCCAGTGTCAGTAGATTTCCTGGTTTGCGCTGATCTCAGTAATGTCCTCACCTTTAGGCTTTATCATTCCTCACTATTTGGTGTTTGTATTATTTCCTATTGCCTTCTCTGGTTTTTGTTGACTTCTTTTTTCTCAGGTTGTCTGGTCATGTGCTGCGAAAGGTTTCAATCTTGTTGATCACCAAAAGTACAGTTTAGAAAACCAAGCACTGTCCAGCCAGATTGGATCAGTTACATCTTTGTGCAATGTATGAACTTAAGTGTTGCACTACAATCTAGCAAAATATCCTTATGCAACATCACTTCAATCTAAATCCTTATGTAACATATAAACTTAGTTTTGCTTGCAGGTGGATGTAGCAAAAGCATGTTGCAAATGTGTGCAACATATGGGCCTAAACTGTGCTTGGATGTAAGAAAAAATAACTGGCATGTTTATACAACATACAAGAAGAGCCTACTAATGCAGTTGGATGCAGTGAAAAAAAGGTCACAGATGTAATGTTCAAGCAAGAGGGGCCAAACGTTACATGGCAAAAACATATGAAGTTCAGCTTCTAAATGAAAATCAACCAGGAACATGAATTCAGATTGGAGATTGATACACCGGATTATTGTAAGTCATTGGATTTATGCAGGCAAAAGGATTTTACAAAGAGCTAAAATACTCAAATCAGTAATCTGAGAAGTGATCTGCACTGAAATGACAAAAAAAATTTGGTGCAAGTCCTTTACACATTTTCACCAGTTCTCTCATACAGGCACAAGAGCTGATCCAGAAGTTCGTCCTATTACCAACTTCAAGATCTTACCATTTTGTATTTTATGTACAGCCCGAACTGATCCAGAATTTTGCCTGACTACAAATACTATCTTGTCTGACCAATTGTACAGCTTACCCTGGGCAAAAAAATTTAAAACTTTGAACAGTAGTTCAAAATCTTACAACTTTGAACAGTAGTTCTGACAATTGGCTAGAGATGTCAAGCTTTCCACATGATGCTTTCTATCCTATCTTGCTGCAAGCATCTTTACACGATTCCGACTCCTGAACTATCCCAGTTCAGATTCAACGGAAAGCAGTTGAAGAATGGGTCTTTCAGATGGTTCTAATATCTGTAGGGGCGATAATCCTCGTAGTCTTCATAGTATGGCCGTTCATAAGCGCCTCGGACGTACGAAGAACCATAGCTGGGAGGTGGGCTGAAGGATCGCCTATAGGATGACCCATAGTTGCTAGGGTATGTGCCTGTATGGTAAGAGCTGCTATGCAGTGGGTGCAAGGTTTCATGGCCGTAAGAGGGACTGAATGGACTGTCAGGGGAACTGAAGCTGAGAAGCTTCGACCTCCTCTTCACGTGCTTCAGCTTCTTTAGCAGCCGATGGAAGGGCACGTTGCCTGAGACCGTCACTGTCTGGTTGGCAAGGTCGCATACCACTCCGTGAACGCCTGATGAGCAGCAAATATGCATGAGGGATCAAGCCCTGATATTAAATATCGAGAGGAGTACCTAGGGAGAAAGATATGAAGAAGAGACAACGGAACTACACTACAAGAGCTCGGCTTGTATTGCAACAGTATAGATGGGTCTAGATATGTACCTTCGAGGTCCAAGGCGTCTTTCACTTTTTCGACATCCCTTCTACTCTCCATGGGTACGCTAAATTGCACGTCCTGAAGACCAACAAACATCAGCACAATCGCACCAAACTTATACTATCAGAATCGAACGCAATCTACAGGCATCCGCGATACACATGATCGGGGGAGAGCATACCGGCAACAGTGGACGAGTTGGGCCATGTGACATCACGGTCTGAGGATGGTAATGGGATCCCGGGTAATAAGACTCCACAGGTCTTCCATAGGACAACTGCACAGAAAAACGGGAACACATGTTACTGACAAACATGGATAAAAGCGTCACCCATACCTCACCATCTCCTACAAGCCGACTCTCTGCGAGCAAGCAACACAGAGAAGCTCAAGTGCCGGACAAAGATACTATCAAAATCTAACAAAAGAAGTCAAACTAGACTTCCAAAATGCTTACCGACAGTCCCAACAAGAAATTATCACTCACAAAGCTGTCTAACGCGGCAGGAAACCAGATGCATCTGGACTTGAATCCATTAGTTCATTTGTACCTCACTCAACGCCCTCGACATGATCTTTGCAAGCTCCACTCAGGTCTGGAGAAGAATAACTGCACAGCTCAACCAAGGTTCATAAACGTCGTAAAACCGAGGGTTCCAAAATCGCACTTCAGGAGCCCAAAACTTGATGCGCTCCACCTAAAAATTGTTTATCAATTGTCCTCTAGCTCCGCAGTATGCCTGAACAACCACGCTATATATCGACCGAAACACAAAGCAGACGCGAATTCTCTGGAACTGACGTTGAGAGGAAAATTTGAACCTAGTTGGCCGCGTCGGTCGGTCGGGCGAGACACAAATCGAGAACTGAGTCGCAAACTCCGTATTATGCCGAGCGCACAAACTAGGGACGGACTCGATGCTGAAGATCCTCAGCAGAACTGCGCATCCATTACCCACAAAACTGGGTTTGGAGAAGAAGAGGGATGCGCTTAAGCGGTAGCAGCGAGAATTGCGACGAGATACTTTAGTGTGTCGTGGGTCATTCAGAAAACATGGTTGGCAAAAAGGAGTTGCATGTGTCGGCCAAAGAGAGCATCGAGGGGAAGGCGGAATGCGGCGTGGCAGGATCGGGACGAACTCCTTGGACCCGACTCCTGAGGCGTGAAGGGCCGCGCGCGCCGCAAACTCCGAGACGTAGTCGTCAGAGGTGTGGTGGCGCTTGCTGGAGTCTGGACTGTATCTCTCTTTATATGATACAGCTAAGAGTCCACCGTCCACGGTCCACGAGCTACTGAAGTCGAAAGTCACATGACGGCCGGCTCCCTAGAGAGCGCCCCATGCCAAATGGTACCTTAACTGGCACCTAAAACCTAGGCTGGTACCTTCACTTCTTTGACTTGGGCCTCTTCAGTGTATATATTTAATCTGGGAAACGTTAAATCTACATGCAGAGACTCTTATCTATTAGAGCATCTCTCCTTAGGCCTCTACCGCATCCCTTATAGAGTATTGACAATTTCTCCATTCACACACATAAACATGAAACATTGAACCGTATTTAAATATCACCACCTCAGCCAATCATTATGGCTAGCCATTAAAGTAGTCAGTTTCTTTTACTGGCCATTTTGGAGATCATTGTACCTTTTGAGTGATATTTATTTTCTCAAATTCAATTTTATGCTGATTGAAAAAGTTTATACTTTATCAAAAGTATTGTGGCCAGATGATCATTATACTGTTGCAGTGGGGATGCAATGAGTATGTCTCATCAACCAATATGAGATTTTTATAATTTTTTTGAAGAAACCAAAAATGTTTGGAGCTTGACACACTACCTTGGTTCTTATGAGTGTTGGCACAAGGATTGAATTGTGGAATTAGCCTTTTGCTAGAACCATGGTTAAAACTAAAACCTGGAAAATAAACTCTTGAAAATGGATTTCAATAAGGTAGGCACATTCAAGTTTTTTGAAAAGTTCACAAGTTGGTTAAACTTTAAAGGTAGGCATTCAATTTTTACTTTTTGTTAAATTTGATAATTTCACAATTTGCAATTATAATTTATAAAATTCTGTATTTATAAAATTTCTAGCCTTGTGGAATGTGTGGTGTGTATATGGAATTGGACTTTGTTTTTGAATCAGGCATGAAATTCTTGCATTTGAAAAATTGATCTCAAACCCACACCCAAAAAATCAATGAAGACTTTTTAAAGTGTCAAAACCAAGATTGGAGTGTGGACAAAAAAGCAAGGTACAATACAACTTTTCTTTTCATACAAGTCAAACAAAATTAAAGACATTGATATGATACTGTGGGCCTTGGTGTTATCTAAATATTACAACTGATGCACAAGTTTGATTCAAAAGGCTAACCTTTACAACATCCTTTAACATTTTTAAATGCAAGAATTTTGCTATTGCTTACTTGCTTGGTTTAGATGTTCTTCAAAATTAGGTACTATGCTTGTACCAACATTTAGCCCTTCTTCCCGATCCCATCCAATTCCATTTCAATTTCTTATTATCACACTAAAATACACAACACACAACAATGCCATTTACCAACCAACCATGCATTCAATATTAAAAAACCAACATGACCCCATCAAAGCACACTAGGCATCTTGCAATATAATTCCAAAATTATTAAGACTTTTTATTCTTTCACCAATAGACACGATGTTAGAAAACAATAAATATTCAACTATAGTATCCCATCATTAAAGACCTAAACTTTGAACATGGAGCAAAGCCAACAACCACAAATTGATCAACAAGAATCCCACCAACATAAAGAGCACACATTAAAAAATGTTTTGTAAATTTTCAACATATAGTCATATGAAACCAATTTCACTCAATCTCTTGTAACATTTCAATTCCCATCTCAAACACCCTAGGGTCACTTGAACTCTCAAATTTCCATTAGCATTTTCAATTACACAATTCCCATTTTCCTCAACTCCCAACAACATTTGTGCATTTCTGAAGGATACATACACAACTCAAACCCACAAGGTCATTTTGCAACATCAAATATGAGACATTTCATCACTACCCAAAACCAAACTCCATAGTAATAGGACCCCAAATACTTAGAATTCTACTCTCCATCATAAAGCCTAAACATTATTTAGTCTTTTGTCCTTTTCCTTCAACAAATTTATATAGGCAAGTACATTGCAAAGTAAATATATGTAGCAAAAGTTCAAAAAAAAAGGTAATGCTAATCATATTGTTTAAGATATCTATGAATCATAAAACTTAACATTGTTTAGTAGTTGTAGCATCACGTCCTTATAATAGCACTAGTTCCATGAGACTCCATCATTCCATTGTGCTCGCATGCTCCACAAGGTTTTCCAGATTAAAAAACAAAAAAAAATCATAAATCAAGGTTCCTGAGCCAGTATGTTTCAACAATGCTTAAGCAAACTCATCTCCAAAAAAGAAAGTCACCAAACATCACACATTCATTATTTATCACATAAAAGTTCCCAAGATCCATGTGTTTATAGCTTGCGAGACAAAACAAAGAACATAAATAGTAGAAAGCACTTCCAATGTCTCCATTTGAAACTTTTAAAAGCCTTTTCCTTTCGTTCCAAAGTTAGCACCAAAAACTAGATGTAACTTTTCAACAATGAACATAGATAAATCTATGAACATGATAAAGCTTTAATTTAGGGTTACATGAGGTTTTTTAAAAGGAAGAACTGACCAACATTGATTCTTACCATGGCATTGGTATTAATTTAAAGTTGGTTCACCCAAGTGAAATGCTTGTTGGAAAGTTGAAGATTGGAACCATGTCTTTCATCCCTCTTTGACATTCCTATATTCAGCTTGAAAAGTCATGTACCACCATAGTGCACATAATTTATCATTCAAGGGAGATTTTACCTTTCATCTTAAGATTTTTCAAGTCAACTGTTCTTTCAAATGCATGGAATTAGCATGTAGAACATAACTAGGTGTAGCAAATAGTATCAAACTTCCTAATGATGTTGCACGATTTTTTTCAAGTGCCAATTATGGACAATACTTGCCTTGGAACTACTTATGGAGTCCTCTAGATTTTTATGATCACTACATAATAATAAGTTCATGCACATTCTACCAAAGATTTGGGCCCAATGGTTGTATATTAATTTGAACCACACAATGTTTCATTTGTTGTCAAGGTGCGGCATGGTCACTTGAAACCAATGTTGTACATATAAATGGTTTAGGATTTACAAGTGCAAATGGGGTATCATGGAACCACACCCACCCCCTTGGGTGATTGCTTATTGGTGTTTATTTTGGAGTATTCTTGAAATATTTTGAACAAAGTTTTAAAAATAAATCTTGAAAAATCTTAAATTTTCATCACACTATTATGTTATGGTTTACATTAAAAAATTTCTTAAAATATGTCATTTTCAAAAAATTGAAATCCATTTACAAGTCCTTTTATTGCTTAAAAACATTGATTATAATATTTTCAAAGTGCTTTTGGGTATTTGTCATTCATTATATTGATTTCATATACCAATGCATTGAAAATAACATTATGTAAAAGCAATTCCATTTGGAGTTTTTTATTTTTAAAAAAAATGTTAGACACACAAAACCAAGCATTGGTTACAATTGCTTGTGTGCACATTAGTGTGACCACACTTTTACATTCTATGTAAATGTAAATCTTCTAATCCAATTTATTTACACTCCATATAAGTGTAAATGTTTAATATCCATCTATATTCATGAAAATGTACATGTAGAACACAAGATGTGTAAATGTAAAATTGTGTAAATTTATTTTATGTAGTGTAAAGCAATGTAAATGGAAAAATAAATAAATTTATACAATTTTATGTGATGATGTAAAATAATGTAAATGTAAAATAAGCACAATTATATGGTTTTATGCAGCCATGTAAAAAATATGATTTCTACTTAGGGAAGGGAAGATTCCATAATGTTTTTTGGTGATAGGCCAACCAAATGGCCAATTGTAAAAAAAGAAAACCATCAAAACATTTGTGCTTTGGGATGCACGAGAATTAATTAAACTAACTAATATGAATCACAATAAGTACAATAAGTACTTAAGCTCTTGTAAAAACTACAATAAGTAATCTTCAATGATAAAAAATGAAGCAAAATGTGCATTCAATATATTCCTTGAAATACCATCAGCATAGTCCCACATTAGTAGAAAATGCTAATGTTTGGGGAGTATCAAAATATCATGATTTTTTGTGAAGGGCCAATCAAAGTGGCCCATTGCAAAAAAAATAATTTTGAGCTTTGGGATGCACCCACAACTAATTAATATGGATTCGTAAGAAAGTATGGTATTAAGGATATATATTATATACACTTATACACCCCAAAACATTTACATGAGACCGTATAAATGTATTCTACAAATATTTACACTGGCCTTGCGTAACTGTAAAAAAAATTACACATGACAACAATATAAATGTAAAAATTTCAGACGGGTAAGCATAAATGATTTACACTTAAATGCACAACACCACTTGAAACCTGAGCACAACCATGAAATTAACATAGAGCAACCATCATGGTTTTAAGCAGCTGGGCTGAAATCACATTCATGGATACAATCTAATAGTCAAAAGACAAAACACATAAACAAGAAGGAACAAAATGGAGTAAAATTTCATCTCCATTCTTGGGAACTCAAGAATACTTGCACTTGGTAAGAAAAAACTGGAACTTGGAGTTTCACGTACTTGCTACAAATTTGAGCATCTTGACTAAACCCCTTATTTGGGCCTCTACTGAAACCTATCATGTTGCGTGTATAGTGTTAATCCCCATGCTCACCCATAAACATGAAATTGGACAACATAAAATAAGAGACAATTTAAATGTCATCACCTGGGCTGATCAATATAGCCGGCCAGTTGCTTCTATCCAAGCATTGGTAACTTAAAAATAATTACTGTAAACAATCCTCAACTTGTGACACATAACTAGACAATTTGTGTCTAAGCTCAAAAAATAGCTAACAAATGTGAAGAGTGCGAGTGTGTATATCATCATCATCATTGGTCCTCCATGTAACCCATCAAAGGAGAAAATAGGGACATTTATGGACTTGTCTTCAAAGTAGATGGTACACCACTAGATAGTTACATATGTCTTTATGACATTAAACACCCACATCAAACTTTGTAATGACGTCAATGTTTTTTAGCTTTGTGGTGCTTTGAACATTCTATTGTAAGGTTTGATTAATAACTTGAAATTCCAGTTCTCAAATATTGCAGAATGCGTCATAAGTTCTTTGGCAATATAGCAGCTTTCCAAAGGTTGGCGTGCAATTTGGAGTTTTAAAAAAACATGCTTTTGAGTGTAGATGAGTTTGAGTTGAAAGTTAGGTTTTTTTGGGAGAAGCTCTTCTTTGGAGAAAGCTAGGGTTTCAAGATATATGATGTATATTCTAGAGGAAAAAAAAAGCTGCAAAGGACCTTGTGCTCAAGAAAAATACATATCATGGTGCTTTCTATGTAGTGTGTTAAAAATTGCTTAGCATTTGTGTTCTAAAATTTCTAAAAATTAGTTTTGGAGGATTTTTAAAATGGCGAACGTCAGCATACATAAGAGTGCAATAAAATACTAGTCCAAATGTATAACTAATTGAAAAAGAACATTAGCTTCAATGCTCTGGTGTCAGGTTGCCAAGTCAACAAAACGAGAAACATGAACAAGAACATGAGCAAGACTAAACATGAACAACACAACTGGAGAACAAATATGCTAATCTATTATTTTAAAATTTGGCTTTTAGCCTCAACATTTTTATTTCAGACGGTGGGAGTCTAGGGAGGCTGTGGATACCCTCTCCACCAAGAAAGAAAAATACCATTCTTGGCCTACACCAATAGTAAAATAAGAAAAGAATATGACTCAGAACTACAATCTCTTTAATCTTAGAGATGAATCATGAAACCAGAAAGGTTTGAAGAATAATTGTTTTCTGGGGGTTGTATTTATTGTCTTTGCCTATACCAGATTTCATTAGAAACTTATGAAGCACTTTCAAGCAGTGGCATAGAGCCAAGGATTGAAGTAGTTGAAAAGAAACAAAGGGAAATTCTTATAAATTTCACACATCATTTACACCTCAATTGATCAACCAGGCACTGCTGCAATGTGCACGGTTACAATGTTGCCACCCAATAAACTGGAATGCAACCCAGGCCTAACAAAGCACTTCGCATTCCAAGCCCAACAAAGCACTTTGCTGGGTGGGCGGGTGAGTGTCATAACCAGTTAGTTTATTTCAATAGTTCTTGCTTAGCAGAATTATTTAAGTGTATTTAACATTATGATAGTTGAAACCCTTGCTCCCAAAAAGGTTATTCTAATAAGGTAATCTTTTGCAAAAAAATATAAAGTCCCTTCTATTCCTCAAGAGTTGATTTTACCAATTCATGACATGTATGATGTAACATAAGTTAAGTTGTAATGCATTTTATAAAAATGTTGTGAAGTGTAATGCCTGAAATATACAAATTCAAGACTCAATCATACATTGGGTATAAAGTATCATTCAATTTGACCTTTTTAACACAAGAAATTGGCTAATAATTTTCACTAAATAAATTTTTTATTTTATTTTCAATTTGAATTTTTTAAAAAAGAATTGTTTCATAATTTATATTTCCTTTTATCTTTGCATGATAGCAAACATACTATCTAATTTTTTCATTTAAGAATTTAGATTTGAAATCTCCAAAGGGTGAAAAACACACTACAATGACATTATATGGATGTCACATTGACAATTTTTTCTATATCTCTTGGATACAAGAAAATAAATAAAATAATATTTTTTGAGATATTAAAATAAAAGACTCATTCATGTAAGCTAACACAATCGGCCTTCCAAGAATGCAAAAAACACATCAAAATCATAGATATTTTAAGTATGTTTAATTTTGTCAATAGTTCTTGTCAAACTCATAAAACTCATGAATGTAAAACTCTTATCTTACAATGTTTTAATCCTAAGCATTTAATTCTTTAGCATATGGCATGATCGATGTTTTAAAAATTAAACATGTGTTAAATGAATGGATTATGATTTGAATTTATTTGTTATGGACTTTTCAAGCTCTGAAAAATTGTGATTATTTTGAAAATCTTTTTAAACATAATTTTTTTTCTTAAACTATATTTTAGGAAAAGATAATTCCTTATAACATTATGCCAAGAATTTGAAAATGAAAAAATTGTTAGTTTAAGCTATATTTAAATATTCATATTTTATGTCAATTTTTAAATATATTGCAATATATGTACTTTGAAGGGAAAGCTCCATTGTTGAGCCACCCTACTGTGCTTTCACCATAAATGTATATGAAATTTATATTATATATGTTCCAATAACCCAAAAATTCAGATATTAAAATCCATTAAATTCAAAATAATAAAAACTTAAATATATTTGGACATTTTCAAGAAATTTTTAAAAAATACATTGTTCACTAAATGTTAAACAAAGATAATTTAATTTATGCAATTATTTGATGCAAACAATCCAAAATTTCAAAAGTAACTCACCTCTAAATAAAATAATAAATATTTAATTAATTCTAGACTATTTGTAACATAATGATTAAGTTTAAGTTTTTTATTGAATTTCAAGCACAACCTTGTTAATATTTATTTGGTAGATCATTTAGTGAAACAAAAAGTTATTAATATTTTTGTTACATCGTTTGGTAGCCCTAATTTCGTAGTTTCTTTTCACATGTTCAACTTTCAAATGACTAAATTGTTAATTCTAAACTTTTCAAAAGTTCAAAATAACTAAATACATGATAAATCCATTCTTTTGCAAGTGTTACAATGATAGTACATGAAGTGGCCTCCCCTAGCTATCTTTAAATTAAGCTTTAACAACATTGTCAACTAGATGTGAACAACTAGATCCATTAATGTGACCTCCATAGCCAAAAAGCATATGACCTCCTTTGAAAATGGATCAACCTTTTGTTTGCATACATTCACACCTATGAATGCATATCCACCAAATTTGGAAATACCATACCTATGATTATTAATCAGCATATTTTACTGAAATATTTAAAGTTTTTTAAAAAAGGTTCAGTAATCACAATGCAAATATTTTAAGATTTGAACAATCAACTATAAGTAGGCTAGGTGTCCTTTATGATTTGCACTTCACCATGGTAACCCAACGGTTTGGACTGTTCCATATATTTTGTGTAGGGTAAAGCCGTAGGGTGGTGGGATTCTCAAAATAAGGGGCCTAGAATGAGGTGATAGCCAAGTCCAGCCCCGCATTTTGGGTATGTCCCCCACCCCAGGGCTTTACCTATTGGAAAGCAAGAAGCAAAATTTATCATGAACCAATCCTATGTAAGGCATATGAATGGGAGGGTTCTTATGCCTACTCCTCAATAGGGGAGGGTTCTTACACCTACAAGTAGGCATGATTTCCCTCCCATCCTTGAGGAGTAGGCCTAATATCCCTCCCAATTGCTAGGAGTCAAATTGATGGATATAAGGTGCTCTCCACATGCACTACAAATTTTCTAGGAGTGCTTTCTGACAGTGTAGTGTTCAATTCTTGAAAAAATTGAAAGTGAGGTCCAAAAAAAGTTCCAACTTGCACTCTGGAAAATCCATTAATGCTGAACATTGGTTCAGCCAGTACAATATGTAAACCATCCCCACTCATGAATGCACAATTTTTTCCTTCTTCCATGTTGCTGCCACATAGAGGTATAGGATTTCTTGACTGCCAATGAAGTGAGCCAGCATACACCCAAGGTCACCAGTTTTTTTCCTTTTGGGGAAGGTGGGAAAGGTGCTGGATTTTTTTAGTTTTAAATTTTTTTTATTGTTCCTACTGTGTTCCCACAGAAAGCACCCAATGTGTGCCCCAACATGTGTCCAATATACCTTCCCCCAATGTTATCCTCTTGGAACTTACATAGGTGGGCAACTATTGGGACCTATGTGTTTCTATGTTTTGAGTGAATATTTCTATATTGCAGACTCTTGAAAGTTTCAATTTTTTTTGTGATGGGCCAATTGAAGAGGCTCCTTGCAAAAAAACAATTTTGAACTTGGAAGGTGACCCCTAAATAATTAATATGGATCACCATATACACTATGAGCTAATTTATGAGTTCTACCACTGAAATCAGCCTGGCTTCCCTTTTAAGTTGCTAATAGTTTTGAAAATTCCAGTTTTCATTCACATTTTGAAAACTGCCAGGCACCTTTTGTTTGTTTTAGAAAACACAATTTGATTGTAATTTTTCTATGAATACTTTACTTGGTTAGTGTGAATGTCATGTTAGAATGCATGTGTTAGTATCATGTCAAGAGTTCATTTTTTGGTTTGTGAAGGTTCAGGTGCAACCTACAAAATCACCCATGTTCTCGATCCACCTTTGTTATCTCATCATTTCCTTGCATGATTTTGCCAAAATTTTTACCTAGTACTTCTGAATGTGCAAACTTTGAATCCAACAATTGGTTTTGCAATTTCATGTATGAGTTACATTGATGCTTGAAGTAGGGGTAAATTAAATGTAAAAAGGGGTTTAGGCTTTGAGGTTAAGAAAAGTGGGAAGAGGTTGACTCATATTGCCAAGCAGCAACCACAAACAACATGTACTTGTATAGATTATGGACAGGGACCCTTCACACACACGCGACTAAATATGGGAGGAAGTGAGGCTGTTGGTACCATCTTTAACACAGACCTCTGTCAATTTGGGTTAGTTTTCCAACCCAGAAATGAGCAAGTGGCTGAATGCACACAAATACCATGAAATGAAGCTGTTAGGGATGATATTTATGTTCGGAGGGGCCCCCTGTCAATTCCACCAGTTTCTTGGACCCACGGGCAATTCTGATTCAGTAAAGTATTGCGAAAATGGCACACATCGGCGTTCCAGAACTACAAATATCAGGCTCCAATTTCAACTCCATGCATATTTATGTACACTTTTAGGCCCACCTTGAAAAGGACCACAAATACCCACCAGTTACAAAGGCTTCTAAGTTTATCTTATTTTATCCAAACACACAACTATCTTGTAAAGCAGTTCAAGGTTTTATTAGTGGAGGTAGGCCTGAGGGCTCAAAACGCAATCTAAATTTTCAGAGTGCCACGTGGCATCATTTAAAACACTTTCAAAGGAAAGCTGAAGGTGACCAACCAGTCATCAGTGTAGGTGCC
>Ga0116231_10001572_pt1 | contig 46933 bp, 40 predicted proteins | sample S1TSphgellanicum_2_FD_89695 | JGI IMG/M metagenome (GOLD analysis project Ga0116231, IMG submission 89695) | Host-associated microbial communities from peat moss isolated from Minnesota, USA - S1T2_Fd - Sphagnum magellanicum MG | ecosystem: Host-associated > Plants > Peat moss > Unclassified...
GGGGAAGCACAACACGCGGAGATTCTGGAACGCCAGCAATTAGCGCCTACGGCGCATCCTGCGTTCTCGTGGCCGCCTTGCGATGCTGGGCGGCGCACAGGGTGTTGAAGAGCACGTCGGCCGGGCGGGCGCCGCGCGCGAAGGCCGAGATCTCGCTCACGCCGCCCAGGCCGCGATCGTCGACGACGCGGATGCTGCCGACACCATCGTCGCAGTCGGTCGGGACCACGGCGATGCCGTGGCGCCCGCCGTGGATGGTGACGATGGCGGAGATCGCCGCATTGTCGCCGGTGCCGACGACGATGGTCTCGGGCAGCAGGACGAAGTCGCCCTGCTCGATCGAGGTCGTGGGCCCGACTGGCTGCAGCGCACAGGCGCCCAGCAGCAGGGTCATGGTGATCGCGCGGCAACTACGAAACGACAACACGGCGGCATGCCTCCGACATCTGCGCAAGCCGCAACTTACACCCAAGTGGCCGGCGCCGCAGCGCCGCCGCCCGCGGTGGCGGTGTCTCCGGCCGGCGGCGCGCCGGCGCCCGCGTCGGTCCATCGTACCCGCTCGCGGGCGAAACGCCGCTCAGGAATTGCCGTTGTTCGCGGGCTCGTGGCCGCCGGCCGGCTGCACCGGGCCGATCACCACTGCCAATCGCGGATCGCCGATACGGACTTCACCTGGATCAAGGCCGAACTTCTACGGTGCGGGGCGTCCGACTCGAGCAGCGTGCCGACCACCCGCACGCGCTTGCCGACCAGCGAACGCACCACGGACTGCTCCTCGTCGAACACCACGAGGTAAACGAAATACGAGGCCTGGGTCTGGGCGTTGAATTCGGCCAGCGTGCTCGCCGGGTGCAACTGCGTGGCCAGCGACGCGGGCAGCTGCAGGTAATACGCGGTCTCCACCTTGTCCGAGGACGGGTTGTCGCCGAAGCCCGGCGCCCCCAGGACCTCGCCCGACTGCAGGATGCCCTGCAGGGTGGCCGAGGCAATCGAGGGCGGTGCTGCGGCCGCGTCCGCCACGCGCAGGCAAAGGAGCAACAGCAAGGCAAGGGCGCGCAGGGTCATGGTGGCTTTCCGGCGATGAGAACTGTCTCCGGCCGAGTTTCCCATGCCGCCGAACGCTCGGACACGGCGGAAAAAGGGCGCCAAAGCGGGCCTTTCCTTTGCACCGCAAGGGTGCGCCGCGGCCGCCCTGCGCCGGCGCCGCCTGTCCGCGCGCCGAGCGCCGGGTGCAGCGGACACTACCGTGCCTCGCCGGCCGGGTGCGTACCGATGGTGCCGGCGATCGCCCGCTGCAGCACTTCCGGCGCGATCGGCTTCTGCAGCAGCGTGTAGCCGCTGCGGTTGGCATCGCGCAGCGCCTCCGACGAGGTCTCGCCGGTGATGATCAGCACCGGGAATCCGCCGTGGCCGCGCTGCAGGCGATCTGCCAGGTGCGCGCCGTGCTCGCCCTCGCGCAGGCGCAGGTCGACGATCATCAGGTCCGGCCGCCCGTGGTCGACGAACAGCTGCTCGGCCGCCGCCGGCGAGTTCGCGCCCGAGGCCTCGATGCCCCACACGCGCAGCAGCGCCTGCATGCTCTTGAGGATGTCGGCTTCGTCGTCGACCACGTAGACGCGCTTGCCGTGCAAGGGCACCGGCTGGTCCTCGGGCAGCGCCGGCGCCGGCTGGGTCGACCCTTCCGGCGCGGCCGGTATCCGCACCTCGAAGCGCGTACCCTGGCCGAGCGTGGATTCGACCCGCACGCTCGCGCCTATCAGCTCGCACAGCCGTTGCACGATGGCCAGGCCCAGCCCGACGCCGCGGCTGCGGTCGCGCCCGGGGTTGTCGAGCTGGTAGAACTCCTCGAAGATGCGCCCCTGCTCCGCGGCCGGAATGCCGCGCCCGGTATCGACGACCGCCAGCACCGCGACCGCGGCGGCGCCCTCGAACACCAGCGTCGTCGATACGTGCACGGCCCCGCGTTCGGTGTACTTGAGCGCGTTGTCGATCAGGTTGCGGGCGATGCGGCCTATGGCCACCGCGTCGCCGGTCAGGCGCACCGGTTCGAGCACGCTCGTCAGGTCCAGGCCCCGCTGCGCGGCCGCCTGGCGGTATTCGGCGCAGACCTCGGCGACCACGCGCTCCAGCGCCAGCGGCTGGCGCTCGGGGACGTAGTAGCCGGCCGACAGGCGCGAGAGGTCGAGCAGGCCGTTGAGCAGGTTGCCCAGCGCGCGCACGATCTGGTCGATGTTGCCGCTGAGTTCGTGCAGCGTCTCGGGTGCCGGGTTGGCAGCCAGCACGGCGCTGTACACCGACAGCGCGTGCAGCGGCTGGCGCAGGTCGTGGCTGGCGGCGGCCAGCACGCGCGCGCGCGCCTGTGCCGACTGCTCGGACTGTGCCATCGCCGCCTGCACCTGGGCGTTCTTCTCCTGCAGGTCCAGCACCAGGCGGTCGCGCTCATGGCGGATGATCACCGAGCGCAGCAGGAGCTTCTCGCCGTCGGCTGCCGCCAGTATCAGCACCGTGCAGTACAGGGAGCTCAGGGCGGCCAGGCCGAGCGACTGGCTCGGGTGCAGGGCCGCCCAGGTGGCCGAGCCGGGCAGGAGTATGCAGATCGTGTAGGCCGCCAGGATGTAGCGCGAGGAGTGCGACACCGCGACCCCGGCCGCCGGTATCGCGAACATCACGGCCCCGAAGAGCGCCTGGTGCAGCATCGGCAGCATCGGCAGGAAGGCGACGCCGCCCAGGCCGATCGAGGCGCCGGCCGTCGCCGCCAGCAGCACGAAACCGGCGTGCACGCGGCGCGGGTCGATGTCGTGGCCGCGGCGCAGCACGCGCGCGGCGTACCGGGCCCGCAGCACTTCCACGCTCACCGTCAGCAACGCCCAGCCGCAGAAGAGCAGCGGCGGGATGTACGAATAGGCGAAGAGCCCGACCCCGAGCACCAGCAGCGCCTGCACCCAGGGCATGCGCAGCAGCGCCCGCGCGTGCAGGCCGACGAGCTCGATCAGCATCTCGCGGCCCGGGGCGGCCGCGCGCTGGGGATCGTCGGCCGTGGCGCTCATGCGCCCATGGTCGCGCCGGCCTGCGGCAGGCGCAGCCGGCTGGCCTTGATCACGGCCTCCGTGCGGTTGCGCGCGCCCAGCGCCTGGAAGATCGCCGTGATGTGGTCCTTGACGGTGTGCTCGGACAGGCCCAGCTCGCGCGCGATCAGCTTGGTCGGCAGGCCCCGGCTCAGGCACTGCAGCACCTGCAGCTGGCGCGCCGTGAGGCTGGGGCCCGGTGCCGCCGCGTCCATCGTGGCGAGGATCTGCTCGGGCAGGAAGATCGCGCCGCCCAGCACGTGCTGCAGGGCCAGCGTGAGCACGTCTGGAGTGACACTCTTGGGGATAAAGCTCATCGCGCCGGCGTCGATGCAGCGGCGGATCGTCGCGCTGTCGTCGGCGCCGGAGACGATCACCACGGCGGTCTGCGGCGCGAGATCCTTGATGGCTTGAATGGCGTCGATGCCGGCCTCGTCCTTGAGCGCGAGGTCGAGCAGGCAGGCCTGCGTGTCCGGATGCGCGCGCAGCAGCGCCAGCGCCTGGGCCGTGTCCGCCGCCTCCAGCACGGTGACATGCGTGCCGATCGTGCCGAGCAGCATGCGCAGCCCGGCACGGAACAGCGCGTGGTCATCGACGATCAGGATCTTCACGGTCTTGCCTGCAAGGTTTGACACGCGCCCTAATTCTAATCGCCGGTCGGCCGCTCGGCGCCGCATTCCGCTTCGCCCTTATGGGGGGGTTGCCGCGACGCGACTGCTGTCGCTATGTTCTCGGCGCTTGCCGGCGCGCGTGAGTCCGCCGTCCACCAAGAAGAACCGTACCGGGGAGTCTGCCTATGAAGCAAACCCTACGCTCGACCGCGCCGATGTTCGCGTTGACGCTGGTGCTCGTAGCTGCATGCAATCCCTTTACCAGCTCGCCCGACCTGCGGGCAGGCGGCACGGCGGCGGTGGCTGCGGCCAAGCGCCACCCGAACTTCACCCTCGAGCAGCACCGGGCCATGGCGCGCGCCATCGAGTCCCAGCGCCATGCCGGTCTGCGCAGCCTCGACGCCGCGCCGCACGCCCAGCGTTTCACGGCCTTGCCCTCGCGCCGTTCGGTCCAAGCCGCCGCGACGACCGGGACCGGACCCGCGGACTTCCTGGGCAATCTCACCGCCATCGCCGGCACCTCGGGCGATCAGATCGCGCTGCAACGCCAGGCCAACTGCGCGCTGCTCGACTTCAACGGCACGTTCACGGGTACGGCACCGACGCTGTACGGGGGCGTGACGACCGCGTCCGACTACCAAGATACGCTGCACGCGCTGGCTGGCCTGACTACCCAGGCGGACGTCTTCTCCGCCGGTTGTGCGGAGGCGACGCTGGGCATAGGCTCGCGCAGCGGCGCCTACCTGGGCAAATCGACCCAGGGCCTGTACTTGTTCGCCGGCGTTGGCTATGACCCGACGACGACCGAGAACGCACTCTACTTCGCGTCGATCGATGCGGCGACCCAGGCAGCGCACTCGTCGGGCCTGGACGCATCGGTCCCGGGCGTGGCGGCGATCGCGGTCGGCGACCTCAACGGCGACGGCCTGGCCGATGTCGTGGGCCTCGACGCGACCGCGGCCTCGATCGACGTCTGGCTCGCCAACGCCGCCGGCGGAGTCGGCAGGCCGGCCGCCTATGCGCTGACCGGCAACATGACCGAGGCCGCCGTGATGGCCGATGTCAATGGCGATGGCAAGGTCGATGTCGTGGTTGCCACCGCGGCATCGGCCGGTCAGGAGACGGTCTCCGTGCTGAGCGGCAATGGCGACGGGACCTTCACGCCGGGCCAGACGCTCTCGGTGACGACGCCGTCGAACATTCACATCGTGGACCTCATCGCTGCCGACGTGCGTGGCACCGGACGCCCCGACATCGTCGCCTCCAATGGCGTGGTCCTCTTGAACAGTGGCAGCGGCACCTTCACGCAGGGCAGTGCCGCCTTCGCCGCGAGCGTTAGTTCGTCGGGTTCGGGTCCCTACCTCGCGGCGGCCGACTTCAACCACGATGGACACATCGACCTGGCGCTGAGCAACGGTTACACGGTGGCCACCTACCTGGGCGCGGGGGACGCGAGCTTCAAGGCCGGCAAGTCCTACGGCGCCATCGCCGGCTCGGTCGGGTACGTCACGGCGACCGACCTGGACGGCGACGGCAACGTCGACCTGTACTTCGGGCTGGCCAACGGCGGTTTCTTCGGGGGAGACCAGGACAACACGAGCGCCGCCTACGCGCTGATGGGCAATGGCGACGGCAGCTTCCAGGGAGCGCCGGTGTTGCCGTTCGTCTATACCGGCAGCAATCTCGCTGATCTCAACGGCGACGGGATCCTCGATGCGATCGGCGTCAATAGCGACGGCTCGCTCACGACCTACCTTGGCGACGGCAATGGCGGATTTGCCGCCACGAGCACGCTGGCGATCTCGCCGGTGAGCATCGGCGGCACGCAATACACGGTCAACGGCATCGATTCCTTTGCGATCGGCGACATCAACGGCGATGGCAAGCCGGACCTGGCGTACATCGCCAGCGGTTTCCTCGGACCGACCTACGCTCCCGGGGTATTCGTGGCGCTGGGCGATGGCCACGGCGGGTTCGCGACGCCGACCTTCCATGCAGTTCCCAGCACCCTGCCGGCGGGGGCGGAGGACAGCGAGTGGTCGATATCGAACCTGCGGCTGGCCGACTTCAACGGTGATGGCAAGGCCGACATCGTCTACAACTACTACGATATCTCGGGCTACGCCGGCTACGATCCGCCACCGAGCAACATCTATACCGGCAACGTCGTCCAGCTGGGCAACGGGGACGGCAGCTTCCAGGCAGCGCAGGCGATCGTCTACCGGACGGTGCCCACCAGCGGCAGTACGGGCTCGCCCACGTCCTACGTGGAGCGCATCGTCGACCTCGACGGCGACGGCAAGCTGGATCTGGTCTTCCTGGCCCAGTCGACCACCGGCGACTTCACGCTGTCGACCGCCGTCTCGTCCATGCAGGTGGCGCTGGGCCATGGCGACGGCAGCTTCTCCACGCCCGCCACGGTCGCCGGGCCCGACATCATGGTGGAAAGCTTCACCGACGTGATCCCGGCGTCGATCGTCGTAGCCGACATGAACGGCGATGGCATTCCCGACATCGTCGCCGTCGGATCGGCCGCTACCACCTACAACCTGCAGATCGCCATCGCGCTGGGCAAGGGCGACGGCACGTTCCAGGCGCCGGTGCTCACCGACACCATCGGGCAGTACCTGAACAATGACCAGCAGGTGGCCGTGGCCGACTTCAACGGCGACGGCAAGCTCGATGTGCTGATCACGGACCCGTACGTGACCACCGCCAGCGGCATCTACCTTGGCAACGGTGACGGCAGCCTGCAGTCGACCGGCGGACCTTCGGCGATCCAGCCGGTGCAGGCCCTCTTCCTGCCGGTGGGCGGCGCGACGCTCGCGCAGGATCTCAACGGCGACGGCAAGCCCGATGTGCTGTCCGGTACGACGGAACTGCTGGGCCAGGCCGGCCTCGTGGCCGTGCCGGGATTCTCGGTCGGACTAGGTGCATCGGCCGCGACCGTATCGGCCGGACAGAGCGCGTCCACGACCGTGACCGTATCGCCCAGCGGCGGATTCGCCCAGACGGTCGCGCTGTCGTGTTCCGGTCTGCCGGCCGGTGCCAGCTGCAGCTTTTCCCCGGCGTCCTTATCCGTCAACGGGGCCGCCGCCACCTCGCGGCTGACGATCACCACGACCGCGGCGGCGGCAGCGGCCGGTGCCGGTCCGGTGAGTCCCTGGCTGGGCGGCGGCGTGCTGCTGGCGGCGGCCGGCGCACTGGTGCTGCGCCGGCGCAGCGCGACGCCATCGCCGCGGCGCTACGCCTGGTACGCCGGCGTCGCGCTCGGTGCACTGGCCTTGCAGGGCTGCGGTGGGGGTGGGGGAGGGGGCGGTGGCTCGGGCGGCGGATCGGGCGGCACGCCCGCGGGCACCTACACGGTCGTCGTCGCCGGCAGCGCGGGGACGACGACGCATTCGTCGAGTTACACGCTCACGGTGAATTGATACGCAAGCTGAGGACGTTCGGTACTCCCTCTCCCGCGCCGCGGGAGAGGGGGAACCGCACTTCTCAGGCGCGATGGCGCCGGCTGGCGTTGATCTGGTCGCGCGTGGCGCGCGCTGCTGCCGCCGCGGCGGTGGCGTAGTCCGCGCCGGCGCCGGCATACAGGATCGCGCGCGAGGAATTGATCACCAGTCCGGTGCCGTCCGCGGTGGCACCGGCCTGCAGCGTCGCGGCCACGTCGCCGCCCTGGGCGCCGATGCCCGGCACCAGCAGCGGCAGCGCCGGCGCCAGCGCGCGCACGCGCGCCAGCTCCTGCGGATAGGTGGCGCCGACCACCAGGCCCAGCTGGCCACCGCGGTTCCACGGCCCCGCCGCCAGGCGCGCGATGCGTTCGTACAGGCGCTCGGCGCCTACCTCGAGCATCTGCAGGTCGTTGCCGCCCGGGTTGCTGGTACGGCACAGCAGGAAGGCTCCGCGCCCCGCATACGACAGGAACGGGGCGATCGTGTCCTCGCCCATGAACGGCGAGAGCGTGACGGCGTCGGCGTCGTAGCGCTCGAACGCTTCGCGCGCGTACTGCTCGGCGGTCGCGCCGATGTCGCCGCGCTTGGCGTCCAGGATGACGGGTATCTCCGGGTGGCGGGCGCGGATGTGGCCGATCACCGCCTCGAGCTGGGCCTCGGCGCGGGCCGAGGCGAAGTAGGCGATCTGCGGCTTGAACGCGCAGGCATAGGGCGCCGTCGCATCGACGATCGCGCAGCAGAACTCGGTGATCGCCTGCTCGCGGCCGGCCAGCTGCGGCGCAAAGCGCGCCGGATCGGGGTCGAGCCCCACGCACAGCAGCGAGTCGGCGGCGCGCCAGCGCGCGGCCAGCTGCGCGGTGAACGCCGGCCGCGCGGCCGGTCCGGGCGGCGCTCCGGTGGCCGGCCCTGCGCTCATGCGTGCTCCGGCTCCCCGATCACGCGCTCTCCCGGGTCGCGCCCGCGGCGCGCGTCGCCTTGGCGGTGTCGAGGTAGCGCTGGATCAGTTCGAGCAGCTCGTCCTCGCGATAGGGCTTGCCCAGGTATTCGTTCACGCCCAGCTCGAAGGCCACGCGCCGGTGCTTTTCGGCCGTGCGCGAGGTGATCATGATGATCGGCACGCTGCGCGTCGTCGTGCCGGCGCGCACGTTGCGGGTCAGGTCGTAGCCGTCCATGCGCGGCATCTCGATGTCCACCAGCATGATGTCGGGGACCACGTCCTGCAGCTCGCGCAGCGCATCGACCCCGTCCTTGGCCAGGATCACGCGGTAGCCGTGGCGCTCGAGCAGGCGCTGCGTCACGCGGCGCACCGTCAGCGAGTCGTCCACCACCAGCACGGTGGCCGCGCTGGCCGCGCCGAGCGCGGCGGCATTGGTGGCGGCGCGCGCCGGCGCCCCGGGCTCGCGCAGGTCGTCGAGACGGGGCGGCTCGGGCGCGCGCCCGATCAGCTGCACCGGGTTGATGATCAGCACCACCTGGCCGTTGCCCAGCACCGTCGCGCCGAGCACGCCGGTCAGCCGCGCCACCTGCGGACCGACGTTCTTGACCACGACCTCCTGGTTGGCCGAGAGCTCGTCGGCGCACACCGCGAGCCGGTCGTCGCCCAGGCGCAACAGGGCCACCGAGTACTGCTCCCCGGCGCTGATCACCGTCTCGCTGCCCAGCAGCTGCGCCAGCGGGCGCAGGGTCACGTCGCCCAGCTGCTCGCCGAACGAGATGCTGCCCTCGTTCAGCGCATGCGTGAGCTCGCGCGCGCGCACCCGGCGCGCCTGCTCGACCATCGCCGCCGGCAGCGCGTAGCGGCGCCCGCCGATCGATGCCAGCACCACCTGCATGATCGACAGGGTCATGGGCAGGTACAGCGTGAAGCGCGTGCCCTTGCCGCGGTCGGTCGAGATGCTGATGCGGCCACCCAGGCCCGACACCTGCTCGCGCACGACGTCCATGCCCACGCCGCGGCCGGCCAGCTCGGTGACCTCCTGCGCGGTCGACAGGCCCGGGGCGAAGATCAGCTCGATGGTCTCGCGTTCGTCGAGCCGGCGCTCGGGCGCCACGATGCCCGCGCTGGTCGCGCGCGCGCGTATCCGTTCCAGGTCGAGGCCGGCGCCGTCGTCGGCGAATACGACGACGATCTCGTTGCCTTCCTTGCGCGCCTCGATGCGCAGCTCGCCGGTGTCCGACTTGCCGGCGGCCAGCCGCTGCTGCGGCAGCTCGAGCCCGTGGACGATCGCGTTGCGCACCAGGTGCTCGAACGGACCGGCCATCTGCTCGAGCAGGCTGCGGTCGATCTCGGTCTCGCCGCCGAGGATGTCCAGGTGGACGCGCTTCTGCAGTTCCTTGGCCGCCTGGCGCGCCACGCGGTACAGGCGCTCGGAGACGTTGGAGAAGGGCACCAGGCGCACGCGCATCAGCTGCTGCTGCAGTTCGCGCGTCAGGCGCGACTGGGCGCTCAGGTCGTTGTCGGCCAGCTGCAGGCCCTTGACCATGTTGCTCTGGACCAGCGCCACGTCCTCGACCGATTCGGCCAGCAGGCGCGTGAGTTCCTGCAGGCGCGAATAGCGGTCGAACTCGAGCGGGTCGAAGCTCGAGGACTGCTTGGCCACCTGGTCGGAACGCGCCTGGAGCTGGGCGTCGGCCTGCAGCTCGACCTCGCGCAGCTGCGAGCGCAGGCGCTGGATGTTCTCGGACAGGTCGGACAGCGAACTGCGCAGCGTCCCGACCTCGGCCTCGAGCTTGGAGCGGGCGATCGATACCTCGCCGGCATGATCGACGAGGCGGTCGATCACGTCGGCGCGCACGCGGATGAAAGGCACCGACGTTGCCGTCGCGCGGCCGGGTTCCGCGCCGGCCGGCGCGCCGCGCGCCTCCGGCGGTGTCTCGCTCGCGGCACCGGCGCGCAGCGCGTCGGTGGCGTACGAGTGGCTCGCCGCGGCGCTGCGCCCCGGCGGCGCGGGGACGGCGGCGGCCGGCGGCGCGGCTGGGGCCGAGGCCGCGGGGAGCGTGGGCAGCTCGGGGTGCACGGGTTCGGCCGGCGTCGCCGGCGTCGCCGGTGCCTCCGGTGCCTCCGGTGCCTCCGAGGCCGCGGGTGGCGCGGGCGCTGCCGCCGGCTCCTGCAGCAGGGAGTCGAACAGCGCCAGCGCCTGGTCGTACTGTCCCTGCAGGTCCTCGATGGTCGGTGCCGGCACGCTGGACAGCTGCATCGCCGCTTCGATGCGTGTTTCCATGTCGTGCACGAGCTCGCCCAGGCGCATCGCGCCGGCCATGCGCGCGCTGCCCTTGAGCGTGTGCAGCTGGCGCATCAGGTCGCGGGCGATGTCGCGCTGGTTGGGGTTGGACACCAGCGTGCGCAGGTTCCTGGCGATGGCCGGCAGCAGGTCCTGGGCCTCGACCGTGAACACCTGGAACAGCTGCTCGTCGATGTCGTCGCGCACGCTCGACGCGGCCGCCGCCTCGAACGCGTGCTCGTGCACGGGCTCCGGTGGCGGCGGCTCGCGCACGGGGCGCGTCGAGGCCGCCTGCGCGGCGATCATCGGCTCGACGCCGTCCGGCTCGGTGACGGGCATTTCCGGCGCAGGCGGGGCCAGCGCGGGCGCGGGCGCGGGCGGCATTTCCACGGCGGCTTCGAGCGCCGGCAGGCTGTCGGCCTCGTCGTCGGGATACGGCGTCAGGACCGTATCGGGAAAATCGCCCAGCCCGGGCACCGTGTCGGCGAACACGGATTCGGGCAACGGCGGATAAGGGGAGGCCGCCGGCGCCGCGGGCAGGTCGTGCGCCGGCGCCATGCGGTCCTGCGCGCGCAGTTCGGTGAGCAGGTCGCGCAGCGCCCCGGCCTCCAGCGGTGCCTCGTCGGGATACACGCCGGCGGCGAACTGGTGCAGCATGCCGCGCACGCGCTCGATCGCGCGTTCCAGCACATCGAATTGCGGTGCGCCGAGCGTCGCCCCGGCACCGGGACGGCGCTCGTAGAGCTGCTGCATCAGGGCGTCGATCGGATCGGCGATGGCCGATACCGGCACCAGCCCGACGGTGTCGGCGATGCCGGCCAGCGTGTGGGCGCGCCGCACGATCGGTTCCGATACCGCCTGGGCCGATTCGTAGCGCCACTCGGCGATGTCCTGCGTCAGCGCACGCACGCACTCGTCGGACTCGGTCAGGAACACCGAGTACAGGCCATGGCTGATCAGCAGCGGCCCGATGCGGCGCGACTCCTCGCCGGCGTCGGCCTGGGTGCCGCTGCCGTCCAGGATGCCCTCGGCCTCCTCGTCCGTGCCGCTGCCCTCGCGGTCGTCGGCCGGCGGCGGCGCCGCCGCCACCTCGATCGTGCGCGCCTGCGGGTCGGCGATCTCCTCCTGGCCCAGCGTGTAGGGCAGCTCGAAGCGGCCGCCGTCGCGCACCACGTGGGCGGCGTGGATCAGCGCGCTGGCATCGACGTGGGCCATCGGGTCGGTGCGCAGGGCCTCGATCCAGTCGCGCATGCGGTCCGCGCTGGCCGCGGCCAGCCCGATCAGGTCGTCATTGGCCGCGCGCTCCTGCGCCAGCCAGACGTTGAAGCATTGCTCGAGCGCCCAGGCGAACTCGCCGAAATCGCGCAGGCCGACCATGCGGCTCGAGCCCTTGAGCGTGTGGAACGCGCGCCGCGCCATGGTCAGTGTCGCGCCGTCCTCGGGTTCGCGCTGCAGGCGCCTGACCTGCGCGTCGACGGATTCGAGTACCTCGTCGGCCTCCTCGATGAAGATCTCGTGCAGCTCGCGGTCCGCCGCCGAGGCGCTCGCCGGCATGGGTGCGGTCGGCTCGGGGATCTCGACCACGCTCGGCCGCAGCACGGCCTGCAGGGCCCGCGCCGTGGCGGTGTCCCGGTCGCGCCGCAGCTGCTCGAGCAGGCGCGCGGCGTCGCCCACCCGGGCGCGCAGCGCGGCATCGTCGGTCAGCTCGGCATCGTTGGCCAGCTGCGCCAGGTTCTGTCCGAGCCCCGCGAGCGCCGCCGCGTTGGCGGTGCTGGCCACCAGCACGTCGGCCGCGGCCAGCGCGGCGGCCATCAGGCGCTCGATCGAGTGCTCGACGTTCTCGTTCTCCTGCGCCGCCGTGACGGCGGTGGGCGCCGGCAGGGCCGGCGCGGCCGCGCCGCGCGCAGCGTCGTCGTCGTCCTCGCCGGCCGTGGCACCGGACGCCGGCGCCAGGCCCATGTCGGCCGAGAAGGTGCCGCTGGCCGCGTCGAAGCGGAACACGCCGCGCGGCTGGGCCGGCTGCTGCGTCAGTTCGGCGACGAAGAATCCGATCGCGCCCAGGTTCTCGGCGATGCGCGCGAACTCCGCGGCATCGGCCGGCGTGGCCGGATCGACGAAGCGCGCGACCGACTCCTTGACATTGCGCAGCGCCGCCGCCGGCTCGTCGAAGCCCAGCACGCCCAGCACGCCGCCGACCTGCTCGAAGGACGTGCCGAGCTCGGCCAGCTCGGCGCGCTGGCTCGGGTTGCGAAAGAAGCGGTCCAGGCGCAGCTCGGCGTCGACCAGCAGCGTGCGCATCTCCGTCACGACGGTGTCCATCGAGGAGCGCTCCTGCGCCTGGCGCGCCAGGTCCTCGACCCAGGCGTCGCCCTCCGGGAGCGGCATGCCGCCGGCGGCGCGCATGATGCGCTCGATCATCGCATCGGCGCGCTGCTCGAACTGCGGGTCGGTCTGCGGATAGCCGTCCGAACCGGTCTCGAGCAGCATCAGCGCGGTGGCCACCTCCATGCCCAGCGCCTCGCGCACCTCGGCGCCGGCGCTCGGCAATTGCGCGGTGACCTCGCCGATGCAGCCCAGCACGCGGGCCGGCGCCGGCGCGCCCACGCGCAGCGCGCTGGCCTGCGCGCGCTCGAGCTCGGCACGAAAGCGCGTGGCGTCGGCGCCGCCGCCGGCCACCAGCGCGCCCCACAGCAGCTTGCACTGGTTGAGCGACTCCTTGAGCGCGCCCAGGCCCTCGGTGTCGATCGTGGTGAGCGTGGCGCGGTCGAAGTCGGCCGGGATCAGCGCCTCGAGGCCGTACAGCTGCTGGACCTGCGCCACCCGCTCGATCCGGTGGTCGGCCCGCCCGACGTGGTACAGCGCGTCGATCATCAGGCGCTCGGCCACCGCCGGGCCGCCTTCGATCTGGCGCCGCAACTGCTGGTTGAGCCGCGCCAGGAAACGCTTGAGATCGGCGTCCACCGGCAGCTGGAAGGAGTCGAGCGCGTCGAACAGCGCGTGCGCCACCCACCAGAAGGTGCGCGCCAGCCCGCGCTGGGGCAGGCATTCGAGCTCGTGCACGGCGTCGCGCATGCGCGCGCGCGCCTGGCCGTCCTCCTGGTCGCGCAGGAAGCGCAGCAGCCCCTCTTCGTACATCACGCGGCGGATGCGCAGCTCGTCGGCGCTCAGCGTGCGCACGCTCATCTGGTGGAAGGAGGGCCGGCGGGCGAGGTCGGGGAAGATCAGGTCGGCCGCGTGCACGCGCGGCGACCCGAGCATCACCAGGACCTCGCGGTAGTACGGGAACAGGCGGATCGGCGGGCTCGGCCGCCCGGCCAGCTGGCCGTCGAGGTAGTTGCGCACGGCGCACAGCGTGGCATCGGCCGTGCGCACCGCCGCCGGCATGCACTCGGCCGGTTCCGTCGCCCAGCGGGCGAACAGCTGCTCGACCGCTTCGGTGACCAGGTTCACGCCGCGCAGGTTGAGCAGCTGCAGCGCGCCGCTCACCTGGTGGACCTGCTCGGTGGCCACGCGCAGGCTGTCGGTATCGGCCTTGTTGCCCAGGAAGGCCTTGGCCGCATGCACCGCCTCGGTCAGCGAGCTGCGGATCTCGTCGACCACCCAGGCCAGCGGGGCCATGTCGGGCAGCGCCCTGGGCGCCGCCTCCGGCGCGGCGCCGTCGGCGCGCACGGGCGTCCGGGCCTGGGTCATGGACGCCTCAGGCGGAGCATCGCGCGGTCAGGGCGGCGGTCCATCAGTTCACGCGGAACCGGGCTACCGAGGCCTTGAGCTCGCGCGCCAGCGTGGCCAGCTGGCCGATCGACTGCGCGGTCTGGCGCGTGCCGTCGGACGCCTGTTCGGTGACTTCCTGGATGTGGCCGATGGCCCGCGACACGTCGGCCGCCGAGCTGGCCTGGACCGAGGTGGCGTGCGCGATGCGTTCGATCAGCTCGGTGAGCTGGCGCGACACGCGCCCGATCTCGGCCAGCGCGGTGCCGGCCGCATCGGACAGGCGCGTGCCTTCGACCACGCCCTGCGTGCTCTTCTCCATGGCGATCACCGCGTCCTGGGTGTCGGTCTGGATGGCGCGCACCAGCTGGCCGATCTGCTTGGCCGCCTCGCCGGAGCGGTCGGCCAGGCGCTGCACTTCCTCGGCCACGACCGCGAAGCCGCGCCCGGACTCGCCGGCCGAGGCCGCCTGGATGGCGGCGTTGAGCGCCAGCACGTTGGTCTGCTCGGTGATGTCGGTGATCAGCTCGACGATCTCGCCGATCTCCTGCGAGGATTCGCCCAGGCGCTTGATGCGCTTGGACGTCTCCTGGATCTGCTCGCGGATCTCGTTCATGCCGGAGATCTGGTTGTACACCGCGCGCTGGCCGCGCTCGGCGGCCTCGAGCGAGGCGCGCGCCACCTTGGCCGAATCGCCGGCGCCGGCGGAGACCTCGCCGATCTGGTTGGCCATCCCGAGCACGCGCTCGCCGGTCTCGCGGATCTCGCGGACCTGCGCCTCGGAGGCGCTGAGCAGGCGCATCGCGATGTCGCGCGACTGGCCCGAGGAGGTGCTCACGAGCTCCGCCGTCTGGTTGATCCGGCCCACGAGCGAGCGCAGCTCCTCCACCGTGTAGTTGATGGAGTCGGCGATGGCCCCGGTGATGTCCTCGGTCACGGTGGCCGCCACCGTCAGGTTGCCGTCGGCCACCTCCTGCAGTTCGTTCATCAGGCGCAAGATGGCTGCCTGGTTCTGGTCGTTGCGGCGCTTGGCCTGGTCCTCGAGGCGCTGTGCCTCGAGCCGTCCGCCCTCGGCCTCGGCGGCGCGGCGGCGCGAATCGGCCAGCAGCAGGCGCACGATGGCCACCGCCGCGACCAGGGCCAGCAGCGCGAACCCGATGAGGAAGCCGAAGTACACGTAGTGCGCGCCCTGCTGCGCGCTGTAGCGGCGCGCCAGGTCCACGCTCTGCAGGCGCAGCGGCTCGGCCTCCGCGCCGATGGTGATCTGGGCATTGCGCGCGTCGAGCAGCGCCTTGGGGCTGTTGACCGCGGCGGTCACCGAGGCCAGGATGTCGCGGTAGGTGCGCAGCAGTTCCTCCAGCCTGGCGCGCGTGTCGCCCTCGCTGGTGGCCATCAGCGACTGGACCAGTTCCGGGAAGGCCTCGACGTCGCGCCCCAGGACCGAGGCGTCCTCGGCGTGCGCGGACTGGCTCGAGACGATCAGGTTGGCGTTCTTGATGATCCGCTGGTGCGTGGACACGAGCTGTTCGGCGGTGGCCACGTCGCGCGCCGAACCGCCGCGGCGCAGCTTGTCGGCGGCGATGCTCTCGGTCAGTTCGCTCAAGCGCGGGGCATCCTCGTTGATGCGCCGCGCCGCCTCGCCGAAGCCGACGAGCTCGGAGCGGCCGGTGGCGATCGTGGTGGCGGCCGTGTAGGTCGCCTCCCAGCGGTCCTTGAGCGTGCGCAGGAACGGCGCGATCACCGCGCTGGTCGGCGCCATCGCGTCGGCCGGGTCGCCGTCCTGGAGCTGCGTGAGGTCGTTGTTGACCTGGTCGCGGCTCTCGATCATCTCGTCCATCTGGTCGGGCTCGCCCTGCACCGCGCCCGGCGCCGCCTTGGCCAGGCGCTGGGTGTGCATGAGAACGTCGCCGATCAGGGCGATCTGGCGTTCCTCCGACGCCGATAGGCGTGCGTTGAGCCAGACGACGACCGCGGCGCCGAGGAAGAAGAACAGGCCCAGCGCGGCGAGCATCCGGACCAGCCGCTGGTTGCGCAGCGTCTGCGCGCGCCGCCGCAGCAGCATCGCGCCATCGCTGCCCTCGGTTTCGTTGGCGAACGGGTAGTCGATGCGCTGCGTCGCCGGCACGTCGTTGAAGCGAGCGCCGGCACGCCGCTCCTGCGGAGCGCCGGTGCGCTTGGCCTTGCCGCCGAAAAACCCGAAATCGAGAGCCATTACCACTCCGCCAAATCACCCGCCATCGGTGCGACTAGATACCGATGCTGGCGAACTCCTCGAACGATGTCAGCCCCTGCAGGTCGATCTCGACCAGGCGCGTGCCGTCGGTGTCGCGGAACGCCCGCGCCTCCCAGGGCCGCGCCGGGTCGCGCACCGGTCCCAGCGCCTCGAGGTCCTTGATGTTGCGCAGCCCGAACGCGCGCGTGATGAGCAGCCCGACGTTGAACTTCTGGTTCTCGTTGAACACGACCACCTGCTGCGCCTCTTCCGGCGTGATCGGCTTGCCGCCGGCCAGGCCGCTGAGGTCGACGATCCCGACCAGGCGGCCGCGCACGTTGGCCAGGCCGCGGAACCAGGATTTGGTCCAGGGCACGGGGGTGACGGCCGGTGCGGCGACGATCTCGCCGGCGCTGTTCATGTCCAGCAGGTAGCCCAGGCTGCCGATGCGCACGGCCAGGCGCGCGGGCTCGGCGGCCGGACCGGGCGCCGCCTGCAGGCGCGCTGCCAGTTGCGCGGAAAAGTCGCGCAGCTTGCCGGATGTCTTGCTGTCGTCCAAGCTCGTGCCTCTCAGTGGGTCGTCGCGGTTGTGCATGCCAGGGCCGGTGTCGTCGTCATTGACGTGCAGCGCGTCGTGGTGGCATCGCTGGGCTTCACCGGTCGCGGGGGGCGGCGCCTCAGCCCAGCGCGGCGATCTTGCCCAGCAGTTCCTCGGCCTTGACGGGCTTGGTGACGTAGTCGCGCGCACCCTGGCGCAGGCCCCAGATGCGGTCGGTCTGCTGGTTCTTGCTGGTGCACATGATGACCGGGATGTTCTGGGTCACCGGATCCTTGGAGAGCTGGCGCGTGAACTGGAAGCCGTTCTGGCCCGGCATGACGACGTCCATGAGGATCAGGTCGGGCAGCCTGGACTGCAGGTTGGTCATCGCCTCCTCGGCGCTCTCCACCGCGGTCACGAGGAAGCCGTGCTTGGAGAGCAGCTCGTTGAGGAAGTAGCGTTCGGTCGGCGAGTCGTCGACGATCAGGATGTTGCGTATCGGCATGGCTTCGATCTCCGGGTGCTTGCAGGGCCTCGTCATCGGCGCCCCGCGGGCCGGAGCGACCTGTCGAGGGCGCTCGGTGGACCTTGCGTGGGTATCGGCTTGCCGGGGGGCAAACCTGATGTCGATGTTCTTCTCTTCGTAATCAGTTGATCGAATGCTGGCGCACGACCGTCAGCAGGCTGTCCTTGGTGAAGGGCTTGGTCAGGTATTCCACCGAGCCCACCATGCGCCCGCGCGCGCGGTCGAACAGTCCGTCCTTCGAGGACAGCATCACGACCGGGGTCTCGTGGAAGCGCGGGCTGCGCTTGATCAGCGCACAGGTCTGGTAGCCGTCGAGGCGGGGCATGAGGATGTCGCAGAAGATGATGCAGGGCTGGTGGTCGTTGACCTTGGAGAGCGCCTCGAAGCCGTTCTGGGCCAGGATCACCTGGCATCCTGCCTGCGTCAGGAAGATCTCGGCACTGCGGCGGATGGTGTTGGAGTCATCGATGACCATCACCTTCTTGCCGCGGATGTCGACCGCGTCCCATTCGGCCGACATGCTTCAGCCCCCCGGTCCCGGCAGGACCGCGGCAGCGCTGCGCGCGGCAGACTCCCCGCGCGAGCCCGGCACGACCGTCGCGATAAGCCTGATGCCGACTTTTTTAGTAGATCTGAAAACGCTTTCCATGAAAGCAATCACTCACTGACATTTTGCTTCGGGACGCTGACAGGCGCCGCCGTTTCGTACCCTGCGGGCCCCGGGCGCGCCGGCAGTCCGGCCCCGGCTCGCATCAAACCTCGATCAGTTCAAAGTCTTCCTTGCGCGCGCCGCACTCGGGGCAGACCCAGTTGGGCGGCACGTCCTCCCAGCGCGTCCCGGCGGCTATGCCTTCGTCCGGCAAGCCGGCGGCTTCGTCGTAAATCCAGCCGCAAATCAAACACATCCACGTGCGCGTCGCTACCGATGTCGTCATGGTTCAAGGGCCCGATTGGTTTTCGCTACCATACTGCGTTCGTGATCATAGCCTGAGGCAGCGTCGTGGGTCCGCTTTGCCGGGGGCGAATTCAGTAGGGAATCAAGGCTTTGGCCTGCAACTGCGCCCACCCAACAGGAACCGACATGACCGACCACGGCAAGGCCCGCAGCGCGCACGCCGCAGGGCGCAACGAAGAGCTCTTCGCGCGCGCGCAGCACGCCATCCCCGGGGGCGTCAATTCGCCGGTGCGGGCCTTTCGCTCGGTCGGCGGCACGCCGCGCTTCATCTCGCGCGCCAAGGGTCCGTACATCTGGGACGCCGACGGCCGCCGCTACATCGATCTCGTCTGTTCCTGGGGGCCGATGATCCTGGGCCATGCGCACCCGGCGGTGCTCGACGCCGTCGGCCGCGCGGCGCAGGACGGCCTGTCCTTCGGCGCGCCGACCGAGGCCGAGGTCGACTTCGCCGAGCGCCTGGTACGCATGCTGCCCTCGATCGAGCAGGTGCGCCTGGTCTCGTCCGGCACCGAGGCCACGATGAGCGCCATCCGCCTGGCGCGCGGGGCCACCGGCCGTTCGCGCTTCATCAAGTTCGAGGGCTGCTACCACGGCCATGCCGACAACCTGCTGGTCAAGGCCGGTTCGGGCCTGCTCACGTTCGGCAACCCCAGCTCGGCCGGCGTGCCGCCCGAGACCACCCAGCATACGATCGTGCTCGACTACAACGACTGCCAGCAGCTCGAGGACACGTTCGCCCGCATCGGCGACGAGATCGCCTGCGTGATCGTCGAGCCCGTCGCCGGGAACATGAACCTCGTGCGTGCCAGCGACGCGTTCCTGCAGACCATGCGCCGCCTGTGCACGCGCCACGGGGCGCTGCTGATCTTCGACGAGGTGATGACCGGCTTTCGCGTCGCGCTGGGCGGCGCCCAGGGGCTCTACGGCATCGTCCCGGACCTGACCACGCTGGGCAAGGTCATCGGCGGCGGCATGCCGCTGGCCGCCTTCGGCGGCCGCCGCGACGTGATGGCCCGGCTGGCACCGCTGGGCCCGGTCTACCAGGCCGGCACGCTGTCGGGCAATCCGGTCGCCGTGGCCTGCGGGCGCGCCACGCTCGAGCTCATCGAGCAGCCCGGCTTCTACGAAACGCTGAGTGCCAACACCGCCACGCTGGCCCGCGGCCTGGCCGCCGCGGCACAGCGCCACGGCCGCAGCTTCTGCGCCGACAGCGTCGGCTCGATGTTCGGCCTCTACAGCGCGGCGCGCATCCCCGACAGCTTCGCCGCGGTCATGGCCGGCGACAAGGAGGCCTTCAACGTCTTCTTCCACGCGATGCTCGACCGCGGTGTCTACCTCGCACCCTCGGCCTTCGAGGCCGGCTTCGTGTCCATCCAGCACGACGCCGCGGTGATGGCGGAGGTCATCGCCGCGGCCCAGGATGCGTTCGCGCAGATTGCCGCCTAGCGTTACACCCTCTCCCCCGGCCCCTCTCCCGCGCGGAGCGCGGGAGAGGGGAGCTTGCTAACCAGGTTCAACCACTAGAACCGATCGCCTCCCCTCTCCCGCGCTACGCGCGGGAGAGGGGCCGGGGGAGAGGGCTCTAGCCCTCGCGCCAGACCCATTCTATGAACGCATCGTGCACCGCCTGCGCCGCCTCGGCGTGCGGGTCGTTGATCAGCGCCACGACCGCGTAGCGGTGGCCGCTGGCGGCGAACACGTAGCCGGCCACCGCCCGCACCTCGGCCAGCGTGCCGGTCTTGACGAACGCGGCGCGCGCGGCGGTGGCGCGGTTCTTCATCGTGCCGTCTATCCCCGGCTGCGGCAGCGAGGCGACGAAATCGGGCATCTGGGCGCTGTTCCAGGCGTGCACCAGCAGCCGGCCCAGCCCGGCGGCCGAGATGCGTTCCTGGCGCGACAGCCCCGAGCCGTTCTCCAGCACCAGCCCGGGCAGGCGCAGGCCCTGCTGCTCCAGCCACCCCTGGACCGCGGCGATCGAGCGCAGCGTGCTCTGCGGCTCGCGTCCGGCCGCCGAGGCCGGCTCGGCCGCTGCCGGCCCCGGCCCGTCCCCCAGGCTCAGGAACAGCTGGCGCGCCATCACGTTGTTGCTGTTCTTGTTGATGTCGCGGACCAGCTCGGCCAGCGGACGCGACTCCTGTTCGGCCAGCAGCAGGGCACCGGCACCGGCGCGGCCCTCGCGCACCTTGCCGCGCAGCGTCCCGCCCGCGCCCCGCCAGAGCGCGCGAAAGGTCGCCAGCGCGTATTCATCGGGGCTGAGCAGGCTGACGTGCCAGGTCTTCTCGCCGCAGGCGGCGGGATAGCTGCCGCGGAAGACCGGTGCGTGGGGGTGCGTGAAATCGGCCTTGAGTTGCGCCTTCCAATCCCCGCAGGCGTTCCCGGCCAGCGGGACCTGCCCGGCCAGGCTCACGCCGTCGAGCTGCGGCGTGGGGACGATGCGCGCCACGCGCGCCGCCGGATCGGGCACGAAGTCCAGGCTCAGGGTCTTGAAGTTGATCAGCAGCGCGTCGGGCGCGACGTTGTAGGGCCGCAGGTCGTTGCCGTCCAGGCTGGGGCCGGCATCGACATCGGGCGCGTAGCGCGAGCGATCGAGCACGAGGTCGCCGCGGATGTCCTTGATGCCCAGTGCGCGCAGGCGCTGCACGAGCAGCCACCAGCGTTCGATGACCAGGCCCGGATCGCCGTCGCCGCGCACGATCAGGTCGCCGTCCAGCCGGCCCTCCACCGGCCGGCGGCTGGCGTAGACCTGCGTGTGCCAGTGATAGCCGGGGCCCAGCGTGGCGAGCGCTGCGTAGGTCGTCAGCAGCTTCATCGCCGACGCCGGATTCATCGGTGCGTCCTCGTGGCGCGCCAGCTGCAGGGCGCCGCCGTCCAGCGGAAGGACCAGGAACGCGCTGGCGCCGTCGGCGACCCCCGATTGATCCAGCGCCGCCTGTACCGGTGCGGGCAAGGACGCGGGGGCCGCGGCGCGGACCGGGGGGGCCACCGCCATCATCGATGCGGCCAGCCCGGCGCCGGCCAGTGCCAGCGGCCGCAGGCAGGGAAGCGATGTCAGCGTGGCGATCTCAGGCTTGCAGCTTCATCATGCCCAGGCCCAGGCGCCGGTGCGACCCGAAGCCGCGCAGCAGCCGGCGCATCAGGCGCTCGGTGTCGCAGACCTCCATCGCGCCCTCGAGCACGCCGTGGTCGACCCGGAAGGACGCGCCGTCGTGCACGAAGCGCAGGCTGCGCAGCGACGCGCTCACCATCACGGGGCGGATGCCGAACTCCTCGCTGTTCTCGGCGAACCAGGCTTCCCAGCGGGCGGCCTCGGCATAGGGCTTGACGTGCTTGCGGCCGTCGACGATGGTCGTATCGCCGACGCAGACCGCCAGCGAGAAGTGGTACATCAGCCCGGAGGCGAGCTGCGTGACGATGCGCTTGGGCGCCAGCGCGCTGCGCGCCGATGGCGGCGGCGATTTCCACGGCACCACCGAGCGTACCCAGTAGCGGCCGGCCACCGTGCTGTCGGCGCAGAACAGGAAGCGGCCGCTGCCGGCCGGCTGGCCGAACACCGGCACGAGCGCTTCGTGGGCGCTCAAGGGGTCGCACTGGGCATCGAAGGTGACCGCGGTCTCGAAGGTGTCGAGCTTGGGCAGGTCCAATTTCGTGAATCCCACCTCGGAGCTGACCCCGCTTCGGATCTGCGCCAGCCGGACGCGTTCCTGGACGGTTTCTTTCATATCCGTACATCATCGGCACAAACGTACGCGCGCAAGATCACGCGTTTGCGAATTCCCGAATAGGCTGCTCGGATTAGTCAAAACAGCAGCTTGGCCTTTTCCACCGTCATCCAGACGCCCCAGGCCAGCGGAATGCCGACCGCCGCCCAGGAGAGGACGACCGCCAGCGCGCGGCCGTCGCCGGAACGGGCGCTCGAGGTCCAGCCGGTGCCGCTGGCGCTTGCCCGGTCGTGGGCCATCGTGCGCTCGTAGGCCAGCTGGTCGGCGCTCATGAACCACTTGCTGGCGACGGGGCGCACCAGCAGGTCGCAGACCAGTCCGACCAGCAGCAGGCCGGCCAGGATGTACATCGTCCGGTCGTAGACCAGGGCCCGCGCCACGCCGGCATCGATCTGCGTGTCGCGGATGTAGTTGATCAGGAACGGGCCGACGATGCCGGCGGTCGACCAGGCGGTGAGCAGGCGGCCATGGATGGCACCGACCATCTGCGTGCCGAACATGTCCGCCAGATAGGCCGGCACCGTGGCAAACCCGCCGCCGTACATCGACAGGATGATGCAGAAGGCCAGGACGAACAGCGCCAGGCGGTCGGCGTGCGCCAGCGTCGGCACGGCGGCGTAGAGGACCATGCCCAGCGCGAAGAACACGAAATAGGTGCCCTTGCGGCCGATGCGGTCCGAGAGGCTGGCCCAGAAGAAGCGGCCGAAGATGTTCGCCAGGCTGAGCAGGCCGGTGAATCCGGCCGCGATCGTGGCGATCTGCTTCTTCTGCTCGGGCGCGAGCTCGGAAAAGCCGGCATCGATGCCGATCAGGTGCCCGCCGAACACCTCCTGCAGCAGCGGGGAGGCCATGGCCAGGATGCCGATCCCCGCCGAGACGTTGAGCATCAGCATGGACCAGAGCAGCCAGAACTGCGGCGTGCGCCAGGCGCGGTCCAGGTGCACGTGCTCGTTGGTGATCATCGAACTGCCCGAGCTGGCCGGCGGCGTCCATCCCGCCGGCTTCCAGCCGGGCGCGGGCACGCGGTAGCCGAAGGCGCCGGCCATCATGAACACGAAATACAGCGCGGCCAGGGCGAGGAAGGTCTGCGCCACGCCCACCGAGGTGGGCGTGGCGAAGTAACGCATCAGGCGGTCGGCCAGCGGCGCACCGATCATCGCGCCGCCGCCGAATCCCATGATGGCCATGCCGGTAGCCATGCCGCGCCGGTCCGGGAACCACTTGATCAGGGTGGAGACCGGGGAGATGTAGCCCAGCCCCAGGCCCACGCCGCCGATGACCCCCGCGCCCAGCCACAGCAGCAGGATCTGGTGCTGGTAAACGCCGAGCGCCGACACGACCAGGCCGCCGCACCAGAACAGCGCCGCGACCACGGCTGCCTTGCGCGGTCCCACCCGCTCGAGCCAGCCGCCCCACACCGCTGCCGCCAGCCCCAGGAAGACGATGCCCAGGTTGAACGACCAGACGAGGTAGGACACTTTCCAGTCGCAGTCGGCGGCCAGGATCTGCTGCAGGAACTCCTGCACGAAGCCGTCGGCCTTGCCGCAGGAGATCGCGTCCCGGATGCCGACCGCGCGCGACAGCGGCAGCCAGAATACCGACAGCCCGTAGACCATCCCTATGCACAGGTGTATCGCCAGGGCCGCCGGTACGACGAGCCAGCGGTTGAACGCGGGGTCCGCGATCGTGCGCTCCTTGGATAGCAGGCCTGGGCGAGCGCCTGCCGCGGGAATCGCTCCGGAAGTCGATGCCGCCATCGTGTCTCTCCTTGGGGTGCCGCTTTTTTTGTTGCCGGGATATTACGCCGCGGCGGCCTCGGGAACCATGGTCGGGGCCGGGCGCCGGCATCGTAGAATGGCCAGGATTCGAACCAAGACCAGGGGGCTCCCATGACGCTGCACTTCAAATGGTTGTCGGATACGGTCGCGGCTGCGGGCCAGATCGCGCCCACGGACCTCCCCGCCATCGCGGCGCATGGCTTCAAGACGGTGATCAACAATCGCCCCGACGGCGAGGGCGGGCCGGACCAGCCTCGCAGCGCGCAGATCGAGCAGGCGGCCGAGGCAGCGGGCTTGCGTTATGTGCACCTGCCGGTGGTCAGCGGCCAGCTCACGCCCGAGCAGGTCGTGGACATGGCGCGTCACTTGCGCGAGGCCCCGGGGCCGGTCTTTGCCTTCTGCCGTTCGGGCGCGCGCACCGAGCACCTGTTCCACCTGGCGACCCAGGCCCACTGAGCCGGCGCAGCGCTGTGCCAGCGCGGCTGCGGGTTCAGCGCAGGCTCAGCGCGCCCAGCGCAATGCCCAGGCAGGCCCCCACGCTGAGGCGCACGCGCAGCGGCAGGTACCAGGGCGGCAGTCCCGCCCCCGGCGCCAGGCGCAGGTCCTGGCCCAGCTGCAGTGCGAAGCCGGCCAGCAACAGCGGCGCCGCTATCGACATCGGGCACAGCAGCGCCAGCCAGGCCATCAGCGCGGGCACCACGCTCCAGGCGAACATCGCGTCGCGCCGGGCTTGCGTCAGCGCCGGCAGGGCCATCGCCAGGCCCCAGTGCAGCGCGCCGACGAAGCTCAGGATCACCGCGGCGTAGGCGAACAGCGCTGCACGCGCCGGCGCCACGTGGGACGCCGCCAGCGCGCCCCAGACCAGCGCGCCCAGGAACGGCGCCAGCCCGCCGTAGCCCAGCCAGGAGACGAGGCGCGGCGGCGCACCCGATGTGGCCGGCGCGCCGCTCACGGCCGGGTCCAACCCGGCGATCGGGTCCTTGCTACCGTTCATATGGCTTCAATTATCCACACTTGGCGCGATTTGTAATCTTTTAACCTCACTTAACGATCGGCCGGATCGCCGAGAATCCACCATCGACCGACCACACCTGGCCGGTGATGCGGCCCGCCGCGTCCGAGAGCAGCCACGCCATCAGCGCCGCCACCTCGTGCGCCGAACCGATGCCGGCGAGCGGGTACTGGCGCGCGGCCGCCTCCCGCGCCGCGGCGTTGGCGATGATCCCGGCCGATGCAGGGGTGTCCAGGATGCCCGGCGCCACCGCGTTGATGCGGATGCCGGCGCTCGCATAGGTCGCCGCGGCGCCGCGCACCAGGCCCTCGACACCGGCCTTGGCGGCGGCGACCGCTTCGTGGTTGGGCGTGCCGATGCGCGCGGCGGCCGAGGACACCAGCACGGCGGCCCCGCTGCGCGCGCCGGCGCGCAGGCCGCCGACGAATGCGGCCAGCGTGTGGAAGGCGCTCACGAGGTTGGCCTGCAGGCAGGCGTCCAGGTCCTCCTCGGCCATGCGGTGCAGCGCGCCCAGCCGGATATTGCCCACGCAGTGGGCCAGCGCGCTGGGGAGCAGATCGCGTGCGCGGGCCGTCTCGATGATCTGCCTTGCCCCGGCCACGGTCGAGCAGTCCGCGGCGATCTGCAGGTGCTGCTCGCCGTAGGCCGCCGCCAGGCGGGCCGGGTCGCGGCTCGCGACGACCAGCGTCCAGCCTTCGGCCGCGAGGCGTGCGGCGAGCTCGCGTCCCAGGCCGCCCGCGGCGCCCGTCACCAGTGCTACCTTATCCATCGCCTGCCCCCGATTCCCGATTCCCCATTCCGCCCCGCCCCGCCGCGCCGCACGGAGCAAACACCCTCACCCGCGCAATATTTACCCGCGGGTCGCCCCCGCCCATGAATTATCGTCCAGGACAAAAAAAGAAGGCCTTGCCCGATGGGGGGACGGCGGATCCGCAGTCCATCGCCCCGAAGCGCTCGCCGCCTCCGCGCAAGCGCCGCCTGAACCCCGAAAAGCTGCTGCTGAGCAAATGGACGGCGGTCCGCGTGCGCAACAAAGAGCGGCATTTCCTGGTAACCGAAACCATAGAGCCCGAAGATCCGCAGGCCCCGCTGGAGTTCGTCCAGATGGAAGCGGTGCTTACGCACCGAACTTTCACCCTGGCCTGGCGCGATTTACTGGACCCGCAGTTCTGGATTCAAGGATGGAAGTGAGCAGTAATTCACATAACTCTCAAAAATACTTTACCGTCTAATTCAAAGGATTAGCTTAAGACATACCGTGTTAGGCACAGAAAACTGCCGAGGGTGTTGAAAATCCATTTGCAGGCACCTATAATCAGCACTCTCCGATGTCGAGTGCTAACAGCTTTTTGGTCTTGGTTGGTATTTCCAGCCGCGGCACCGGAACGAAACCACCATTTCGAGTACCGCCGGGCGCCCTGGGCTCCCGGGAACCTTGTCAGGAGAAGCTATGAAGATTCGTCCTTTGCACGATCGCGTGATCGTCAAGCGCGTGGACAACGAGCGCAAGACCGCATCGGGGATCGTCATCCCCGACAGCGTCGCCGAGAAGCCCGATCAAGGCGAAGTCCTGGCTATCGGCCCAGGCAAGCGCGATGACAACGGCAAGCTGATCGCCGTCGACCTCAAGGTCGGCGATCGCGTCCTGTTCGGCAAGTACGCCGGCCAGACCGTCAAGGTCGATGGCGACGAACTGCTGGTCATGCGCGAGGAAGACATCATGGGCGTGATCAACCTGTAAGCATCGCCCGCCGGGTCCGTTCGACTCCCACGGCAAGGTCACAGCACCGCCGGGACCGTCGGGCCAAACACCCCCATCCACACAGATTCGGAGCTTCACTATGGCAGCCAAACAAGTACTTTTCGGCGAAGACGCCCGTCACCGCATGGTGCGCGGGGTCAACATCCTCGCCAACGCGGTAAAGGTCACCCTGGGCCCCAAGGGCCGCAACGTCGTCCTGGAGCGCAGCTTCGGCGCCCCGACGGTCACCAAGGACGGTGTCTCGGTGGCAAAGGAGATCGAACTCAAGGACAAGTTCGAGAACATGGGCGCGCAGATGGTCAAGGAAGTCGCTTCCAAGACCTCCGACAACGCCGGTGACGGCACCACGACGGCCACCGTGCTGGCGCAGTCGATCGTCGTCGAAGGCCTCAAGTACGTGGCCGCCGGCATGAACCCGATGGACCTCAAGCGCGGCATCGACAAGGCCGTTGCCACCGCCATCGACGAGCTCAAGAAGCTCAGCCGCCCCTGCACGACCAGCAAGGAGATCGCCCAGGTCGGCGCCATCTCCGCCAACGCGGACAGCGACATCGGCAAGATCATCGCCGACGCGATGGACAAGGTCGGCAAGGAAGGCGTGATCACGGTCGAGGACGGCAAGTCGCTCAACAACGAACTCGACGTCGTCGAGGGCATGCAGTTCGACCGCGGCTACCTGTCGCCCTACTTCATCAACAACCCGGACAAGCAGAGCGCCATCCTGGAGAACCCGTTCGTGCTGCTGCACGACAAGAAGATCTCCAACATCCGCGACCTGCTGCCGGTGCTCGAGCAGGTGGCCAAGGCCGGCCGTCCGCTGCTGATCATCGCCGAGGAAGTCGAAGGCGAGGCGCTGGCCACCCTGGTGGTCAACAACATCCGCGGCATCCTCAAGACCACGGCCGTCAAGGCCCCGGGCTTCGGCGACCGCCGCAAGGCCATGCTCGAGGACATCGCCATCCTGACGGGCGGCACGGTCATCGCCGAGGAAACCGGCATGAGCCTGGAAAAGGCCACGCTGCATGACCTGGGACAGGCCAAGCGCATCGAGGTGGCCAAGGAAAACACCACGATCATCGACGGCCACGGCGAGCACAAGACCATCGAGGCCCGCGTCAAGGCCATCCGCGCCCAGATCGAGGAAGCCACCAGCGACTACGACAAGGAAAAGCTCCAGGAGCGCGTGGCCAAGCTGGCCGGCGGCGTGGCGGTGATCCGCGTCGGTGCCGCCACCGAGGTCGAGATGAAGGAGAAGAAGGCCCGCGTCGAGGACGCGCTGCACGCCACGCGTGCGGCCGTCGAAGAAGGCGTGGTTCCCGGCGGCGGCGTGGCCCTGGTGCGTGCCAAGCAGGCCATCAAGGCGCTCAAGGGCGACAACCCCGAGCAGGACGCGGGCATCAAGATCGTGCTGCGCGCCATCGAGGAGCCGCTGCGCCAGATCGTCTCCAACGCCGGCGAAGAGCCCAGCGTCGTGGTGGCCAAGGTTGCGGAAGGCAAGGGCAACTACGGCTTCAACGCGCAGACCCACGCCTACGGCGACCTGGTCGAGATGGGCGTGCTCGATCCGACCAAGGTGACCCGCACCGCGCTGCAAAACGCGGCATCGGTAGCCGGCCTGATCCTGACCACGGACGCCATGGTGGCCGAACTGGTCGAGGACAAGCCCAAGGGCGGCCCGGCCGGTGGCGGCATGGGTGGCATGGGCGGCATGGGCGACATGGACATGGGGATGTAATTCGGACCCCCGTCCGAGCCAGGAAAAGCCCCGCGCGAGCGGGGCTTTTTTTCGCCCGGCCTCAGCGCGCGCAGGGGCGATAGGCAAGGCAAATGGCGGCGAAAACGCATCCAACCTCCGACATCAGGCAAGAGCGAAATCCGGGAAGATCGCTTGCAGGAACATTCCTTATCCTCCCGATCCCCGCCGAGGTTCGTGAGGCGATTCCAGCATCCGAACCGAGAAAAGCATGCCGACCCCGAAGAGTTTCTTTTCGAACAACGACAAGACCGTCCTCGCCGCCATTGCCGCTATCTTCATCGGCGTTCTCGTATACGGAGGCCTGCACGCGAGCCTGGGCATCGGCATCCCCGTTGGCTTGCTCCTGATGGCCATCTCCATCGGGGTAGCGGCGGCCTGCAGGCAGTCGGGTGCCAGCGCCTATGTGCTGCCCGTGCTCGGCATGGCGATGGTCGGCCTGATGATCCACGTCGCGCATGGCCGCAACGAGGCGCACTTCGCGGTGTTTGCCTTCCTCGCGGTCCTGGTGACCTACCGCCGGGTCGTACCCATCGTCCTGGGCGCGGCCACGATCGCCGTCCACCACGTGGCGTTCAATGCCTTGCAGACCTGGGGTTGGGGGCCGATGTGCTTCACCGAACCCAGCTTCGGGCGCGTGCTCGAGCATGCCGCGTTCGTCATCGCCGAGTCGGCGGTGTTGATCCAGCTGGCCGTGCGCGCCCACGCCGAATTCGCCACCTCCGAAGAATTGACGCAGGTGGTCAAGTCGCTCGTCCGGCAGGACGGTACGGTCAACCTGGCGGCGGCCGATCGCAAGGTGACGTCGGCGGCCGCCGTCTCGCTGGTCGAGGCGCTCCAGCACGTCCGGCAGATGATCGGGATGGTTCAGTCGGCCTCGAGCGAGATCCGCAGTGCCTCCTCGGAGATCGCGTCCGGCAACCTGGCGCTGAGCCAGCGTACCGAGCAGGCCGCCTCCGAAATCCAGCAGACCGCCGCGTCGATCGACGAGGTCAGCGGCACCCTGAGCAAGAGCAACGAGAGCGCCCGGCAGGCCAACACGCTGGCGAGCGAGGCCTCGGACGTCGCGGCCCAGGGCGGCGCAGCGGTGACGCGCGTCGTCGAGACGATGAGCGCAATCCAGGATTCGAGCCGCAAGATCACGGACATCATCGGCGTCATCGACGGCATCGCCTTCCAGACCAACATCCTCGCGCTCAACGCTGCCGTCGAGGCGGCGCGAGCCGGGGAGCAGGGCCGGGGCTTCGCCGTGGTCGCCAGCGAGGTGCGCAACCTTGCCCAGCGCAGCGCGACGGCGGCGCGGGAGATCAAGCAACTGATCACCAGCAGCGTCCAGCAGGTGGAAGCGGGAAGCGCCCTGGTGAGCAACGCCGGGCAGACCATCGAGAAGGTCGTGTCCCAGGTACGCGACGTCTCCGTCCTGATCAACAAGATCACCAGCGTCAGCGCCGAGCAGGCCGCCGGCATGAGCCAGATAAGCCAGGCGATGGGCGTCCTGGACGGGAGCACGCAGCAGAACGCCGCGCAGGTCGAGCAGGTGTCGGCGGCGGCCACGGCGCTCAGCCAGCAGGCCGAGCAGTTGGTCAGCGCCCTCGCGCGCTTCGAACGCGGGGATGCCTCGCCGCACCACGGATCGAGCCTGCAACTCGCCTACTGATGTCGCGCGCCTGCGCGCGACCGGGCACTAGCGCCACTTCCGGCGCAGGAAAGTCTAGAGTTTGCCGAGTATCTGCTCGACGACGGCTATCGAGGGCGGATGTCCATGGGCATTCAACAGGTGGTATCGCGGGCCGACATAGATGTCGGCGACGTCGGCCGGCACATCCGCGAACAGGTGCTGGTGATCGGGGTGGATGAAGAAGGCATTGGCTCCCGTGTGGGAGTTGCAACAGACCAGCCGATAGCGATGCTCGGCGAACAGATCGCAAAAGGAGCTGAGGCTGGCGCCAAAATAGTCGTCGCCCTTCCAGGTCTGCTTGGCGTCGTAGCGGATCTGGAATCGCACCGGCGGGGGAAACTTCGCGTTGTACTCGACGATGAACAGCTTGGGCCGCACCTGGCTCTGGAGCAGCGTGCGCACGAGGTAGATGTCGTTGCCGTCCAGGTCCAGCGAAACGACGTCCAGGTGATCGGCCCGGAGATGATCCTGGCCGGCCTTGGCCAGGCTGGCGATGTTGTCGTCCGTGATCCATTCCTTGAGGTAGGTGAAGTTCCCGGTGTCCGGCACCGGGAAGGCGAGGTCTTCTCCACCGACCCAGTAGCCGCGCCAGCCCAGGGCCGCGAGTATCAGCGTGTTGTTCTCCCGGCCGTCGCCGACGCCGAATTCCGCAAAGACGCCGCGCCCGGTGATGCCCAGGCGCCGGACGATCTCCAGCGTGATGCCGTCCTCATCGGCCTGGGAAAAGCACTTCTTGCCGAAGCGGTTGAGCGGATTGGCGTGGGATCGTTGCGCATCGGCCGTCAACTGGAGCAGCAGAAGGTCCGATAGCTTCGCGCAGGCCTGGCGGCAGGCGGCAAGCTGATCGTTGCCGGCGCTAAGCAGCTCCCGCAGGCGGTCGAGCCTGGCATTGATGGCGGCCAGCTGTGCCTGTTGCTCTTCCCCGCGATCGGGCGCGTTGCCCCTTGCCGGCCAAATCATGCAGTCCTCTCACGCTCCATGGTCCGCGCGCGGCGACGATCGCCCCCAGGGCGCCCCGCAGCTTGAGCCCAGCGCGCGAGCACATCAATTCCGCCTCGCCGCCCCCGATGTTATCCGCCTTGACCACCCCGGCGGTCCTCGTGCCACCGCAGCCGGCGCGGGACCGAAGCGCGCCGCGGCGCATGGCGCGCCGACCGTCTGAAAATGGCCACCAGCTCGGCTTTCCGGAACCCCCACTTTCCCGCTAGACTCCTGCCAATGGACTTGACCAACCAATTTCTGATCGCCATGCCGAGCATGGAGGATCCGAATTTCGATCGGACGGTCGTCTATGTGTGCGAACACAGCGAGAAGGGTGCGATGGGCGTGGTGATCAACCGCCCGATGGAACTCACGCTGGCCAGCCTGTTCGACAAGATCGACCTGCGCCTGGAGATCGCGCCCTGGCGCGATGAACCGGTGCTCTACGGCGGCCCGGTGCAGACCGAGCGCGGTTTCGTGCTGCACGCCCCGGCCGGCAACTACGGCTCCACGCTCACCGTCGCCGAAGACATCGGCCTGACCACCTCCAAGGATGTCCTGGAGGCCGTGGCCGACGGCAACGGCCCGCCCCGGCTGCTGGTCACGCTGGGCTACGCCGGGTGGGCCGCCGGCCAGCTCGAGCGCGAGCTCGCCCACAACGGCTGGCTCAGCGTCGAGGCCGACGCCCGCGTCATCTTCGACACCCCGCTCACCGCGCGTTTCGATGCCGCGCTGCGCCTCCTGGGCGTCGATCCCCGGCACCTGACCAGCCAGTCCGGGCATGCCTGAAGGAACGCGCGAAAGACCCCCTGCTGCGGACGGCAATTCCCGGGAAGCCATCGTGTTGGGGTTTGATTTCGGCACCCGCCGCATCGGCGTCGCGCTGGGCAACGGTCTCACGCGCAGCGCCCGCAGCCTGAAGATCCTCCCGTGCGGCGGGGCGCCGCCGCGCTCGCACTGGGACGAACTGGCCGCCCTTATCCGCGAATGGCAGCCCAGCCAGCTGGTGGTGGGCGTGGCGCGCCATCCGGACGGCGCGGACCACGAGATGACCGCCCGCTGCGAGCGCTTCGCGCGCCAGCTCGAGGGCCGCTTCGGCCTGCCGGTGGCGCGCGTCGACGAGCGCTACTCGAGCGCAGTCGTGGCCAAGGCCCACGGCGCCGGACGGGTGGACGACGCGGCGGCGGCGGTCATCCTGCAGCAGTGGTTCGACGAATCCACGCCGGCGCCGTGCTAGACCTGGACGCCGAAGCCATCTATTTCTCGCTCGCACGCCGGGTGCGCGAGGCCGTGGCGGGGCGCCGGCCGCTGCTGGTGGGCGTGCATACCGGCGGCGTCTGGCTCGCCGAGCGCCTGCGCGCCGACCTGCACATCGAGCCCGAGGTCGGCATCCTCGACGTCTCCTTCTACCGCGACGACTACAGCCGCAGCGGCCTGGCACGCGGCGTGCGGCCCTCGCGCATCCCGTTCGCCATCGAAGGCGCCGACATCCTCTTGGTCGACGATGTCCTCAACACCGGGCGCACGGTGCGCGCGGCGATGAACGAGCTGTTCGACTACGGACGCCCGGCGCGCATCGAGCTGGCCGTGCTGATCGACCGCGGCGGTCGCGAACTGCCGATCAGCGCCGCCCTCGTCGGGCGCACGATCGAGGTCCCGGACCAGGTGAGCGTGGTGCTCTCGCGCGACGACGACCAGCGCCTGCACCTGCGCCTGGAGGAAGGCCGCGACACCGAGGCCGGGGGCTGACGCGCATGGCGCCGGCCACCGAGCCTGCAGCTCGACGCCGAGGGCGAGCTGCACCACCTGCTCTCCACCGAGGACCTGCCGCGTGCGCTGATCGAGCGCATCCTGGCCACGGCCGACGGTTTCATCGCCGTGGGAACGCGCGAGATCAAGAGCGTGCCGCTGTTGCGCGGCCGCTCGGTGTTCAACCTGTTCTTCGAGAATTCGACGCGCACCCGCACCACGTTCGAGATCGCGGCCAAGCGCCTCAGCGCCGACGTCTACAACCTCAACATCGCCGCCTCGAGCACCGCCAAGGGCGAGTCGCTGCTCGACACCATCGACAACCTCACCGCCATGCAGGCCGACATCTTCGTCGTGCGCCATGCGCAGGGCGGCGCGCCCTACCTGATCGCGCGCCACCTGGCGCCGCACGTGCACGTGGTCAACGCCGGCGACGGCCGCCACGCCCACCCGACCCAGGCCCTGCTCGACCTGTACACCATCCGCCACTACAAGGGCGCCTTCGCGCCGCTCTCGGTGGCCATCGTCGGCGACATCCTCAACTCCCGCGTCGCCCGCTCGGACCTGCACGCGCTGCTGGCCATGGGCGTGACCGACCTGCGCGCGGTCGGTCCGCTCACGCTGCTGCCGCCCGGCCTCGAGGAGATGGGCGTGCGCGTGCACACCCGGCTCGATGCCGGCATCCGCGATGCCGACGTCATCATCATGCTGCGCCTGCAGAACGAGCGCATGCGCGGCGCCCTCCTGCCCAGCGCCCAGGAATACTTCGCCAACTACGGCCTCACGCCGCAGTCGCTGCGCCACGCCAAGCCCGACTGCATCGTCATGCACCCGGGCCCGATGAACCGCGGCGTCGAGATCGATTCGACCGTCGCCGACGGCCCCAACAGCGTCATCCTGCCCCAGGTGAGCTTCGGCATCGCGGTGCGCATGGCGGTGCTGTCGATGGTCGCGTCCTCGCCGCGCCCGGCAGCACGGGAGGCGCCATGAGCGCGCTGGCCAGCCTGGCCATCGAGAACGCGCGCCTGATCGACCCGTCCACGGGCCGCGACGCGTTCGCCAACCTGTACGTCGCCGACGGCCGCATCGCCGCCATCGGCGCGCCGCCGCCGGGCTTCGTGGCGCAGCGCAGCGTCGATGCGCGCGGCCTGATCGTCGCGCCCGGACTCGTCGACCTGTGCGCGCGCATGCGCGAGCCCGGCACCGAGGGCGCGCTGCGCGGCGAGATGCGCGCCGCGCTGGCCGGCGGCGTCACCGGCGTGGTGTGCCCGCCGGACACCGATCCGCCGCTGGACGAGCCCGGGCTCGTGCGCATGCTGCGCCAGCGCTCGCGCGAGGCCGCCGGCGCGCGCCTCTATCCGCTCGGCGCGCTGACGGCCGGCCTGGCCGGGGTCGCGCTGGCCGAGATGCACACGCTGGCGCAGGTCGGCTGTGTCGCCTTCTGCCAGGCCGGCGTGCTGCCGGCCAACCACGCCACCTTGCTCCAGGCGCTGCGCTACGCCCGCACCTTCGACCTGGCCGTCTGGCTGCAGCCGGTCGACGCCTCGCTGGTCGGCGACGGCGTGGCCGGCGAGGGGCCCGTGGCCGCACGCCTGGGGCTGCCGGGCATCTGCGTGGCCGCGGAGACCGTCGCCCTGCACGTCATCTTCGAATTGCAGCGCGCCGCGGGCACGCGCATCCACATCTGCCGGCTGTCCTCGGCCCAGGGCGTGGAACTCGTGCGCACCGCCAAGCGCGAGGGCCTGCCGGTCACGGCCGACGTCTCCATCCCGCACGTGCACCTCACCGACCAGGACATCGGCCACTACGACACCAACTGCCGCCTCGACCCGCCGCTGCGCGCGGCGGCCGACCGCGCTGCCATCCGCCGCGGCCTGGCCGACGGCACGATCGACGCCATCTGCTCGGACCACGCGCCGCTGTCGCTGGAGGACAAGCTGCTGCCGTTCGGCGAGGCGGCCGCGGGCGCCAGCGGGCTGGAGACGCTGCTGCCGCTGACGCTGGCCTGGGCCCGCGAGGAGGGCATCGACCTGGCCCGCGCGCTGGCGGCCGTCACCAGCGCGCCGGCGCGCATCCTGGGCGAGGACACCGGCACGCTGGAGCCCGGGCGCAAGGCCGACCTCGTGATCTTCGATCCGCACGCCGCCTGGACCGTGCAGGCCGACACGCTGCTGAGCAGCGGCAAGAACTCGCCGTTCGACGGCCGAACGCTCAGCGGGCGAGCGCGCTGGACGCTCGTCGGCGGCGAGATCCGCTACGAGGGCGCGGAGTAGCGATGGCCTCTCTTCCTCGTAAGCTCCCCTCTCCCGCGCAGCGGGAGAGGGGCCGGGGGTGAGGGTGGCCGAATTGGTATTTGGCCATCGATGCCACCCTCTCCCCAGCCCTCTCCCGCTCTGCGGGAGAGGGGGAATTGCCTGGTAGCGGCCCACGTGTCCACCCCTCTCCTCGACCCCGCATCCCGCACCGGCGATCGTCTGCTCGTGCCGGCGCTGATGCTCGTGGCGCCGCTGCTGATGCTGGTCATCGTGCTGCACGTGCTCTGGGGCCTGGTGGTCGCGGCCGCGCTCTTCCCGCGCGTCCCCGCCGCGGTGAGCGGAGCGCTGGTGCGGTTCTGGTCGCGCGTGCTGATGGTGGTGCTGGGCGTGCGCCTGGAGGTCCCCACCGGCCGTGCGCCGCCGGCCTCGGCCTGCGGTGCGCTGCTGCTGATGAACCACATCTCCTGGGCCGACGTCTTCGTGCTGGCGGCGGTCACGCCCGCGCGCTTCGTCGCCAAGGCGGAGGTCGAGCACTGGCCGCTCGTCGGGCGTTTCGCCACGGCGGTGGGCACGGTGTTCGTCGAGCGCGGCCGGCGCCATTCGATCTCGCGCGTCAACCAGCTGGTCAGTGCGCGGCTGCAGGGCGGCCAGTCCATCGGCGTGTATCCCGAGGGCACGACCACCGACGGCACGCAGCTGCTGCGCTTTCACTCCAACCTCGTGCAGGCGGCGCTCGACGCAAGCGCACCGGTGATCCCGGTGGCGCTCGCGTACTACCAGGACGAACGGCCCACCACCGCCGCGGCTTTCATCGGCGACATGACGCTCATCGGCTCGCTGTGGCGGATACTCGTCACGCCGCGCCTGACGGCGCGGCTGCACTGGCTGGCGCCGGTCGACTGCGCGGGCCAGACGCGCCAGGAGATCGCACGCCGCGCGCGCAGCGCGATCGCCCAGGCCCTGGGACTGCCCGACGGTGCGCCGCCCGCGCCCGGGGCCGGTACCGACGCCGACGCTGATACCGACGCCGATGGCGATGCCGACATCGCGCGCACGGCGCGGTCGGATGCGTATCCCGGCGGCGAATCCGGGCCCTGAACGGGCACCGCGCGGGCCTTGCGCGGGCCCTGCGCCGGCGCAGCGCGAGCGCTGGCGAGCGCGCCCGCCGCTCAGGCGGGCCGGCGGCTCTGTGGACAGCTGACCTGCTGGACCGTGCGCGCCGGCCAGGACAGCGCGGTGAGCTTGCCGCCCCACACGCAGCCGGTGTCGATGCCGATCACGTCGTCGCGCATCACCAGCCCCAGCGTCGACCAGTGGCCGAAGATGATGGTGGTAGAACGGCTCTGGCGTTGCGGGTGCTCGAACCAGGGCAGCCAGCCCGGCGGCGCGGCCTCGACGCTGCCCTTGAGCTTGAGGTCCATCGCGCCGTCCAGCGAGAGGTAACGCACGCGCGTCAGCGCGTTGAGGATGCAGCGCAGACGGTCGGCCCCGGCCAGGTCCTCGCGCCATTGCACGGGCCGGTTGCCGTACATCGTGGCCAGGAAGCTGCGGTAATCCGGGGCGCGCAGCTGGGCCTCGACCTCGCCGGCCAGCGCCAGCGTCTGCTCCACCGTCCAGGGCGGCAGCACGCCGGCATGCACGAACAGTGCCCCGTCCTCCCGGTGCGCCAGCGGCCGCGTCCGCACCCAGTCGATGAGTTCGGCCGCGTCCGGCGCGGCCAGGATGTCCTGCATCGTGTCGTCGTCGTGCAGCGGCCGTATCCCCGCGGCGACGGCCAGCAGGTGCAGGTCGTGGTTGCCCAGCACCGCCGTGGCCCGATCGCCCAGCGCGCGCACGCGGCGCAAGGTGCCCAGCGAATCGGGCCCGCGATTGACGAGGTCGCCGACGAACACCAGCCGCTCGCTCGCCGGCACGAGCGCGAGCAGCTCGTCCAGGCGCGCGGCGCAGCCTTGCAGGTCTCCGATGGCGGTCAGGCTCATGGCCGGAACATATCACCTTCAGCGGGCCGCCTTGTGCGTTGCCGCGCCGCCACCGCCGCACACCGGCGTGCCGCGCGGCGCCGCGCTGGTAACATTTGCCCCGGACCCGCGTGCTGCGGTCCGCCTACTGCCGCGGGCGGGCGACCGCGCCCCGCCGGGCCCACAAGCGCCCCATCTTGGTGATGCGATGTTCGAAGGCAGTCGCCTGACCGTGTCCGTTGTCACGCCTTCCTGGAACCAGGGGCGCTTCCTGGGTCGCACGCTGGGCAGCGTCGCGCAGCAGTCCTGGCCCGTGCTCGAGCATCTCGTCATCGACGGGGGCAGCACCGACGAGACCCTGGACGTGCTGCGCGCCGCGCCGGCCGGCCTGCGCTGGGTGTCCGAGCCCGATCGCGGCCAGGCGCACGCCGTCAACAAGGGCATCGCGGCAAGCAGCGGCGACATCATCGCCTGGATCAATTCCGACGACGTGTACTACCCGGGCGCGCTCGAAACCGCCGCACGCTTCCTGGCGCAGAACCCGCAGGTCGATGTCGTCTACGGCGACGCCGACCACATCGATGCCGCCGGTGCCGTGACCGAGGACTACCCGACGCGCGACTTCGACCTCGCGGCGCTCTACCACGGCTGCTTCATCTGCCAGCCCGCGGCCTTCTTCCGCCGCCGCGTGGTCGGCGCCTACGGCCCGCTGGACGAACGCCTGCACTACTGCATGGACTACGAGTTCTGGCTGCGCCTGGCCCGCGCCGGGGCGCGCTTCGCGCACATCCCGGTCAAGCTGGCCGGCTCGCGCCTCCACGCGGACGCCAAGACGCTGCGCTACCGCGAGCCGGTGTTCCGCGAGATCAACGACATGTTCGGCCGCATGCTCGGCCGGGTGCCCGACGAATGGCTGTGGAACTACGCCAACATCGCCGTGGGGCGGCACATCGACGCGGCCCGCCAGCCGCGCCGCTACGCCGCCGCGCTGGCCGCGCGCGCGCTGGGCGCGGCCTGGCGCTGGAACCGGCGCGTCTCGCCGGACATGCTGGGCGTGGTCGGCGGCGGTGCGCGCCGCCGCTTGCGCCGCTGGGCGGGGAGGGCGTCGACGTGAACGAACCGGGCCTGCGCGTGGTGAGCGATCCCGCGCCTGAAGCGGCGAAGCTGCGCGTGGCCGTCAACGCGATGTGCCTGTGGCGTCCGGTGACGGGCATCGGCCAGTACACGCTCAACCTCGCCCGCGTCTGGGCGGCGCAGCAGCGCTTCGATGCGCGTTACTTCTACGGCAGCGACTGGAGCCCGCTGGCCGCGCCGCGCGTGGCCGGCGGCCTGAGCGCCTTCAAGCGCGTGGTCAAGCGCTTCGTGCCCAAGCCCTACGAGGTCTCGCGCGCGCTGCTGCAGCGCGGCTTCGACCAGTTGCCGGGGCCGGCCGACGTCTACTTCGAGCCCAACTTCCTGCCGTTTCGCCTCGACGTGCCCAAGGTGATCACGGTGCACGACCTCTCCTACGTCCGCTACGCGCAGACCCATCCCTCGGACCGCGTGAAGATCATGTCGCGCCTGCTGCCCGTGGCGATCGAGCAGGCCGCGCACATCCTCACCGACTCGTACTTCCAGCGCGACGAGATCACGAGCCACTTCGGCGTCCCGGCCGAGCGCATCACGGTGGCCCAGCTGGGCGTGGCCCCCGAATTCCGCCCGCGCCGCGAACCCGAGTGCGCCGAGGTCCTGCAGCGCCACGGCCTGCGCTACCGCGGCTACCTGCTGGCGGTGGGGACGCTGGAGCCGCGCAAGAACCTGGGCATGGTGCTCGACGCCTACGCGCGCCTGCCGGCTGCGCTGCGCCAGCGCTACCCGCTGGTGGTGGCCGGCTTCCGGGGCTGGAACACGCAGACCCTGGCGCCGCGCCTGCGCACGCTGGCGCGCTCGGGCGACGTGCGCCCGCTGGGCTTCGTCGACGAGGCCGACCTGCCCGTCCTCTACTCGGCGGCCAGCCTGTTCCTGTATCCGTCGCTCTACGAGGGCTTCGGCCTGCCGGCGCTGGAGGCCATGGCCAGCCGCATCCCGGTGATCGTCTCCGACTGCTCGTCCCTGCCCGAGGTGGTCGGCGATGCCGGGGTCCAGGTGGCGCCGCAGGACGCGCCCGGCATGACGCTGGCCATCATGGCCCTGCTGGACGATGCGGCGCAATGGGAAAAGCGCTCGCTCGCCGGACTGGAGCGCTCGCGCCGCTTCACCTGGGAGGCCTGCGCCGCAACCACCGCCGACGTACTCGAGCGCGCCGCGCGCCTCGTTCGTTGAACTGACGCTACGGCGCCGGCGCGAGCAGCGCTTCGATATCCTCGGCGCCCAGCGCGCGGGCCAGGCCTGCCTCGTCGCCCAGCAGCGCCTGCGCCAGCTTGGCCTTGCGCGCCTGCAGCGTGCGCATGCGCTCCTCGATCGTCCCGGCGCACAGCAGCCGGTACACGAACACCGGCTTGTCCTGCCCGATGCGGTGCGCGCGGTCGGTGGCCTGCGCCTCCACCGCCGGGTTCCACCACGGGTCGTAGTGGATGACGGTGTCGGCGGTGGTCAGGTTCAGGCCCGTGCCGCCGGCCTTGAGGCTGAGCAGGAACAGCGGTACCTCGCCGCCCTGGAACTGCTCGACCGCGCGCGCCCGGTCGCGGGTCTCGCCGGTGAGCAGGCTGTAGCGCAGCCCGCGCTGGCGCAGCGCCTCCTCGATCAGCGCGAGCATCGAGGTGAACTGCGAGAACAGCAGCACGCGCCGGCCTTCGACCAGCAGGCCTTCGAGCATCTCCATCAGCAGCTCGAGCTTGGCCGACTCGTGCACGGTGCGCGCGCTCGCCAGGCTCACCAGGCGCGGGTCGCAGCACACCTGGCGCAGCTTGAGCAGCGCGTCGAGCACCACCACCTGGCTGCGGTCCAGGCCCTGCTCGGCCAGCGCCAGCCGCACCCGGTCGTGCATGCTCGCGCGCACCGCCTCGTACAGGTCGCGCTGGCCGCCCTCGAGGGCGACATAGCGTTCGATCTCCGTGCGCGGGGGCAGCTCCGGGGCCACCTCGTCCTTGCGCCGGCGCAGCACGAACGGCCGGATGCGCGCGGTCAGGTGCACGCGCCGCGCCTCGTCGCCGCGCTTCTCGATCGGCAGCCGGTACAGGCGCGAGAAGCTGGCCTGGTCGCCCAGCAGCCCGGGCGCCAGCCAGTCGAACTGGGCCCAGAGTTCGCCCAGGTGGTTCTCCAGCGGCGTGCCGGTCAGCGCGAGCCGGTGCTTGGCCTTGATCAGGCGGATGGCCGCGGCGGCCTGCGTGCGCGGGTTCTTGATGTTCTGCGCCTCGTCGACGATCAGCAGATGGAACTCCTGCTGGGCCAAGTGCTCGATGTCGCGCGCCAGCAGCGCGAAGCTGGTCACGACCAGGTCGGAGCTCGCGATGCGTTCGAAGTCGCGGTGCCGGTCGGTGCCGTGCAGCTGCAGCGCGCGCAGGCCGGGGGCGAAGCGTCCGGCCTCGGCGATCCAGTTGTGCACCAGCGAGGTCGGTGCGATCACCAGCGCCGGGCTGACCAGGCGCCCCTGTTCCTTTTCCAGGCACACGTGCGCCAGGGTCTGCAGCGTCTTGCCCAGGCCCATGTCGTCGGCCAGCAGGCCGCCCAGGCCGTACTCGCGCAGGAACTGCAGCCAGTTCAGGCCGGCGCGCTGGTACGGGCGCAGCTGCGCCTGCAGGCCGGCCGGGACCGTGACGGCTTCCACGTGCGCGAAGTTGGCCAGGCGCTCGGCGAAGCTGCGCAGGTCGGGCGCGCCCACCCAGGTCAGTCGGCCGCGCTCGGCCAGCGTGACCACCCGTGCCAGGTCGAGCTTGGACAGGCGCAGCACGCGCGCCGCGCGCGAGGTTCGCGCCCCGGGCTTGCGCGCCGGGCCGCGGCGGCGCGCATCGCCCAGCTCGACCAGCGTGTCGAGCAGCGGCGCGACGCGGTCCCAGGGCAGGCGGATGATGTGCTTGGCATCGACGCGCACCTGCAGCATGCGCGCCGGCCCCGGCGCGTTGCCGGCCACCTCGCGGTTGCGCGGCGCCGGCATCTTGGCCTCGGCCAGCGCCGATTCGAGCAGCGGCAGCAGCGGCACCCGCTTGTCGCCCAGCTTGAGGCCCAGTTCGAGGTCGAACCAGTCCTGCCCGGGCACGTCGTGGATGGCCATCTCCAGGTCGTTGATCTCCACCACCTGCCAGGGGAAGTCCTCGTCGACCTCGACCTTCCAGCCCTGCTTGCGCCAGTTGCCCACGCACTCCTCGATCAGCTGCGCGGCCGCGTCGTCGCGGATCTGGAACGCCGACTCGCTGCTGCGCCGCCCCTGCGGCGCGCTCGCGTACGACCAGGGCGTGGCCCCGTCGGCATGCAGCTGGGCGATGACGCGCTCGACCTGGCGCGCGTCGGGCGCGGCGTCGACGATCTCGCCGTCGACCACCAGCCGGCTCGGCGCCCGCTGCAGCGGCACCTGGACGCCGTCGATGCGCAGCGATACGTACAGCGCGGCATTGGGCGGCTGGCGGTTGGCCGGCGCATCGGCCATGGACGGGGCCAGCGCCGCGCCCAGGCGCACGCAGACGGTGCCCAGGCCGTGGGCGATGCGGTGGCGCGGGATCTCGGGTTCGGGCTCGTCGCTGGTCCGCACGTCGCTCGAGGCCGTCCAGGGGCGCGAGAACGAGGGCGTCACCGCCGGCGCCACCGCCTCGCTCAGCTGCGGCTGCCACTGCAGCAGCACCGCCGCCGCGTGCTTGCACAGGCGGCCGATCGCGCACGAGCAGTGCGACTCGATCTCGACCTGCGCGCCGGCGCTCTTGCGCGACATGCGCACGCCGACCTGGTAGCGGCGCTGCTCGGCGCCGGCGCGGGCGCCCTCCTCGGGGGCCTGCTTGGAGCCCATCACCTGGGCGCGCAGTTCCACGAGATTGCTCGACAGCACCTCGAGCTCGAGCGAGGAGACGCGGCCTGCCTGCATGACCTCGCGGCCGCGCTGCACGCTGCGGCCGTGGAAGATCCGCTCCAGGTCGCGCGAGGTGGGCAGGAAGGGGGCGACGTCGTTACTGCGGGCGGCGCGCATCAGGCGTCATCCTCGGTGGCTGCCCGTCCGCCGGCGGGGCCCGCCGCGGCAACGGCATCGGGCGCGCGCGGGCGCCGGGGCAGGCGGCGCCAGAGCCGGCTGGGGTACAGGAAAAGTGCCAGGTACGCGGCCGTGACCGCCAGGAAGCCGCCGAAGCTCGCGTAGTCCGGTACGCCGGCCTTCCACAGCACGGTGCCGGCCACGCCCAGCACGAGGTTGGCGCCGAGCAGGCAGACGAGGACCTCCAGGCTGCTGAAGCCGCGGCGCAGCAGCAGGTGGTGGATATGCCCGCGGTCGGGCAGCGCGGGGTCGCGCCGGCGCAGCATGCGCCGCACCGTCACCGTGAGCAGGTCCAGCAGGACCACGCCGACGATCCACAGCATCACCACCGAGGGCACGTGCGGGCCGGCGCGCTGGCTCAGTTCGATCGAGAACCAGGCCACGACGAAGCCCAGTATCAGGCTGCCGGTGTCGCCCATGAACGTGCGCCGCTTGCCGCGCCAGCGATGCGGCACGTTGAAGAGCAGGAACCCGGCCAGCGCGCCCAGCAGCACCAGCAGGAACTTGTAGGCGTTGGCATCGGCCGCGAGGCGGGCGAACAGGGCGAAGAAGGCCAGGATCCCGAAGGCCAGGCTGCCGGCCAGGCCGTCCAGGCCGTCGAGCATGTTGAGCCCGTTGATGACGGCGACGGTCGCGAAGACCGTCAGCGGGATGCCCCAGTTGTGCATCTCCAGCGGGCCGCGCGCCAGCAGGTCGCCCAGGTCGACCAGGAAATGGTTGGCCCAGGACGTCATCAGCACCGCCGCGACCACCTGCACGACCAGCTTGGCGCGCGGCGAGACCTCGCCCAGGTCGTCGAGCAGGCCGATGGCGGCCAGCAGTGCCATCGCGACGAACAGGATCGCGTATTGGACCAGCACCGGCGTCGAGAACAGCAGCGTCAGGCTAAAGCCCAGGGTGAGCGCGATCCCCCCGGTGAGGGGTATCGAATCGCCATGGCGCTTGCGCCCGCCCGCATGATCGAGCAGACCGAAGCGCATCGCCGGCCGGCGCAGCCAAACGATGAAAAGAGCCGTCAACAGGAAGGCAACCAGGGCTTGGACCAGGAAGGTCACGGCGGTTTTTTTCGTCCGGACGCAAAGTGCAACTAGCCATTATGCCGAGATTCCGGATTTCTAGACAGTGGTGGATAAGTGCAAGAAAAAGGAGCCTCCCCTCTCCCGCGCGACGCGCGGGAGAGGGGCCGGGGGTGAGGGTGCGAAATGGGGCACGTCGCCAGCGCTGCCACCTCGAACAGCCTGCGCCTGGGCAAGGCGCAGTCGCGACGGCGGCGCGACGCAGTGCGTCGCGAAACCCCGCCTTCGCCCCGACCCTTCTCCCACGATGTGGCAGAAGGGCGGCCTCAGGGTGCCTTTTCGCCCCGTACCCGCGCCAGCAGCGCGGTGGTCGAGCGCTGGTGCTCGAACGCGATGGCCACCGCCCGCGCGCCCCAGGTGCGCGCCAGGCGCGCCTCCGGGGTGGCCTCGACGTCGTAGTCGCCGCCCTTGACGTAGATCTCCGGGCGCACGATCTCCAGTACCGGCAGGGGCACCGTTTCGGTGAAGATCGTCACCAGGTCGACGCAGGCCAGCGCGGCCAGGATCGCCGCCCGGTCGGCCTCGGCGTTGATGGGCCGGTCCTCGCCCTTGCCCAGCGCGCGCACCGAGGCGTCGGCGTTGACCGCCACGACCAGGCTGGCGCCCAGCGCGCGTGCCCGCGCCAGGTAGGTGACGTGGCCGCGGTGCAGGATGTCGAACACGCCGTTGGTCAGCACCAGCGGCCGCGGCAGTGCGCGCACCCGCTCGGCCAGGTCGGTGCGGCCCACGATCTTGCTTTCGAACGCCGGGGCGGCAACGCTCATGGCGCCCGGACCACCGGCCCCGCAGTCGGCGCGCCGGCGGCCGGCGGGGCTTGCGGCGAAGCTTGCAGCGAAGCTTGTGGCGAAGATTGCAGCCGTGCGTGCAGCGCCGGATCGGCCAGCGCCTGGGCCAGCGAGGCGTAGCGCCCCGTCACGAGGCCCCCCGCGCGACCCTCGCCCGCGCCATTGTCTGGTCCACCACCCCCGCCGGCACCGTGGCGCGTGTCGCCATCGTCGGCGCAGTCCTGGGTCGGCACCGCCAGGCCGTCCTTGCCCAGCAGCACCCGCAGGCCCACCCCCGCCGCCGCCCCGGCGCGCAGGTCGTCGCATTTGTCGCCGAAGATGACCGATCCGGCCAGGTCCAGCCCCAGGTCGCCCGCGGCGGCCAGCAGCATCCCGGGCGCCGGCTTGCGGCAGGCACAGGCCGTGCGCAGCGCGCCCAGCGCCAGGCTGGGGTGGTGCGGACAGTGGTAGACGCCGTCCAGCGGCGCGCCGGCCGCGGCGAAGCGCTCGCGCATCCAGGCGCTCAGGCGGGCGAAGTCGGCCTCGGTGTACATGCCGCGGCCGATGCCGGCCTGGTTGGTCACGACCACCAGGGCAAATCCCAGCTGCGCCAGCGCGGCGGCGGCGTCGAGCACCCCGTCGATGAACGCGAAGTCCTCGATGCGGTAGGTATAACCGTGGTCGACATTGATGACCCCGTCGCGGTCCAGGAACGCGGCAGGGCGCCGGCGGCCTGCCGCGGCGCCGGCCGTCAGGAGTTCTTCAGCAGCCATCGAACGTAGGCCGCGACGCCCTGGTCCACGGTGAGCATGGCCTCGTCCATCCCGGCGCCGACCAGGCGCGTGGTGTCGGCCTGCGTGAAGGCCTGGTACTTGCCGCGCAGCGCCACCGGGAAGGGCACATACTCGATCGTGCCCTGGCTCACCGCCTGGCGCAGGCTGATCACCGGCTGGCCATTGGCCTCGCGCAGCGCGTTGACGACCGCCAGCGCCACGTCGTTGAAGCTCTGCGCGCGGCCGGTGCCCAGGTTGAAGACGCCGCTCGTCGGGTGGTTCCAGAAGAACAGGTTGCCCTTGACGACGTCGTCGACGTAGATGAAGTCGCGGCGCTGTTCGCCGTTCTCGAAGCCGTGGCTGGCCTCGAACAGCTTGACCTTGCCCTCGCTGCGGAACTGGTGGAAGTGGTGGAAGGCCACCGAGGCCATGCGCCCCTTGTGGTTCTCGCGCGGGCCGTAGACGTTGAAGTAGCGCAGCCCGACGACCGGCGCCTTGGCGTCGGCGGCGCGGCGGCGCACGACGTGGTCGAACAGCAGCTTCGAATAGCCGTACACGTTGAGCGGGCGCTCGGCGTTGCGCAGCTCGGAGAAGACCGGCCCCAGGCCGTACACCGCCGCCGACGAGGCGTAGATGAGGGCCGCCCCGGTCGTGTCGCACCAGTCGAGCAGGTCGCACGAATAACGGAAGTTGTTCTCCATCATGTAGCGCCCGTCGGTCTCCATGGTGTCGGAGCAGGCGCCCTGGTGGAAGACGACGTCGGGGCGCGGCAGCTCGTGGCGGCGCACGCGCTCGATGAAGTCGTTCTTGTCGAGATAGTCGGCGATCTCGAACTCGGCCAGGTTGCGGAACTTCTCCGCCCGAGTGAGGTTGTCCACCGCCAGGATGTCGGTCTCGCCGCGCTCGTTGAGGGCGCGCAGCAGGTTGGCCCCGATGAATCCGGCGGCGCCGGTGACGATGATCTTCATGGCTGGCAAGGATTCACGCGAACAGCTCGGCGAAGCTGGCCGTCGCCGTGCCCAGCTTGCCCACGACGATACCACCGGCGCGGTTGGCCACCGTCACGGCCTCGCGCAGCGGCCGGCCCAGCGCCAGCATCGCGCCCAGCACGCCGATCACGGTGTCGCCGGCCCCGCTCACGTCGAAGACCTCGCGCGCCTGTGTCGAGATGCTCCAGGACTCGCCGTCGGTATAAAGGGTCATGCCCTCTTCGCTGCGCGTCAGCAGCAGCGCCTGCAGCCCGAGCGAGCGCCGCAGGTCCTGCGCGCGGCGCTCCAGGTCGGCTTCGTCGCGCCATTTGCCGATGACCTCGCGCAGCTCCGCGCGGTTGGGCGTGAGCACCGTGGCGCCGGCGTAGCGGGCGTAGTCGTCGCCCTTGGGGTCGACCAGCACCGGCCGCCCGGCGGCGCGTGCCAGCGCGATCATGCGCGTGATGTGCGCCAGCCCGCCCTTGCCGTAGTCGGACAGGATCACGAGGTCGTACTGCGCCAGCAGCGCGGAAAACTGGCCCAGGTGGGCGTCCAGCACCTCGGCCTCCGGGGTGCTCTCGAAATCGACCCGCGCCAGTTGCTGGCGCTGCGCGACGATGCGCAGCTTGACGGTGGTCGGCAGCGCCGGATCGACGTGCAGGTGGTCGTGGATGCGATCGGCCCGCGCCAGCCGGGCCACGCTGCGGCCGGCCTCGTCGTCGCCGATGACGCTCAGCAGCCCGGCCTGCGCACCCAGCGCCGTGATGTTGCGCGCGACATTGGCGGCGCCGCCGAGGCGCTCCTCGGAGCGCCCGACCCGCACCACCGGCACGGGCGCCTCCGGGGAGATGCGCTCGACGGAGCCGAACCAGTAGCGGTCGAGCATCACGTCGCCGACGACCAGCACGCGCGCGCGCTCGATTTCCTGGGCTTCCATGGCGGTCAAGGGCCCAGCGCAATGCCGGGCAGGTGAGGGTACCGGCCCTGATCTTACAAGGGCACGATCACCACCGGAAGAAATGCCGCCTCGGTCTCCCCTCTCCCGCGCGACGCGCGGGAGAGGGGTCGGGGGTGAGGGCGCCAGCGCCGGCGCGGTCCCGGCAAACCTACCCTCTCCCCCACCCCTCTCCCGCTCGCGGGAGAGGGGGAGACTCAGGCCTACGCCCGCCCGCCCTGCAGGTGCGCCACCTGGGCATCGACCATCTCGGCGATCATCGACTCGAACGAGATGGTCGGGGTCCAGTCGAGTTCGCGCCGCGCCTTGGAC
>Ga0116231_10001573_pt1 | contig 46928 bp, 32 predicted proteins | sample S1TSphgellanicum_2_FD_89695 | JGI IMG/M metagenome (GOLD analysis project Ga0116231, IMG submission 89695) | Host-associated microbial communities from peat moss isolated from Minnesota, USA - S1T2_Fd - Sphagnum magellanicum MG | ecosystem: Host-associated > Plants > Peat moss > Unclassified...
AAAAAACAAAAAAAAAATTTAAAATTAAAAATCAAAAATTTTAAAAAACTTTAAAATTTTTTTTTTAAAACAAAACCCCCCCCCCCCCCCCTCCAAAGCCTAATTAAAAATGTGTCAAATTTTTTAAGGAAAAAAATAATATTGTAATAGCATAGGTATTTTATTCGTAATTTTTTCATTTTGGGAAAATTTCACATAAAACAAAATTTCAACCAATTTTTATATAACATGTTTGCAAACATAACAAATTAAGATTTTTTTTTAATTTTAAAATGTGCACATTGTATTTGTATAACAATGTTTTTGGCTTCAATCTAACATTTAGATAAGTTTGAAAATAATAATATCAATTTTTTTAGCATTTTTCAATGCTTGTGACCGATTTTTTAAATTTTTAAAAGGCATTGTGAAATAATGTAATTTAACATTATCTAAACATTGTTGTTTGACATTATTTAACCAATCTTGTGTTGCTGGTACATCAACCTATCAAGACTATTCAAGAATTATTTTAGGATTCATTATTGGTTCCTTTGATCTTGTTTTTAATCATTGATGGCGGGGGGAAAAAATTAATTGATTTTTAGAAAAAAAAATCACTTTAAATTCAATAAATTTTGTTCCATTGGTCCAAAAATTAAAACAATAAACATGCACACCACATTGTTAAAGGTTTATTTGCGGTACCAAAAGTGGAAGATGGGGGGGGCCCATGGTTTGGGAGAGTTTAAGAAGGTTATGGCATAATCACATCCAAATAAACAAACAAATATTTATTTTAACATATAAATATATATGAAGCCACCACCAAAATTATGTTATAATTTTTTGCTTACCAATGGCACTCTATTATGATTTCCGATCTACCTATGCTCCTTTAAATGTTATAACATGTGCCCCTTTTTTACATTTTATTTTCAATTTGTCTTCATATACCTATGGTCTTTTACACAAGTTGTCATGAATGCCAATGCCATGGAGTTCATTCATTTGAATGTTCATCCATGACTTGTAATAAACATGTATCTTACTTTTAGTTTAATTTCAATTCCATTTTAATTAAATCCATGTTAAGTTTTAGTTCATTTGCATTTGACTCATAGTTGATTTTTAATTAATTTTCAGTTAATTTTTAGTTAAGTTCAAATTAGCTCTTAGTTAACCCTTAGTTAAGTTCTAATTAACTCTTAGTTAAATCCCAATTGACTCCTAATTAAATCCAAATTAAATTTTAGTTAACTCATAATCAACTTTTAGTTAAGAAGGTTTTTAAGAAGCTCTTTTACTTGATGCACACATAAAAACCTCTTTGGAAGCTTTCTTGAGCTAGGTCCCCAATTGGGTATAAATAAATGTAAGACCTTTCGTTTCCTTCAATCTGTTAAACACTAATTTTAAGCACAATTTTGCACCATAGCCTTGTCATGTTCTTTTTATGTTCATGTTTATATATGTTAACACAATAAAGATTCGTCTTCACGTTGTCTTACACATCTCATGTTTTTGTTTTTAATTCTTATGTTTTTGTTTTTGAATCATGAAATCTTGTTTTGTTCCTTATTGAAAATTAGACTTAAGTCTTTCTTGTAGTTTTTGTTCTTGTGGTTTTTTGTGTCCTTAACACAAATGAACATGTTAAATTGTATTTATTTATTAATGATATTTTATATGAGGGAACATGCCCCTAGGTTGCATTATATTTCAAGTTTGTCATTTGGGCTTAATGTCATGAACACCATTTTCAGATGACAAATGAAGTCCATTTAAAAGGATGTTTATCCATAAGTCATATTTAATTCTTAGTTCACTTGTAATTAATTTTCAATTCACTTTTGGTTAACTTGTAGTTCACTTATTGTTAATTCATAATAAATTCAAAGTTAATTCCTAATTCATTCTTAATTAACTTGTAATTCACTTGTATTTAAAAGCCTTTATGGAAACTTCCTTAAATTAAGCACCCAAAAGAGTATAAATAAAGGCAAGACCCCATTACCTTTAGTTTGTTGAACATTCATCTAAGATATGATATTGTTTTATAACCTTTTTATATTCCTTTTGTGTAACATTTTTATGTTTTATCACAATCAAGATTTGCTTACAAGAAAAGATCAAATATGCTTAAAGCTTTGATGCTAAACATTGACCTAAAACAAAAATAATAATATATCAAATTTGCCTAGGCTTGAAAATTAAACTTTAACTTTAAATAAGACCATAACTAAGTTTTGGAATTCCAAAATGTGCAAGATTATGTACAACAATTGTTGTCTTTGTGTTTTTCCATCCATCTTTGAGGGTCCTTTAAATGAACCTTAACAACTTTTTGAATTGAACATTTGTTGGCCCATTCTTTTTGTAGTATAAATAATGAGTAAAGGAAAAATAAAATTAGCTTGACTCCAAAATTAAATCCTAACCTAAAACAAGGATCATGTAACTTGGGTTAAAGAATCCCAAGATGTGAAAGAATGTGCACAACAATTATTGTTTTCATGTTTTGCATCCATGTCCAAGGGCTTGTTATATGAACCTTTAGGGATACTTTGAATTGAGCCTTCGATGCTTGATATTTTTTTATTACAAATAAAGGGCAAAGAAAAAATCAAATTTGCTTAAACTTTAAAGCTAAACTCTAACATCAAATGAGGATCATACTTTGGGCTTAACAAATTCAAGACATGCAACTATGTGTGTCTTGACTCTTTGTGTTTCCATTTTTGAAGGTTTGTTAAATGAGCATTAGGGTTTTTTAAATTAAGCTTTGGAGGCCCATTATATTGTCAAGTACAAAAAGTGATAAGAAAAGGTCAAATATGCTTATGCTTTCAAAACCCTAACCTAAGATGAGGATCGTACTTTGAGCTTAGGAGTCCCAAGACATGCAAGAATGTGTGTGTTTGTGCTTTTGCATCCATCAATAAAGCAAGGCTTGATCAAATGAACATCAAGGATTCTATGAATGATGCCTTGAGGGGGAAGGGGGGCCAATGAAGGATCAAATTTGCTTCCACTTTAAGCTAAACCTAAAATCTAAAATGGAAACTTTCTAAAACAAAGATTGTACTAAGGAATTATGCATTCCAAGACATTCAAGAATGTGGATATTTGTGTTTTTGGTGGGCCCATTAATTGAGCATTAAGGACTCTTTGCATTGAGCTTTGGAGGCCCATTTTGTTGTCTAGTATAAAGAAGGGACCAAGAAGGGATCAAATTTGCTTAGGTCCAAAGCTAAACCGTAAACATAAACAAGGAAAGTAAGAGTTCAAATTTTCCTAGGCTTTGAAACTAACCCTAACCTAAAACAAGGTTAGGAACAGATCAAAATTTGCTTGGGCTCCAAAGCTAAATCCTCCCCTAAAACAAGGACAATAAGAGGTCAAATTTACGTGAGCTCCAAAGCTAAACCCTAACCTAAAAAAGGAGAATAAGTGATGAAATTTGTCTGGGCTCCGAAGCTAAACCCTAACCTAAAAAAGGACAATAAGTGATGAAATTTGTCTGGGCTCCGAAGCTAAACCCTAACCTAAAAGGAGGACCGTAACTTGGGCTTGGGGAGTCCGAAGACGTGCAAGAGTGTGCGCGACAATTGTCGTCGCACGGGCAAGAATGTGCACGATAATTGTTGTAGATCCATCTCCGATCTGTAGAAGACGAACCCAAAGAAAGAGGATCGTTGTTGCTGTTGTTGTCATCGTCCTCTTTCCGGAGATTTACCATCTGTTTGTATTTTTGTTCAGGTCTGTCTCTTTATTTTGACGGTAAGAGAGGAGGAGATCTGATGCGGGTAACGTCTTCACCTTCGTATTCGCGGCGGAATTTGCGCAATTATTTTGGTGCGTCGACCTCACGAACGGAGAGATTTGGTTCTGGTTTTCCAACCTACTCGGCGCTCAAAGGATTTTTTCCAGGGAAAGGAGCTTGGATTCTGATTTTTGCAACAAAATTCTTAGTTTCCCTTTTAGGATTGGTTCAATTTCTGCTTTTCGAAGATTAGGGAGCCTTTTTAGACCGACGATTCCACTACTACCGATGATGGCTGCGTATGGCGAGTACGAGAATACGATAGACTATGTGTTCAAGATCGTGCTGATTGGAGATTCAGCAGTGGGGAAGTCGCAGCTGCTCGCCAGATTCTCAAGAAATGAGTTCTGCTTGGAGTCGAAAGCAACCATAGGAGTGGAATTCCAGACCCGCACAGTCACTGTTGATCACAAGACCATCAAAGCTCAGATCTGGGATACTGCTGGTCAAGAAAGGTATTTAAAAAATAAAGTCAAAGCAAGAGTGGAACCTCTTGATCTCTAGCAATTATTAGCAGTCCTCCTCAGTTCAGTACTTTTTTCATGATCCAGATTCCTATGGTAACCAATGTCAATCTTTTTCTGGGATATTCATGATACCTATTCATGTCTAAACCAAGGCCTGAGGAGAAGAACAGGTAGCCGATAGTCCTACAAGTCTGCATTTCTGGGGGAGTGCGGCTTGTTAGGGTTTTATTCAAAATTAGCTCTTTAGGTCAAGAGGTGAGCTTGTGTGTATGTTTAGGGTAATGTCAGGCAGATGATTTATGATTAATGTTTGATGTGATCTTTGATGTTTGTTGTGCAAGATTGCATGTGCTCTTTGTTGCCAATTTGTTTGTATGCCTATTAGCTAGGTGTTCAAGAAAGGAATTTTTATGTCTTTTGGTTTTTGTTTTGGATTGGTTGTAGGTACAGGGCTGTCACAGCTGCATACTACAGAGGTGCTGTTGGTGCCATGCTGGTATATGACATCACCAAGCGAGTCTCGTTTGAACATACACAAAGGTGGCTTGAGGAGCTGAAGTCACATTCGGACACCAACATTACTATTATGTTGGTTGGAAACAAGTCAGACCTGAGCAATTTACGCCAGGTTCTGACAGAGGAAGCAAAGGAGTTTGCAGAGAAACACGGGTTGTTTTTTCTTGAAACCTCGGCTCTAGATTCAACAAATGTTGAGTCTGCCTTCTTAAGTGTGTTGTCGGAAGTGTACAGATTGGTCAGTAAGAAATCACTCCTCGCTGATGAAAGTTTAGCAAATGGGAAGTCTGCAGTGCCTTCAGGCACAAAAATCAGCCTCCCCAATCATAGCAATGAAGTACTGAACAGTAACAAAAAGGGTTGTTGCACTGCATGATATGTTTCCAGGCATGACTGACACATCCTTTTCTGAAGCTTTTTGTGTCAATTGGCATTGGATGTGCATCCTTTTGCAGAGATTGGTCTCAAGGCACACCCTAGACAAGTGTGGCATTGCACTGTTGTCCTTTAGATGTCCACAGGATGTTTTGACATAGGGAAAACTTATTATTAGGATGTTATTTTGTAGGCAAAACATAGGAAATATTTTTTGCAGATTATATTTTCTTGATTTAGGTACCACTAAGATTGATTGTATTCAATGCTGATCAGTAGAATAAAAAAGCTCTGCACATGATCTATAATTCAGTGTTCTATGATATGAATGTTTTTCCTCATTGGTTGACATACTTCATTGGTCAATCATTTCAGCAGATACAGAGTCTGCAGAATATAATCTTCTTTCAGCTCTTTGCTTCCAAAGAGGGGGAATGAAGATACAACTGTTGTACGAAATGCTTTCAGATTTCCTTGGGATTAAGAAAACCTTCAGGAGGTCTGTAGTTCAACTTCTGTTGGATTTGGGGCTAGGATCTTCTACAGCCACAAGGGCATGCCAAGCAGTCTTCAGTACTGTCTAGTTCAGGGTCTGTTTGTTTGGCCCAACAAATCTCTTACCTGTTTTATTTTCATCCTGTACCAATAGTTTCCCTATTTTCTTTCTGCTGTTGTTCTTTTGACTCCTATGACTTCATTCTATTCTCCAAAGCGCCACCCTTTGTCATCCTTTGTCATGTTTATGCTGGTGAGATTAGCTTCAAGCAATCAAGTTTAAAAATCTACTTGAGATGCAAGCTACACTACTTGTGATATGAAGGGTACAACAAGTCTTTTCATCAGGAGTTTGTTAGAACCCACATTGATCATGGTAGATTTTGCTGTGAGGGCTCAAAGGCTGATGTAAAGTTGGTTTTGCAGAAGTTCAAACTATCCACTCAGACAAGGAGGTCAAAGAATTGGAGTCGTGCTTTGTACTTGCCAGATGCTTTGTGAATTGGAATGAGGAAAAAGGGAAGGGAGGTGTTTGTCAAACTTTGTGGTTTATCTTACTGTGGCTGGTTTTGCAGATTGGGTTGGCATCTTGCCTGGCTGAATTTCAAGTACAACAAAGGCCTCATATTTACTGGGCAATTTTTCTTTAGAATACACGAAACCGGTTGTTACAAGGTCACATACAGCAGTTGCCAAGCCCTTGAGGCTTGCTGAACTTACATTTCAGAACCAGACTGGGAGTAAGACTGTGACTCCACTCTCAGATAGATTGCTAATTCACTCTACTGTGAATCTGGCTTGTAACATGTTACAAATTCCACATGTTTTCAAGAGCCAAGAGGAAGTTGACAACTAACACCATGTGTAGTCCTTAATTAACAGGATGTACAGGCACAGTGGGTGTGTGTAGACTACCATGATTCTGAGCTATTTCAAACTTTGAGCAAGAGCAGAATACATTGCAAGAATTTTAGAAATGTTCAAAGTGGTGTGTGCAGCCAAGTTCTGTATGAGGGGGTAACAAGAAACCTCCCCATGTCAGCCTGGTGTGGGAGATTACAGGAGGGGAGGTCCCCCAAAACAATGAAGGAAATCTCCACCAAGATTTTTACTATACTGGGCATGCATAGAGAAGGTGTGTGAAGGAAGAGGGGTTCAGGATTTTGATACAAATTGTTCTTGGTTTTTTCTGCAGGTGATTGGAACATATATGTAGGTCATGGTTTTCATTGTGGCCTTTTCTACCTCTTTTTAGTCCCCTTACACAATGGACAGGTCTTCTTGGGTCTACCTGACCTAACCATAGTCCAAAATTTACATGCCCATTGTGCAAATCATAAACCATTATGTTATGGGCAAAAGAACAACATTAAATCAAAGTTCAAGTGCGCACATCCATGCATAAGAAGAACATGGGATTGAAACCAGAAAAGAGAATAGGGCATGATATATCCATGTTAAAACGCAATAAGAAGCCCAAAACATGAAAGCACAAAACACAATTACTATGTCCACACAATTGGGGAGTAACATGACTAAAGTGCAAAACATCCAAGCAAAAGAACAACTCATTGTGAGAAGCAAAATCACAATCAAGAAAGGTTTGCAAATTGTTTATCAAATGGAAAAAGATTGTGCATATATTCAAATTACCTTATATAAAGACTTTTGTGTTTCACTCCCATGCATTGGTTGAGTTTTCAAATATTTCTTGGTTCCTTGGTTTGATTAAAATAATATGACATGAATATATATGTTTTGGGACCAAAAGGTAAACATAAAATCTCCAATTTTAATGCAAGGTTGAAAGAATTTTTGTTGCAATAATGAAACTAATCCATACAAAAAATAATGACAATAAAATTTCAAAATGGAAATGATGATGATGCATCAAATATGTAATGTTCTAAGCATATATATTTTGGTCCCAAAATATGTATAATACACAACTAAATGATGAAGCGATATAATCATTGTCATTGATTATGGATTCATATATAGACACATGCAACTTCATACTAACCAAAAGTATTTTTTGGGATAATGTTGTTCAATCTTGTGTCATCCATATGTACTTTTAGATTTGTTTTGAGAAATTGGAAGTGGCCAATTATCAATATGGTATGGAAACAATAGGTGATTTTGCACATTCAATTAAAACAAATATGTTTATTGAAATAGTGGTTGACACATTTTTTCCTACAATAAAAAGCTCGATCAATTTGTTATTTGTTGAATTTGATTAGTCCAAGCACATTGACATCATATGAGAAAATGTTATGCATTGCCATATTTGTTCCTAAATACTCTTGGACTTCATTTCATCTTATTGACATAACATGTAAAGCCAAATGTTTTCCATCCCATTGGGTGAAATTTTGCTTTCAAATCTACAGTAAGTGACTCTGGGCTAGCTTTTGGAATATTTGAAATTGTCCATACTCAACAGGATTAACAATGGTGTGTATAATTGCTTTATAAAATCATTTCAGAGCAAACACATTAGGCCCAATACCTGATCAGACATTTTCTTTAAAACTAAGATATGAATATTTTGAGGAAATCACCAACATTTTCACTACCTATTAGGCAAACATCACAAACTTTCCTTGGGTATCCATAATAAATTAATCATATTTCAAATGTATGAATTGGATCCTAAATAAAAGAAAAAGTCTAATGGTTATGGCCTTTACAAAATGCTTGAACATCCATTTATACCCCATTGAGGTGGGTATTTTCTTTCCATATGAAACAACCCAATATTTTTATATTTTCAAGGTTGGTTTGAATTCCATGCATTCATTTTATTACTATCCATAATTGTACCAAATTCATTTGGAAAGATCTATAGATTAACCATCAATGCAAATTATTGAGACCTTTAATGCTAGCTGAGTTTACATAGTCAAAAACCATTTTTTCATGATAATAAGGTCTTCCCATGGGAATATTTAGTGTCAGATAATCATCAGTACACAGAAGTAGAGTTGAAAAACTAGCAACCAACTAAACATGTGCAACAAGGGGTGTGTCACACTGTGGCCTTGCCATTTACATTAAAAAGTATATTAAAGCAAAAGAAGAATTATGGAAACTCAAATGCAAAAATATAATCTTCAAAAAATCCTCTATTATAACCCTATGACTAATCTCAAGTTTCAACACAAGCCAAAATATCATCTTTAAAAAATCCTCATATAGAAATAGATCTATTACATAGGGGCCAAAATCCCTTAAGCTACTATATTCTATAATGAATCTAAACACAATATTCGTGCCTTGGTAGGCAAGGCCAATAACAAATTGAATGTAGCTCAATCTTGAATACAAAAACTACCCAAGTTTCAATGACCCCAAATAAAGGCCAACAAGAAAGTTTTCTTCAAAATTTTCACTTGTACCATATTTTATGGTCAAACTATAAAGTTCTCGTTGAACTTTAAAATCTTTGAATAATGGTCATGTGATTTGAGATTGATTGTCTAAGTGAGAGTATTAAAGCTCCTATGTGATGGAAATCATTTCATTATTGAATTTATTTTCATAAGTAATCTGTTTCTTTGCATGCAAGTTGTGGAAAATGCTTTAGAAATTTGGAAGCTTGAGAAATATATGCACGGATGAACTATGAACCTTAAAACGTGGTAACTTCCCTGAGAAGTGGGATAATGGATGAACTCAAGAAGATTTGACCAGATGTGGGACAATCCAGATACACTTGAGAAAGTTAGACCAACTTCCTTGAGAAGTGGGACAATGGATGAACTTGAGAGATTTTGAAAGTGGGACAATTGATGAACTGGGAAATGGCCCAATTCCCTGGACTCCATGAACAGAGGGAATTTCATAATGCTTCCTTGAGGAAATGTGGAGATGCCATAGTGAGGATTGAAGTTGGTGCAACTCTGGCCTTGAGGAATTTGGGTGAAGTTGGGGCCAACTTCCTCAAGGAAATGGGACAATGGATGGTTTGAAAAATGTACAATGAGTGAACTCAAAAAAGTACAAATTGACCTAATTTCGAAAGGAAATTGGACAATGGATGAATCTCAAGAAGTATGACAATTGGTGAACTTATTTGTGGGACAATGGATGAACCCAATGAAGTGAGATAATGGATGAACTCAAGGAAGTTGAATCTGAAAAAGTTGGAGAATGGATGAACACGGAGCTAGTTGACATATGTGGGACATACATATGGTGCATACATATGGAATATTTCAGATATTTGAATTTCAGATCATCATATCTATGTTGTACACATGTTGTCCCTTGGATATGTTGTTAGTATGTTGAATTGCATATGTGTTGGAATCTTTATGTTGAATCTACCATCAGATTTGTGGTTAATCATGTGGGTACATTTATTTTCAACTGTGTTGTCTTATATTACCTTCACAACTGGTCATCGGGGTTTTCATACATGTTCTTCGCATCCAGTAATTAGATGTTGTCAACAACCTGCTCACAATGTGCCTTTTAATTATTGTTTGCAGCATCCTCTGTCCTCAATGAGATTTTGTCCTGGTAGAATCGTACCATAGCATTTCACACAATTTTTATAGTTTACACCAAAGTTTGAACTACACAAATCATCATTAAATTGACATATATTGCCTAAATTAACTAGGCTGCTTATAGCCTTCGATGGAACTGCTCTCTTCCACCTATTACAATATGCCTACTTCACCTATTACCCTATGCAAGGTTTCTATATTGCATTTACTGACATTATAAATACAACCAATCTAGTTTGTTTTAACTTGACTACAAGTTCCTCTAGGATCCTCTGATTTGTAAGAGAGGATGCCCTTTTAGCACTACGTCTTCCACTTCATTCCTACTGTTGTTGTGATTGTCTTGGTTTCTCTACATTTGCTTAAACATGGCTGGTACTTTGTGTGGATGGATTTCCATCCTTGTTTACATATATGTACAGGGTTATCCCCTTGTCACTAGGACACCAAAACCTGAAAAGCAACTCTCCAGATTTTAAGAGCACATCAGCACACAGGAACTGTGTTTCTCAATTGAAGAGACCTTCAAGACCTTCTGCCATTCAAGTAGGTAATGGTTATCCAGTGACATTTTCTGCCTCTTTTTAGTCCCATTTTTACAGGGAGGGTACAGCAGAGGGGTCCTGTGGTGTCTAGTGTCTACCAGGCCTAACTTGGGCAGGTGCCAAGACCTATCACCTACTAGACCATTATGCAAAATTCACTTGCTCAACATGTAAATCCACGAGCATTGATGTAAATCTATGAAAATCATTATATAATGGAGTGTGCCGGTTTGGTTGCCTGTTCAAAAAATTGAGCCTCTCCCCAATTTCTCATGAGTACCGCACCAAGCACAATGGCCTATACCTGGCAAACTCCCTAATACATGTAGAGTAGGACTCCCATTGTTTTCTTAAAGTGATGACCATCCATAGGAAAATGTAGAAAAATGGAAATCATCCCTATGAAAATTTAGCCAAATCTAGTTATAAACTAGATATGAAGTACAAATCTTTAATCAACCTTTTATATTTATGGCTACACGTTGCAAACCAAATATAAAAATATGGTGATTTTCACTATCTTTTTTCCAACTTCTAAGTTCTGGCTTTTGAAACCCTCCAAAATCACTTCATTCTCAAATAGTTTATTTTGAATTTCACATTTTGGCAAAATATTGTGGGTAAAAAAAATGGCATGAAGGAAAGCATTTTATACTAGGGAAGAAGGCATGTGCTGATGGGGCTACCCTAATTTTCAAGCCGAGGGTCTCAGATACCATCAAAACATTAAGGAAGTCTTTGGCAACATGCCTAAGGAAACCATAGGGAGCAGGCCTTCCCCTAAGTTATAGGTTCCCTCTAGTGCTTGATAGTGACACCAGCTTTTATTTGCTGGCTATATATATATGGCCAAAAAGTGAAATTAAAAATTAAAACTGCTAAAGTTGAGTGGTTTTTGAGATTTTCGATAGCCATAATTCAACCAAATTTTAAGGAAACTTGCCAAATTTCTATGTATCATTCAAGTAGGTAGCCAAAAATATAGTAAGATGTTTTTAAACAATTTACTTCATATTTAGCTTGTAGCCAAATTTAGCTAAATCTTCATGGATGGTAGTCACTTTGACTACTCTTCACAAAATCCCGCCTCAAAGACATTTACTAATACTTCCTAACTTCAAGCAAGCAATGTCTTTTTTAGGAATTTCATTATGCAATCTAATAAGTGGTGATCATCCATCAGCCCTTTTTTTTCGTTTTTCAGAAAGTGCCCACATGGCTACAGGAGTGATGGACTCTAGAGTCCAAGTGGCTATATCTTTATATTAGATGTGAAATTAACTAGCAATCATTTGTTGTGCAATGTAGACAATGGTCTTGGTGTTGCAGTGAAGTTTAGTGGCAATGAAATGCAAATAGAAATATGTTGTTGCTAGCTACAACTCAAATTTGGAAATAGACATTAGGCTACTAGAAACTTTGGGAAGGTGCTCTTTATGGCTATAATGCCTTGTGAATGTGAAGCAAACTAGCTATCAAAATCTTCTTCAAGAAAATTTTGTCCAAGAGTTTCATTCATTGGAAATCCATATATGTAACACTGAAATGTTACAATTTCATTAGGCTTACTAAGATGATGGAAACAAGGGAGCTACAAATAGCAGAAAAAACATCATCTAATTTTCAATATTCCAAGAAATTAACCAAGTATGAAGGAGCTAGCAATTAGGTTGCCTTAAAAAATCCAAAAAACATGCTTACATAAGTATCATCTACACAATATCACCATAGTGATTTGTTGCTCCAATCCAAACATCAAATGCAACAACATATGGAAAAGTTTTTAAAGTATACAATTTATGGCTATACATGCCAACCATTAGAGGTAAATGCGGATTTAACGTAGTTCGCAACTTGTTTTTCATAAATGTTAAAGATGATAAACAATGTTCATCCTCTACATTGCCTAGAACATGAATAATGGCCATCTTTGCCAACTTAAGATATTTAGGAAGGAATGTGTCAAAATCTAGGATGTATTAATGGTCCTCCGAATGTGAGTTAATGGATTGAGGTCAAATGGTGGTTCCATGGCAGCCTTAGAATTGATTTTCATACAAAGCTTGAACATTCCATGTTCAACATTTAACTACCAACGATTAAGCAAAGGAGGGATTATCATTACACCAAAATGCGTCCTAGTTCATTTTGAGTTTCACTATATTTTGAGTGAATTTGAATAGTTTTACCATGGTGAAACTGATCAACCCCCCAATGAACAAGGATCAGTTGTTATGGATAATGAATTGGTCCACTAGTACCTAGTGAAACAAAGTTACTTTCAAATGAAATAAAAATTGACCAAGTCATTTCACTTGTTAGTTAATAAACTAGGTAGCATGGAAATCAATTAAATTTAAATTATTTAATATTTAATATTATTGATAATTTCATGTTTTTTAGCCTATGGATTATTGACAGGTGTCACTATTTATGTTAGGTTAAAAACCTAGCCTAAGTACATAAACCATGTAATCAATCTAAGTAAACACCTACTATAGGGAATTACATAAAAAAATATTTGGTCAATTTACCGTTGTTGACCACAAACACACCATTTGTGAAGTTTGATCCCTTGACCTCTAGGATGGAGGCAAACACCCCTACCATCAAGCCACCACATTTGTTGTAATAATGTGTTACATTGTATTTTATTTATCAAATATTTTATTTTAAACATTACAAAAACATAAGCTTTATCATATCTTATTAATATTATTGTCCAATTGAAATTATTAAAGTTTAATTTAATTTTTTTGTCAATAATGTACATAATTACATTTATTTCCTTTCGAAAGTGTAAAATTATTGAACATTTTTTTTAATATCACTATTCAATAACATTTCAATGACCATTATTTTGAAAAAAAAAATGTTTAATAAATGGACAAGATTTTTGCTAATATAATAATATTACTTATGTTATGTTATTTTCAACTGTTTTAGGGCTACTTTTCATTGTTTTATGTTATTTCACTTTAAGTTACTTTGATTATTATAAATTATTTTTTGTTATTTTATGTTACTATTGTAAATTATTTTTGGTTATGTGAAACTATTGTTGGTTACTTTTGGCTATTTAAGGTTATTTCACATTATGTTATTATTCGTTATTCTAAGTTATATTACCATAAATTATTTATGGTTATTCTATTGGTGGCTATTAATGGCTATTAGTAGTTATTTTATTGGTGGTTATTTTAGGCTAAATTATCATAGGCTATTAATGGTTATTGTGGATATTCTATTGGTGTATATTGGTGGTTATTTTAGGTTAAATTATCATAAATTACTAGTAATTATTAATGGTTATTGCTAGTTATTATATTAATGGCTATTGTTGGATATTCTATTGTAGGCCATTGGTGGTTATATTATTAATGGTTATTGATGGTTATTCTATTGGTGGCTATTAGTGGTTTTTTTTGTTATTCTAAATTATATTACAACTATTGGTGACTACTATATTATAAGTTATTGTTCCATATTACAGACTATATTGTCATAAGTTATTGGTAGTTATTTTATTATACGTTATTTTAAATTATTTTTCATAGGTTATTATTGGTTATTCTAGGTTATTTTACCTTCGATCATTATATTATATTATATTATAAATTGTTATATATATTTAGGATAAAATAATTTATAATAACATAAAGTAAAATGACCTTGAATAACCTAAAATATAACTTGAAATAGCATATATTAACTTAAAGTAAAAAACCTATAATAAGCTAACTAAAATACCTTAAGGTACAATAACGTATAATAGTTTAAGGTACAATAATTTATAATAGCTTATAATAACTTGTAATAACTTAAAATATATGTTATAATAATTAAAATAACATAAAATAATATAAGGTATATCATAAAGTAGCATAGGGTATTTAAAACAAAAACATAAAAATAAACCTATTTATCATAGTAAATAATAATAATGAATTATGTCAATTGGTAATGAAACACGATGTTTACATAATGATATTATAGTGAAATAATTTTAACCAAGGTGAAATCATTAAAGTGTAATGAATTTATTTCGCTTTTAAAATCCCATAGTGATTTAAGATAGTGAATTACACCCCACTTTTGTACTAATGTATAAATCTTGATTCACCATTGCCCATGATCTTTGGTTCATAATACCACACCTTCAACACCTCCAAATGTTTCACAAAGATGGCCTTGCATCCAGGTTGTAACCAGTAATGTGGATATATGATGCCCATGGCATCAAGCAATGCACATTTAAGGAAGTAGTTATCCAGCTCATTGATCAATTGGGTAGTTGCACCTATGGACCAACAAAACCAAATTTTTTTAAAATTAAATGTGTAAGAAGCCCCATAATTCACAACAAATCAAGCTTTTGTACATTCAAACAACACAAAAGTAGGAAGTAGGAACTAGGAACTTACCTGAACATTTTGACTTCACCTTGGAAATCAAAATGTGGTAAGAATCTTGAGTCACAATTGTCTATTGTTTTGAAATTGGATCCATGTGCATGGCCCAAATCTTCTCATTATTCACAATAAAAAATAATGTTTCACTAAAGTTGTTCAAATTTGTCACCCACTTCAAGGATGTGTTCATGGTTGCAATCTAATAAACCCTTAAATGCTAAAAACTCATCAATAGAAAATGAAAGGCCATCATTGTACAAGGTATAAAACTGCCATTAGCAAATCTTTACAATAACAACTAAATCACAAATGAAAATGTCTTGTTGTTGTGCAAATTGCACAAGTGAGTCAATGTTCTCTAGCGAAAGAATGATGCAACACATGTTTAACATGCAGTAGGGATCAACAAGCAAGATGATATTTGCCTGCAACCAAACAAGATTAAAACAAAATGATTAATATAAGGAACTCAATTAATAGGAGCTAAAAATGAAATATAATATTAGATTGATTAGAACAACAACATCAATGTGGATTGATCAAATTGATCAAAACATCAAAATATGATCTGATTGATCATAATAGTAGGATCAATATCCATTTATCACATTCTGCAAAACTAGACCTTCCAAGATCAATTTGATATTAATTAGAACAAGAATAATCACATTGATTAGAGCAAAAAATCACATCAAATTTTGATTACATTGACCAAAATAACAAGATCAATTTCATATTGATCATAATAGCTACAAGATGTGAAGTCACATTAAAATTTGAAAATAATAATCAGAGCATCAAAATTTCATCAGATTGATCCAAAATTAATATCCAAATTGATGAAACAACAACATCAACTTCCATTGATTAAACAATTACAAAACCAAACCCCAGAAGATCAATTTCATATTGATTAAAGTAGTTGCAAGATGTGAAGTCAAATCAAAATTTACCTACTAGGATCATAACATCAAAAATATTTCAAATTGATCCAAGATCAATACCTAATTTGATCAGAAAATAAGATCAATTTCCATTGCTTCGACATCTACAAAACCAAATCCAACAAGATTAATTTCATAGTGATTAAAGTAGCTACAAGATGTGAAGTCACATTAAAATTTACCTACTACAATCAGAACATCAAAATTTGATTAAATTGATCCAGTTAATACCCAAATTGATCAGACAACAATATGAACTTCTATTGATTACACATTTGTAAAACCAAACCTTGCAAGATCAATTTCATATTGATTAGAGTAGCTGCAAGATGTGAAGTCACATCAAAATTTACCTACTAGGATAATAACATCAAAATTTGATTAGATTGATCTAAGATTAATACCCAATTTGATCAAATAACAAGATCAATTTCCATTGATTAAGCATTTGCAAAACAAAACTCGAGAAGATGAATTTCATATTGATTAAGTAGCTACAAGATGTGAAATCACATTAGAATTTACCTTCTAGGATCAAAACATCAAAATTTGATCAGATTAATCAAAGATCAATATCCAAATTGATCTGACTTTGTGATTGAACCAAACTCTACATAATAAATTTGATGAACAATAATTATAGTTGCAAAATTAATCACATGAACTAGAGCAAATCACATTAGAATTTACATCATATTGAAAATCATGATCAACTTGATCAAAATAATAAGTCTTTATAAAAACCAAACCCAATAAGAATTGGCATTAAATTCTAATCACTACAATCAGAATAATAAGATTCTATAAAATCAAAACCCATAAAAGTTTACATGAAAACCTGATCAATTTAATAAGAACAACAAGATGTTGCAAAATGAAGGCCATATTGATTATAATAACAAGATTAATCACATTGATTAAAAGGGTAGTAGATTTATTACGTCAAATTTTGATTAATTAGGGCAGTAGATTGATTAGGGTAACAAATTGATCAGGGTAGCAAATTGATTAGTCCTAAATGATCATATCAAAAAATTAACTTGTAATGAAATTTTTATTAGCTTGATTAGAACAACAAAAATTTACAAAACTAAAACTTGTAAGAATTTGATTCAAAATTGATCACAATAGTATGATCACATCAGGTTGAATAGGATCATCAAGATCATTTCCAATAATCTTGAATAGAGTAAAATCAAGAAAATCAAATCAAATCAAAGTAAAGAAAGGTACCTTAGTAGTTTGGTTGCTTGAGTTGTCTAGAAATGTCTTGGTTAGAAGTGGCTTATACTTTGAAAAAAAATTCCACAAAAGATCCAACAAGGATATCCATTGGGTTTTCATGTTTTTTAGCATCTTAAGCCCTTTTGTTTCCATTAAATCAATAAGTTTAGTGAACACAAGGTGCATTTTTAGGCTATGAGCAAAATAAACATGACAACTTTGTGACAAATCCTTTATGTTGTTGACAATTCCCAAGGAAGACATGATCTTGAATGTCAAATTGCAACTATGAGCCATACAATGAACCCTAATGGAAAAAGGTGCATAGTTTGTACTAATTCACTTAGCACCAGTTTTTGTGCCTTGGAATGTATTTACCCTATTAGCCCCAAAACAAAGGAGCTTCTAAAACATATAAGCATAACTCAAGCCCCTTCCCTTTTGCAATGGTTCCATGATAACAATAGTTAGGTTATCAACTCCTGCTCCATCAACAAACCTTTGAAAAAAAATCAACATGGGACTTCTCACCCAATGCTACATCACATATGCATGTATGGAAATCCAACTCCCATTATCCATGGTGCTCACCTTGTCACACGTAAGAGCCACATAGTTAACAGTAAAAACCTTGGCTATAATTGCATTAGTCACCCAAGCAAACATAAATTTAACCATTGTCCAACCTAAACTATCTAACCAATGCATTTTGGGGTTATTAGGCACACCAATGAAAGAATATAAAGCATTTTTGCTTTCATACTCTACCATAGGACAACCCACATCTAAGATCTGGAACATAATGGCAAACTAAACCTTCTTCCTTTTTGACTCCAAGTGACTGTTCTTGTTGATTTGCTATAGGACAATAAAAGGAGCTCGAACATAATACAAAGCTTGACTTTTCTTATGTCTACAAGTTTTGTTGTTGTACTAGTTTCCTTTCAAGATCTTTAGCTTTGGGAAATCCTTCTCTGCCTTCCTCCCACCTTCATAGTTAATCAACGTATCCCACTTGGGAGCAAGCAAAGAAAGTAATTGACATTTTCATGTCAATTGTGTTACATACCTTGCATTTGACCATATGAAGTTTGCCATCATCAACAAGGACCCCCTCGACCGAAGGTTGTTTTGCAACCCATTCAAGTTGAAACTTTCGTGTACAGTCATACGATTTCTTCAACTTCTCAATTGGAATACAAGGCACCAAGTTAGGATTTGAGCTTATATTAGGCATATTACTCAAGTCAATGACCTTTTCTAATAATGTGGGCAAATCAACATGCAAGTTGTTACCACTCAAACTAGGATGTGCATATGTTGGAAGCAAAGGGGTTGCATCAAAAGGTAAGTCAAAAGGAACTACAAGAGAAGGAATTGCAAGAGCTACAGAAGGAGCTACATGAGCTACAGATTGAGGAGCTATAAGAGAAGTTATAAAAGGAGTTGTCAGAGAAGATGTAAGAGGAGTTATAGAAGAAGGTAATTGTTCAATAGAAAAGGAAGTGTGAAATGGCTCACCAAGATGTTGTGATTCAAGAGATGAAAAGGTGAAATGACCTGAACTGCAAGAAAGTGTGACCCAAGATAAATCGATCCAAACAACTTTGATGATGAACCATCACCATTTAAAGGAAATGACATGGAATTGCACACTAAACACAAAGGTTTTGCATTCGATATGTTTCTACTATTAAATAAATGTCGCAACAATGCAAGTTTCAATTTTGCATTGGACCTCGTTACTAACTCCAAGGATTTGTGCTCCATAGTCCTACTTACGTGCAAACACAACACATACACACAAGCACAAACGCAATACACAATAACACAAGCAAAACATTACAAAACATGAAACCAAAGCATAATAGACTACATATAATTTAAAACCCTAAATGCATTCAAGATTTAAACCCAAAGAAACGGAGATGAAAACATACCTTATTCAACTTAAAAGCAATGTGGGTCCTCCAAAACTTGAACAAAGAAACTAATCTCACTTTGGAAGAAGCATTCTTCATCGTGTGGCGACGTTCCACTAATGGTCAACAACCAAAAACTTCAAAGTGCCCCCACATTGCATACTGCACATGAAAGCCATTAAATATTACAATCTACAAATCTTTCCTTTACTTCAATGACTCTCTACTAGAAGGTATTTGTAAGCTAGAAAGGATCAATTTTGACAAAAAATTGAGTCCATAACAATTTTTTTTTAAAAGTTCAAGACAATCCAAGAAAGTATAATATTAGATTCTTGAATTTAATTTAATATGTTCTATTATTTTTATGGTTATGATAGGTTATCCTTTATCACAGTGTAAGCAATGTAAGCACCTAGATTTTAATGAAGGGCATAGGAATTTCAAATTCAGGGCTATTGACGTAGGGACCCATTAGTCACAACATGGAAGGTGAGTGTGAGGATTTCTTGCACATTTCCACCACTAAGATATGCACTCACAAAAACCCGCCTAGAAGTGGAACTACTATGTAGTTGAAGTTTAACGAGTAAGGTGGTTCGAGGTAAGTAATGAAATTTACTAAAAAATTTAATGCGTTGTGTCCAAATTTCATGATTTTTTAATATTTTATTTATGTTTTTGACCAAAAGTTAAGCCCGAAATTAAAACCACTTGCTTAGATTGAGGAAAAAACAACAACTCAACCTCCTCTACTTTCAACAAATGTAACTCCCTCATAGCAAAACCGATGATGCTGAATTTTTGGGAGGGGCTTTTACACCTTTCAAACTAAAACTGATCTAATTTTGACACAAATCCAATGGTGGATTTGAGAGAAATAATTAATTAAACCAAAAGTCCAAAGGCTTTCCCATGGAAATCATTCCATGAAACCCACTTTAACACCTTCTACTTCCAACACCTGTAACCCCCTCACAGCAAAACTGATGATGCTGAATTTTTGGGAGGAACTTTTACACCTTTCAAACTAAAATTGATCTAATTTTGACACAAATCCAACGGTGGATTTGAGAGAAACAATTAATTAAACCAAAAGTCCAGAGGCTTCCCCATGGAAATCATTCCATGAAACCCACTTCAACACCCTCTACTTCCAACACTTGTAACCCCCTCACAGCAAAACCGATGATGCTAAATTTTTGGGAGGAGCTTTTACACCTTTCAAACTAAAACTGATTTAATTTTGACACAAATCCAACAGTGGATTTGAGAGAAACAATTAATTAAACCAAAGTCTAAAGGCTTCACTACGATTACTTGTTACACACAACTCCATTCCATGCTTCATTTTTTCATAACCTTTCCATGAACATCTCCCACACACAAGAATTAACAACCTTTCTCCCACTTCATTCTCCTCTTCCTTCTCATTTTTTCCATACACATAATGCCTTCTCCCTTGGTAAGCCTCCATGACCTTCCTTGAGTTTGTTCCTCTTGTCCAATGAAAGCTTTGAAATCCTTTTGCACCAATCAATGGCCTCCTCATCCTTCAAGGGCCAATGAGAATTCGAGAATGAATGGCCATCCAATTGAAATTAGCATGAAAATCCTTTGGCCCAATGAAACACAATAGATATTCCATCCTCCAATCAAAGAGGATGACAATCCTCATGATTAATGGGATTGGAGGATCCAACCTCCCCCTTATCTTGGATATCTTGATGAGGTCTCTTGAGCTTGATCCTTATCTTTTCTGTCCGTTGACCCTCCTCACATCCTACTTCTTCATCCTAATTACTTCAAGTAACTAACTACTAAGATAAATTATCGATAGTAACAAGGAAGAGTCCTTGAATTCTTACTTGACTAATTCAATGGTTGAAGTAACATTTCCGTGTAACATTTACTCCTTGATATTCCCTACTTATTTACTTTATTATGCACTAATTAACTATGTAGTACATAGTAAATTGAAATTACAATTTGCATCACAAAAAAAACTCTCACATACTTCTAGATCCACTGTTGAATTTATGGTTTGATGAATCCCTTAGATCTAGGGTGTTCGAGTTTTGATGAGGTTTCGCCGTCACTCTCACACCTTACACTTACCCTAATTTGTTAAATAAAAAGGCCTCGACCCCTTTTGAACGCAAGTACCACCTTATTTGTACTACCTTCTTGGTTTTTGTTGATGCAGGTGCAACTAGTCATGGCGGACGATGACGCTACGCCTTCAAATCCTCCAATCGCACCCGTACAACAAGAAGAGCTTGAAGAAGCACTGCTCGACTTGAATGTTTCTCAATAGCCGCGCGAAGAAGAACCGCCCAAGAGAGTGGTGCGCACTCGAGTCGTTCATTTGGTATGGGATCGTCAATTGTCTCCTAACCCACATGCTTTAGCAATTTATTTAGAGTTTTTTCCTGCTCGTGGAACCGCACCAGAAAGGTTTGAAGAGTGCTAGTGCAAAGATGATGATGTCCATCTCCATTGTCGAACGTGGGTTTTCGGTGATGGCCATTATCGTTGGCTACGAGGCCCAATCAACCCACTTCCCTTAGACCATTGAACCGAGTATCTCCCTCGCACCATTCGCCGCATCCTAAATTTTTTACAACTGTGATCTATCCTTTAAGTCAGTTATTCAATTGTAATTCACTTGAGGCTATTCAGGCGGAAATGTTTAATACTTAAGTTTGAATTGATTCTATTTAAAAGTCTGATAGAAATGGAACTAAATAAAGATGTATTAGGACTACATCCTAAAAATCTTACAAGTACATCATTAGTGCTTGAAGATTCTTCTACAAACTAACTTAACCTTGTCATGACAAATTGCTATTGTTAATTATGGGCTTGTATTCCTTATATATCAATAAATCACATCTAATTCTACATCCCTTTTCCCTTTTCTACAACATAAAAGGGATAATGTATTTTAAAAGGTTTGCTAGGTGTTTAACTGATTAAGCGCTTTATCAACTAAAATAAAGAAGTATTATATGCCTATAAATATCAAAAAAGCTGATTCAACTATTAATAATCATTACTTGGAGGTTTATAAACATTCAAATCATTAGTACTAAGGAAAATTACGGAACTAAAGTTTAACTAATTGTTGAGCTATAATCCATGGCTCACAACGAGCATTTTGGGCATAGAAAAACTTTGAGTTGCTCAACGTGGGGTAATCAATTTTTATACTGAACATACTTTGTTGAACATCAAGAATGTACTTTTGTCATTTTGTATGTTTTAGTAGTCACTTGAGAACTTTGAATGGTTAATGACAAAAGTTGAAATGATGGCTTGCCAAGCCCCACCCACACGTAACAAAAAGTCTAATACTAATTCAAAATGAGTGAAACAAGAAGGTGATGTGCATTTGAGGGACATAAGGCAAGTTTTACCATTCCTTTGTATGCTGCAATACCTAAGCTTGGCAATGGTGGCCCAATGTCCAGAAAACATTTTGCAAAGAAATATGATTTGAGTTGTGTAGGATTGGGTCCGAAGCATGTGAAAGTGCCTAAGGATATTACCTTAGAAGAATCAACAAGTTTTTTGGTCTTATTGTTAACAAGAACAAGTACAATTATGAGTTCACAAAGGACCTTGTTTTTATTGAAAAGGTGAAAAGGTTGTGGATGGTGGTGCATCAGAAGGCTTGTGTGCCAACATTAAGGTTAATATCACTTGGAATGGCTCGAGGATTAGCTTGTGACAAAATGGGAAAGCTTATGAACTGTATGTACGCAGAATGGACTAATGTTGAACAACAATGACACATGGCAAGGGCATAACAAGTGGACGTAATAAACTCTAATGAAAAACTTGATTATGGGCCTTATAAACTAAAACATATGGGTGGGTGGTCAAACAATTGAATTCTCAAGTACATCTATTGCCTTTGATTTCTTTTGTCATATTTCAAATTATCAAAAATTGAGCTGTGAAAGATGACAAAGTTCCAACTTCACTACCTGTAATTTGAGGCTTTCATTTTCCTTGATATTCTTTTTTTGTTATTTTGAACTTTTTCTTTTCAACACTTTGAGCTTAGAAGCTCACCATCTTTGTTGGAGAAGGTTTTTGAAACAAACCCTAATAATGCCTTCATTTTTTTGATATTATTAGATTTTTTGTTATTTTGAATTTATTCTTTTCAATGCTTTGAACTTAGAGGCTCACCATCTCTATCGAAGAAGGTTTCTGAAACAAACCTTAAGAAGGCCTTCATTTTCCTTGATATTTTTAGATTTTTTATTATGTTTTCTTTTCAATGTTTGGAGCTTAAAGGCTCACCATATCTATTGGAGAAGGTCTCTAAAACAAACCTTAAGAATGCCTTCATTTTCCTTGATATTTTTAGATTTTTTGTTATTTTGAACTTCTTCTTTTGAATGTTTAGAGCTTAGAGGCTCACCATCTCTGTTGGAGAAGGTTTTTAAAACAAACTTTAAAAAGACCTTCAATTTCCTTAATATTTTTAGATTTTTGTTATTCTGACTTTCTTATTTTCAACATTTTGATCTTAAAGGCTCACCTTCTTTCTTTGGAAAGGTTTTGTTTGTTAACAAACTATCATTTTCGTGTGTTTCCTTCCCCCTTTTGTTATCTACATTATGTGGTTTTTCATTTGGTTATTTGTTGCAATCTTCAAGCTTTTGGATTTTTCCAAGTGTATGTTGGTTGCATTTGAAAATGTGTTTTTATATGCCATTTTTGCACTATCTAGCAATGGTTTACAATAGGAGTTTAAAAAAATTTACTAGTATTATTTACAACTTTGACCTAAATGGTTTTCACCACTTATCTCTATAATGTGCAAATTATTTGGCTTCAAGTGCTAATTTTTATGGATGGTAGGTGTTACAATTGAAGAGCTACAACGCTACATTATGTTGTCAAAGAAAAATTTACAAGCAATAGAAAGCAATTTAGCCTTGGCCAAATCATGCCAAGAAGAGAAAATGAATGCCACAGCAAAGGCATGCAACCAAATGAAGGATCGCAACAACCAACTCCTTGAATCACAACAATGACTTGAAACCCTACTTGCATAATTAGAAAAGCCAACTTGTGAAAGCAAATAATAGTTGCAACATAAGATTGAAGTTAAGAAAGGTGTTTTGAAAGTATTCTAAGGTCTTACAGATGTAGGGGTTTTGACTTATGAAAAAGTTTGAAAAGAATCAGAGGTCACATGGAATGTTTTGTATGCCTTTGAAGGGAGAGTAACAAATTTTCAACAAAATGACAATGTTGTTTGGTCCCTCTTTAATACAGTCCATAATGGGCTAATTAATTATGCTTGCATTTCCCTTCCATGTGCTTTGGTGGAAAATAATGAGCCAACATGTGTGTGGGTTGAGCATTGTCCATTTTGTGGATTAAGGTTTCAACCACTGTGGGTAGGGTTAATTGCATCTTGTAAACATGTCTACCATAACTAGTGTGCATTTGTTCATTTCAACCAGTCCACGAAATGGATTCATAATTTTTGTGGGGAATAAATGCATGAAGGTTGGTGGCTTTTTGTAGGAATTATTAAGCTTGGGAGCACACCAAAATTAAAAGTGGAAAATTAGGCCACGACAAAGAAGATGTGGCAAAGTCATGCATTCTTAGGTAAGTGTATAAACTTGAATGTGGATCTCGCCTTATTGTTAACTAATAATGTAACAAGTTATATATGATAATTATCCAATTGATTCTATTGAACTTACATTCTAGTTCATTAGTCTAATAAAAAATGAACTTTTGATCATTGGTTTCCATGAATTATTTGGAACCCTAATATAAGGTCCTTAAGTGCTCACTATTTATGTGCATGTGTTCCACTTCATGCACTTATGTTGATATTGGAGTTCTTTTATGTACTTTAGTAGATTATCTGATGCAAAATATTGCCATAGTACATAATTATGTGTGCAAGTTCTGATGTATGTATAAATGTCTAATTATCATGTACATTAAATGACTTATGTGATGTAGATTACTCATAAAGTCTTAAGTGTATGTATGTAGGTTTGATTTATGCAAGGTTGTGTAAGGTGCATGGAGATTATGTGATTTCTATGATGTTGAGTTATGTGATAGTCCTTCAATGTCTACATGGATTTTGATTTATGGATAGTTTTATAATCTTTATGTACATTAACAAACTTTTGTGATTTGCAGATTACTTTGGAGTCGTTAAGTCTATTTGTTAATTCAAACTTATGTAATTGTGTGAGGTTCATGTACAACACAATGAATTACATGGTGTCAAGAATACTTGGATAGTCCCCAAGTGTCTCTGCAAGATCTTGTTTATGTAGGTTCAAGTGACCTTTGTGTAAATTAGGTCTTATCTTTTGGAATTTGTAACACACATTTATTGTCCTTAAGTCTAAGTTCATATTTTGACTTATCTACATTGTTTGATTTTTCTATAGCAGTTAAGGGATCAAGGCTTGAACATGCATCCATATTATGTCTATTGAGAACCCAAGCCTTTGGGTTTAAAGGTATCAATTCCTATGTACATGGTGGCAATGTATGCAAGGTTCGGCCTAATATTAATCCATTTGTGGGTAGCATACACATGAAGCCACCACCTAGTTCCCAACCAATTGACATAGAGGTCACTAGTACATTAAAGGATAAAGGGTACGCAATCATAGAGCTTGCAAACAAACAAGTTGATGATTGGCAAAAGGCTCGTGCAACTATGAAACCTCCAAGTGTTGCAAGGAAGGAATTCCATATGGATAAGGCTAGTGAGGATGTTAGTAATGGAGACAAGAGTATTGACAAGTCTGGGGAAGAGGATGATGAGGATGCAAAAGAAAGAAAGGGTGCATCAAGTGAAAATGATGAAAAGCCCATTAAGATGAAGAAATCAAGATCCACGAAGCAAATTCTTGAAGTTGATGAAGATGGTGTCATTGATTTCCAACATCCAAAAGCAAAAAGAAAGAAGGCAAATACCCATTAGGTTAAACTTTAAAAAGGCAAGGGTAAGCTGAAAAAAACACCAATTGTAGAAAAAGTTTCAAATGCAAAAACAACACAATTTACCAAGTCCACTACAAGGCAACCAAAACCAAGAGTAAGGGATATATAATGTTCCTCAACATTGTACATGTGGTGATTTAGACCAAACTTGGGTGCATTTGCAAATCATAAGTTTCATTTTGTTCTTAAAACACTATTTGTTTTTGGCGTTTGACACAACACAAGTTGTAGCTTGATCAACTGTGCCAAATTTGGGAAGGACCAATTTTGTAACCTTTTTTTATTATAGTTGCAAGTCAATATAGATGGTGTTTCTAAAAGTTTGAAAGCTAGTAAAGGAAGTCAATAGCCTTGATTAGTTCTGGCAAATTTGTGAAAGACCACTATTTGAAAATTTTATTCTTTTTTTTTGTTATTACTAATCAATACAAATCCTAGTGTCTAGAGGTTTGAGTCTTTGTGAAGATTCCAAAGGCTGAAACTCAAAAGTAATTATCTTACTATGTTGTAGAAATTTTAAACACCAACCAGAAGCTTTAGACTTACCAACAAGTTATAAATAACTCCTTACATCTATAGGACCTTAGGATCTTCATAGTTTGAATGTTGAAAGTTTGCAGTGTCTAGATTGTTAAAGTCAATATGAGGCATATGCACCATGCTAATTATGTGCATCTTTTAACTGAAAGAAGTTCATGAAGAATGCTAATGAATAGAATGAAAATTAAAACAACTTCTATTTGCATCTCAAGTGTGAGTTATATACCTTAACAACATTATGAGTTAATTTAAATCATTAACCAAGCTTGAACTTTGCCTGGATCATGGGGTAGATATAGTCATAACTTTTAAACCCCTAGGAGGTGATGAATTTGTTCAAAGAGATTCCAATATTGGATTCAATCTTCACATCTATTGCTCTTGCAACCACCCTAAAAATAAGATCCTAGAAGCTTGTGGTCACGTTTGGGTATTTGTTCTTGTGATTATGTTGTGTCTTATGGTTGCAAAATATATTCAACAATATAGTAGCCATGATTACTTCATGGCAATATGTTACACTGTTATAACATTCAACAACCCAAACACTTCATCGAAAAAGAGGTTACATTGTTGTGCCTTATGATTTACAATAAACATATTCAACAATGTAGTTCATGTTGCCGTTTTCTATTAAGCAACCTATTTTGTAACATTTCAATATGCATCAAAATTTAATTCATAGTATGTCACTACTTGTTGATCCTGCAAACCAAGTCCATGTGCTAATTTGGACTCAATCAACACATTGTTGTACATAAAACAAGTTTAATGAAATTCACATTTTATTCACATGAATTCCCAATCGATAATCTATGGAAAATGTCCACATTTAAACCATTTATTTGAGTTCAACTGAAAGTTCTACCATAATTTGTTGGAAATGTTGACACAATTCTAAGACATCTGCCAAAGTTTGATTTGCTTTGGAGAATGCATATACTTTCATAGTTATTCCTTTGGATTTCATTGTAGCCCATTATTTGGTCGTCATTGTAAGGCTTGGACATGTATTATATAACAAACTTATCCCAATGGACATGGCCAAGAAATATAATGTAACTTTGCTAGTTCCAATGAGTACATACAATTATACATGGGCTTCCCATCACATAGAAAGAGCACAAATATACACAACATGTACACAATAGTAGCACGCTACTAGAGGTACTCAAAGTCCACAAATGTCCCCCATATGGACCTTTATGTATTATGGAAACAAATTTAGGGACTTTTATGTCCATACTATGTATGACAACACCATGGATGTACCAAAAGAATCTTAAGTTGTCAATGACAACTTTCACCAAAAAAATGCATGTGCGTGTATCAAAAACCAAGCCCCCTATCAACTATTCCCTAAGAAACAAAAAAAGTGATCAGTAGCAACTAGAGCATCTATGATAACTTTACATAGAGATAATAATCCTTAAATGTAGCTTTACCCTTTAGCATACATGGTTTGCTTATTCTTAGATTCAAGTGTAACATGTAGTTGTTCACTTGAATAGACCTAAGGAGATGCCAATTCTTCTATTAGGGGGAATTAAAATTCCATAATAAATTTTGCAACATTTTGAAATCTAAAATTGTTGGCTCTCTGCCTCTTCTACAAAAAACTTATATCACTGCAAAAAAAACATTTGTTAATGTCACTACCTCCATTGTAACATGTTTTTTTGTCTTCTTTTAGTTTGTCTTGCATATTTAGTATTGCAACCAACAAGCACAAGTTAATACTAGTAAATTCATGCAATAGTGGGCCATTGGATGGAAGCTAAACCTTTATCTAGCTTCAACAATTATTATAGTTGTTTTGTTATTACACTTAATGGAACTTGTAATGAGCTGTTTATAATGAACATTCAATGCTTACAATGAAAGGTTTCCATTTTTGGTGGCCCAACTCAAATTGATTCATCTATGCATCAAATACCATGTACCTCCCTTAATGGAACTTGAATGTTTCAAAAAACACATTACTCGTACCAAAGGAGTATTATTTTTCCTTAAGCCAATTTCACTTTTGTATCTATGCACACCAAAAACCCAAACTCTTGTTAGTTACCACCTATTAAAAAAAGAAACCAAGTATAAATTCAATAGATCGTATACTATAGCCACTATAACTTTCCCATCCTATTTTCATCACCATATTTGAAATATTATTACCTTCATAGCTTGATACAAAAATCCTAATTATGTAGCTTAAATTATTTTGTTATTGTATTCATCAAAACTTGTAGCCCTTATATAAAACATGTTGATTGTATTGAAGGTTGAACTATATTATTGGTCTAACATTTGCTTTTATATTTATGCATTAGAAGTAGTCTCTTGTCAGCTACCACCTGTGAAAACACAAGATCTCAACCAATCTCTTGTCAACTACCACTTGAAAAAACAGAAGATCTCAAGTAGTTATAACTTCATGGAATTTCCTAGACCTTGTCTCTATCATTAGAAATTTGAAATATTCTTACTCATAATGGACATAATGTAATATGCGACTTAAAACTATAAGCAATTGTACTATTTATGGATTAAATGGACCTTACAGCCCATGTAAAATATTATACATGTGTCAACCATTTAGCCATAGGACGATCAAGTTCATGTTCCTTACATTGTAAATATTTGCATTGAGCTTGAAAGTAGCACCTAATTGGAAAGGCGAACATGGAAAGAAAAAAAAAATGTAGTGTATTGATTGGAAGCAAATGTTTTTACAAAAATACACAAAGCCAAAGCCCACTATACATTAATCATCCTCCAAAGAAGCAATCACTGATCTAATGCTTAACAAAATATCCTGAGTTAATTCATACACCCCTCATTCCCACTAACCTTAAGATCTTCAGGTGGCATTAGAAACTTCACGTCTTGTACAAGATGAACATGTAGATAAACCACATGTGAATCCTTCAATAGGACATATGATGATTCATTATAGCCCCACCTTTGGTAGTATAAACTAGACACAATTGCATATCTAACAACAAATGAGGTCCCCCACTTATTCATGAAAGTTCTTTTAACTTGGTGAAGAGGCTTTGTGCAACACACTAACCAGAAGTTTGCATCCTCTAAATTTCCAACCTCCGCATTAACAGCAAAGTTATCACCAATGACCAAGGTCATAGTTAAAGCATCTCCAGTACATCGTAATCCCACTGCCCATCCAAGTCATCAAACATTACAATTCTTATTGCTCTAATATTTGTAGGTTGGAGTTGCTTAGGAACCCAATTGCCCATCCAACATACATTTATGCACTTTGTCCATTGCCCTTATAGGCAATATGAACAAAAACAAGCTAGATTGTTCACCATTGATGTGGTGAAATTGTTTTTGTTAGTAACATAAATAGAATGCATGTTCATGGTCCCTTTGATAGAGTCATAATTGAAGGAATTAGAGTTTTGTGAAACATCTTCAACCTTCATTAGCTAGAATACTCATCTTAAGGGCCTCTTCACACCATTGTATGATGATTTAGGTCTATTTGACAAATGCTTGTGTCAAAAATCCACCACCTCCTATGCATTTTGGAGTTTTGCCCCATGAACATCAAGTTGCTCCCTTCGTAGAAACCTTTTGATCATTGCTCCAACACCATCATGTGGGCCTTTGCCATGGCCATTTCCAAAGAAGCTCCATAACATCTTACACCCTTTAATGAAATTTGGATACTTGCTGACAAAAAACCACGGCTTTGAACTTTTGAACTGTGAGGCACAACTGTCATTCTAAACCCAATGCCACTTGGGTGCATAGCCATTGGCCACCATATGCTCCCAATGGAGCTTGAAACAATGTTGTACAAACTCCGAATCATGTTTCCAATTACCGAAAATATAGAAGTGGTATTCAATGAGCACCCACGACTCTTCATTATAGGGATCAGGTTGGGGGTTATGTTGATAAGTTATATGCACTAATATGCTAATATGATAACTATGCCAATGCATAGACTGCACTTCATTTTGGGTTTCAAAAGTGTAGTTTTTGGCAAAGTCTACCACATATATAACAATTTTAGCAGGAAAATATTTGATACTACTTTTGAACTGCCTATCTTGCCATCTAGACACAAAGTTGTGCCTTGCAAAATTTTGCAACTTTGGTTTTAAGTAATCAACAAACTCATCGCTAGTAGTTTTTTTGTATACCAATGTGAGCTTCTTCAAAGATTTACCAACTCTTGTTCTTTGTTTCCATGGCAAACTGTCTCCATTCTACCAAGGTTTCAGTAGAACCATTAGTCTCCACTAGACAGAAGGGGAATTTATTTACACCACAAGAGATGCATTGACCATACATACATTTCTTCTTTGCCATTCTTCTTCTTTTGGTTTTTCACACACAATCATTTACCATAGTTTTGTAGTGCTTTTATATGCTTTGGATGAAGCCACATGAAGACTGGTTAGAGTGAAAACAAACATATGAACATCAACATTCGCATGCATCACTATGGTGAAGTGAGGATTTTGCCTTCATATTGTTCAGACCCAATCATAATTCTTCCATTTCAATGTGATATATGTAACATGTATTTCGTTCCTTCATTGGCTTCACAAAAAACAGTTTAAGCCCTTCAAATGTTTGTTTTCCAACAATGTGTTTTGGATGCATTGATTTGAATCTCAAATAAAATTCTACATGCACATTAATAAACAAGTAGCATACAACAAACTTATGAGGGCCTAAGCTCATTATGACACATGTGGTTTTAGTCCTTCATGCAAATATACATTTGGGTTCAACAATTAATGGGCTTTACTACTTGAAACACTTCATTTAATATATATTCATGCTTCTAGTTCCTAAAAATAACACACAATTCTATACACTTACAAAGTTGCCACCACATATAATGACAAATATACATAATAGTTCCATAGGCCACAACAATCTCCACAAATGTCACCACAGGGAACTTAATGGACTACATGAACAAAGTCCATGGATTTAAAAGTCTAGACTACATTAGAGTCCATACATAAGATGTCAAAATTCCACAATAATACATGCAAACTCCATTGATGGTACACAAAAATCTACGAACGTTCAATTAGTCTATAAGTGCAAGTGGCGTATTCCATCAAATTACATCAAACTCAACAATCTATATATAATAAGTCAAAAGGTCATAGCTATACATTCAAACTTTACTAATGTTACACATAAGTCCACTATACATTCAGCTAGACTTGAAATGTCTAGGTGTGTTCCATCAAAGTACATCAAATTTATATCAAACTTCTAATTTACATTATATCATTCCATCAAAGTTAACTTACCTTGAACCCTATGTATTGTGAATGACACTTGGGGACTTTCTAGTCCATACTATACATAAATCCATACATGTGCAAAAGGATTCAAATTGACACAAAACTACCTTCAAACTAAATTATGGTACATAGATTAATTTTAACAATTATTCAAGATATTGAAAATAATTTGGAAAGATTATAATACCTGGGTTTCCATTAAATAGTGTGTAGGTTTCTCATCCCACATTCCAGCCTCAAGGCACTTTGTTGTTTCATTAGCTTTGTTGGGATTCACTTGTGTCTCGGATGCCCACCAAGTAAGGGCAGTAGTTTTGGCAACATTTGTGCAACCATCAGTCCTTTTCCTTCTAATAGACAATGACCACAAAACATCACCTACATCATTAGTGATTTTGTGCCTTTGCATTGCAATTGATATATTCCGAGGATGGACACCAAGGACTTTTGTGATGTTTCTCATAGAAAAAGTTGGCCCTGCACTGATAGTAGTAGAAAGAATAGCATTTTTTGAAGCCAATTTGGCATTAAAATTAACCTGCTTAATTTCTTCCACAGATCTACTCATTTCCTCCATAACTTCCTTTTGTGTAATGGCAAGTCTTGTAGGTAGCACATAGTCTGGTGTGCTGATTTTAATCTTGGGATTGTTTAGAAACTTCTGCATCACCATTTTTCTACTAATAGGACCAGGGCAAATTGCTAGGGCCTTACTCACAAATTCTGCACAATCAGTTGTTACCTTTTGTTGCTCACGCTCATCCATGGTAGGTTCAGGTTATACAAAGGTCATACTATCCATCTGCTCTTTAATTAAATCACTTTGATGACAATTCAATCGATATTTTCATTGCCATTCCCTTTTCTTTGCCCTTTGTTGAACCTCCTCTAATTCCAATATGTGTTGAGTCTGTGGCCTTCCCCCACAAGCTCGCTTCTCTTTCAATTTTTGTGAGCCATCTTTCATGTTTGTATTCTGCAACTCAAATTGTGTTCATGTTGTTTCTATAGCAAAAAAGTTTCAGAGCCAACATATATTAAAAGAAAAACAGTAAAGAAACAATAACCTTAAAAAGATGCAACCAACTTTACATTTAATTAAACCAATAATTCAACATATAGTTAATGTAAAAAAGGCAATACAATATCCTCATGTGAGTTCAAACAAGCTTGTGAAATAAGCTTCATTTCAGTTTAGGTTTTCCCCTGTACAATGAAAAATTTAACCCAGACCAAAACAAACACAAAAATACTTATGCAAAATCTCAAAATTCTAGTTTAAAGCCATAGACCACCATTTCCTTGCATTCAATGGTGAATCCCAAATATCTATATCTTGATTGTTGAGAAGACACATTTTAATCCCATTGACCCAACTTCTAAGATCAAAAGGTATTGGTGTGTCTCAATGTTTCCACCTACCCTAGATAGAATGGATGCTCAATAGACCAGTCAATTTTGCCCAATCCTTCTCCAATAGAGTGAAACAATAATAAAGAACTTATCATTATTTAAAAAATAATTTTGTGTCAATTTATATTGTAGTCCTATACATTAATTTTGTGTCCCTTATAGAGAAATCACAAACTAATGGAGAAATGAGAAATGAGAACCCAACCTACTTTTGGTGCTTACAGATGTGCCAGCAACTAAATTAGCAATGATTTGTGACTTTGAAGATGGTGATTTTGCATAGAGCATAACTCCTACAGTATAAGAGAATTATTCAGATATTCTCAATCTGTTCCAGGGTCCAAAATGCTTGTGTATAATGATAATGTCCAAGTTTAGTGACACATCTATATTCACAACTACTTTTTAATTTAATACCTTTTTCTAGTTCAGAGGTTTGTTCAGGTCAACAATCATGATGTCCCCCTTGGTTTGCTTCCAGGACTTCTCCTGTATATTCTTATATTTACATTATCTAACCAACTCATTTTTGATCTGCAACATATCAAATAATAAATATCAGATCTTTCAAGATAACACACCAATGTAGGTTCCAAAACAACACACCAAGAAAAAAGACTCATGTATAGCTGGTTAGGAATGATGCCCCTTTAGTAGGGAGGGATCACATTCATATGGAATGGGTGGAACATGACATATAGTCAAATGCTTTAAAAAAATTGGTGATGACAAAGTTTGTCCTGGGTTGCTTAATTTCTGCCCCATCAAGGACCAATGCCTATGCTTTTCCCAATGCATTTGTTCTGTAGTAACTAGTAGCACAAGAAAGTACACTAGATCAGCTTCTTCATGTTTGAGATGATGGACCTTCTTTATGAGGCAACAATATCCATTGGATTAGCTAACTAATTGCTTCACTGTGGTAAGCAAGTTTGTTGACCTTATAAAGACAGTTCAAAACAAACCCACTTACCTTTCATCCTCAGATTTCATTACGCCATTACTTGTGGATTTTGTCTATAAAGTTCATATCTGCAACAAAATAGCACCAAAATAGTTCAGAACTCTGATGAGTGGATTCCTTCATACCAACAACAGAAGCAAACTACATGTATAAATCACAAAGAGTTCACATGGATAGACGATTGATACATTTATAATGAAACCCAACATCACCATGTAAACATCATTATGATTGAAACAAGACCTTTGCATTGTATGTATATGCCAAAGAGAGACAAGATGGAGATAGAAAGGATTGTAAAACAAGGACCTTGGGTAATGATGTGGGGATCCACCTGAGGTTCAAAAATGCTGGTCTTTAATGGAATAATTCCTTTCCGAAGGCGGTGCACTGGAAATGGTTTCCACAGCTCATTTTCATGCAAAGTAGTTATACCATGGGCAACTTGTTCCCCGTTAGAATCACTTTTCCACTTCAACTGAGTGAAGACTGTTCTATGTTAAAATAGACTCGAAATGGCAACACTTGTAGGCCTGATGGTTTGTTAACAACTACTTAAATAATGAGAATTAAGTTCACACACTAGAGTTGATACTTGAATTGCAAAGAAATAGTCTATGTTAGTGCCAGTGCCAAGTCAACAACCATTGATTTAATTGAAAACTTGCTGAAGTTTTTCAAGAAAGCTAAACTTCAACATCCACAAGACAAATACAACTTCCACAATTATGAACAAAAACACTGGAGCTGAGACTCTAAGAGATCTATCACAACTGTTTGATGGAAGGAAAAATTTCAAGTTCCACATAATGATCACCAATGAATATGTGATGTGAACACCAAAGTAAGATGCTTACCAAGTGATCATCCTCAAAGAGGATTTGAAGGCTAAAGGGTACCTTTGGCTTTTGCCAGGGGTGCTTGACATACTCGAAACATGTTCCATTTCTGCAGGGAACCCTTTTTACAACAACATACAATTTAAGTGCCCTTCATAGCTTGTCCATGTCCATTCAAAGTTTCAAGCACACATTGAAACACAATTTTTTGAGTCAAGAGGATTTTAGAAACTATTATAAAGGAGTCAACCAAACTCGAGTGCTACAAACTCCTACCATAGAAGAAATTATACACTTAGGATGTCTGCTAACAATTTCAAAGCCTTTGGAAGTTGAGCACAACATTCAAAGTTTCTTACTGAAACCCTTTAAATGCGACTTTTCAGCCTCAGCTTGTTTTGTAAGCAAGATTAGTGACGTCAAGAAATTGAGAGCATAAAATTTTGAGGGTTATGGGTTTAAGGTTTAGGATTTGCACACACATGGGCAACTCTGAGTACTTGAGTATGGAGTCTAATGTCACTACATAACACGTATCTATTTGTAGCATTATTGGGGATTCAGTCCTTTGTATATTCCATCAAGAGAAACATTTGAGGAAAAAGCAAACAAACACCAAATCAAAGGTGATTTGAAGTGCACTTGACTATTACAGATTTTCTGCAACCATCTGCTTCCCACCCCCAACATATGAACAAGAAGCACATTCCCAAATAAATTTTAGGCAAAGACCTAAATTAAAACAATGACGAGGTGAGCAATTTTAAAGCTTTTTTTAGTTTTGATTGCAATTGAAATGCGGCACTTGAAAGTTGAAAAAAAAGGACTAAAACATGTACTTTGCATTGTCACAACTTTGCAATGTAATTGAAGAAAGGTGTCAGAAGTCACTACCAAGGAATCAAAATTCTTGACCTACCCTTGTTTTGTTCACTCCTTATATCTCAACAAATAAAAATCTAGCACGCTCTGAGCTACAAAGTTTTGCCAGATATTTCATCAAGCACATTTCCATCATGATTCCTTGATTCTTTCTTATGTACAGTTCAATTCCAAACTAGCCAAAGATTGCCAATAAATCCAAGCATATTCACATTCATAGGGTGATGAAATGGTCATATACTGAAAAACAAATGAGAAAGAAGGAGAAACAAAACACAACTTTCAGAGACTACATTTTGGCATCCAAAAACTTTTTAGCTATTATTTTGGTGTGCAAATCACTTTCCTGGCAAGATGTAACAACAACAGCAAAATTTTGACAATAACCTTGATTAGAAAAATGGATTGTAGTGGAAGAAAAAAATGCCACAAAATGTGCACACCCTCTTACAACTTTGTTTTCGAGATAGAGAGAAGGTGAGGTTGAACACCCTTACATGCAGGGTTCAAGGTTCAAAGGAAGAAAATGGATAGTTATGGATTTAGGGTCTAGGATTTACACACAGATGAGGATAATTCTAAGTACATGAGTATGGAGTCATTAACACTTATTTGTTTGCATTATCTATTTGTCAAGAATCCACTTGTTCTATTCAGAAGGCAACCCTCCAAAGTCTTATAGCAGCCAAAAGAAAAAGTTATTTGTATGGAGGTATCTGTTTCTTTGCCCATTTTAGCAGGGGCACAAGGGCATCTAAAACTGCAGTCTGGATATGTACATGCCAGAGAAAAAAAAATTCTATAAATGTAGTGACATTTATTTTTAAAAATGTTTTGTAGTTTGGAGGTCTTTAAAGAGAGCAAATGAGGATAAAGAAGCCAAAATGCAAAAGAGAAAACCTAAGAAACTAGCATCTGCATAAGGGATTGCACTACGAATGACAAAGATAAAATAAACTCAAGAAAATATACAAAGGGAAAATCATGTAGAAGTAGGCAGCTTCATGCAAGGATTACTATACAAAGATAAAAAAACCTAGTAGAAACAATCAAAAGAAAGGTTTGTAAAAAAGAGAAGAAAGAACTTGAAGACAAATATGGAGCTGCAGGAACTTGGAAATGGAGAGGTTAAGGGACTAGACAAATTCTGCAAACATTTAGTTGCATTACTTTCCAATTCTATGTAAAACATAATTGAACCCTGTTACAATTACATTCATGGGGAAAAAACTTGTAGACATTCATAAGGTTGCATATGTGATGACAACCCTAGATTGGGTGGATTTACCTGATCAAGGAGAAGAAGTTTGCTGGAATCCCTTGTTTCTTGAACTCCTGCTTGAAAATGCACTTTGAAGTTCCAACACCTCTACTCAAAGCTGAATCAAAGCCTGGTAGTTCCCAACTGGGAGAGGGTCTTTCAAAAGATCTACATAGAATCCAATTTGTTCGTGTGACTTCAAACAATTTCCAGTGTCTGTCTGTGGACACATACCTTAACAACTCTCCTTCTTGACCTAATAACCCTTGCTAACAATAACTACCCTTGCCATATGGTAGCAATGCCTTGTAAATCTAAGCAATAAACAAACACATTGGCCTTAAAGCTTTGGTACCTTTAACAATAGTGCGATCGGAGTTAGGGTTTGAGATAGAAAAACACTTTCCTGATTCTATCTAGGAAAACAATTCTATCTCTCTCAAACCCTGATTCTAAATAGAAAAAAATTTATCTCACCCATATTGCACTAGAAGGTCGTAACAAAAGAAGGGTTGTTGCTGAGAACAATGTATTTGTGTACCTTGGCAAAACCCCCAATGTTGATTTGGTTTTTCTTCCTACATCTGTCAGTTGCAAGTCGAAGTTCCTTGTACCTGAATGCGAGGTTGGATTTGAGGAGAAGCGGCTAGGTCTTTCAAAGTTGGGTTATGGAATCCGAGAAGTGGGTATTGCGTCAAACAGTTGCTTCCGACATTGCGCAAAACAGCCCCAAAAGAAGGCGTAGATCTTGGCGCCCCAATAGAGAGTTGCATCCCATATCCCGCTCTAGTTTGATTTCCCTCAGCTGCACTGATCACGGGAGTTCCATATCCAGCTTAAGGACCTTGCTACATTCCATATCCTGCTCCAGCTTGATTACCAATTCCACTATGATGTGGGGGAGCTGCTACTGTTGTGTATTAAGCTTGAAGACCACCCTGAGTGCAAAAGAGAAGAAGGATAATAGTAGCAGCGGAAAAACACCTGGGGAGATTGATAGCGCAAGGAAACCCTAGCCCTAAACGTCTCCTAGGGTGTCGAGGTTCAAACAACCTATATGTAGGATCTTTAAACCCTACACACTAGACACATGTAGCATATGACGTCATCATTTCCCGCTTAGAAAATTTCTATAAAGGTTACCATTTGCATAAAATAATTCATGGGACCTTGTAGAATCTCCTAGGCTGCAATGTTGTTGAAGAAAATTCTTGCATTTCACAAAGATGTAGAAATGAGGGACTTTGTCATTTTTGTCAAATTTTCACCTATATAAAAGTCCATTAAACTTAGACATGGTATTCTAATGAATTGTAAACACCTATTTTAGATAGATAATTCTATTTTAGAGTTTTGGAAAGAAAATAAAATTATTATTATAAATTTGACATATGGTGAGTCCATTTATACCTTCTTTATGTATTATAACGTTGCAACTTGTAAGTGGGAAAAAGTCCCCCATTCAGTATTAAAAGTTTTGTTTCAAATAATTTCAAGATTGTATCATATTAGATTATATATCAATCACATATGTGAGTCCTTTTTCATAAAATTTAATAATAATTTCACTTGGGACAAATTTTAATTTGTAGGGGTGCTAAGAAAATGCCTTGCAATGTCAACAGTGATCCACTCTAGCTTGCAAATACATTTTAAAGTAAGCGGGCGACCATCGCTAGCGAATAAGTTCACAGCAGAAAAGCTATGGTGACGAAGGCTACATGTTTTGGCAAACTTCTTGGTGACACTAAACTCTAAATCAGAGAACATGTTGACTACACTAATGATCAAAACTGGTGCAAGATCGTTACATCGAACGGTGGTGATGAGGCAAGTATGGCTGCATCTAACGACGATGATGGGGCCAGATGACGATTGGGAGCAGCTATGGGTAGAAACTAGATGGTGACAGGGTTAGCCACCACTAAAGCAATCTGGCTTTGTTGGTGGACACTGATGCTTCAATCTGGCTACTAGACGTTATTTTTTCCCCTTTTTTTACATGTACCTGTTGCCAAACAAATATTTTTGGTGCAATCTGGCTATTTTTCGCCAGAAATAAAAGGGTTGTCGTCCAAAGGATGGTGTAGAAAAAAAAATCACCCCTAGGAAAATTTAGCCAAATTTGGCTATAAACTCGATAGGGAGTACAAATATTTAATCAACCTATATATTCATGGCTATGCACTAAAAACCAAATATAGAAATCTGGTGATTTGAACTACTTTTCCTTTTCCCACTTTTGGCGATAGGAAACTATGCGAAATCACTTCATTTTCGAAATTTTAATTTCGCTTTTGGCGATATTTATTTATTTAAAATCGATATCTATTTTTTAAAAATATCATTTAAAAAAATCTGTTCCTAAGACTTGCAGGTGGCCACGACGGCCGCCCTTTTCTTCTGTGGGGAGGTGTGACGCGTCCACGAAAGAGCATTTTTTCATGAAACTTCTTCTTCTTCTTCTTCTTCTTTGTTTCTCTCTTCTTCACACCCCACCCACTGCAGGCAGTCGTCGTCTGCAAACAAACACTGCGATCTAAAACCCTTACAAATCAGATCTGGTACCTATTGTACAAAACGTTGCAGAAGAATTTTGGGGTCGAAGATGATTCTCTATCAGAGAACAATCATAATGCATCCTGTTGGTCCCGATTGTGTCTGATGACGGTGTTGGAATTGTAGAAACAGTTGCACTAGGTAACTTCCATTGACAGTGTTTTTTTTTTGCTTTTTTGGGTTGCCATGTGAATTAGGTCTTTTGGGTTTTGTTGTTGTTGTTTTCTGCTGCTTCTGTGGACAAAAGCATTTTTGGGTTTGCATTTATCTGAGATTTTATTTTAATTTTCCCCATCAAGAAAACATGTCGCACCTTCAAGATTTAGCAAAAGTTGCACATGGGTTAGCATTGGTGGTTAGAGAATCGATAAGGATGGGCTCCACAATGGGGACCAGGGAAAGCACTGCAGCAGCACAGATGTTGAAGAGCTTGGCAGGCACTGTGACAGACCTGACTGGTTTAACAAAGGGGACCATTCACAATTACTACAGTGATGGAGAAGAAGCTCAACTTCAACAACACCAAAGACAACAGAAGAGCATACAGGAGGAAGAAGCTGGGGGGCCAATAGGGGGTTTTGTACATTGCACCGAGACTTCATCAGCTTCCAGCAGCAAATCCTATCTACACAGACAACTTGACAGCTTGTCTGTGATGAGGAACCAAGAGGAGCCTTTGGTTGCAGCAGATGATGAAGCCGTTGGCAACATCACAACGGAAACTGTCTCCACCAGTGATGCAGCGACTGTTGGGAAAACCCCATTGTCTAAACCCGTTGGATCATTCACTCCTGTGAGGAATGATATGGATGTACCGATATCAATGACCTCACAGACAAGTCCGCTGCCAAGTAGAAACCTAGATCCACGGCAAGAACCACCAAGCAGCAGGGATGGTGGAGCTTCGGAAAGCAGTCAGTTGCAAGGAACTCCAAGTGCAGGTAGGTTAGGTTTAGGGGTTAGGGTAAACATGCATGTATGTGTGTGCTAGGGTTTAGAATTCTTGATAACAAATTTCTGAGGATTTTGTGAGAAGTACTTGTTTTGACTCTCTTCTTATCAAACCTAACAAAAGGGATAGTCTTCAGGATATTCACTTGAAATAGGCCATTTTTTTCCCATTGTAGCACCTCACCATTAGTGTTTTATGGTGACTTGAAACATGTGGAGTGGCAGTAACTGGAGAAGCATTGAGGCCTGATAGCACTGTTGTAAGAGTGCCAGTGAAAAAGCGCAAAACACGAGAGCGGAATGTTCCTTCGACGCCCTTTGGCCGTGTCATGGGGTGTGTGCTTCCCCTCCCAATCCCCTCTCTGTGTCTGTGACCCAGCTACCTTGAGACCTCAGACTCCACATAATTGCACATCAACAATTGTCCCAAAACCCTAAATATGGCAATCTACTATGCAGTACTGAGGCCAGCTCTTTTGATGGGAAGTGGAGAAATATGCCTCATTGGTTGCCAGCCAATATTTGAGACCATGATGGAAGTCTGCTTAAATGACTCGCTCAGTGCTTACAGAGCTTTGCACTGCCAGATTTGCAGGGTTAGGAGCAGGTCTTGCATGGGGTACTTTCCAAGAATCAGCAAAAAGGTTATGGGGAGGACAGGGAACATTAGCACCTGGACAATCAGTGCTGTCACCATTTTTAAGTGAGGGAAATGCAGAGCGACTTGCTCTTGCTCTCTGTCGAATGAGGGGAGCTGCACTTAAAGTGGGCCAGATGCTCAGCATTCAGGATGAATCCCTTGTGCCACGCCCAGTAAGTTCCCCATATGCTGTGCATGTGTAGGTTCATGGTCACATTTTTATCAGTGTCCCAGTAGAGTATCTTGTGGGTGTGACATTTCTTGTTGGAAACAGCATCAGTTCGGGAGTTTGAGTATAAACCTGGCTATGATTGGTATTCAGCTAGAGCCAAGAAATCATCTCTTACTCTTTTTTTTGGTGACAGATTCTTGATGCCCTTGAGAGGGTAAGGCAAGGGGCTGATGTGATGCCAAGACGTCAGTTGATGAAAGTCATTTCAGAAGAACTTGGTCCAAATTGGCGTGATCGGTTAGAGTCTTTTGAGGAGGAACCCATAGCATCAGCCAGTATTGGGCAGGTATGCCTGCTTGCACCCTTTGAGTGATAACAATGAATGTCTGAAGGAAGTATATATTACATCTGAGTTTCATTAGGCTAGACCACATGTGTTATCCTTAGCAGGATCAACTCTTTGACACTTAACCAATGGACCAGTTGTGTTCTCCCCTTGCACAAAGATGTGATGGATCTATTCCACCTGTAACAGGTACACAGGGCGGTGACAAAGTCAGGAAAGGTGGTGGTAATGAAGGTGCAATATCCAGGTGTTGCCAATAGCATTGATAGTGATATTGAAAATGTGAGGCGCTTATTAGACTACACCAACCTCATTCCAGAGGGGCTTCACCTTGACCAAGCCTTGCGGGCAAGCTCAAATTCCTCTTTTCCCCTTCTTTTCACTAATTGTGAAACTTTTGTTTTGTTTGCCTGAGTTTATAATTGTATTTTGGATATGAGCTAAAGTGCCAGTCTGAATTTTATGATGATTTTCTTTTAATTAGGTGGCAAAGGAAGAGCTTGCAAGGGAATGTGACTATGAGCTTGAGGCAGCTAATCAGAAGAGGTTCCGTGAGCTGCTGGGGCATGAGCAGGGTGTTTACGTGCCACTTGTGTTTGATGAGTTCTGCAGCAAGCGTGTGCTCACGACTGAATTTGTTCCTGGTAACACCACCTTTTAAATGGCCTTCCTCCAGCCAACTGTTCTCTTCAGTTCCTTATTCAACAAGTCAGGATAACCAGTGCTGTCCTTCTGTATGGTGGGTTTGATGTCTTCACAAACTGGGTATGGTAGTATGTGCATGCAAATACTTTCAAAATTCTGTCTGGCAGTCACAAGCAGGACAGGATCACTCATTTTGGAGCTCTGTTTTGGCTTATGATTGTCACAGGGATCTCTATAGACCAAGTAGCACATCTGGAGCAAAACATTCGTGACCGTGTAGGGACCCAGCTGCTTGCTATCACATTGAAGGAGCTTTTCACTTTCCGCTTCATGCAGGCAAGTTTGTCTCTGGAGCCAGTATGTCTCATGTAGCTAAATTACGTCAAGTGTAGGACCACTAGATGGCATCAGCTGTTTGCTTTCTTAAATCTGAATCTGTAGGTGAATCTGCTGCCAGCACAGTTGAAACTTGCAATCTGACCATCCAGAGAGAGGGGTGTTTGGAACTGGACTCTTTGATTGAAGTTGGTCACTGATCTCTTGGAATTGTAGAAATTGGGGGATGGAGGGTACTGCATGGGTTAGGTGCAGTGGGGTAAGGGCCTTGTACAAAGGTCTCAGTGCATATAAAGGACTGATTTGCTTGAATATTGGACAGACGGATCCCAATTGGGGTAACTTTTTGTATGATGAAGCCACGGATGTCATCAACCTTATTGATTTTGGGGCTGCCCGAGGCTATCCCAAGCATTTTGTTGATGACTACTTGGAAATGGTATTCACTTTCTTTACCTTTCCTGTCTTTTCTGTGGTAGTAGCAAGTCCTTTTCCACTGCTTTTGTTTCCTTGCTCGGTGTTTATTCTAAAGATGACCAGCAGTGATGAAAGCTTATAACCTATGCTGAACCAACGCAGTAGAGTTTCCTCTATGGTTGCCTTCTAGCATATGCCTGGGGTTTAGTATTAGAATTGCCCTTGGGGAAGGAGCATTCTTTCAGATTTCTTCACCAATCTTCTCATGCTCTAGTATCAATATTGCCCTGGTTACTCATTGATCTGCATTTTATGATTATACAGGTACTTGCATGTGCAAATAGGGATCGAGCTCAAGTTATTGAGATGTCAATACGGTTAGGCTTCTTAACAGGAAAGGAGTCAAAGGTCATGTTGGATGCTCATACAGAAGCTGCTTTTGTGGTTGGCCTGCCCTTCTCAAGGCCTGGAGGATTTGACTTCCGGACGGCAAATTTGACACAGAAAGTTACACAACTAGGAACCACCATGCTTCAACACCGACTCACAGCCCCACCTGATGAGGCATACAGTCTACACAGAAAGCTGTCAGGGGCGTTTCTGGCTTGTGTAAAAATGGGTTCTGTTGTCAGGTGTAGGGAAATGTTCTTGGCAGTCTATGATAATTACAACTTTGCAGTTGAGGACAAGAATCTTCAAGCAGGTACCCAATGATAGTTTCACAGATCCATGCGGAGTACAATTTTTTTTGTAGTATAAAATCAAGGTAATTTATACCTCAAATTCACACATCACCAAGGTTCTCCATCAAATAGCATAAGCCAAATAAATTCCAAGTGGAATTGTAGGTGATATAAAAGGCATTACCAATTTGGTAGCCATTACAAAGATGATGTTCCCTGTGCACCTAATGTTTGCCAGTATGTCAGTATGTTCTCAGTGGGTACCCTATTGCTAGGTGCTATTTCTAGTGAGGAATTTTCCTGGTTCACTAAGCTCAAGAGCACTCACAGACATTGACAGCATCTTCAGAGGAAGAAATAAAGCTTTCAGAATTGAATATTTCCACTACACATTCCGCTACAGCTTCCCTTCCTCCAACTTGTGATATCCCTTCAGCAAAGATCTGCAAGATTGGATTTAATCAATCAAAACATTAGTAAACATTTGAACTTATTACAATTACATGCATTTCAAACTTTCAACCCTAAATCACAAACTCCCTGAGAGGTATATCATTGACCTGTGCCACTTTGTGACTTGACTTTCCAATGCAAATAAGCTGCTATACTCCCAAACTCACACTGGCATTCGACTGCAACCTGATAGGCTCCATAATTGCAAGCAATAAGGCAGGTAAACACAACTCCACAATGAAGCAGAACTTGGAGCAATGAGAGCACATGGCACAGCTGTGTAGTTACAATACTTATCTAACAAAAACCACACCTTGATCCTCAAGACCAGCTTTAATTCATATAATTAGAAAAAAGCCATACTGCTAAGTCAAAGTACATACTACAACTCAGTGCAAAAAGTTTCACAGGTCTCATGGACAGAGGGACAGACTGATAACTTACAGCCTCAAACCTATTCATAAAGTGTGCACATTATCCTGTATTGTTTGATTTGGGATGCACTCCCAGTTCTTCTTCATGCAGTAATAAATAGCAAAAGGACAACAAGCCAGCTCTTTGCACCTATTGAAAACCATGTTCCAGTTCCCACTCAATATTCAGCTCAAAAGCTTAGCCAGGTCACGCTCATCTACAACCCTCAACAAAACCTCCCTATCCAGGGAGGCAGTCTTGCTCACACTCACTAACTGTGGTTCATTCTCAATCAGCTTCAAATTACCAAATGCAAACCCAAACACAGATTCTCGTAGGCTTGGATTCTCCACCTTCCCACACACCTCAAGCAGCACCCTCAGCTCCGAGGCTCCTGCCAAAATTAAACCTGCAACCATCTCTCCAAATTGCTTTGGAGCCCTAGGGGCATCCATAGCAACATCCTCCAGCTGCTCTGCTATCTGCAACACACCTGCTCTCAAATCTTGGCTCAAAATCACTGCCTTCGCATTCAAGTGAACCAAAAGCTTCAACACAAGTGCACACTCACGATCCCTCCTATCCAGTGCCAAGAACAATGCCATCCGCACAAGCTCTGGGTAGAAATCCGGAGCCTTCAATTCTTCTACACATAGTAATGCCTCATTGAGATCCACAACCGAGAAGAACTCATTGAGCAATGACTGTGTCTTTTTGGGTAAGTCAGCTGCCAATTGTCCAGTCAGTTGTGGTTGTGCTGGAGGAGGTGGTGGCATCCTAGTTGTCTCCTTTGCAAACTCCTGTGCAGGACTGCCAACTGGACCCTGTCCTCCCTGAGGTTGAGCCAAAGGACCACTTTGCCTTGAAAGTAAATTGGATCCTGCATTCCCACTTCCGATCAGAGCACTGGGTTTTCCCAGAAACCCATAACCTCCACTACCTTGAGGAAGTACTCTGGGACCAACCCCAGTTCCTTGCATTGGTGGTGCTGGATAACGGCTGGCAGGAGCAACAGGCCCCATCCCTGGCATTGCCATTGGCACTGGAAGCACCCCCATGGTTTCTCGCTTTGTCTTGCGCCCTACACCTACTGTTTCCCATCCATCAGCCTCCAAACCTGCCATATAACCCACCAACAGAGGTGCCCCTGGCATGCCGCCTGCTAACCCAGCTGACATTCCGGGCATTCCTGGCATGCCTGGCATCATGCCTCCTGCACCTGGCATGTAGCCACCAGGCATTTTTTCAAGGCCAGGTGCATTTGCTGTCCGCCCATTCCTCATTTGCATCATGCCTGGACGAAGCCCTAATTTCTGTTCTGCCTCCGCATGAATTTCATTGATCCTCTTGGCTTTCACTTCCTCCCTCCTTGGAATCCACTTGTTAGACCGCAGATCCAGTATGTCCCGCACCATGAATTTGATCCGTGTGGGCAAGGCTTTGCTCCCTGAAAACTCCTTCAGCCGTGCAAAATAGCTATCAAACGCAACTCGGGACTTGGCGCTCTCCTCCAGCTGCTTCCCTACTGTAGAAAACAACTGACACAGAGCTTCCACATTCTCTTCAGCAGGTGCGGATTTGGTATCTGAGCCAAGCAGCTCTTGAATGCAGGCATGTACTATCTTCTCTGGCAACATCTTCTGTTTGAAGAGCTCTCCGATGAGTTTGATGTTTCCCAGAGTCCGCAGCTTCACCAGCTTCTCCTTGTCGGCCCGCTCTCGCACCTGCTCAGGCTTAGTCATCTGCTTGATTTCACCTCGCAATGCATCTGCACCTTCGAACTCCTCCTGACAAGTGTTGAGCAGCACCCTGCGGAACGTTACCGGTTTCTCACCTGCTTGTTCCGACGGGAACTCGGGAAGCTCCTTGCTCAGATT
>Ga0116231_10001574_pt1 | contig 46919 bp, 51 predicted proteins | sample S1TSphgellanicum_2_FD_89695 | JGI IMG/M metagenome (GOLD analysis project Ga0116231, IMG submission 89695) | Host-associated microbial communities from peat moss isolated from Minnesota, USA - S1T2_Fd - Sphagnum magellanicum MG | ecosystem: Host-associated > Plants > Peat moss > Unclassified...
ATTCCACCATTCACTGCAAACATCTCCTGAACCCATGTGTGGTGAGGGTACTTGTTAAAGAAAATCTTTCTCAAACCTGCTCATAATCCTAAGTCCAAGTTTGAGACATCTTCCACATCTGGATTGTGAATTTATCACTACATCAGCCATAGTACATGCTAGGTTGCAACATTACATGAAAATCGAAAAGCAGTTTCATTATACAGATGGGCATGGTTCTCATAGGGGTGACAAAAGCCTTTTCTCCTACTTGCATTCTACCAAAAAATATGGTTAATGCAAGGATTGCTATTTTGGAATGAAAATTTATTTAATGTGGGTTTGGATCACTAGACAACATTTTTCCCAAGGTCCACCATCCATTTTATCAATATTGTAATTCTTATTAAAATGATTTAAACTCAATGGAATTATTATTATTTAAATAATTATTACAAAACTAATTTAATAACAATTGATATATAATAATAATAATAATAGTTCAACAACAACAACAAAATAACTACTAACTCCAACAATAATTTAATAAAAATTATCATTATTATTCTATTTATTTATCATTATTAATAAATTTTCATAATTATTTTAGTAATAAGTATAAAACTTTAACTAAAGTCATATTATGTTTTAACCAAAATTATTTGAAAGGACTATTATATATACCTATTGAAATTATTATTATTGATGTTATTATTATTTTTTTATATTCATTATCATTGATATGATATATTATTATTACCTATACTAAGTATTATTATTTATAATAACTAGTGTACTTAGTAGGTAGACCAGGCTAGTATATCATATGTATTAGGAAATAGTTGCATATAGTTTGCAACTAGTTAGTTTGAATATTTAAATTAGTGTTTCATTCATTGACTATAGAAAACAATACTACACTATTTATTTAGTAAAAGTAATTCTTTCAAAGATGCTATGTGAAATGGTGATAGAATTTTATCCTACAAGCATGGGTGATGATTCAACCATACAAAAACCTATGACATATGTGTGCTCACAATATATATTTTCCATTAATTTAAATTTTATGCTTGCAACATTATGAAGTTCATGTTAATGCAAATCATTTGCCATGGATACCTTGGATTATCAAGTGCAAAATAATATTATTAGCATTTGGTGTACACAATAATATTGTAAACCTTAAGTATAAATTAACAAACAAAAAACTTAGAAGAATATGATATCTCTTGTGGACATTTGTGTGTGTGAGCAAGGTGTTTGCATGCTACGGTGGACCCAAATGCAGTTAAAACTGGATGTACATAAAATAGTAAAAGTATCACAACTTTAGATTCATTTATTTTGAATTTTTTTTTAAAAATACATTAATTTGACATGGTCTTAAAAATCAAACAAATCAGTACAAACTTGAATATAAAATTGTTTCATGTTTTTTTCTTTTAGTAAATGTACACTAATTACATTATAAAACTTCCTTGAAACACTTTATTTGGCAACAATATACCATTTTTTTACTAATTAAAAAAACTCAGCTTCAATTTCATGGATAAATAAAAGTAACACCAGAGACATTTATATCCTCAATGAAAGAACATTTTACAACTTGCAAACATCATAACCATCATCATTATTATAACATAATGTACTACCAAAAGTTTATATTTAATTTAAATTTAAACTTCATGATTTAAAGTCAATTTAAAAAAAAATTGATGGAAGAATATTCTTTGTACATATATACATTAATGTGCAAATTTGGATTAAAGATTTCCAACTAAAAGAAGTACTTTTTAGTCCTTTTGAAAAAATAATGGTTATGTGATAAGGTCCAAATTTCTTTAGGGTGCACAAAATCTTGTCACAATGTACCCTTTTCAATCTTTTTTATCTAGTCCTTTTTAACCATGTAAAGACACATTTACGAATGATTATGATAAAATCTAAAATTGTAATGGCCTAAAATATAGTCTTTCTAAAATTTTTGACAACTATAGACTCATTATTTATTATGGGAATCAAAATATAAAGTAAAAAAGGACTGCATTAAGGACTAGACCCTTTTCATCCTCTGTGGTACACCTTAAAAGATTTTCACACAACATGCAATTAAATCTTACAAATGTATTCCAAAAGACTATGACATCATTCTTATTAGCACTAGTTTCACAACATAATAATAAATTAAAATGTGAACCACCTTTAATTACACCTTTTGATCATTGTTCCTTTTCTAATCATGTCCCCAAAATTTTCAAATCTTGTCTATATTAAAAATTGCAATATTGTGACAATTTTTTGGGTTCATCGTCACATGCAAACATCAATTGTTTCTTGCCAATCCTTCAACCTATGAACCAAATATCCTGAACCATCATCTACACAATGTAATGACATTCCTAGATACAATGATTCATTCATCTTTGTAAGGCGAATGCTTCAAATTTATGGTGTCACAACTTTGATGATTGAGGCGGCATGATCAAAAAGTGCAACCCTATTGTGTGCCTTCTTCAATGATTTCTTGCATTGTGTGATTTAAATGAACTAATGCTCCTTCCAAAGGAGCAACTAAACTTCCATGCTCATAAAAAATCCCAACTTCATCCATAAAATGCACATCCTCATCCATGGTTCTAATCAAACAAATATCAATGACCCCTTTCATCACAATCAACTTCACCATCATCTTTGGACATCAAACCAAAGTTGATGGTCAGATACCAAAGGCAGGTAATATGCACCTAAATAGGTGAGACCTATTTGAGTTGGGAAAAAACAACTAGGAAAAAAAAAGGGGGGTACACAAGTTGACATTGTGGCCTTGTTATTTACATTCAATGTGTCTTATGGCAAAAGAAGAATTATGGAAACTCAAATATTTCACCATGCAAAAATATAATCTTCAAAATATCCTCTAAAAGAATCCAAAATCCTTCAAGCTATTATAACTCTATATAACTAAACTCAAGTTTCAACACAAGCCAAAATATATATATCATCTTTCATATATAATCCTCATGTATAAAAATAGACCTAATATTACTTAGGGGCCAAAATCCCTTAAGCTACTATATACTCTATACTAGTGTGAACCCCGTGCATAATGCACAGGTGTGTTAATGAATGTAAACACAATTGATATCCTTGCCTTTTTAGGCAAGACCAAAAGAAAAAAATCACCCAAGAAATGGTCCTTCCCAGCTAGTGCTGTGGTTTTGATCTAAGTCTAGTCCTATGCTGTACATGCATGCAAGGGCAATCTGAGGGAGCAAGTGCACGATGATGAAGATGATGATGATGATCACTGGCGTTCATGCAAGTCTGGTTTGAAACTATTAGGTTTTGAACAGAGTAATATATTATTGTTTATGGGTTTCTGCATGCTCTGCAGCAACTTAATGGGTCATGCAGAGAATCCATGATGTCATGCAAGAAAACATGTATTTTGTCAACTGTTTGATCTTTTGGCTTGCCCACTTCTCCCTTGCAAATGACTAGAAAGAAAGAATTGGAATCATGACTGCAATTATAATAATTAAGCTCAGGATCATAATACTAATTAACTAGTGTGGAATGTAATGTATTATGTTTTCCTGTTGTCGATCAATTTCCTTGAGAGGGTGGAGTTGTAATTAATTCCATGGGACTGGAGACGAGTTGCAGGCATGCATGAGTTCTCTCTTTTGCTGAGTCCCAATTTCTGTAGAGAGCAAGCTGGCCAGGACGTGGTTGTTGTTGTTATGGTGGACGAATCCGGCTGGATGATCAATCAAGTTGTTGTTCGAGGGTGATTGCTTCGACACCGAATATATACCAGAAGGACCAGTTGCGGGAAGCGAGGAGGGCAGCTTGACGTGTTGGGTGACTTGCTGCGCTCGAGCAGCAGTATGAGCACGTTGGAGTCGACGAGTGGAATCGTGACGGCCGGACGTGATGAAGACGCCGGCCAGTTCAGTGCCAACAGCGAGCAGATAGATATGGGAAACCAGCAGCTAATTCATATGACGCCTCATGTGCAGCCGAGTCTGCACTTGGCTGCAACCTCCGGAGCGTCGTGTCTCCAGCAGCGTCGATTACCAGAATGTGGTAGCAGCAGCAGCTTACGATCCTGCATGCAGGCTCACGATAGTCATGCCGATGATCCTAGTAATTTCTCGGCCAGCAGCGAGAGCGAGGATGATTCCCTCGGGGCGCTTTTCCTTAACGTAAGCAGCTCTTCTGGCGGCCTGCTGGGCTCATCCTCGACAACGGGTCTGAAACGACGCCGTGCGGATGAAGAAGAAGAAGAAGAAGCTTGCATCATGGATCTGCGCCGAGAGCGCAAGTCACCGAAACAGTTTCTGCGACAGGAGGAAGCGGAGAAAGCAGCGCTTGACGTCTTCCAGGAGCACTCCCTCGCCTATGGATCAACTACACCTTCGCTTGCCGGCGCCTCGACGTTTAACCTGAATCATCCAGGACACAATATGAACGCCATAGCTGCTGCCACCATTCCTGGATCCGTAACACAGTCCGCGTCGACTCTGCATGTATTTGCTCCAACAAGAGTTTCATATTCTCACGATCAGGTCGCCGGCGACATGATCTTGCAAAACGAGATGCAGCAGGCCGCGAGCACGATGAGGGCGGCAATCTTATTTGGAGCCTCCACGTTGAGGCCAGTGCAGCCGACTGCGGCCGACAAGAATATTGCAGCAGAGAGCTCGCGAACCCCCTTGAAGCGTGGACGAAATATGAGAATCTCCAAGGACCCGCAAAGCGTAGCGGCGCGTCACAGGCGTGAGAGAATCAGCGACCGGGTCCGCGTTCTCCGGAGGCTGGTCCCGGGCGGCACTAAGATGGACACAGCCTCCATGCTTGACGAAGCCATCCAATACGTCAAGTTTCTCAAGCTCCAACTGCAGGTAGGATACTCCCAATATGTACAATCCTATTCATGCGCTCCTCTGTGAATTCTTAAGGCCACAGTCGATCATGACTTCTTCATCCTATTGTGACGAAGATTCAAGTCTTTAGAACTCATTACAATCATGTCAGCAGCGCTTGGGAATTGATCAATTGCTGGATTTTAGGGTTTAAGGTTTAAACCTTAAACCCCATGCAGCTGCTGTGTTTCTTCATCCTCTCTGGAATTGGGTTCTTGAATGTCCTTGAACCAATCCCAGAAATGCAGACCTGTGGCAGGCTCATGAGCTAGACGTCTCCTAATAGGATGGTAAAAACTGTCTGTTCTAGTTGAAGAAAAACAACATCCAGATATAGACAAAAATTCCACAGCCGAGTTCTTTTATTTTGGTGAAGCTGATCATGATGTGCAGCAGCTCATGAATTAGGGGTTTTTCGCAGACACTGGAGCAACTGGGGATTCAAGGTTTATGTGATGATCTGAGGTATGGCAGTGGAGCTGCAATTGGTGGGTCACAGAGTTCTACTGTTGTACCTGAAGATCTACGTGCAGTGCAACCATTTGACTGGAACTCATGTACACAAGTATGTAATCAAGGACCTAATTCATCATGTGAAGAACCTGGCACTGCACTTGACGCCACCTGCGTTTCTCCAACAGTTGCTGCCTCCTCCTCTCACATGAGCTCTCAGGAAGTCAGATGGCCTCAGGGTGCCAGTTCTTCAGCCTCCAGTATGAGGTCTCCTTTTCGAGGCCCTGCACCAGGCCAAATTCCTGACCCTTTACAAGAGCAGTTTTATCACTAGGCTGCAGATTTTTTCAGTTTTTTGCAAGGCAAGCTTGCAAGTTTGAGCATTGGCCTAGCATCGAGCTAAAACCCTAAACCCTTTTGGAAGGCCTGGCAGCAAATGGCAGATTGTTTGAGATCTCTGAAACCTTTACAGTTTGTAAATTGGAGATTTTCTTCTGTCCTACCAGATCCAGCTGAGCCTGTTACCTGCTACCACAGGCCTGCAGGCTCCCTGAAGTTCTTGAAGGAGCTGATCAATCAAAATAAACCAGGATGCAGCTGCAACCATTTCACTTTTGTCATGACACGAAAAGAGATAGCAACCAAGAAGGCATCAATTGGGTAAATGGATTTTTTATGTAAGAGCTCCATACATGACTTGGATGGTTGCACAGCAGCTTGCTTAAATCCAGTTACCCCAAGTCTAAACCCTCCCTGCCCTTTCTCTGTTGGTATATTCTGCAAAAGAGAATGGTTCCAGTCATGAACAATAATTGTGTACTGTTGTTTGATGGAGCATTTGGCATGGGATCTGCAAGTGGTTTTTGTAGCATCCGGCTTCTAGGCCGTTTATAGAAAACTCGAAATATTGAAGAGGACACTTAGAGGAGCATACCATGGCTTTGTGAAAAGTTGAGAGATCTTCATTGATCTGAAGCCAGTGCTCACAGTTTAGTCAAGTCTCTCCTTATAGATGATTCAATTTTGAAACAGGGTTCTTGAGCTCAGAGCTGGTGTGTACAAGTCTGGTGTGGGGGCACCAAAGTCACACTAGCTCTTATCACCATCTTGGACTTTAGATGTACAGTGAGAGTGATCATACCATGAGGATTTTGATGATTTTATTAAGTGTGCAACCAACAGGCTGGAGGCTGGCGACACTTTGTGTACATTACAAGCATTCTATGAGTATATGTATGATTGTGCACTATCGAACTCGAACTCGAAGAACTTGGACATAGTAACAAAGTTCTCTCCACCAAGTGGATTTGTTAAAAAAACTCACTATATATTTGTAGCTCTGAGCCCAACTTCATATGTAGCTTACTACACTGCATGTATTGTGTATATACTCACACTTCTCAGAAACATAATTTTTTGTAAGGGAGTGGAGAGAATGGGCACTCCAATTGCATTTTTGAATGCACTATTTGCTGGAGAAACAAATTATTTGTTGGGCAAAAGTTTTATGTGAATGTCAGTTCCTCTTTCCAATGAAAACTTGTGTTTTTGTGTGGAATGGATCTTATGCCTTCTGTCATTGCTTACTGGTTTGCTGCTTATTAGCTTTATCATTCTTTGATTCACTTTTTGTTTATGCTAGTTTTTTGTGGCATTGCTTTTCATTTGTGTACTTGGGTTTGGGTGTGAGGGAGTACAATGACAAAGCAAAAGAAGATGATGGCATTCTAGAAGTATATCCAATCTAGTAAGAATATTACTAACCAAAGCTCAATCTTTGTCCTTTCTCATGTTTGCCCTACATTTGCATGTCATGAGAGCGAAGCAATTTTGGCAACAAGTTAAACCCACAACCAACTTTTGCATGTAACAATATGTTTATCACCCTAGTTTCCCCATGGATTACAACCATATGTTACTCATGTCCTTGATTGCTATGAGGCCACTAATGATCCCAAAGAAGGAAAGCCTCCAAAGAAGAAGACAAAGAAAAAATTTCACGCTATCTAGCAAGTGCAAAAACAATTACAACACAAACTTCTTTTGGGTTGAAATGTTGTGAGGCCATGATGGAAAACCTTATAATGTCAACAATTAAGTTTATAATCTACACTTTAGTTCAAAGGAAGGATCTCTTTCTAGGCCCTAAGTTGAATAGTTAACTTAAGAAAAACAAGTTAGGAAGAGGAAGGCCATGAAGAATCTATCACATATCAATGTGAAAAAAGACAAATGATACTTTACAAGAATAAGAGATGTCAACATTTGAAAAATGAAGCCACATATGCTAGTTCAAAAGTCATACAATTTTGATCAAGAAGATGCAAAATGAGTGGAAGGGTGAAATGGGTCAAGAAATACAATTAACCACGACTTTTCATTTTTTTCTAATAGGGGCACCCTTTGTTGGAGTATGAAGCCCTCCTTACTTGCCTTTGTTCATTTCTTTCATGTCCTAATGCATAGGAAAAAACATTGATTTGACTACATTAGGTCTATTTTGATTAATTTCATGGGTATAGGTAAGGTTTTAAACTAAAGAAATGTTGTCACTTTTATTATTAAGCATTTGTTTCTAATGAAGCAACAACTATCAACACATAATTGCTGGTGTCAATTCATACATATGCAATAATCATTTACAAGATCTCAACTCATTTGAACATGTCACTCAAAGTGAAAATGTTGACAATTTAATCAAAGTGATAATGGATGTGTTGATAGAAAAAGGGTGGTCTATTTGAATTTCACATCAAGCTTGGAAATAGTTTTTTGTCATTCTGTGATAAATAATGGACCAATGGTTTTGGAGTCAATAAGGTTGATGATTTCAAGGTTAGCACATTTATTTTATTTTTGCTAATTATTTTTTTATTTCTTGTTGTCTCTTTAATGTGTCACAAAAAATGTTTTTTGTGGCACCTAATATTCAAATTTAAGAGAAAATGAAAAATGCAATAACAAAACAAATGAAGAATCATCAATCCATTCACATGGAGGGAATCCACCACATGAACCACCACACCAACCTTGTTGTTCAATCTTTGTGTCATTTGCTTATGGTGTCCAATTTTTTAAAACCTTCTTTTACTAAATTTTGTATGGTTCTTCTCTCCCACAGTTTGAAAAAACACAATGCACATTTAGTTTACTAAGTTGGTTATTAAATTAGCAAAAATAAACTAAAGAACATAAAGACTAAATGGATAAATATGTTGTTTTCAACAACAACAAAAAAAAATGTTAAAACAAAGGTCATTGCACTATATTGTCATAAGGTCATAATTACTATGGAAGCACAATGACAAAAAAATAAATAATAAATAAGTACCTTGTCAAGGTTCAATGTAAAATATGAACAAAACTAATCATAAAACTGTTGAACATTGAATTTTTTAGTTACATTTGGTCAAATTTTTATTTTATTTTTCATTATTATTCATTATTTTTTCAATTTTCCTTTTTTCAATAAAAATTAACTTATTTATTTAATTGCAAGTAATTGTGATTACTTTTATCATGTGGACCAAAGTTTTTTTTTTTCCAAATTTTTCAAGTAGGTTCACTAGGAAAAATATCTAACATCAATTATCCTTAAAGGATAAAAACATGGTTAGGTGGTTTGTTTTTTACATTTTAAATAGTCCACATCTTATATTAGCTAAAATTTCTTACTATCATAATAATTAAAATTTTTTTAATTATCCACTATATTTTTACTTAAGAATAAATATGCCACCTTATAAATATCATTACACATATGATTGGTCCCAAAACTCATGTGAAAGCTTAGATATTTCAATGTGAAATGAACTACAAATGATAAAAAATGTCAAAATTCATGACATTAAAATTAATTATTTCTTAGAAATATTGCGCAAGTTTTAATGCATTGTATTATTAAATTCTTAATTGATGATAACATTTTCAATTATTATTTTGAAATTATTTTGACATAATTTTTTAATCTACATTATTCATTTTATTGTGTGACAAATATAGTGTTATCAATTCAAAAATCCATTATAATCCAATTTATGTTATAAATACATTCATATTTTTTAATATCATTCCCACTAAAGTTTATTGGAATATGGATTTTTTAAAATAACAATATTAATGTCAAATATGACTTTACATTTTAAGTTCATCTACAATATTTAAAAACACTTTAATTTATGAAGATTATATATAAGAATGTTACTTTAAAAACACAGATAAAGATAAAGATTTGTCATCCTTCAAACATGAAAAAGAGATAGAAAGAAATGGCAATGGGTGATGATGGAGCTTCCACAAGTGTAAAAAAACTACAGCAGATGAAACGAACAAGGGATGAAGAAAGGTTTTGAAGCACAAGGTCTTAATCTAGGAAATGTTGTTACTTTATGATGGAGCTCCTTGACCTCAATAACCACAACTGGGCCTGCCATCACTAATGAGCTCCTACAACGACAAAAAAAATTTCATCCTTTTTTTTTGTGGGGGGCTACTTGGGGTTTTGCTTCCTTGGCTTTGGGGGTTTTTTTTTAAGGTTTTAATTGGAGAAGATTCATTGCGTTGTGATAATTACTATGTTATTTATTTATTTTATTTTTATGTAAGATGGCTCCTTCTTTGCGTCCCTTGTTAGTTCGAACTACCTTTTGTCTTCTTTGTTCTAATCTTTACAGTTTAAATAGCCTCTCAAGGCATGTCCAGAGTGCTCACCCTCTTGCTAACCTCATTCCCCAAGCTAGCCAAGTTGATTTTTTTTTGTAAGTGTCCTCCCCTCCTATGTTTCTCCTTGGTTTTATTTGTTTTATTTCTTGGGGTTGGCTTTGAACCCAATTTAATTCCATTTTGGGGTTGTTTGAGTTGAGTTTCGCGTCCCCTTGTTTATTTCATAAAATCCTTCAAGCCATCCAAGACGATGTCAAACAGGCTTTTCACTTACCTTTTGACCAAATTGCCCGAGACCCGACAAACAAGTTAGCTCGGTACATATTCTTCATATTGCCATGTTGGTGTTTGTGTTATACTCGAGGTGGTTGTTCAAATCAACGAAAGGTTTATGCTCGCCTCAAGAGGTTTTTAACAAACAGTTGGTCTTCCCTTCAAGAGGAGTCTTCACATGCCTCTTATGTCCATTCATGGGAGGACTCTTTGACCATTCGTCTTTGTCAATATCTAAATTTAGGGAGAGCTAATGAATACAATTGTGCTACCAGAACTCTCCAACCCATGACGCTAGTTATTTTTTCGAAAGACACTATTGCTGCCCTATGTTAGTTACAACGCCCTCCTTCAGACCTTAACCTTCCACCTATTTTTTACTATCAACCTTAGCACATTTTTGTCCTAGATAGGACTATGTTTACCTAAGCCTTAACCACTACTCCCCATTTGTCTTCAGGTGGGTTTTTTAGGATGGTATATGAACATCTTTCAAAATGTTTCAGACCAGAGGACCCATCCTCAAGGCTTTTAGAATTATTCTAGGTTATTGTTGATGTTATTCATGGGGATATCCTTAAGTCAAAGGCCATAATGCTAAGGGCCAACGGATTGTTGGTAATGGCAAAGGACATTGGTGGTCTTCATCTAATGTTGTGGGCGAAATTTTTTTCGACTTATTAATCACTCCATTATCTTACAACTTTGAGGGTTGTTTCAAGAGCACCTATTCCCACACTAGTTTGGAGTTTCAACCTTTCAAGGCTATGAGGCCATCCCTTTTGGCATCCAAGCCCTCTTCAACCTACACCCTGCTTAGGTCATGATGCAGGTCGACATCAAAAATGCCTTTAATAACATTTCCCAAACTGTTATTTTTAGAAAATCGTGTGATGTCGGGGGGCCTTTAGCAAGCATTATCCCCTTTACTAGGTTCTTTTATGGCATTCATTCTTCTTTTTACTACTAGCATGGGTGGCATGTGGAGGGGATCACCATTACTGAGTCATTTTCAAGCATGAAGCAAGGTGACTCCCTAGGAGGTCTTTTATTTGTTTTGACCCATTATCGAACTCTACTAGAAACCATCTTACGAGCCCCTAACTACGTTTTTCCATCCTTAACAAATGATACCCACATTGTGGGGCCTTCAAATGAGATAACCCGTGATTTTGACCACCTTTGTATTCAATTAGCCCTAGTTGGGCTTAAGGTCAAAGTGTCAAAATGCAAGCTTTGGAGTCCATCAAGGATCTTGTTAAGCATAAAAATTCCTCAAGGCTACACCCTAGTCACAGATGATTTATGCATTTTAAATGTGCTATTAGGTTCTCAGGACTTTGCTACACATTTTTTAGATGAGGTTTTATCTCAAAACATGGTGCGTGTTGACGATCTTCCTCTCCTAGGAGACACCCAAGTTACTTTGTGCATTTTGTTTTCATGTGTAATTCGTTGACCTTCAAACGAACAATACCTCCTTCTTCCTTCTTGTCTCTTTTGGTGGGTTTTGACGAGAGAATTATGTGAATATGTAAGGACATTATGGGTCCAAGATAGTGGGAATCTTTTTAGGTCCCTTTAGCAAGCCATTAGGCTCAACTACCGATATCCTTTAGCAATATAGGCCTTCTCTCTTTTGAGGATTGTGCCCCATTTATTTTCTAGGGAGTTGGGTTCTAGTGGTTCTGTATTTGTGTTTTAGGTTTCATATTTTTAATAAACCCGTTTTGGAATAGTATGTTTCTCAAGTTGAGGGGGGCCCACACCTATTTCGGTTTTGTTTACATGCAACGTGAAATGGCCTTCTTCCTACATTTAAGGATATGCACCTTTCTTTTGAAAATCTAGTAATTATTAGCACCCTAGGTCTATAAGCATTTTTTATGGACTTCCACCATAACACATCCTTTAGGTTTATCTTAGAAGATGATTCCATTTCCTCAACATCCAAAGCCCGCATTCGTTTTTGTTTAGGCAACGAAGGTAAGGCTATGGTTGGTTGTTATGCCATCTATTTGTTTGTTTACATCACACACTTTACTTTCACCTCAGCATTGTATTTTCATCTTGGTTTGATTAGCCCTTGGCATTTAGTATTTTCATGTGTGAATCTGGACATGGGTTAGATGCATTTGGCACGCATTTAGCTTGTTGTTCATTTGGAGGTCAACAAATAGCCACACATGACACCATCTGAAACGCCATGTATGCCTTCGTTCAAAAGAGTGGGCACATTGTATGGAGAGAGCGATGGTATGCCCTTATGTCAAAAGTTTCATTACGAGTCGATCTTTACATGATTCGAAAGGACCAAGTTTTCATTGTCAGTGTGGTGGTTACTAACCCAAGGAGGGAGATGATGGCTTTCAATGTCATTACTCAACTAGCAAGTGCAACTATGGAACTTAATGTCATTACTAAGATCCGCAAGTATAAAGGGCTTCATGAAGGGCACCATTTTATTTTGATGGCCATGGAGGTGCATGGCACATTCGAACGTGATATGGATTGTTTTATCAAGGAGTGTGCCCATCTTTTCCATGATAGACAATTAAAAAGTCATTTGTCCTTATTTTTTGAATTCAATTTTTCAAGCAGCATGTTAATATTGCCCTTTAGCGTGTTTTAACCTCTATTATAAAAAGGAAGATTGCATTGGCAAGTGATGCATGTTCTAAACCTCCCATTATTATTAGATCTCATGATTTGCATACTGGTGACATTAAAAGGGTCATGGGTGAGATAGCTTCCTACCATGAAAAGGATTATCTTTCTCCCTTTTTTTTTTGGTTCCTGCAGGTTACTCATTTTTTGGCCTTTCTTTGGCCTTCCCTCTTTGTTTCCCCTATAATGGTTTTGGCCATTATTTTTTTATTCTATTTTTTATTATTGTGTCCTTTAAAAACACTATGATTGTGATAAACCAAATAATCCCCTTAATTGTGTTTTCACTTTAAATGGTGAATGTCTTAGATGGGCTATAAATTATTTACAAATGTGCTATTAGAAATGACAACCTAAAGAATGTTTAGGTTTAGATGTTGCTAATTAATTATTTTTATTTGGAAAAATGGTGAAAAAATCTTTTTAAATCACAAAGTTTTTTCGTTTTTCTTCATTTCTAAAAAAACAATTTGCCAAGTTGCAAAATTTCATCACAAAAAAAAAAAATTAGTATGGAATTTTTATAAAATACATAATTATCTCACAATATATTTATGTTATTAAAGTTGAGCTTGACATAAATGTATTGCCACAACAATTAAACTTATGTAACTATTAAGCTTGATTTTAAATTCAATCTCAAAGTTGGTTTTGAATTTTAAGAATTCTTGAAAATTTCCAAATTCAAATATTTCACTAAAATTTCATTCTATAATGATTTTTTTTTTAATTCTCATAAACACTCCTTAAATTCAATAGTGTTAATATGTACCAAAAAATTGTGATTAATGTTTAATATCTCATGTTTTGAAATGTCAACATAAATTGGTGTTGAAATTTTTGGATTTCCTTATATATCAACAAACATGATATATTATGAAAACATATGGATAAGTTTGACATCAATTTAATGAATAAAATATATTTAGAATTACTTTTAAAACAATGTAATCAATGTACAATTTTAAAAGATTTGAATATGAATATATATATATATATATATATAATAAATGATTAACATAATAGTATAATGAAACTTTTTTTGGGGTCATAAATTTTTCTTATAAAATATTTCAACTTATAAATCATGGAATCAAAATTATTTTCCATGAATAACCAATCCTCTTTTACCATGTCAACATGATTAACCAACCCATGATAAACCAACCCATTTTTTTTTAAAGGTTTCACCTGGGAGAACATCATTGGCTTTTTATAGTGTGATTGCACCTACTTTTGTTTTTGAAAGATTTTGATCATGATCATGCATCATTTTGTTCTTTCAAAAAAAAATCTTGTCTTTTTTTAACATAGTTTGTCAAGCCTAGAACAAATTGATTCTAGGCCCGTTATTTTGGAAATATTTTCCCCCCACCTCTAGGCCATTTTAAAACTTTAACATTGATTTGTCCAAAAATTGGCTATCACTTTATTTGCATGCATGTTATATGTTTTGTTCAACATATATTCCATAAAGGACACTTTGAAATAGTTTGAAGGTAAGAAATTGTTACTTTAATTTTTTTTTCTTAATTTATTTATTAATAGTAGGTTGACTCTTTCCCCATGCTTAGGTTTTACCTTTTATAAAGCATAAGACATAGATTATCATGAACTTAAACATACTAAACATAGGAAAACACAAGGTGAACAAGGGGAGAGTTCTTAGGCCTCATCTTCAACAATGGGATCCTTTTAAGTGTAAGGTCAATCTAAAATCCTCCCATTTTTAAGGAGTAAATGTAATATCTCTTTTTTTTCTTGAATAAGGATATTAAAAAATGTAAAGTGAGCTTCAAAATATGCTAAAAATTTCCTCCAAATGTTTTACTTGTAGGTTAATGCCTTGCAAGTAAGGCAATACATTATCATAGCCTAGGATTTGTTTCCACATTAACAAAATGAGCAATGTTTTTCTTTTTTCAAAAAATTAATTCATTTTTAAAATTTGAAATTATTGAATTTCTCATGATTTATTATGATATTGTCACATGAGGAGTGAAATTATTCTGAGTGTGGCCTATGATAATTATGATGATTTTCAACATGTCAACTTCATATTTTCACAAAAATTCATTTCATTAGATTGAGGATTATTTAATGACGAAACTAACCTTAGGGTAAGGTACTTCCCATAACACGGGGTGTGTCACATTGTAGCCTTGCTATTTACATTTTAAAATATTTTAAGGCAAAAGAAGAATTATCAAAACTCAAATATTTCACCATGCAAAAATATAATCTTCAAAAAATCCTCCAAAAAAAACCAAATTCCTTCAAGATATTATAACTCCATAACTAATCTCAAGTTTCAACACAAATCAAAATATCATCTTTCAAAAATCCTCATATAAAAAAAATAAAAATAGACCTATTATTATTACCTAGGGGCCAAAATCCCTTAAGCTACTATACTCTATAATGAATCTAAACACAATATCCTTGCCTTCTTGGTAGGCAAGGCCAATAAATGAGATAGGCTTGTATGGTGGTGGGAAAAGGAACAATCATGGATGTCATGTTTTAGGACTATGTGAGGATCATCCACAACACAAATTAATGGAATTTGATTACATGTTAAAAAGGAAAATAAAAGAATTACAAATATTGCTATATTGTGACAATCTATCGAAACCTTTTGTCTAAATATGATAATTACATTAAAATAATTCCTCAAAATTTGGCAATTTTGACACATTTTCTTTCAAAAATCCTTTGTGTGAATTACACTAAATTAACTTTTTGTTGCCAAGTGATGAAAATTTCCCAAGAAAATATATGATGTCATAGATATAGATAAATAGTAGTATTATTATTATTATTATCAATTTTTTTTCTTTTAAAAAAATCTATAGCCAAAACAATGATCGTTGATAAAAAGATGTGAAAAAAAGTGGTGATCATCTTTAGGAAAATTTATCCAAATCTATCTATAAACCAAATAAGAAATTTCTACTTTTTTAAAAAATTACTTTTGGCTATTGAAAACCTCCAAAATCACTTCATTTTCAAATCTTTTAATTTTCAATTTCTCTTGTTCGCAAGATTTTGCCAGTTTTTTTTTTTTTTAAAGGCGAAGTTTGGCTGCATCACAAAATTCATTTAAAAAAACACTGGTGCCAATCAGAGGGTTTTTTTTTTCATATTTGTGAATGTGGCTGAACTGGTAATCATCCATAATAAATTTTAGCCAAATTTGGCTATAAAGAGGATATGAAAGTAAAGCAGTTAAAAATTCCTTCACATTAAAATTCCTTCACATACTAGAACCCAATAAAGAAATCTGCTGATTTTTTTTTATCTGTAGAAATGTGGCGACAAGAATCCACAAAAAAAACACAGTTTTTTTTTTAACGCATTTTGAAAATTCTTTTTCTTTTCTTTTTTTTTTGGCTAAATTTAGCGATTCTAAATTTAGCCAAAAAAAGGAGGGGGAGAAAAAAATTTAAAAAAAAAAATCGTGGTGCCAATCATAGACTTTGCAACAAGAAGCAAACCCTAAAAACGTCCCTCACACTAAAACTTCCGATCAATCCTTGCTTTTAAGAACTCTTTGTTTGCTGCTCTTTTGGTTGCATGCGAAGTTAAGAGCTGAACTCATCATGATCGACATGATCCGGCAGCAATCCTGTTGCACATGTTATTTTCAAGCTCTCTGTGTAGCGGCGTCATCCTCGTGGTGGTGTTGCCGGATTGCTGCTGGAGTCAACAAGTTGGCTGCTACTGTTGCTGCTGCTGATGTTACCTGTTGAACAAAGACACTACTTTCTTTACTGTAAGAGAGTTCTGTTTCTGACCTGAAATGGGTACTAGTTATTAGTACCCAACAAATTCAAAAATTATGTGAAGACAAATAAGAAGAAGAAGAAGATTGGATCATCTTATAATTTGGTTGGGCATCTTCAACAGAAATGACCTACCTCATTTTGCATCGGAACTTGCTACTGTGGAGTCATACTTAGCATGCACCTTTGTGGTGATTTTGAACTCCATAAAGACCTAACCAATAAACCCTAATCTCCCCCCCACCCCCACCTCTCCATGGTATTTGTGTTTGTTGTTGATGATGTAATTATATTAGGGTATGAGATGAGAGCTTCGTGTGATCATCATGATGGGTGTTGTTGTAATTTCTCATTTTATAAGTAACTATAACAGCATTGGCTTTTATGATGTCACTGGTAACAACCTGGCCCAAATTTCTCAATGAATTTTGTGTGCAAAAGAAAAAATGGGGGTCTTTTTCTTCCCCTTCTCTTCCCCACTTCTCCACACCTAACAGCAAGCTTTGTATGTATGTATGGAGGGATAGATGGCTGTTTGGAAGAACGTTCAGATTTCATGGATCTTACCCAAAAGAAAAAAAAGGCTTGGGTTCATACCCTAATTTTTGTTTTTGATCAAGCCAGTACCCTGACAGTTGTGGGTTTTAAATCCACTAGCAGCATGCATGCAGGAGTTTGCCAAATATTCTGAACCCAGATCTTATAATTGTTTGGCTATTCAGTCAAGCAATTGTTTGGAGGCTAGGTGATTGTAAGTCATTCTAGGAAGATTTCATGAGTTGAAGCCGTGCAAGTTTGTTTTTCCTGTCTTATTTTTGGGGTGACTACCGATTGTGCTATTTTTTCTCTGATGGACAGGGGTGGTGGTATCTACAGGACTGCCCGTGAAGAGTGGGAGGAAGGAGGGAAGCTGGAAGACAATGCATTGGGTAAAGGGTGTATCAGCCTTTCTCCGCAGAGGGTCCTCCAGCAATAATGCTGGTGACAGGGTTGACCATCAGGGTGAAAACTCCATGCCACCCACCTCTTGGCCAGAAGTTCAATTCAGGTAGGCCTTCTCCATCATAACCGGGCTTTCAAATGCACTGCTACTTAGGAACATTCCTTTGTTGCATGCCAGTACACGGTTAAGGCTTAAAGAGTTTGATTATGCATCCACAGCTGTTGAACTAGTCTGAACAGAAGTCATACTGTAGCAGATGTAGAGCCTGCATTCTCCTAGCCAAAAGCTCATTGTTTGAGCTTAAAACCTCCTGTTATACTGAGGAGTTTCTACCTTTGTATTACCAACACATGTGCACAAAGTCAATGAATCTTTCATTTTTCTTCTCAAATTATTGAAATTTGGGTACTCAATTGATGCTGCTGGACCCCATTTCTTTCAATATTGAAATCACTTTGGCAAAAAAGCACCAATTATAAGCAGCAGGTATTGCATATTTGAAACCACACCCACCAGCCTCAAGCAGTGGTTATGGGCACAAAGCCTTGCCTAATGCACTCTCTCTGCCACTTATTCCTGTTGGGCAATGTGGAGAACCACTCTGTATAAGCAATGTTCATGACTCTCTCAGCACTTATTCCTGTTCCTGAGTATGTCTGGGTTGTGGCTGGCCTTCTCTTCCTCTTCTGTTCCATGTTGCTGAAGAAGATCATTGTTGCAAAACTTGGAAATTGATGCTATTGTCAAAATGCCTGCAGGAATGATGGTGAAGAAGCCCTGGTTGAGTCTTTGTGGCAAGGCTACCAGGAGGCATTGGGCCAGGTATATATAACTTTACTGGTTTTGAGCATAGAGTCCCTGTTCATATGTCTTTTTTATTCTTGGCAGCTCTGATCATTGCCCTCCATCTTACCTTGCAAACTTGTCAGTTCTTATTTCCTTTGTTGTTGGTAAATGTGTTGCTGACTACATCTCAATGTGTGCACTTAGTTCACTTTTGTGAACACAAATATATAGCAACTAATTTTGTTTGTTGCCATGGCAGGAAGAGACACAGAAAGCACTCGAGGCATTTCTGGTCTGTTTTGTGAAGACATTTAAGAACTGGGTGCCTACAGAGCCTCCTAATGCTGCTGTGACAGGTCTGGTTCACATTGGCGAGATAGAGGGGAGTTCATCTGAATTCAGTGAGCCTGTAGTTTCAGTCAATGAAGGAACAGTTTTGGGCTGCACACAAGGGCACCCAACCAAGATTATTGTGGGGCTTGTTGAAGAACTTAAAGGAGTCATTCGATCCTTCACAGCTTGTAAGTAACTCTGTGGGGGAGACGGAGACTCAATGCTTGGGTTGGTGTCTAACTATCATGGATTCTTGCCCACTGTTTGAACATTTCTTTATGGGTCTTGATGGGCAGCCGTGGTCTTGGATGAAGAATATCCATTATGTTTCTTTTCTTGGCATGTCTCAGGCAGTAACTTTGGTTCTCTCATGTACAGAATCTTTTTCTGGGAGCTGTTACACCTCAATTTTGCTCAAATGCCATTTTGTCTTTTTGATTGGTCAACACTAGCATATCTGTTGATAGCTGTAATGTGTATGTGTGTTTCATGACCTGAAAGGCAATCAAGTTTTGTTGTAGAAAGCCTCATCATGGCAGTGTTGTTCTACATGGGAAATATAATTGGATTAAGGGGCCTCCCTGGTGTCAATGATTTCAGTACATGCAAATCCAGATGGAAGCTCAGATGTGTGGCTGGATCCCTCGAACATGCAAGCTACTCTGCACCTCCTAGAAGTTCTCAACATCTTGACCCGTTCTTTCCACAATCGGAGAATATTCTCCTTCCTTGGAGGATTGCAGTCTCTTATGGGAGTCATGAAAGGTCAGCATCTGGTTTTCTGCTTAAATGTCTCTTGCATCTGAATTTCTCCTCAAGGACTCTGGTCCGAGGAGTACTATAATTAGTTATGTCCTATTCAGGCCTGCTGAGCTCCATAAAAGGTTGGTGAGTCATCCAAGCAGACTGCTATCAAATTGACATTTCTGTCAGTGAAAAACCTGGCTGTCTTTTTCTTAAGGTGATCATGTGGGTGGTGTTTCTGCAGCTGCTGTGGTTGAGTTAAAGGGTATAGCAAGTGTGGTCATTTCAGAAAGTACCACACCCGCTTCAGCATTAACTCAACTTGACTTCCTTCAGGGTCTGCTCACCCATGTTGTTTCTATTGTAGCAAATTACAACGATGCCCAGGAAATTGCTGGCAAAATAGGTGTGCCAGTGGCAGGTTTGCAACAAAATATCTCACAAAGGACAATGTGGGGCATTGGAAACAGCACTGTCAAGTATGGACCTATACCATCAAAGAGCCGGCAGACAATACAAAGGCATACAGCCGTTGCAGATGAGACACTTGGGTCATCACCAGACAGTAGTGTCAGAGACATGCCTGGCATTCCCAAAGGTTCAGTGCCATTATTGGAGATTGGGGGCCTAAACTGGTTTGTGGGTATGGACAATTTTCTCCTTGATGACATGTTTTGCATCCAGACAGTTTGTTTCCAGTAATTATATAAATCTTCAAAAGGACAGATTGGACTTTGAATAGAGATGACAGTACTTTCTTCTGACCAAAAACTGGTAATTTCATTTTTTTGGCTCACTTCCATCATGGGTTTCTGGAGTTCTTGTTTGCAATTTACATTGACATGTTCTTCTGGTTTCAGAGTTATTGCGTGTTCTTCAGAAACTACGCTTGAGAGGTGCTATGTTGGACACAACTCTGGAACAACTAGTGCTCCATACTTTGAGGGCAACAATTGTAGCCAACCCATATACACAAAATCACTTTCGCAGTATTGGAGGCCTGGAGGTTTTGCTGGACGGAATTCAGACCCCGCCTATGGAGGTATGTGGAACCAGGGATTACACCTTGACAGAAAACAACAGCACGAACCAACAGGTGGATCTTGCACATACTGTGGAAATACCATCCCTTAGCAAGCTGGCCGAGGGTTTTCAGTTGAAGCTACTGTGCTTCCAAGTTTTGAGGGAATCTGTGTATCCTCCATTTTTTGCCGGAGTGTTTCTGTTTTTTTTTCTTTGCTGTTGAAGTACATGCATGAGAAGGTTTTGTGGAGAGCTTAAGAGATATATAGGCAGGTGTGCAATATAGGCATTGTCAGTGGGATAGGACCTGGTGTGGAATGTACCTTGACTTTATGTCTCTTTTGAAGTTTATGGAATGGAGCAAGCCTGCAGTATATGCAGGACTATGGTGGGGTCCAGAGGTTTGCTGAAGTCATTCACTGGGCTGCTTTCATATACCCAGAGGTGGCAGCTGACAGTTTACATTCATCTGCAAATTCTACTGCCAGCCCTTCAAGAGAACAAACAATATTTTTAATAAATAGCATCCTTGATGTACATGACAGCAGCAGGCAGAAATCCCATAGCCCAGATGTGCCATCTAGACAAGCAACAGGGCATGATGGTAAAGAAGATCCTGTAGATGATGGGGATAATCTTCAAGGTTGGAATTGGAGGGTCAAGGAGCTATGCCAGATTTTGTTCTCATTCTTGGTGCCATCTGGTGACATTTCCAGCATTGTCAGAGTTCTGCAGAGAGGGCCTCAGGGTTTTGGTATTTCACTTGTTTATTGGGAGCTTGCAACACGCTGTATAGTGAATGTTCTGTTGGGTGTATTCCGCGGTGGTGGGAACAAAAGCTACACAACAAATGGCTTACACCCTTCTAGGTGATAAACTGATAACAGTCACAGTTCCTGGACTTTTGTCAAGCATTTATTTGGGTTTCTATTCAGAAGCAGGCTAGTTTCTGTGAGATATACCAAAAGGGGGCAGGCTACATATACTTGAATGCTTGAAATTTTATGTTGATAATGGGTTTAGGGTTTAAGGTTTACTACCTCTCTTCCTGTCTCTGGCTGCTACTGCAGCAAGCTTGTTCTCCTCTCTGCATTTACTCTTAGCCCCATCACTTGATATTGAGCTGAGGGGGAAACCCTTTTCACAAAGTCTTCTCAAACTCATGCCATGATTTGATTATGATCGCAGGCTGCTATCAAGCACTCTGCAGCACTATGTGCTATATGTGTTCAAAAAAATGTTGGAGGGTGCTCCTACTGTATTGAGCTTTTTCCGTGAGAGTGGAGTCTGGGAAGTGATGTTTTCTGAGTACTTCTTCTACTTTGGACTTGCTGGTTTAGAAATACCAGCTTACAAAGAAGCGAAGCAACCTAGAAAGAAAGGGCCTTCTGTTAAAGCAACATGGGTGCATCCCAAGGCAACAGGGTCACATGCTTCTTCAGCCACCCTCAAGAAGCTGTCAGACTTGGATTTGACCCTTCAGATTCCTGATTTTGAAGATGCTGAACCCCTTCGTGTGGGAGTGATATCATTCATTGAATTTGCTGCCACTGGAACTGGCGTTGCTGATAACATGGTAAAGTGGAGTTGAATTCATTCTGCAGGTTAGCACCTGAGAAGTCAGGTGTAGACAAAATAGACTGTGCATCCAAAGGAGAATCATGGGTGGCAAGAAATTAAAGTTTCTAGGACTAGATCTGATAAACCATGTACTCATTGTAGTTTGGATCAAAGGTTGCAAAGAGGGAAGAAGAGCAATAATAAGGTTATGGTACTTGGGTAGAAACAAGGAATGGAAACCTGGCATATTTTGAACTGGAGGGACACTAGTTTGAGAATCAATTTGTGTTGTTAGATAAAAAAATGACCCTGTGGGTACATCTTTGTGACAGCCAGAATGCAGTGCCCTTATGGAGGCTCTCCAGGAATGTTCGTTCTTCCCAAGTTTGGCCACAATGCTTGCCAAGAGTCTGCACCGCATTCTTCAACTTGCAGTTGAGCCAACTATAAGTGCTTTCAAGAAGCTGGATGCCACATCTCGTCTTGCTCTTGTGATGGAGGGCCAAACGCAGGTGGGAGTTCTTTCTCTGATCTTCATTGTGTTCAGCTTGTGTTTTAGGGTTTAGGGTTACTAAATTCTCCTACTTGCATATATGGATGCTATGAAATCAGATGTCTGTGTACTCATTGAAATTGCAGTACTTCAAGAGGAGATTCACCATTGCCTGCCATACCTTAGAAGAGTAGGGAGAACGGTGTTACCAGGCAGAAGTTTTTGCAACCTTGTACTCAAATGGTTTTGCTGACTTATCTTTGTTTTTTCGCAGCAGGCATCTGCTAAAATAGTCAAGGAGAATTCACTAAGTGGCAGGGGGAAGAGCAGCTTGCAGGAGTTGCTAAACAAGGAGTTGTGGCCTCAAGCAAGAGAGGCTGTTTTTGGTCTGTTTGAGGAGTATTTTGCCATGTGTGAAGAAGCTGTTGGTGATGCTTCTCGAAACATCAAAGCTCTTGATGCCCTTTTCAATCTCTTGTGGGAGTCTAGTACACGTCCCTTTGCCCTCCGTCAGATTCTCCAACTCATGAAGGTGGCTAGTCAACCATGACAGATACATTGCCTACAGGAATCAATATTGTTATTTTTATTTTTATTTTTTACACTCTTGACGCCTGTAGTAGACACTTGTCAGATTTGATGCCTCTGGTTCTTCCATTGGGTCTGGTGTCCCTCATCTGCTTTCTCAATCTGGGTACAATCTTTATATTGCAGGTAGCTCCAACCACACGAGATGAAAAGATGAATTTGTGTCGGATGTACTTGGAATCCTTCCAACGAGCACAGTTGGAGAGTCAGAATAATACTGACATTGGCATTCTATTTGAGCTTCTAGCCGGCATGCGTGATGTTCTGCAGACTGACATTACTGTAAGATTCATATATCCAAAGTTGCATCCAAGATGTGGTCAATTATATCAAACAAATTTGTTGTTGCATGTCAGTTCTAAACCCTAAACCCTTAATTCATTGAAGATCATCATGTTGGTAGGATTCAGAGGCACATGTGAGCTGCTGTTTTGTGCAGTACTACCAAGATCTCTTTCGAGATGGGGAATGCTTTCTCCACATTGTTACTTTGCTCAGCAAGGACCTCACCAGAGAAGCTGGCTCTCAACTTTGCTTGGATGTTATTGTCACACTGATTGTTTTGCTTAAAGGCAATACGGCTTCCAAGGTAAGCAAACGGAATGCACCCTTTTTCCTTCTGTATTGTGGTGAACTGGAAATTAGGCATATTGTTTCAACAATCACTAGCTGTGAGGCCATAGTCCATTGACCAGAGTATGGACATGCACCCAGCACTCATAAAGCTCTTAAGAAGAAAGTTTAGTCCATTGCTCCCTACAGCATTCTCAGAAGTCTTTTGGTGACACAAGAGGGCTCATAGACCCAATGACATCTATTTGCAGCTCCACTTTCATTGTCCTAGATGGTTTATCATTGATTTGAATCTGCACATAAAATCCAGGAATAAAGCATGACACTTTCCCTAGCAGTGTCGTTGATGACAAAATGAAAACAGACAGCAACTTGTGTACCAAATGAAAATTGGGTCACGATGGGTTCTCAAAACGATGAAAAGCAAGTGAATAATATGAAGTTAGTAGTATGGTGCTTTGAGAAATGGTGGGAGAGTAGAACCATATACCCATTCGGCCTATTATGAGCTGGGTTTGTGGGAAATTGTGTGGACACATGTCCAAATATTGTTGTTTGACAGGTTTATTTCAGAGAGCTGGAGGGCTACAAGAACTTGCAGACTTTGTTAATTGAGCGACATGGGGGGAGGCCAACTCGTATGTTGCTGTTTGAATTATTAAACATGATGGTTGATGGCAACTTCAAGATACCGAACAACATGCTTATTTTGGTGCTCAGTCATGCCTTTTTTTGCCATATACCCCCCTCTGTTTTTATTCCCCTGCCCACATGATAACATGATTTGAGCACAAGGGGGCCTTTTTAGAAGGCCATGTAAGGTCAAGGAGATGTTGGAGTTCTGTTACTTTCTAGCTTTGCTTTGCTCTTCTATTGTATCCCTTTGTTTTTCTCATCTGTTAGCCCAAACATTCAAAAACAATGGACACCTTGAAACACCAAGAGCTTCTACCAAATTTTCAGAACACTCTCTCTCTGTGTTGTGCTTCTTCATGGTATCCGATTTCTGCATCTTTGATCTGCAAGTTGTAGAAGGCTCATTTCCAACTGATTGTCTTTTGGGTATTCCTGTTTCTGGAGCAGAATGTGGATGTTGTTGTGCTCTTCTTCAACATTTTGCAGCATGTAAGTGATGATTATAATCTCTCTTTTGATCAGCATGTCAAGGACAGGATATAATAATTTATGTCATTGGACTAAAACTGGCATTTGAATGAGGAAACACAAGTTTGGGAAATCTGAGTTTGTGGGTATGTTCACTTCAGTGTGAGGAGCAAGATCAGCTCGATGGGTTGGATACATTTCACCAGTTATTGAAGGAATCGACTGCAAATAGGGCAGCTTGTGTCAGAGCAGGCCTGCTGACTGTCCTTTTAGACTGGTTTGCAATGGAGCACAAAGAATCTCTGGTAGTCAAATTGGCGCAAATTATGCAAATCATTGGAGGGCATAGCACCAGTGGAAAGGAAATGCGGATCATTGTTTCTCTTTTGCGAAGCACTAAGGATGGTTTTAGGCCACGACATGGCATAGTGTTACTGCAAATCCTTCGGGGTATGCTAAAGGAGCAGAGTCCTGCTGTTTTCTTTGAACTGAGTGGCAAGGATTCGGTAAGTGACTTTTCAATTTTGAACCTAACTTTGTCTGGAAGAACTGTTAGATATCTTTGTTGACCATCTAAGTCTAACTCCGCACATGGTTACCCATCACAGAGTGTTTACTGGGTTGCAGTGAGATTGAGGCTCATGTGCTCATCTTTCAATTATCGGGGAGAGAGATGGATGACCACAGTTAAACCCTAATGGGAGTAAATTGTCTTGGGATGACCAGGGGATCGTAGTTACACCAGAGTTGCGTTGGCCTGTACATAGAGGATTTAGCTTTTGTTGTTGGGTTCGAGTGGAAAGATTTCCAGCCTCAAGTTTACAGGCAGCGGAAGAGGGGATGATGGGTCTCTTCAGCTTCCTATCAGAGAATGGGAAAGGCTTTACAACTTTGCTTTCCCATGACCAACTAATCTTTGAGGTAAACAATTTTGAGTGTTTCATTTAGGGCTTCCTATGATGACCCAACCTACTTTTATCCATTTGCTTTTGTTTAACATTTTGGGAATTGGATTGGCAGGAACTCCAGAGAGAACAATTTTGAATTTCACTGTCCATTAGTAGCCCAGAGGGTTTGTCAGACCAACTTGTGAGACAAGAGTTTTTAAAAAGTCATGGAAGCTCAAAACTGCTATGAGTTGCAGTGGATTGCATAGATTCTTCCTTCCCTGTTCTGAGACCTTATTGCCTTCCTTGTGGGGTATCCAGAAGTCAGGTGAATTATAGCAACTTTCCACATTTCCAAGAAGCTAGAATGGTCTTGTGAGACCAAAGAGAAATTACTGTGGAATTCTGTTCAGAGATTCCTTCCCAATCTATGTATGTCGGCTTCACAGAAAATGGAAAGCTTGATTTGCTTTGCAGTCAGATCTGCTGGATTGAAGGATTACGAGGGTGGAGACTGCTATATTGTAATTGGGTTAATTTTTGTGCAGAAAACCCACACTTCTCAAGCTCATATCATGTTGCTTTGGTTTCTAGGCTTATATTACAAGTCTGGACAGGAGTATATGGAACACAGATTCAGCTTGCCCCCATTAAGTAATGTGGTTGGGGGGAATCATGACAGAAATACTCTCATTTGGGTGCAGAGCATAAGCCAGAAACATCTGATGTTGCCACTACGGGTCACGTTGCAATTGAAGCAATGGTATTTCCTTTGTATTACGCACACCACTGGAGGAGCTCTTACTGGTGGGAATTCCCTTAAAGTATTTCTTGATGGAGAGCTTGTTGCAAATGGCAAATTGAAGTAAGCCATCTGTTTTTCCTTGTTGCCAGAGTTCCCATACTGTCTGAAACTGAATGTGGTATCAGAAAAACTAATGGATGCTAGTGCATATTTATGGTTGACCTCTAGAAATTGGGGTTCAAACTGTGACTATGTGCAATTGAATGCCATGGTGGGATTAGCAGCCATACATGATGAGTCTATGAAAGGAACTGTTGAAGAGAAGAGATTGTCACACATCATGGGACACTGTAGGAGGTTGTAAGATCCAAGTTGAGTATTCCTTTCAGTCATTGAGTCTGACACACATGTTTGGGTTGAGTTAAGAGGAAGTGTTTGTATTTGGGTGTTGCACAGGTATCAAAGAGTGCATGAAAATTTGACAATGTGCACAATAGGAGCAAGTGTCCCTCTTTCTTCAATTGTCAGTAGTGAGAGCCAACCACTTTCTGGCAGGTATTCTGCTCCATTTTGTGGGCAACTGGGTCCTGTGTATCTCTTTGAAGATCCTCTGTCTGCTGATCAAGTCATGGGTGTATATTCACTTGGACCAAGTTATATGTATTCCTTCCTCCCAAGGGAAGTTGGATGTGTACCTGAGAATGTCTCCACCCAGTGTATCATCAATGAGAAGGACGGACTTGCTTCAAAGATGATTTTTGGTTACAATGCACAAGTGAGTGTACCTGACCTTGGTTAACACCATCAATTGATGACGATGCATCATGTTGGCAGTGATGGGGTGGATAGGATTGCTGCTTTGACTGTTGGATAAGCTCAAACTTAGAATTGAGAAATACAATGTCGTAACTGTTGTGCAGGCAAGTGCAGGAAGGATGTTGTTTGATATATCACCTGTTGTGGAGCACTCTCCAGACCCAGTGTTGCATGATGCCACAACCATGTTGGGAACCCTTTTGTGTTACCGACACCTGGTGCAAGACAGTGTGCAGTGCATAGGTGGCATTGGTGTTTTTTTCCCCTTGCTCACCCAATTAGATCAACCTGTTTGTGAGGTCTCTCAAATTCCAGATTCCCTTAGTGAATCACCTGAAGTGAAGCAACATGAGGATAATAGCTATCCCATTGCAAGTCTTGTTGCAGTGGAGGTGATTGAGCTTATCACAGCTCTTTTAGCTGGGAACTATGCCAATCTGCAACACATGCACAACATTGCTGGAATGTCAGTTCTCGGTTTCTTGCTTCAGTCAGTGTCACCACAACATCTGACTGTCAAGGTGGTAGCAGCATTGCAGCATATGCTGACCACAGTTGCCAAAGCCAATGGTAGTTTACCCTGAACCCTCTTCAACTATATTATATGCTTGGATATGACTGAATGAGAAATTTTATTTCATTGAACCTGATTAGAGTTGGTCACATCATGCCCTCGAAGAAATCTGCTTTGGTACTAGCCGGGTTTATTGGCTCTGCCCACAGGGAAGAGACTACGCATCTGTGCAGGATTTGGGAATAAAATTTTGGTTCAACCTTGAACCACTGTGTGAGTGATATGTGGAGATTCATGTGCTCATTTAAGATGGATCGGCATGTTCCATAAAAGTTCATGCATCTAGATGAGAAGTTCTATTTCCAGTAATGTAAGTTTTTAGTTTTAAGTTTGGACTCCCCATAAAGGGCAGAGTCATGATGTGATGAGTTGCTTGTTATTCATGTACTGATCAACATTTGCACTCTTGTCTGTGGGAGCCTTTTTGGGCTCTTTGAATTTTGAGTCCTTGCAGTGAAGTTGTTGCTTCACTGCAGAACAATTGAAATGAATGGGTATGCTTGGCAACATGCACAGATTGTGAGTAGTGCCAGTTAGCCCTCCACACCTTGTCACCACCCTGTCAGGAGAACCAGAGCTAGACCCCTTTCTAGACATTACAAGAGTCTGGCTTTGTAGTCAACCCTGTATTTTACACAACTGCAATGCACCTCTGAGTGTGAAGTACTCTGTAATGTAGGTGCTTTCTTGTCCAAGGCTTTGGTGAAGGAAGTCCTCCTAAAGATTTACCTCAATCCACATATTTGGATATTCACACCATTCATCGTACAGCAGGAGCTGTTTATGTCTCTGATCCGTTACTTTGAAGATGATAACAGCCTTCTTCCAAGTGTTTGTGGGCTTCCTCGAATCCTTGACATGATCCGTCAATTTTTTTGGGACAAACCAAAGAGCCGGAGGGCATTTGGCACTAAGCCACTGGTTCATCCTGTGACAAAAGCTATCATTGGAGAGCGACCAAACCAATTTGAGGTTGGTGAATTGCGTACACTTATACTGGTGCTTGCAGAGGGATGTCTAAGGTAAACCATACTGTTCATGTCTTCTGCATGCCACAAGTATTTTCTTTTTCACATGAAATCTCTAGAGGTTGTAGAAAATATATATGAGTGTGGAGGTCTTCCCTATGATTATCTGAAACTTATTGGGGTGAAAATACAATGTAAATGCGAGTGATGCAGGGAGCATATCACAATTGCAGATACAAAAGCACTAGTCGCATTTCTGGAAATGAGCGAGGACATCATATGTGTTCAGGATGTGCTCTACATGCTTGTAGGCTTGGTGGGCCAAAAGTCATTTGTGCTGCCTTTTGCTGAGCACGTTACCACACTGGGTGGTCCACAGATTTTCTTGAACCTCTTGAAAAGGTAAAAGTCTTAGTTTTCTGTACTGTTTTTATGCCTGATTCCTCCTAATTCAGAGGCTGTAGACTTGTTGCATGACTATCCACATGACATGTACACCCTTTTTTGGACCAAATGTATGTCTCCTTACTGTTTGCTGTGTTGTTCCTAGATGTTTTAAAACTTGTTCCTCTTGAGATACAAGCTCTCATCAGCCCTTCAGTGACAGGAGCTGAGAATGAGCAGCATTGGTGCTCAGCTTGTAAAAGTTGACCCAAGTTTGAAAATTTCTTGGCAGGCATCAAGAAACTGTTCGGATGCTGGGACTAAGACTGATCGGTGCAGTGTTGGTCACTACTTCGGAAAAGAAGGATGGTGGCATCAGCTTCCTAGGCACATCTCGAGCTGCCTCTCAGCTCCAGCGAACTGAAAAACAGAAACTTAATCGTGTCTTTTCTAATGTGGCTGATAGTGTCATGATGTTCCCATTCACTGATGTTGTTCGGGCAACACTCTTTGATGTCCTTCTTGGTGAAGCTAGCCACACACAGGTAAGCAATCCATCAGCAATGATGATATAGGCCAAAAGCTTCTATAGGGCATACCCTAGTGAGATTACTGCATATACGGTCTGGGTTAAATATGTCAGCAATGTCACTCTTTTGCATAATTTGTGTGCTATGTGCTGACATATACATCCATATGTGTGGAGGATAAGTCAGGATGCCCCCTAAGAGTTTCTTGTCCAGGTCTTACAGGACAAGTCAACAAAAGCGGATGGATCAGGTACTGCTAGAGAAAGTATACACGAAAGTCTATCGGTGCACTTACATAATTTTTTTCGGGGTTCCCATAAACCTCCCAAAAGGGCAGGTGCCTTCGTATTGCCACAAATGCTGAGGATCATCTTCAAGCTCATGGTTAGCTGCAATGACTCCATGCTACGATTAGAGATTCTGAAGGATACTCTTGGATTGCTAGAGGCAAATCCACTCAACAGTGAGGCCCTCACTCTGGTCAGTTTTCTAGATCCCTTTCTGTAGACTTCCCAAGGCAAGATGACTTGTTGTCAGTTTTGATCAGGGCATTCTCTTATGCTTTACTCGGAACTCAAGATACTTTACCCTTTCTGTTCAGGAACCTACCTGGCAGGATTGGCTGTTTGAAGCCCTAGTTGCTGTAATCGAGAGAAGCAAGAAGAATATGGGGGACAGTGTTGAGGACGTTCTCTGGATGATTGGTCCAGAGGAGGTTCTTATTCGAAAGTTGATCTGCACATACCATGTGCACTGTGTGTGCACTTCCAAGGGTGGATGGCTGCATGTTGAGCGCACACTTAACTATGTGCATATGTATGGTGACAAGGTAGGTAAATTCAACTCTATAAATGCAACAACAATGTCTTCACTTTTTCCACTGTAATCCCTAAGTTTCTATAGCATAAGTGACAGCCCACTTGAGTAGGTCTTGGTTATCATTTTGCAGTGTTTTTCCAGTCTGCGGTGCATATAGCTAATGAGTTCCTTTAGGAGCTGTGTATGATGGATCTTTTTTGTGAATCTGGTCATGGGTATTCTTCTAAAGTTTAAAAGTGAACAGTAGTAAACATGGTTGCTATTGTAGAAAGAGAGTGATGTTGGTCATTGAAAATGTGTATGTGTTTATTCTTTGTGGGAAGGTTGTTTACTTGGGAATCACACAATCATGGTAATGGATGCTGACAGCATATGTCTAGGTTATCTCTGTCCTGGTGGCTGGCTTAGAGATATTCCTGGTCAGCTTAATTCTTCATGCTCAAAGCCTAAACCCTAAACCATACTGCTTTATGACATGTTGTATTGATGTGGCCATGGGCATTGAGTTGCAGGGCTATTTGTCCACATTCCATACCCTACATGTATTGCTGGGAGACCTTTTTGAGGCCATGGTGCAAGGTTTACCATTGCAGGCATCACTATTTACACAGCCATGCCGAGACAATACTCTCTACCTTCTTGCTCTTGTGGATGAGTTGGTGATGCGAGATGCTTTCCGTATCCTTCCTGTAAGCTCACTTCACCCTTTTTTTCCCCTCCTAGCTTTATATTGATGACTACCTTTAGATGCATGTGTGCATGGATGGGTCTTTCATCATGCAGTTGAATTTTTCAGTTTCTCTACTGTCTTTTTGTTTCTTGGGAGAACTATGGTAGACTTGGGTCATCTTCAAGCATGTCTTTTATCTCCTCTGCGATGGTTAGCTTGTCTGCTGACTCTGTAGATTGTGAGCTGGATGTGATTCTATCTTCCTTTTTCTTCTAGATATGTCATTATGCCCTGGTTAGGTTGGAATTTTAAGAATTAGGATAGACTTCCACCCTGTTCCTTGAGATATGCAAAGAGAGACTTCAAATTCTTACCTTTGGAAGGAGGAAAAGCAGATGTGTATGGAGTTCTAGAGGGATTGAGAATAATGCTACTATTAAGAAGGTATCAGCATCTGGCTACTGGTGGCCAACTGTGCATAAAGAAGCAAAATATTTCCAGACAACATGGAGATGTCATTTTTGTTGTGTGATTTATTGACTTTCACTTCTTGCATGCTGGACAGGCTATTGTGCAATGTTTCTGTTGCTTGTCATGGATGCTAGCTCTACATATGTTTTATAAGATAGTCGTGATGGAAGCCCTCAGTGTTGTGTTTGTGGGCTCTGTCAAGCAGCAGTTTCTGCCTTCGAGTGATGCCTTCGCAGATGAGACCATGAAAGTCAACCTTTCAGGTGGGCATGCTGACTTGGGTTCAGATGTTGTGTCTGGTCTGAAATCAGCAGAGCTTTCTCCTGAGGAAGGTGGCACTTCTGGAGGTCAGGATCTCAGGTTTTGTTCTGTCCAGGCCCTCTTTGTACACTTTGTTTCTGGGTTGTAATCAGCAATTTCCATCCTTTCTCTTTCTTCCCATGTTGCATTCGACATACCGATTTGAAGTCTTAGACCTACACAGAGCATGCACCATTGGAAGCTCTCCTTCATTTCACTGTCAACTTTCCAGGAAATCAACCACTTTGTGGTTTCGTTTTTTTAATGTTGTAATACCTCTTTTTTTTCCTTTGTTAATCCTTTCAAACTGGTATGTTTTGAACTGCCTTGCTTTTTCTCTCTTTAAAAGTCTGGGCCTGTCTGTTTCAGGAAAGAATTGTCTGGCGACCAAAAGAGCTGGCAGATCCAAACATCTACAGGGGATGTAGTCAAACTTGTGAACAAAGATCAATATTGGCGTTTGTATGACAATGTGTGGAGCCTTCTGATAGCCATGAATGGAAGAGGAACAGCTAGTGGCAGCTTTCAGTTATCAGCAGCATCAAGTCCAACTCTGGGACAGCGAGCACGTGGATTAGTTGAGTCACTCAACATGCCAGCAGCTGAGATGGCAGTGGCAGTTGTTTCCAGTGGGCTTGGTGTGGTTGGCATCAGCTCCTCCCTAAACAAACAGCAGGGAGAGAAGACATCCAGATTGAGAGGCGAGAGGTGCCCTCGTGTTGTTTTCCGACTGGTTTTGCTGTATCTATATCATGCAGATTTGGAGTCAACCTCACGTTGTGTTCAACAATTTCTAGCCCTTCTCCCTGTGTTCCTTTCCACTGAAAGTGAGCAGAATAAAAACCGGCTCCAGCTCCTCTTGTGGTATGTGCCATCTATGGGCCTTCATACTTGCTCACAATTTCATGAAAGAGATCATCTTGATGATGTGTAACCATGTAGCGGCCCTTCTTGTTCTTCCCATAGGACTAGCAGAGTGGCTGCTGATAATGTATCTTCTTGATTTGGTATTCCTACATAAGAAGGAACTTTGAAGGGGGAGTGGTACATTAACCTTGTATTTAGGGTTTAGGGTTTAGGGTACATCATCCTGATATTTGGTCAACTTTTTTGCAAACTGACTGCTGCAGTGCTATATGTACAGAAGTTACTGCAATTTGCATTCTTACATTGAATATGGGTGGGCTTGGTCTGTGTCCACGAACCAGGACATTGCTGGATGCAAGAGCACATGTTGGATTCAAGGATCATGGGGCACGGTTGCATGTAGTTTCACAGCTGATTCAGGAGACAGTGGAGAGTGGGAAGACCATGCTCGCCAACAGCCTACCAGACAAAGAAAGTAACTGGGAAGAAAGCACCACCTCATCAGTGCACAAACTTCTGCAACAGGAGAGAGTGGTTGCTGCAGTATGAGCTTTTGTCCTTGATTCCTTTCCTACTGCTTTTTGAGTCTTTTCATTTGCCTCCCTTATTATTAATCATGTTTCCATGAATTCCACCACTTTGATGCAAGGGTTTTGGATTCAAGCCAAAAAATTGGGCTCCACAATGCCAATGCCAGCTCTGACTGAAGCTTCTCTGACCAGATTGCAGAGGAGGCCAGGTACCTAAAGGGAGCTACAGCACAGCGAGTGCATGAAGTAGAAGCATTGTGCAATGAACTGAAGGAAGCAAGCCTGCTGGAATTAGGACAAAGGAATGCTTTGGATGAACAGAGCCAGACTGCATTGAGCTCAATATGCACAAATGACCGCAGCCGCCGTGGTGCAGTGCAGGTTGCATATGATGAAGAGCAACAGGCTGTCTCTGTAAGTCTTGAGAAATAGTCCTTTTTCAGTCTGACATACTCAATACCAATTTCAGTGCTGACCAAAACACTCAGATGAGGGGGTTTGTGCCTAAGACAAAACATGTTCTGGTTATTACATTGTACTGCTACAGAGTGCACTATCTTTTGAAGAACTGGATGGTTTTCTTAATCAGCATGATGCAAGGGGTGCAGGAGCAGTGGTGCCACATGTTCCGTGATCTGACAGATGAGAGAGGTCCATGGTCAACTGCCACCTCAACAAGTGGTCCACTGATTCGGTGGAAGCTAGATAAAACTGAAGATCCTTGGCGCCGCCGACTTAAGCTGAAACGGAACTATCATTTTGATAATGATTTGCTGCACCCTATCAGTGGTGCCCCATCATCCCCAGCTGTAGACCTGGTCAATGAAACCGGGGGCACCCTCATGGAAGGTGTTCGGACCTTCCTGCTCAAAGGACTCCGTGCAGTTGTTGACGAAAGCCCATCAGATGGTCAGTCTTTGTTGTTTGCTAGCTAGGCTTTAATTAGTTTTTGCCTTCTCCTTATGCAGATGGATATGCAATGGGCATTCTACTTTGGCTATCTACATTTCCATACTGTTTTGAAGTCATGATGTCTTACTTGTAGTAACATTCAATGAGAGGATTTTTTGAATGTAATCATTGCAAACAACTTTAGGACTTCAAAACTTCTTTTCCTGTCTTCCTTGCTACTTTTCTTGGAGACTACCATCCTACACTAGTGGTTTGGTCGAGATATAAAAGCTCTCTGCTGGGTGATACAGAGGAAGACGGGAAGAAAGCAACTGATTCTGAGATAGAGATGTTACTTGCTAGCACTGAGGAGTATGAGGATGGTGGTCACCTACCAGATCAAGGGGGCAGTGCAAATGATATTACACGAGACCAACAAGAGGTCACTGCTACTGAGGACAGTGGTGAAGATGAGGTTAGCCCTATATCCTTCCAAGTTATCGTCATCCTCTGCATTGATGGCTGTGCATGGTTTAGGGTTGCAGGTGAAAGACTAGCTGGTATCACACACTGAAGATGATGTCAAATCTGAAGAGCTACTTTCCACTGTGGATCTTGTCAGTGTTAGTGTCGTGCTGGCTCGTGGAGGAATGGGCATTTGTGGGTGCTCGATATTCAAAGTCTCTGACGAAACAAGAAGTCCCTCAGTCCAATCTCCTGTAGCTTCTTATGAAATTAGGCACTTATAGAAAAGGTGTTACAGTGCCTATATCTCCTGGATGGTGCCCATTGGACGTGATTTTCTCTGGGAAGCTGGACAGAACTACAGCTAGCAGATGATATGCATATACCAGGAAAGTAGAAACTCACAGTGTCTGCAGCATGTGCAGGACATGTGTTGCTATTCTGGAGTACAATTCACAAGCAAAGCTTCACTGTGGTGCTTTGACTCTACAATTTACTGTTTAATATGGACCCCCTTCAGTCAGGGTTGAGATCAAAATGTCTTCTCATGTTGGTGTCCTTTGGTTGGCAACAGGTTCTTTTGTCAGTATCATGTGTTCTTGTGGCCCCAAAGAGAAAATTGGCTGGACGCTTGGAGGTGATGCGGTCAAGTATCCACTTCTATGGAGAATTTGTTGTAGAAGGCACAGGGGGCCAATCTGTCTTCAGCAGCTCTGGTGGTTTAAACTACCCAGAAGTAACATCCATTGAGAAAAGTTCAAGTAAATCTAAAGGGAGCTCTCGGAGAGAGGAAGTGGCAGATATGGAGAAGGTCAATGTGATGGAGAGACTTGAGCCGATGGATCACAGTGCAATGCGTGGTGGTCCTTGGAAAGACATTAAGCGCCACAGTCGATGGGACCTCTGTCAGGTAAGCACTTGTGTGTTGCAGTCTTTGTTAGGTTTAGGGTTTAGGGTAAACCTTAAACCCTAAACGCTACAAGTAGTGTTCCTGTTGTCTTCAATTTTGTAAGTTGTGATTCTGCATACTCACTCTTGCAAAGCAGTGGTAATGCAAATGCACTTCAGATCCTTGATTTTTGCACATCTGTGTGTACAATGCAACTGACATGTTGATCAGCTTCCCTTGGAATTCTGATTTTATGTCCTCTTGATCCAGGTGAAGACAGTGCACTTGACACGGTATCTCCTACAGAACACTGCTCTGGAAATTTTCTTTCACAGTGCAGTTCCTCCAGCTTTTCTCAACTTTTCATCCCAAAATCTTGCCAAAGACATTGGTATGATGATTGTGGACCTATACAACGGTCTAGGCACAGGAAAATCTGGTTCTAAAAGCAGGGGAGACATGATTGAACTGGTTGATAAAAGGAAGGCTATTGAACGTGCTGAAAAGGCAAGGGAGCAGTGGCGACGACGGAACATGAGCAACTTTGACTATTTGATGACGCTCAACACACTTGCAGGGAGATCCTATAACGATATGACACAGTATCCAGTGTTCCCATGGGTTGTGGCTGACTATTCATCAGAAAGTTTAGACCTTTCCAACTCTCAGACTTTTCGTGACTTGGCAAAGCCTGTTGGGGCTCTAGACCCAAATAGATTGCAGGTAATATCCCTTTGTGTCAGTAAGCTTATAGAGTGTTATGGTAACAGGATTTGTGAAGACTCTTTGATAGACCTTGCTGATAGTTAGCACCTGTTTAAACTTCTGCTCTCAATATGCAATGGCAAGAGAGCCCATTGCACTCTAACGATGAATGTTTGTACATAGTGATCTGACTTGTCATCCCGTGCATGAAACATATCCCTCACAAAGTTGCTAAAACTTTTGTCAATCTTGAAGGTGTTTGAGGAGCGTTACCATAGTTTCACTGATCCTGACATTCCCAGGTACATGGTCTTTCCTCAGATCTTTGGAACATCTACACCTATGTCATGCTCATGGTCCTGCTGCTAGAGAATATTTCTGAAGTATTTTTCAAAGCCTAAATTTGCTCAAAATCTGCATACAAAATTCTACATTTACTGTCAGGAGCTGATGAAGTCACTGGGGAGTAATGGCAGCTAGTCACTGCCATGCATGATAAAGGTGATGGTCTTATATGTTGTGATTGACACTCATAAGGTTATGACTGCACTCTTTCTTGGCATGTTTGTTTTGATTTGTGTCAGAACTGACATATAACAAATACCATCAAAGTGTTACTGTAGAGTTTTTTTTGCAAGCTTATTGATTGTGTTTCTTGCAGGGCTAAGTTGATTATTTGACATGCATGAACATGGTTGAATAAGGCTCTGTATCTACCAACAGGTTTATGAATTACTCGGGCTGTGGTGGATCTCACAATAGCTGTTTGGGGTGCAGTTTTTACTATGGATCCCATTACTCAAGCATGGGCATTGTACTTTTCTATCTTCTCCGACTCGAACCATTCACATCACTGCATCGGCATCTACAGGTTGGCTGTACATTTTGTTTTCCTCACATGTTGCTACTATGTTTGCATCTTTCTTTCAAATTGCTAACCTTCTATGAGCATATCTGGTATCCCACCAGCTTTGACATAGGTCCTTGCTTCCTTAACTTTCTGACATGGTTGTGACTATTAGCACTGAATGATTGGTTGCAAGCTCGCAGCAAATTCAGATGTTTTGATGCAGTTTCTGTCCAATAAAAGGATGATTGGGTACTTCTGCAGGGAGGGAAGTTTGACCATGCAGACCGTCTTTTCCATAGCATTGCAAGTGTCTACCAAAACTGCCTCACCAACACAAGTGATGTGAAGGAGCTGATTCCAGAGTTCTACTATCTGCCTGAATTTCTCCTTAATTCCAATGGCTATTTTCTCGGTATAAAGCAAGACAGTGAGCAACTTGGTGATGTTATTCTACCAACTTGGGCCAAGGTGGGTCCTCATGAATGTGTTTGATCAGCTCTGAGCCAACTCCAGTTCTCATTAACTTAATTTTTCCCAAGGTCTGAAAGCATGGTCAATGTTCCACACATATGGCATGAGCAGTATCTATTCAGGTCTACTGAATCTGAAGAATCAGAGGAGATGACATGTCTTGATATGAACATCACTGGTTGATATATTGGTTGTTTGCAGGGGTCTGCTGAAATTTTTGTCCAGAAGAATAGGGAGGCTTTGGAGAGCGAATATGTCAGTGAACACCTCCATGAATGGATTGACCTTATCTTTGGATACAAGCAGCGTGGTCGTCCCGCTGTAGAAGTAAGTGACATACTTTAATGTAGTGCCACCCATGAATGAATTCCTTTGTTCTCAATTTCAACATAGACAACAAAGCTAAACAAGAAAACCATCAAGCATCCTTTCAGTAAAAACTGTTGTTGGAATTGGCTATTGATGTTGTCCATGAACTTTTGTTTAAACAGCTCTGTCAAAGCTAACAGATGTTAAGTGGAATACTGGCAATGGCCACCAGTTGACTTGCTGGAGTAAAAAATCTTGGGGATCATTTTTCAGACAAGAATCCTACCTGTTTCCTGGTGGCAGGAGATCCAATCATCAGGACAAAGTCTCTGTTTTGTATTGTAATCACCTTGGCTGGATATTGGAGGTCACTCACATTGTAATTATCATTTTGAAGACCCATGTGCTGTTGTAATAACCCCCACTGGGATCAAGGGCTGCAGTGCCATTCACGTTTGCCTCAACAGCCACTCTCTTACTCCTCTCATGTCTAGTAATGTTTATTTGATAGATATTTAACAAGCCCTTTGAAGAAGCATGTGAGTTAGAGAGAAGGCCATTGAGAATGACATTAGACAATTTGTGGTGGAGACAGGCGGCAAATGTTTTCTACCACTTGACATACGAAGGTGCTGTTGATATTCATGCTATGGAAAACTCCTTGGAACGGGCAGCAGTTGAGGACCAGATTGCAAACTTTGGACAGACACCTATCCAGCTGTTTCGGAAGAAACATCAAAAGAGAGGTCCTGCAGTGCCAGTTGCCCGTCCTCTCTATTATGCTCCAGCTTCTATTATGATGACATCGTTCATTCCATCAGCACAGTCTTCAGCGCCTAGTCAGAAGGCAACTTCAATTATTTTTATTGGGCTTATTGATGGCCTTGTGGTTACGGTGAATGAAAGTCTTACAGTTATGGCACGAGCATGGATTACACCAGCATTACGTAACTTCACATTTTCTTCCTCTCAGGTATTGGAATTCTTCATCAGCCTTTGTCAAGGTTACAGATGAGAGCTGAAAATAGGCCACAGGATCCTCAAAGTTGTGCTTGTTCTTACAAAGCTCTAAAATTGACGTAGGGTCAAATTCTGTCACACTGCTCTATTCTCTCGAAACTTCCTTTAGTGGCTGAAACACATGATGCTCATATCAAATGAGAGAGTTCATTTGATGGTGCTGTATATGCATTTTTGTGTGTGTTGCTATTGTTAAACAGAGGAACTGATTCTGGCATAAATTCTCTCTGCACACAGGACTTTTATTTTGGCATTGGTTCAGACATTGTTCTCACTCGTAAGCTAGGCTGGCCATTTGCAAATGATGTCTTGGTAAACCCTGGCTTTTTTGGCACTCTTCAAGTGTGTTCCTCGCCTTTTCTGCTCACTTGTGGTCACTGGGACAACAGCTTCAAAGTGGTCTCTCTCGAGAATGGTGACATGATCCAGAGCATTTACCAGCACAAGGACATCATCACATGTCTCTCAGGTAAACAAGCTGAGTCATGTCCTAGAGGGAGATAAAGTCACCAGCTCAGTACCTCAGATTATGGATCTAGTTATTGGACCCAATGGTTTCTATCAGGAATCCTCCTTCAGAGTTTTTCTGTTCTTTTTTCTTCCTCTTGCATTTCCGTTGTTTCCATTCATAGCACTAATGCATTGGGTCAATACTGTTGTTCAACCAGGGTAATATGTCTCATGAGATTCCCCTGTTTTTGTCGGGTCTGCCTACAGTCCTTTGTGCTCTCACTAGAAGGAATTTACCTGAACTTGAAGTATTTGACCAGTGTACTTCCTGACATTTCGTATGCTGGAAAAGTTGTGCATATGATTGTATTGTGAACCCGTCATAATTGTTGTCACATGGCTGTGCAGTGGGCATCGATGGGAGTGTGGTTGTTACAGGCAGCCGAGATACTACAGCTATGGTGTGGGACATTGAGCTTGCAACTGGCAGCATGGCCAGGCAGGCAGGCAAGCATGTCCATGAGGACAGGCGTCGCAAAGCAGAGACCATTGCAATTGCAGACAAGCCACGGCACATCCTTTGTGGTCATGATGATGCAGTGACCAGTATTGCTGTTAGGGTGGAGTTGGACATTGTGGTAAGTGGCTCAAAGGATGCCACTTGTATATTTCACACACTGCGGGAGGGACGGTATGTGAGGTCTGTGAGGCACCCAAATGAATGTGCCATCACAAAGCTGGCTGTCTCGCAACATGGGATGGTGGTGGTGTACTCAAATGATGACCTCAGTCTTCATGTGTATTCAATCAATGGGAAATGGTTAGCAATGGCATACTGCAAGGGCCGACTGAACTGCATGGAAGTCAGTCATTGTGGAGAATTTTTGGTTTGTGGAGGAGACCAAGGTCAGGTGGTGGTGTACATTATTCAGACTTTGGAAGTTGTTCGCCGGTATGATGGTACAGGAGTCTCAATTTCCTCTCTAACTGTAACGCCAGAAGACTGCTTCCTTGTTGGCGCACAAGATGGTAGTCTCACGGTTTTCTCCCTTGAAATTCAACAACAGAATAAAAAAGGAGGCCTTCTGGCTTCCTATCAGCGACATGCACGCTAATACCCAAGCTTTTATTCAGTTCTAATGAGGGGGCAGATGCCCCTCTTTTACAGTTAGGTGTAGGAAGCAGAAGTAGCTTTGTGAAATCCACTGTAGACAGTTATGTAGTAGGAGAATGCAGGTTGGATTGGATGCAAATAATCAGTGGACCATGTTGATATTCAACATGGGGTAGTGTGCATACAAAGTTGTACAATTATTGCTGTCAGCTTGCCTCAACATTGAAATTTTACCACCTGCTGATTGATTTTGCATACAAATGTTTTAGTCCATGCCACAAGAATCTGTCAAAGGGAGTTTAAAGGACCAACAAGTAGGAATCCAAGATTGAAGGTCTGTACAAAGTCCATTGAATAGGATTTGTATACAAGTAGGTCTCAATTTCAAACTAAACATCAATCATACAATGTGTTAGCACTCTTGGAGGGCATCAAGTAGATGTCTGCATGGTGTAAGCATATCATTTGAGCAATATTTGCTGAACTCTGTTGTTGTCTTCATTTGGCTTCATCTCTTGTCTATTAAAGGTTGGATATATGTAAATGGTGGTTGGAACTCTTTAGGGTGTAAAACTTTTTTGGAATGGAATAGCCTTGATACACACAGACTTTGTCAGCATGGATATCACAATGGCACATTAGCTATTGTATGCCAGAAATTTTTTGATGGATAACTATTAACTAGATTATGGAGAGCTTTCTCTGCAATCTCATAGATAAGACATTCCAGTACACTGTCCCAAATCAATGGACTAGTAGGCCAGGAATTCTACCTAGGCAACACAAGAATTCCAGGCCTACTAATCCATTGCTACAGGCCTACGCAACAATTCAAGAAGTAGACTTGGGTATGTGCTTGCAATGATCAAATGCATATTGTGGGTGGAATGTGGATCTGAACTTTCAAAGTAGATAGTAGAAGTGTACAATTTAGGTGTAGAATGTAGATGTGTATAAAAATTTGACACATGCTAGCTTGTCAATGTGTTAGGCAATATAGATGAATAACTAATAAACATATGGCATGACTTCATCATACACATCAACAATTTGCTAGTCATTTGTCTTGCAACAAACATGCCACATGGCACCCACATATAAGCAATTTTGTTAGTCATCTCAATTACAATAGCCGTGTCACAATAGACATCTCAAAATAGAAATGCCATTCGGTAGTCATGTTAGCTAGGCATTTAGTCATTTAGTCAAAATAGACATTAACATTTCAATGGGTTGTTGCATATTGTTGTGCAAGATTTGTCAAATCTACCAATTCATATGGCTAAGTTAGAAAATGTATTACAAGCATTGTATGCTAATTTCTCCAATTCCCCTAAGCAACATTTAGAATCCAATAAACTAGTTGAAATCATGGAAACAAAAGGATTTAAGATTTTGTGAAATGTCAAGACTCAATGGATATTAATGTTGGAGCTTGAATGTTGAGTAGAGTACAAAGCGTCGATTATCAAGTTGTCATAGGATAGTGCTTCAATTGCTCAAAGGTTGAACCTTGATTTACTTTGTCATCTCCACACATTGCCTTGTTTTGTTTGTTACCATTATTGGAGGTAATCAATTCCTTATTAAGTTTGCATAGGGGAGGTAATGTCGTCATATGTGATTTTGTAGCCATTGTAAACACGTATCAAATTAACCTTTTATGATGTACTCTAATCTTGCATCTAGCTACCAATGTGAACAATTCAAAAAGTTTTGTGATGTGGTGGAAAACATTTCTACCACAATCACCCAAAATTGGCTTATTGATCTCAACAATGTTACAAAACACTTATATTTTGCATAGTTGTTCACACTTATCCAACTCATATTTTCAAACAACTATTGGGGCTAGCTAGCATGTGTGCATAAATGTTTTTTTGGCATCCATTATGCAAGTGAAAGGCCAATGTTCTATTGTAACTAACATGCTTGTCATTGAATTGTAAAGACGGATCCTAGATTTTGAGTTGTTGAATACCCTTGTCATTGTGTATCCACAATTTTGGATGTAACCTAATATTCTTGCATATTGTTATCATCAAGAAGCATTATTGTGAAACAAAGAGGATAAAATTCTCATTGCTACAAGTTGCAAAACCTTGAGTGTTAACCTCTTGGATTTGCATATGTGCATGTTTAAGCTCACCATGAAAGCACAAGCATCAAAGGCCACGGCTGATCCATTTGATAAATATCAATTGATCAAGTTGTGAGTTAGAATAAGCAAAAGTGACTTGTTTACTCAACAACTAAGTGAGCACTTGAAATTGACTAAGATTGTCATTGTGTCAATGCTTAGATCTATAGAAGATGAATGCATTTTTTTCACACTTACATTCATGAAAGATAAATCATGCAACTAGTTGAAGTAGCTCTTTAACAACCAATTGTCACCATGTTTGTATAAGAATTCTTTACTCATGAAAACTTCCCTTATCATGAGGTTATTACAACTTGAAAGGATCAAAAAGTGCGGATTGGTGATGCCACTTAGTAGGTTGTGTTTTTTTGTGTCTAGGTGTTTATATTTCCATAATATAACCAAGTCTAGTAATTATGTTTGGTTTCACATGAGTTTTACTAACATTTGGGTGTGGTGGTGAGACTTTGAGTTGCATTGGCCAAAGTATGAAATCCAATGGTGTCCAACTCTAGCTCAAAGTATTAATGTTTAGTTTCTAAGTTTGAACTGTGTAGGCATCAATGTTTCTTTTTTTCTGTTTGATTGTAGCCAGATTAATCTCCCTCCTTTTGAGCAATTGAGCCACATTATGCACTAGTTTGTTTATATGGGTGCCAATTGGACTTACTTCAAGTTATGAATTGAGTTGACATCTAATGTGCATAGGTGTACATTGCTTCAAGCTCCGACTTATGCACGAAGAGCTTCTTGAAGGAAGTTCTGAGGAGAAGGAACAACTTTTTTTTTCCTTGTGAGGCAGACCACCATGATTTGAAGAACACTGCAAAGGAAGCTTCTGAACTCTGGAGCATTGGGCACATGCTCTAAACCCTAAACCCATGAATTTTTTTTAAAAATCAAAGCTTATGGACATGCTCTAAACCCTAAACCCATGATTTTATTTTATTTTATTTTAAATAGAAGCTTATGGACATGCTCCAAATGGATAGTGGGAACTTCTACAGTTGGGTTAGGATGCACCACTCCCTCCAATACTAGAAAAATGTCACATGGTCATGGTGCAATAAATAGCCAGCCACATCATCATCCCACATGGGAGGTCAAGTCTTGAACTGGGAAACAATGGCCAAAAGACTATCCATGTGGCAGATGATGTCACAATAGGGTAATCTACTTTCTCCTCCATAATGTTTTGGTCTCTCCACAGATGTCCAAGATCTGCCTGCATGCACACAAGTTGGGTGCACCAGGGGTCCCAGACTAAAAAATGAACCAAATTAGCATTTCCCAAAGAGTTATACCTTAGTACCCTAAGGTCAGTTTTGGTCGTTAAATAATTCTCAAAATAGGGAAATGAAATTTAGTGAGAGAATATGAAGTTGACATGTTGAAAATCATCCTAATTAATTATCATAGGCTACATACTCTGAATAATTTTTCATCACTCATATCACAATAATATTATAATAGATGATGGAAAAAAATAATTATTTCAAAATTTAAAAATGAATTCATTTTTTTTTAATAATAATTATTCATTTTTTCAATGTGGAAACTGATCCTAGGCTAAGAGTGGCTATATGAGCATTGAGGAGGACCTTACAAAGTTACAAATCACAAGCAAGAAAGAAAGAAAGATAGATGATGATTTGTTGCTACTTCAGCAATCTGGACTAAAGAATGTTCCAAATCATGTGGATTCTGCAAGTTGGACTCAGTCAGCCTCTTTTGTCAGATGCTACTACAAACCAACAAACTCTGCTGCCCTTTGTTGTATGGAAAGTTGAAACCCCCATTTATTTATTGGCCTTGCCTACCAAGGCAAGGAAATTGTGTTGTGTTTTAGATTCATTATAGGGTATAGTAGCTTAAGGGATTTTTATAGGCCCCTAGGTACCTAATAGGTCTATTTTTTTTATATGAGGATTTTTGAAAGATGATATTTTAGCTTGTGTCGAAACTTGAGATTAGTTACAAGAGTTATGATATCTTGAAGGATTTTGAGAGGGATTTTTTTAAGATTATATTTTTGCATGGTGAAATATTTGAATTTCCATAATTCTTCCCCTATTTTTTTCCCCTCTTTTGGGAGAGTGTTGGATTTTTTGTTGTTCCCAATGTGTTCCCATCAAGTCCCCAATGGGTTCACAACATGTTCCCATCAAGTCCCTAATGGGTTCACAACATGTTCCCAATAACTCCTCACTATATATCCCATATCCTTTGCCCTATACTCTTGTTGGCTATTTATAAGTAGCCCAGAGGAGGAGATTGCAACATACATGAATTTGGACCGACCTAAGCTTGATTTATTTTATTGGATGGGCCAATCAAAGATTTGGATGCATGCTGGCTTCACCTCAAAAGCTTAAACCCTAAACCCTAAACCCTAAACCTGGGCTGCCAAGAATTTCTATGCCTAACTTACCTTTGTTCTTAACCAGGCTACAATGGCAGCAAGGCCACGAAGTTCCAACTGTGAGACAGAGTTTGCTCTTACATGCTCCCTGCAAACATCAAGCTCAGAATGCCTTAAACCCTAAACCCTAAGAGGATTGGTTTGATTGATAATCTTTGAGCTGCCACTTTTTCCTCAATTCTTGGGGGAGGGGACTGCTCTTTTTACATTTCTCCATGTTTGTTTGGTGAAAGGAGATTGATATACTTTATTTTGGGGAATAATATTTGGCCTCTTAGGGTTTATCATCTGCCTGCCTGCCTGCTTTCTTTTGAAAGGAAAAATCATGACTCCACCAGAAACACCTACTACTACTACCTTTTGATACCTAGTTTTGCCCCAAAAAGTGCAATCCGGGGAGTGAAAGGAAAAATGGGTTAGGAAGAAAAAGACAGAAAATGGACTGGGGAGTAGGCCAGGCCTGCTGCTGCTGCTGCTGCTGCTGCTGATGATGATGATGGGTGTCAAGTGTCAACCATCCAGTGAAATTGTTTGGATGATTGAGAGGTTCACAACATCATTACAAAAGACAAAACAAAGGAGAGACAGAGAGAGTGAGAGAGGTTTCTGGGTTTCTACAACTGACTGACAGAGTACCAACGAGGAACAGGAGTGAGTGATTGGCTAGCAATAACACATGTGAGTTGCAGATGGGGGATACAAGAGCTTGGAAATGAAGGGGATTGGCTGTTGCAAGCTGCAGATGGGGGATACAACAGCTTGGAAACATCCAATGAAGGGGATTGGCTGTTGCAAGCTGCAGATGGGGGATACAAGAGCTTGGAAATATCCAATGAAGGGGATTGGCTGTTGCAAGCTGCAGAGGGGGGATACAACAGCTTGGAAATATCCAATGAAAGGTATTGGCTGTTGCGAGCTGCAGATGGGGGATACAAGAGCTTGGAAATATCTAAACAAAGAGATTGGCTGTTGCATGGAACATTTGTTGCAACAGAGTGAAAAAGGGAGATTGGGTGGGGACCATAGTTGCTTTAAAATCTGGCGCCTGCCTGCCTGCCTGCCTGCTGGACCTCCTCCAGTTCTCCTCCTCCTCCTGCTCCTCAGGCTTGCTTCCCTTTTCTTCTCTCTGCTGCATCCAGTTTCACTAGTCTAGTTGAGCCAGGCCCAGCTTCACACATGCAGGCATATGTAAAGGACTCATTCACGGAGTGAGGTCATCAGTCAGTGGAAGAAAAGATGGGATGGGATCTCTTCTTGTAAATGCACACACTTCCAAGTATTTTGTCTAAAGTTCTGGTCCTCTTTGTCTTGAAAATGAACAGGCATATAATCTGTTGCAAGCAGTGTTTGTTTTGTCACTCTTGTGATATAGCCAAACTGGCAATTATCTACATGAATATATAGCCAAATTTGAAAACAAGCTTAATATTATGAAAGTAAAATTTTTTATACATGGTCCTTTTTTAGGCTACCTACTTGAAGCATGTAGAGAAATCTGGAAATTTTCTTAATTTTGGTCAAAATATGGCTGTTGAAAATCTCAAAAAACACTAGGTTTTAGCACATTTAATGATTAATATGGCTTTTCTGGCTATATATAGCCAGCCAAAAAAAAGGCTGGTTGCCAAGTTGCAACACAAGCTTGGGGGGGGGGGGGGGGGGGGGGTTTTAATTTTTTGTTTGTACCAAAGGGGGGTTTTTATAAAAAAAAATTTATAAAATATTTGTCAAA
>Ga0116231_10001575_pt1 | contig 46915 bp, 42 predicted proteins | sample S1TSphgellanicum_2_FD_89695 | JGI IMG/M metagenome (GOLD analysis project Ga0116231, IMG submission 89695) | Host-associated microbial communities from peat moss isolated from Minnesota, USA - S1T2_Fd - Sphagnum magellanicum MG | ecosystem: Host-associated > Plants > Peat moss > Unclassified...
AAAAAAAAAACCAATGAAAATCCATTTTTAAAAATAAAAATTAATTAATTTTTTTTTAAAAAACATTTAAATTATTTTTAATTTTTTTTTTTTTTTTTTTTTTTTTTATTTAAAATTTTCCTTTTTTTTAATCACAATTCTTTTTTTTTTTTTTTTTCCATCATTTTTTTCATTGAACATGCATATATTATGCCCAACATTTGGGTATTACACAAACCATCAAATGTGGATATTGCAAAATTGGGATAACAAATGTTTATTTATTTTGTGACCTCTATGTAAATATTTCATATTGAATTTTATGTTTATTGAAGTTCTTTTAACGCAATAATACAATATGTTTCAAATTTGCATTTTTAAAGAAAATTTCAACAAAATATTAATGCAATGCTCACATTCAAGGCATGCAAACATAGTACAAATGTGAGGTGACAATTGTAATAAGACAAAACTTGCATATATTGATGCAAATATCACATCTATCAAAACTTTTTTAAATGTTCAAAAATGGAAAACATGAATTCCATGCCATTATTTATGCCAAAAAAACCCAAGTAAAATACATATGTTACCCTTTAACCTCAGGAGACCCCTTTCTAAAACTATTTTCATTAATCAACATGCCATGTGTTCATTAATAAGTTCTTGTTGTTGTAACCACCTTAGTAGCATGTTAATGAATGTAAAGTTGATGGTGATATAATTTGAGTTGAATGACATTGGTTACAAATTAGTATTTCATAGTTATTCAAAGTCTACATCAAACACATGATACACATTAACATGCAAGTTTGAAAAATATAAATTAAACTCAAAAATAATTGCATGGGTATGAACACATATAATCATTGACTAAAGTTTTTTAAACAAAAGAAAAGAAAATGAAACAAATTCGTTTTAAAAAATAGGAAATTAATGAAATAAAAACTTCATTTTTTTAGAATTTAAAATACTAAAAAATAATAAATAGCAGTAAAAGAAAAACTCTTTAGGACAAACATAAGAAAAAAATAATTTTTTTTTCTTTTAACATTTTTTTTAAAAAATTGGAAAAATAGGACCAAAAACTCCAAAAAATCTTCTCATTTTTTAAAAAAAAAATGGGAAAACAAAGTAGTAAAAAGGAAACAAAAAATGGAATTCTTCTTCTTGAATTTTAAAAAAAAGAAAAAACAAACAAACATCTTTATGGAATTAAAAAACTAGAAAAATTAAAACAAATAATTTTTTTTATCTTCTTTTTTTCCATCTTTGAAAAAAAAATCATTTCCTGCTTTTTTATTTTTATTTTCTTCTTTTCCTTCTTGCTTTTGCTTTTTTTTCACAAACCAAAGCGAAAAAAGAAAAAGAAAAAAGGACAAAGGCATATTTGGTGCAAGGTGCATAATTTACTAATGGTGCAACAAGCATGACAATAAGTGCAATGATGTGATGAAAAAGAAGAGATTTATTTTTTAAAGGAAAAGGAAATCAAAAAGAGAAAAAGATGATGAAGAAAGAATGATGAAACCTTAGCAATCATAAAAAACCAAAACACCCAAAAAAGGGGGAATAAAAGGAACAAAATGTAAGGATCCACGTCCAAGAAAACAAAAGAACCACCTAGGAGGATGAACCACAAAGGGAACATCAAATTCCTGAACCCCCTCCTTTCGTGAGAAGCATATCAAATAGGGAAAGGGGAGGACCTCCTAAAAGGATGCCTAGCCTAGAAGAAACTTCACCTATGGCAACAACATGTTTCAAAATAGAGAACACATGTGCATGTTGTAATGCCACTAACACCTTTTGCCTATAAAATGTGCACAAAATTGAAAGAGGAGGGCTTCCAATGCCATGTGCTCCCCACACCATGTGAGCACATTAATTAAAAAACTTGTTCACCTATTGATGTAAACATCTGAAAACCTCCACAACTAGAAGGAGAAACATGTCCATTGGGAACTAATCGTGATAAAGACCATCCTTCATTTGAATTGCAATTATTGTTGCAACCCCATTAAAAATAATAGCCCGTGAAACCAAATCAATTCTAATGAGGTCAATGATGACAACATCTACCAATGTGTAAACAATATCAATTAATAACACAATGTTGATTCGATTGCGCGAAGTTTTTAGGGTAGGGGCAGAAGGATATGGGTTTGCCCTCATGAGACATTAAATCTCGCATCTTTTGCAATGGCCACGAAAACATCTCACACAACATCATGCAAGGTCGTCCTTTCCCCACCATGCACACAACGAAAAAGGTGAATCCTGATAGGATACAAAAGTTGGCTACAAATGTAGTGTGATACCCTAAGGACTAAAAGAAGGGAAAGATTCAACTTAACGTGTAATGCGGTGGAGGAAACATTTGAAAGCAGGCAAAAGAAAAGAATGATGGGGAAGTCAACAACCAAGCTCCCGCAATTTGCCCCACACATAATTTCAAACGTGTTCGATGTGAATTAAAAAGTAAACAAAAAAAGATGATAATAAAAGAATGGTTGTGCAATCTTTTTAAAATGATCTTTTGAAAGCGATTTGCACCTTTCTTAGTTAATTGTTCAAAAGGGGGGACACATGCAACAGCCCCCAGGCGAAGAAGCTCTCATGTTGATTTCAGATGCGTTTGGAAAGGGAGGGATCCCGAACTATTCGCACCTGTTGCCTTTAACCAAAACTGGCGAAAATCCAACAAAAACCTGGAGGCTATGACAAAGGTTATTAAGGCCCAACTCCCCAAATAGGTAGCTAGAGCAATGACATTCGAGGAAGTCAACCTTATGCCCCCATTAAAAATGGTGAGAGCCACTTGCAGATGGACAAGAGGGGCCTTGGGGCACTCTAATGAGCCCAAACCCAAAAGTTTAAAAAAAACTCCCATTAGGGTGGAGTAAAAAATAACAAGTTGATTTCAAAAACCTAGAAAGGGGGGAAGCACCAAAACAAAAAAGAAGGCTTATGGGCGAAACATCGAGAAAAAAATCAAAAGTCACATAGACATCCCTTAATATCAAAAACACATCTACATGCCAAACATCCTTGCCTAAAACCTCTTGTAAAAAAGAAGAGGTGAAGGAAATAGAGCCAAAGGGGACACCAAGGATCTTGATGTTACTGAGGGGGCAATAAAACTTAGTAGGAAGGATGAACCCATGAGGTAAACTAGATGGAGCCCAAGCTGAACACTTACAAAGTTGAATAGACAACCCCACAAAAACCAATAGGGAAGCAAAATGATTAAAGGCGATAGAGATGACATGGGCAAGGGCAAGGATATGGGTGTCATTGGTTAAAGAAAGGAAGAGACACAAAAAGAAAACCCTTGAAAAACAACACAAAGCACGAAAATGAACGAGGATAGAAAAAGGCCCTATTAAAGGTTAGCCTTGCTATGTGTCCATAGACGAAAGAAGGACCAACAAAACCCTTGAAGAAGAATGATGACTGAAGTACAAAGGAACATGAAGGCCATAATAGAAGTTGTAACAATTGAAGAAAAGAAAGAAACAAAAGATGGAAAAAAAAAACTAAAATAGGAAAAAGAAATGATCAAGAAGAAAAATCTACAACAACAAAAAAGAAAAAAAAGAAAAAAAAGAAAAAAAAATAGTAGTATGACAAGGATGTAAAAAATTAATGAAGAAAAAGCTAGAATTACAACAATGGAATAAAAGAAGATGAGGTGGAAGAGAAGAAGAAAAAAAAAAAGAACAAAGGAAAATGAGAAAAAAAAATAGGAAGGGAAGAAAAAAGGAATTTTTTTGGAAATCTAAAGGTAGGGTGAGCTTGTGAAAAAAAACCAAAAAAAACACTCACCTCAAGGTTTGGTTAGCTTTAGACTAAATGGTTTAGGTTCATCCCAAAATGACCAAAACAACTTTGTCCACAATTAGTGCATTTGTGGGTATTGAATCACTCAAGTTTAGTATGTGAACCCTTGATTAGTGGTTCTCAAAAAAACCAAAGAATTGTTCTCACCATTGATGTGCAATTCTCAAGGAATCATAAAATTGGTTTTGACAAAGGTACTTGAAAAGGGTTGATTCTAGATAGAGGGTATCCACTAGCCTTTCCAATATGTCTTGACAAAGGAAAAATATTCTCAACTACATTTTAAAAAATAATAATAATGATCACTAGTTCCATTGAAAGAGAATCAAGAAATTAAAAACTAGTGGAATATTCAATGACTTTTAGGTTGTTGCTACAAATGGAATAAGTTGACAAAAAAAGGACGATAGTGGGCGGTGTGAGAATTATAAGCCATTGTAGTAACTTAGCAAAGTATCATCCTGGGCTACCATTGCACGTTGTAGCAACAATGATAGATTAGGGTTTGGCATATGCACAAATTACATGAGTTCTAGAGGCTTAGAACTAGGTCCTAACAATGGTAAGAGGTGCATTAGGGAGGTGTCCTAACGATGGCAAGAGGAAAGATGTTGGCAGGTTAGAGTGGTGCAGTAGTCTTTAAGTAGGTAGGATTATTATTCTTGTTTTTTTTTTTTTTTCTCATTTCCTTTTCTTGCTTCTTTTCCTCCCCCCTTATTTTTTCTTCCTTTTTTCTTTCCTTCTTTTTCCCTATCTTTTGATGTAATGGAAGCTTTTCCTTTTTTAACTTTTGGTCCTCTTCTGGGTTCTTGTTCCAATTTGGTTTTTTGAGTGGTTCACAACCCTTCTAGTTTATCATCATCCTTTAGGGTTAAGGGTGGGGCCTTTTGCAACGTTCCATGTTTTGATTGTGGAGCCTTTTTTTTTGGTGTGGCATAGTTTGGCATCAAAATCATTGTCAAGCTTATAAGGTTCTTCCTCTATATGGTATTTTAGGTTCTTTTATTTCTTCTTTGGCCCCTTCTCCCCCTAGTAGCCTGCGTTTAGATTTTGGCATTAAATCTTTTAAGCACCTTCCATTTGGGCTTTCTTCAACCGTGTTTGTATGTGTGCATCCCTTTCATTCTTTGGCGAGACATGTAGTTTTCTTTTTGCCTTCCTTTTGATTTCCTAACACGTGGTTCATTTGATGTGGCAGTCTAACTATTCTTGTTATTCCCTCAATGGTATTTTTCTCTTCCGCCTCGTGGGGGATTAGCCAAACATAAAGATATGAAGGCATAGCTTCAACGATTATTTTCTGGTGATTGGAAGGAGTTTCAAGCAAAGCACCTTTTGTAGGTGTAGATGTAAGTGGCAACTTTGTCCTTAGTTATGAGCACATCACCAGTTGTGCTTGATTTTAATTTTGCCCTATATGGCATCCTCCTTGCATCAATTAGGACGAAGTTTAACCTTGGAGTGCACTAGATAGTTTACAAATGTTGTTAGGGCTTTTGTTCCTCTTGCCCCAACTATGGCATCCTCAAAGATGGTTAACGCATTGTTAATTTTGCACTCATTAGACATAGATTCCCCCTATTCGGATTCCTTGTTGATCTTTCAACTAGATTCAAACTTTGAACTTTTCATGGATTCTTTTAGGTCGGCATTTTTATGCATGTTTCACTTATCGGTTAGTGGTCCATTTAGTATGGTCTTCGAGCATTTTCAAGATTCGTTTAACCCAAAGGATTTAGCAAGTGGTTTCATTCAACTTCACCAATTATGTTCCCGTGGTCGCTAATCGTATCTTTGGGTCTATGGTGTGGGTTTTAAAGCTAGTTGGTTTTTGGTTTTAGCCAAGCTTTTTACTAACATTTGTTCGATTGTAGTGAGAAGGGCATTATATTGACAGGTGAGTAGGGTTTTATGCTTGAAGTTTTATGATGTGTTTGCTTCTCATTTATCACCATATCAATTTGGGATGGCAATTAGAAGAGGTTGTGAGGCTATGGTCCATGGTCTTCAAGCCATTTTGGATGCCCATCTTGATTGGTTGGTGCTTCAAGTAGACATTGCAAGTGTTTTCAACACCATTTCGTGTAAGGCCATATTTTAGGAGCTTTAGGCAATAAGAGGCCAATTGTCCCAACTTTTCCCCTTTATTCATTCTTTTTATGGCCTTTAGGTTGTTTTTTTTTAAAGTCATCATTTTAAGGGTTTTGTTTATCATTTCTTCTTTTGTGGGCACATGCTAGGGCAACTTGCTTGTAGGGCGTCTTGTTATGCTAGTTCGTTTTCAAGTTTTGTGCTATTGTTTAGGGGTTTTCCTTTCATGTCTTTTCCCTTCCCTTGCCAATGACACCCATATTTTCAACCTTGCCCATGTTGTTTCCCTTGCCTTTGGCATTTTGCTTCCCAATTAGTTTCTATGGCGTGGTTTGTCCAACCCCACAAGTGTTCACCTTAGGTTCTGTCTGGTTTACTTCCTAGGTTTGTTTCCCCTAAAGGTTTTGTTGCCCCCCCTGATGGCATCACGATCCTTGGCATCCCTTTTGGCTTGCCTCCTTCACCTCTTCCATCTCCCTTTCAACTTTAAGAACAAAATATTGCTATTGTCCTGACCTAAATTTAATTACTAACACTTTCCTAAAACCACCTCCACCTTACTTGTACCCTTCTATCTAACAAATTTAATTAATTTAGATAAGATAACCTTGTCTTATATAGGCCACCCACCCCCTACTAATCCATTTAGGACAAAAGCCAACCTACGTTTTTATCCCATGAACCCAAGGTTACTTTAAAACTTCATTAGTAAACTACTTAAGCTTAACCAAAATTAGGTTAGGCTAATTGGGGCCCAATAGTTGCTTCCCCCTCTTTCTAGATTTTCAAAATCATCTTGTTGTTTTTTACTTGACCTTGATGGGAGTTTTTGAGAGACTTTGGGTCCAGGCTCATTAAAGTGCTTCGAAAACATATGAAGACGTTCAAAAACCTTTACAACTAGAGGGAGAAACATATATCCTAGTGGACATGTTTCTCCCTCTAGTTGTAAAGGTTTTTGAACGTCTTCACCAATAGGTAGATGACTTTTTTCATTGATGTGCCGACATGGTGTGGGGAGTGAAGGGCATTGGAGGCCCTACTCTTTCAGTTTTGTGCGCATTTTATAGGCAAAAGGGGTGTTAGTGGTGTTACAATGTGCGTAGATAGTTTTTATTTTGAGATGTGTTGTTGCTGTAGGTGAGGGTTTGTCTAGGCTAGGCATCCTTTCAAGAGGTCCTCCCCTTTCCTTATTCGATATGCTTCTTGCAAGTGAAGGGGGTCTGGGAACTTGATGTTCCCCTTGTGGTTTGGCCTCTTAGGTGGTTCATTTGTCTTCTTGGACATAGGTCTTTCCATTTTGTTCCTTGTTTTGGCCTTTTTGGGGTGCTGTGGTTAATTTATGGTTGGCAGGGTTTCATCACATTTCGACTCTTATCAGGGGTTCAAAAGAATCACAGAACTGGGCCAAAGAACCTACCCTAAACTGTGGGTTACTTTAATTAATGAAAACTGCTAGTTCTTTGAATTTCTTTTCACAAACCCATAATTCTTTGGCTTTCTGAGACATTTCAAAAAGCTATGACGACCACAGGTTGTGTGGATCTCAAAAATTGTCAGAAAAGCAAAAACCTTGAAGCAGGTTCGCCAATTTCTAAAATGAATAAAAAAAAGGGGAACCAAAAGCAGAAGTTATTAACAAAATCATTGGACTGCACAACACTGATCCCCACCACCTCCCGCACCAGGGTACAACTCATACTGCACCGCACATTGTCAAGTCTGCCTGAACTCTCAGTAACTTACATACAGAGGATGATCGAGCAGAGTTGGTATAATAGCTTTCAGAGGTTTCAGGGAGATGGGATAGCTTGCACACCACAACCAAACCACTTTGCAGAAGTTGTGATCTGTGTGTACTTGTGTGTACAAACCCTATAGTCCATAGTAGCATCATATTTTCTGAGAATCCTTCAATAATCATAGATTAAACCCTAATTGCTTAGATTAGGTTATTAAAATAATTAGTGTAGGGTAAAGCCCAAGGGGAAAGATTTCCTTACTGCCTGCCCTCTTGGTGCCATTGGAAAAACCTCAGTGAGTGAGTAGGAGTGCACTAGTTGATTTTCAGAATGTTCAACCTCGGGTGAAGAAGCTATTGAATATTGAACAATTTTTTCCCACTGAAAATTCATTTGAATTAAATGTAAATATTATCTTGGAATTTGGGTGCACTTTGGATATTGTTAGAAAGCCGTCAATGAGTAGGATTTAATGAAGGTGATTTGGAAAATTTTAGAGCTAAGGTGCATAAGATATTGATTTTTTGAGTAGGTTTTTTTTGTCATTGGAAATTCAATTAAATGATTTTGGAAGGAAAAAATTTAGTTGGGTGACCGGTTCACACTTGTGCCATCAGCAGGGCTACAATAGTATGAGTGAACAAGACATCCAGAATACAAAATCTTCACTTGATAAGGCGGCTCAATGATTTTTTTGGCACAAATTTTTTTTCCCCCCAGTGTAAACTGTGTTTTATTCAGAAAAAATTCACCTTTTTTCAAAATTCAAAAGAATTTTTTAAAAAACACTGGGGAGGGCCCAGGGAAGAGGGGGTGGAGGGGATTTACAAGAAAGTTCCTTTTGTCATCCAAGTGCTGATGAGGATGGACAAAATCCAAACATCTGGGGAATGATCTCTTGAGGGAAGTGAAGTGCAAAAATCTTGCAAGCAAGCTTTATGCAATTTCAAAACCCATTTTAAAACACTATTTTGGAAGCACTTTGTGCAGCAGCAGCCAGTACAAAATCACTTGTCCAACAAGAGTATCTCTATATCCAAAGGGGCATAGTAAGGTACCTTTATGTACAACACCACCATTTTGGGTTCAGTAGATAGAGTGTGAAGGCATCTCTTGTTGGCCAGAATGAACCAGGACCCACCAACACACCATGCAGGATGGATGTTGTGTGAACAGGAAACACTTTTCCATCATATTCCTGACCTATAACTTAACCCTGGTGGTTGGTTATTTGCTAACCATCCACATGCATCTCCCCACCTAGCAACCACCAAGTGCCCTTACTTATTTACTTGCTAACATAGTAGTCAATTACATTCCCTTCCCTACTTACTTACAAACAACACTTAAAGGATCATTCACACATAGTGATGCAATGGTGATATAGAGATGATACCATGTGATGATTTATTTACTTTCATGTTCAGATCTACACATTAGTTAACACCATGTCCGAGTTGGCAGACATGTAGGTGGTGGTGTTATATCAAGGTTTTGCTTGAGTGATAAAGTTAACATTAGCTTTTGGTGCCTTATGTTAATGCTTTCATGTTACATCAAATCTTGGTGATATATTAATTTTTTAATAAAAATGATCAAATTAGTATGTGTTATGTCATCTTCTTTCCCTACAATCGTTCTTTTGTTGCAATTTTTTATTTTTTCAATTTGGTATGTTCAATTTTGTGAGCTCATTGCCATTGGCTTCCTTGTTTTGTTGATTTAGTCACAATGAAAAAAAAATGTTGTGCCATAGCAACAAGTAGAATGTCAAGATCAAGAAAACTTAATCCAAGCAAGAAATTGTTGAATCTTTTATGCAATTTTTAATCCTTTTTTTATTGTTGCAATGTCTCCCAAATAAAATTCGTTATTAATAAACTTGAAGAATCCAATCACAATTTTAGCAAAAAATAACAATGATTACTTTTCATGAATTGTTTGGAAACAAGGGCAAGGGGAAACAAGAAGCCACACATCCACATCCTACAAGTGAGAACCAAGAAATCTTGATAAAAAAATTGGGATCACGACAAGGTTGTCCCTCTGGTGCATGTAAAAAGCAAAAGGAGATGAGTATTTTGCTACAATGTCATGAGTTTTCAATTCAAGAGACTAAATGAATTTTTTGTTACCAATTGAAAGAAGATAATTAAAGCAATAACGAAAGCAAGTCATTATTTACAATTACACAACAAACCAATGTGGAAGGAGAAATGAGGTATGTTGAATGGTGATTACAAGAATGGCATAAGGTCCAATGAAAATATTGGTTGTTATCATCTTAAAGGAATGTTTGGCTCAACCTTTCATGTTATTTTAACAAAGCTATTTTATGAAATGATAGAAATGATGATGGTAGTTAGATTGCTCTCAAATCTTAAACATGCACATGAAATTATGGACTTGATGACCATGTATATTCTCCAATTCAAATGTCAAACATTACAAAATACAAAATTTTATGTTGTTGATTTTAATTATAAAGGTTGGCTCAACCTTCCATGTTCATTCAACAAAGTTACTTACAAAGTGATGGAAATGATGATGCTTGCTAAATTGGTTTTAAATCTTATACATGCACATGATCTCATCGACCCTAGGACCATGTATATTGTCCAATTCAATTGTCAAACATTACAAAGTACAAAGTTTTATGTCATTGTTGCCATGCCATTAGACACCTTGACATAAATTTTATGTTGTTGATTTTAATTATAAAGGTTGGCTCAACCTTCCATGTTCATTCAACAAAGCTACTTACAAAATGATGGAAATGATGATGCTTGCTAGATTGGTTTTAAATCTTATACATGCACATGATCTCATCGACCCTACAACCATGTATATTCTCCAATTCAATTCTCAAGCATTACAAATTACAAAATTTTTATGTCATTGTCGCCATGCCATTAGACACCTCAACATAGTCATATGTGCCATGGTCAAAGTGACATGTCTTATTTGATTATGTTGGCATGTATCACACAAGTGTCCAATGCCACTATGTAGTTATGTAAGTCAATGTCAGGAGAGGGATTGAACCCAACACCTCCTTGGCCCTGACCAACTTTTGAACCATCCAACCACACATTCATCTTGTGACAAATACTACCATCACACATATATAATCATGATTATTTACTATCTTGCACACTATAATGTGCTTATATAATTTTATAACTTAATAATGAAATCAATTTCAGATATTTAATTAGAAGATTATAATTTATGTAATTTCACATTTTAAAAATTATTATGATATTTTATTATCTATTAATCTTAATTAATTTAAATTTGAGTGTAAAGAAATTACATTCATTTTAGATATTTGAATACAAATTTCAAATGGAAAATATTTTAATTTTTAATTTAATGTAAGTTCAAAAAATGTATTTACTTGTAATAATGTAAATTTTATTATGCAATTTCACATGCCAAATTAAAATCCAATTAATTTTTACATTTTAAACTTACATTTATTTTTAGTTTTTAAGTCTCAAATGAAAATCTTCCTCAATGGGTTTCCATTTCTTGAATTTCATAATTATAAATATTTAAAAATATTTTTTTGCTTCATAACATAGAATTTAACTTAATAATATTTATTTGAATATTTTCAAAGTAATGTCTTAAATTACAATCATGTCATTATGTAATGAATTAGATTTTAGATTTTTAAAATTTATGCTTCATAACTAGTGAAATAGGGTCAATATGACATATTTTAACCAATTTTTTTGTGATGAGATATAATTTAATACTATTATTTCAGAATTGGTAAGTAGATATGTATTCCATGGGTAGATTGGAAAATTTAATACAAACTCTAACTACAAATGACAAAATGGCAAAATGAATGAAATGCCCTTTTTTTATTGTAATAAAAATGGTAGAATGGTTAAAGGATTGCAATACCCTTCATTTCTTGTAAATGGCAAAATGGCAAAATAATTACAATATATCTTCCAATTTTTCACAAACTCTAATTTAATATGCTAAGGACGTTCGCAATGCCTTCATTTTTTACAAATTGCAATATAGCATGGCAAAGGTCTTTACAATACTTTCATTTGTTATATGTATTTGTAATTGATGTTGGGAAAATGAATGCATTACTTTCATAATTGATATGCAAATAACAATAATTATTTATATTTACAAATGAATGTTAATATATACACCTAGATTGCAAAAGGGAAAGAAATTGTACATAAATGTGTCATCTTACAAAGTGTATAAGAATTCAGAACTAATCCATCAATGTATAAACATAGATGATAAATACTATTATGATTTGAAAGCAAAACCCTTTCTAAAACTATTATTTTCATCACTAATGTTATGCACTTGATGGCAAATGTTTGGAATTGAGTCACCTTTAATACATGGATTAGTGTGAAGAATTGTTGACATATCAATTGAATGTGGATCACCTTCGCCACAAAGCCTTTTATGTGGTGGCATGAAGTCCATTCCATGTAAACAAAGATCATTAGAATTATTGTAAAAGACATGACAATGTGAAACTTTTGAAATAAAAATTATAAGATTTTTTTGTAAACTTACTTTGGCCATGAATCATTTCTTAGTCATGGTATACCTCCATTGCCTTGAGCCAGATTGCTTTTGATGGTTTGTGCTTCCAATGCTTTGGGTCCCATGTTATCACCCTAGTTCCTATTGAAAACAAAAGAAGAAAAAATTATCAAGGATAATATGAAAAGAAGAAGAAAAAAAAAGAGAAAAAGAATTACTAAAAGACAAATGGGGAAAATAAACAAAAGAAAAAGAAAACCATGCTTGGCCTATTTGTCCTTGCCTTGTTTTTTTTAAACCCTTGCCATGTGCAACGACAAAATAAAAAGGGAACTTAAGTGAAGAGGGGGGGGAGGAGTTAGCTTGCTAGAATGTGGCAACAAAACAAGAGAATAGGACTTGGGGACATATGACAATGCTAATGGTGAAGGAAATTGGCAAGAATGGTGAAAAAGCTCTTCACAAATTTGGGGGTGGGGGTGGAGGGGTTGGGATGGCTATGGAGCTTGGTTGTGAAAAGAGGGAAGGATGTATGAAAAAGGAGATGTAACAAAAGAAATAAATAAGTAGGGAGGAAATATGTGGTATTTAAGAAGTAGGCAGGTACAAAATAGTTGGGTGGATGTAAGTAGGCATGCAAATTAATTTAGGCAAAAATTGTTGGACATGTGATAGGGGTTCATTCACTTGAACTCAAAATGGGGCAAAATGAAATGGTGGATTAATGGGTGTTGGGTCGCATGGGCTCTATTAATGTGTCCATAGGTTTGTCCTAACAAATTTGCCCATGAACTTGTCTTGATGGGTTCACCCATGGACTTATTAGGAATTGGAATTGATTGTAGTCACCCTAACTTTTAATACACGATGAAAAACATGACAACATGTTATAATTACCTACTATGGACTAGGTAACCAATGAAAGGGTGTTGATTACCAAAATGGTCGAGGTGTGAATGAATCAACATGATTTGCAATAACCAATGCAGGTTCTTGTGTTTACCAAATATAAGCATCCTTCGTGATAATAAAAATGCCTTCATTTTATCCATGCAAAAAAAAGTGAAATGTTCATCCATTTATAATAAAATGTTATGAATATTGAAATCATTGGGCCAATGAAAGCCAAAGGTGATACCTTGTGTTAACGAGAAGGTTGTTAATGAAACAAATGTCAAAGGTTTTCTAGGGTTGTAACTAATGTTGGGTAGTTCCCATTTTAAAAATAGAATTGTTAATTTTGGTTTTTAAAGTTGGTTTATGAAAACTAGTTCAAATTTTTTATATTTAATTGGGGGATGGTGAGAACTAACCATGGCTTCCATTATTTTTTTCATAACAAGTTTGTTATCAAAAGTGCCAATTTACACAAATGTAATAACAATTAGTTTTATCATTTGATTTTCACAACCCAAATATAAAAATTCATCAATTACAAAAAGTACACCTCAAAAAAAAAAAAACTTAAAAAATATATATTTTAAAAAATGATGAAAAAGTTGCAATATTTTAAAAATCCAAAATGTTATATCTCCACAACTTCATCCCTTTTAAAACTCCTTCAAAATTTCCAATTCCTCTTGCAAATATGCATTTATTGCAATGAATTTTACCAAGTTAGAAAAATATTTACAACCAACCTTGAAGTCATTGGGCCAATTTTTGTTCACAAAAATCAATTTGTCCAAATTGTTTAATTGTAAATGACATTTCCTTAATCTAATAAATATTTCAATTAAAGAAAATATCTCTTTTATGTCAATTTGTGATTCAACAATCCCTAAAATTTAAAATGCCAAAACTTGAAACATAGTTTCATGCTTATCCTGCCATTGAGAAAAACATTTGATATTTTTGACATCCATTTGATAACACTTGTAAACCAAAAGTTTTTTTCTAATTAGCTCTTTTGTTGGTTCACTTGTCCTTGCCATCATTTCAAAAAAATCCAAGCTGTAATTTTCATCCACTTTTTAATCGACAATGATACTTTGAAATTTAACCCATGGGTGCAAATGATGATAACATTTTAAGAGCATAAGATATAAGGATTTTATATCATATTTTTCAATATAAAAATGGCCATACTTAGCTCACACTAGTACAAAACATGGTTTTTCAAATGGTTCAAGTTAACTAATTGGTCCTTTTTTATTAATGCACATGTCCATTTTGACTAGAGGCCCAAAGCATGTATTTTTTGATTAATTAAGTTGATTAAAATAACTTATTTGACCATACATCTAGTCAAGTTAGACAACCCTAGTCAAAATGGTCAATGAGTTTTAATCAAATCAAACATCTAATTAAATTGAACATAAGAAATAAACATCATTAGTCAAAATGACCAATGTTCTCTAGTCAAATGAGACATTTTATGCTTAGTACATACCTCCCTCCTACCTCCCACTTATAATTTTACAACTTACCTACCTACCCACCCATTTACCTAGATATAGTATTTACCTACCAACCCACCCACCTACCTTGATGTAATACCTACTTACCTACTTACATGCTTATCCACCCACCTATAACTTATCTACATATTGATTATTTAATTATTTACCCACCCACCCACCCACCTAAATGTACTACCTACCTACTTATCCACCTACCTATAATTTATCTACATATTAACTTCCTACCTACTCACCCACCCACCCACTTAGATGTACTACCTACCTACCTACATATTTACCTCCTTACATACTTACCTACCTACCTACCTACACACACACACGTACTTACATACATGTATTACGTACTTACATACCCACCCACCCACCTATCTCTTATAACCTACCTACCTTCACACCTCATAGTCTTCTAGAAAAATGTTGAAACAAACATGTGAAATAAAAAAATTGACAATGGTTGAAGACCTTTTGATGGTGTGGTCCATTGGTTAAGAACTTGGTTTATCATTGGGGAGGTCAAAGGTTCAATTCCTAACATTATAACCTATGTACATGTTTAAGGGGCTAAGGTAGGTAGGGTAGGCTAAGTAGGATATATTAAGTTAAGTTAAATAGGATAGGGTAGGTTAAGGTAGGCTACCACCTATCTTTTTATGACCTACCTACTTGCCTTCCTTTTTACGACCTACCTATCTACTTACTTGCCACAATTTTTTTTCATATGAATAGAAATTTGACTAGTCAAAATGACTAGTGAAATGGTCCATACTTTGCTAGTAAAATAACCACCCCAGTCACAGTGGACATGTCAAAGTTGACTTGTCCAAAATGATGGAATGGGCTTTTAAACGCTTGGTCAAATTGGGTATTTTAAAATTAGATTTGCTAGTAGAAAAGTGCCATGTTTTCTAGTAGTGTCATAACCAACAAATGAAGATATTAAGCAAATACTTTTAAACCTAGGGTTAAACATAAGAAAACAACAAATTATAGTATTTTCTTGCTTCATATTTCCTTAAAAGGGGTAAAACAATTTAAAACACAACAAACCTCCATTTTGATCTTGGAAACCAAACAAATCAACTCAAGAATGACACCATAAGGTTTTGAAATGAAGGTGAAATTTTAGGTTTTCCTTTCAATTTCAAACTTATGGATATGGCAAAATGTAATGCATCATTGCATAGTTCAAGTTTAAACATATATAAAATGAGGAAAACATTTAGCAATAATTTAGCAAATGTGCCATGTCAAAGGAGGTGGAACTTGGGTGGGACCATCTTCACAACATTTTGTTTATTATAACAAAATACAATCTTTGAATTGTAGAACTTCCTACAATATGATGATTTTGTTAGCAAATTTGTCAAATAAAATATAAAAATTATATATATATATATATGAGGAATTTCAAAAAAAATAATTATAAAAGTGTTTTACAAATTGAAATTTTTTACTTTGTGTTTGTTGGAATATTTATTGTCCTTCACATAAGTTTAAAATGAACACAAACTTTATTCCATTCTTGTTTGCCTTTCTTGATTTTTTGGGCCAACTTATACATTTTTGTAAATCATTTTATGCAGCCTTGATAAATACATATTTCAAGTCTCTACAAAAAACATTCATGCTTTGTAACATAATTATAAGCTTTAAAAATCCATGATCAAAACAAGTAGCTTGGAAATTTTCTTCCAAACCCAAAATGTTACAACTTATAATTGATTTAAAAATAATAATCATAATATTTAGGTTATACCTTTCACCATTCATATATTTTTTTGAAATCATATTTTTCCAATAACTTAGTTAAATTTGTCGAAAGACTGTCCATAACTGTTTATGATTTCAAATAATCTAATCATAATATGTTTTGGTTGCCAATTAACCACCAAAAAATGAATCATGAACACCTTTTGACATCCATAGGACAAAACTTGTAATTATAAAATGACATTCTACCAAAATGGTAGAAATATGGGTCCACACATGTTAATAGAACTTAGGCCTACCTTTTTAAATGGTTGTTTAATTTGAAATTATATATATATATATATATATATATATATATTTCAAAATTTTAAAAATACTAATATGTAAGGTGCATATTAAAAACTTGCTAAAAATATTTCATTTTCAAATCTTTTCAAGTTGTTTTAATAAGTCCTTTTACTATTTAAAAATATTAGTTACAATGTTATAAAAGTGCTTTTGGGTATTTTTTAATTCATTAGATTGATTTCAAAAATTTATTCACATGTTATCATGATATATTACAAATGTTTGTTATATAAATAAATTGAAAATTTTCAACATCAATTTAAATTATTGTTTTAAAACATGAAATATTAAACAATGATTATAATTACTTTGGTACATGTTAGCATGGGTGAACCCATATAATTGTTGTATTTTTTTCATCAATTCAAGCAAAATTTCTTGTGAAATTTCTTTTTTGGAAAACTAAACAATTTTTGCACATAAATGGATATTAAAATGTTTCAACCACTGAATTTCTAGAAATTTCATGTGCAAATGGTTCTTAATAATTAAAAGGCAAATTTTTTTTCACAAATTGCTTTTGTTACACATCATTTTTTTGAAAGGTTTTGTCACAAAAATGAAAACAACCAAGTTTACAAAAACTTTTAAACCAAGACGAAAACAAAGGTAGGCCTAATTCCAAATCCAAATCGTGAAACCAAAAAAATAAAAATAAAAACATGACATGTGCGAAACAAAAATCCAATAGGATTTTACTGCAAACATAAAAGAAGAACATAACGAAGCTATGACAAAAAAAAGTACCCAAAATTGGTGTTGAACAAACTAAAACATGAACAAAACAAGGCTGTGACAAAAAATGTACCCAAAATTGGTGTTGAACACACCGAAATAGGAATAGAACAAGGCTATAACAAAAAAATACCCAAAATTAATGTTGAGTAGACTTAAAATAATGGGGAATTCTACCCCTATTTATATCCATTGGGCATTTAGTTCAAAAAAGTTTATCAATAAACTTCTAACCTACATGTAGCCCATGTTCATTCATGTGTGCCCATGTGTAACCATGTGTGGCCCATGTCCACCCATGTGTGAATTATGAATGAATTAAGATTCAACTAAGAGTGAACTAAGAGTTAATTAAAAAAAATTTAGAAATGAACTAAAAGTTAACTGTAAATGAATTAAAAGTGAATTAAAAATAACTAGAAATTAATTGGAAGTAAAATAAAACTTAATTAAAAATGAACTAAAAATTAATTAAAAATGAATTAGAATTGAACTAAAATTTAATTAGAGATTAAGAGTGAATTGAAATTAAATTAAGAATTAGGTACAAGTTAATTACAAGTCATGTGGATGAACATTCATATGAATGAACTCCATGGTGTTGGCATCTGTCACATCACTTCCCTTTTTAACAATGAATTCCATGAGGAGTGGACTTGGGCTTGTTTCAATATTGTTGATGAAACTCGTGAACTTCCTCCATGGCCTTTGATATATGTTGTCAAAGCCAAATTTGGTTTTTGACCTTGTAGTTAGGTTGTACCTTCTAATGTTCATCAACATTTTCCTTGTATTGCCTTTGTGTTTTTTCAAGGTTAGATATAAGTTGAACTCAAACATTGCTAACCACATGGCCCGATCTTCAACTACTAGATTCATGACTTTGTTCACACCTTTGACGTCAAACTTCGTGTGTAAACCATGATTTGTAAGAAAGATGTTTATTGGGTTGATGAATGCACTATGTTGTTGTAGTCAAACTTTGCCATGGCCAAAATTTTTGACCAATTATTTTGATGATAATTAATTGTGCATCGTAAATTCTATACTAAAATTTGATTGACTTGTTTTGTTTGACCATATGTCTGGGGGTGGAAAGTTGTTGATAACTTCACTTTGAAACCTAAAAGTTCAAAAAGTCACTTCCAAAACGTAAATGATATCCTCAAAAAAACCATTATATCAAAAGACAAGATTAAGGAATAATTTGGTTCTTCCTTCATCAATTATCATTTTGGTACAAGGAATGAAATGAACCATCTTCATCAAGTAATCCATGACCACCACTAAAATGGAGTGATAAGAATTAAAATGTGGAAGATTTGTGAGGAAGTCCATGGAGATTAAAAACCATGGGGATGCAAGGATCAACAATGGTTGAAGTAGACCATGAGGGCAATGACAAGGATTTTTGCTCAAACATAAACATCATAAAATCTAACAAACTCCTTCATATACTTCCAAAACTATGGCCACCAATAATCTTGAAACACTAACTCCATGGTTTTGTTGAATCCAAAATGGCTTATAATCAAAACATCGTGCTTAGCCTAAAGAATTTAAAGTTGTGTAGGGCCATCATGAATATACAAAAAACCATCATAATATAGTAGACCATTTTGAAATTTGAACTTGACATGATCATTGGAAAAATCTTGGACTTGATGATAATTCCTTAATTGGCTTTAAATGCCAATAATAAACGGGTTTGTTTTGAAATCTTCAAAAAATTGACAAAGAAACGTTGTGTCATTAGGATTCACAATGATTTCATGTTGAGCTCCTTCAAGCAAATGACACCACTCATCAAAGGCATCCACAATGGCTAGTCTTGTATTTAATTTCCATAGGAGAAAACTTATGAAAATGAAAGGTTTTTCCAAGTTGTGAAAGTACGGCACCTATTACAAAATCAGAAGTGTTCATTTCCAAGACAATGTTTAGAAGGGTTTACATGAGTCAAAAGTGGGGCAATTGTGAAAGAAGCCTTTAGAGTTTGAAAAACATTATCAACTTCAACTACACATGAAAAAGGTTGATATTTTTGAGTCAAATAAACAAAAGGGGCCACTACTGAAGAATATTGGATAATGAAACGTTGATAAAAGTTGGAAAATCCAAAAAACGATTGGACATATCAAATAAAAGCTAGAATAACCCATTTGATAATGGTTTAAACCTTATGAGGATCCATGTGAATGCCATTTCCAAAGATGACATAACCTAAGAATTCCATTTTTGATTGATGGGATTCACACTTTTCCAATTTGACATAAAGTCCAACTTCTCGAAACTTTTCCAAAACAAAATGTACATGGCACTCATGGTCTTCCATGTTCTTCAAGAAAATGAAAATTTCATCAATGTAATAAACCATGAAATCATCCAAGTATTCACAAAAGACATCATTCCTCAAATGTTGAAAAAAATAGGCGCGTTGGTAAGGCCAAATGGCATCATTACATATTCAAAATGGTCGTAATAGGTTTTAAACATCATTTTCTATTCATCACCTTTTTGAATGTACACCAATTTGTATGCTCCATGTAAATCAATCTTGGTGTACACCTTGGCATGATTTAGCTGGTTCAACAACCCTAAGATCAAGGGTGAAAGGTACTAATTTTTAATAATGAATCGATTCAATCCATAATAATTGACACACATTTGTAAAAAACTATCTTTCTTTTTGACAAAAATATTGGGGCACTGACTAGAGATTGGGAATGTTGAATGAACACCTTCTTGAAATTTTTGTCAATGTATTCATGAATAGCTACAAGTTCGTTTTGTGACAAATTGTAGATGGGTTCGAATGGAAGTTGCAGTCCTTTTTTAAAATCAATGGTGTAATTGTATGATCAATGCTTGTGCAAGGTGTCTGTATTTTTCTTTTCAAGCACATCCTTGAATTCTTGGTACTGGGAAGGAATTTCATGTGGATGTGGTTTAACATCTAGTGAAGGAAAAATGTAAATTAAAAATGCATGATTTCTTTTCTTGGTAGCCTACATGAAAGCTTTTGCTCCAACAAACAAAACTTTAGGGTACTTAAACCTTCTTGTACCATCAAGGTCTTTATTCTATTTCAAATTTTGCATGCATTCATCCCCATGCTTGTTTTTAATTACATGACATACCCCATTTTGATTTTTGCCATGCATGCTTTTAATGAGGGTTTCACACTTGAAGGCCTTGTGTTGTGGTGTTCAAAATGAAGACTCTTTGTTTGCTAATCCATTCATGGATTATGTAAAGCAAGACAAAACAATCCAATGATGATAGGATTTCTTAGAGATGAAATGACATTGAAAACAACCTTGTTGGTGTGAAAACCAATGGTCTAATGCTTTGGTTTCATGTGTGATTAATCTTGATGAAATATTCCAACTATTAATGACCTCAATTGGCACTAATGTGCTCTTTTCCATTAGAGCCAACTTGTATTGTCACACTAGCTCATTGTCAATGAAACATGCTGATGAGCTAGAATGAAGAAGTGTTAGGGCCACCATTGTCACAAGATTATTACATTTGATAATGATTGGTACCAAGAAACATGGTGCTGGATTTGAAAATAGGTTGGGATCATTTTCATTACATGATGCATCAAGGTCCAACCTCGTGGTCCTTGCTGAGATTAGACATGTTCGTTTCTTAACTCACTAGTAGAAAAACATGTCTTTTTTGACTTGTCTTTGTTGACTAAAAAAGTAAAAACATGCCGTTGTTAACTAAAATAGTTGAAATTTTAATTGATAATGAATTTTTAAAAATTATTTTAATTGACAAAGACAAGTAAAAAAAACTATTGACTTTTTTAGTTGTGGATTGGTAATAGAGATGGTATGTGTTACATGTGGATCATGTTTCTTTGGACATTTGTGAGCAACATGACCTAGTTTTTCATAATACAAACAAATATTTTTTGTATGTTAATGTTGTTCTTTTTATTCCATGAAGGCTTTGAATCTTGTTTTATCAATCTACATGGGGTCATCCTTTGGTGAGGTTGCCAAAATCAAGGTTAACATTATAGGTGGAAAATTCGTTTGTGTTGTTGGTGTTGGTTCATGATGTCTCTATTGTCAATGTTTTAAAAACATGTTATCACACCGAACAACTTGTGCAATAGGTTAATTTAATGTTGAAGGGTTTAACATGGTGAGTAGCAAGTCTTTCACATCACCTCATAACCCAAATTACGACTAACTTATGAATGTTGCTTCATTTCATGAAATATCACAAGCCAATTGTTTAAAATCCAATGATACATCGCAACTTAACATGATCTTTGTCAAAGATATTGTAGCTTGATGTTAAACGTGAATTCTTTGCCCAAATATCAAAAGGCGGCATTAAATTTTTCAAAAAATGTTTCAAAGTCATTGAATAAAGGTGATTAATGTTCCAACAAAACTGTGAACCAAACAAGGGCCTTGCTTGACAACAAAATGCTGAGAATCCAACTTGGGCTAAGCTAGGTGGATATTGATGAAAATGAAATCAAATGACCATATGCATTTGGTTAACAAAACCTTAAAACTTTGAACATGTGCCATCAAACTTGTCAGGTAGGTTTATCTATGGTTCCTATGGTTGGGGTTATGTTGTAAAAATGCATTGTAAAGAAGTCAAAGCTTGATTGATTTGCAAATGAAAAACAGATTCAAGAAGTGTTTGATTTTGTTGTTCAAGATTCCTAAGGAAAACAAGGACTTTTTCAATGGACACAATAATTTCTATCCTTAATGTAGACATGTTCTCGAAACAAAAGGATAACAAAAATAAAAACAACAAAAATAAACCTAGTGGGAGTTTTTTTTAACTGTCATGGGCACGAAAATAACCAAGTTTATAAAATTATTTAATCCAAGATGAGAACAAAAGGTAGGCTTAATTCCAAATCCAAATTGTGAAACAAAAAAATAAGAACAAAAACACAACATGTGCAAGAGAAGAATCCAACAAGATTTTATTGCAAGATTGAAATAGAACAAGGTTGTGACAAGAAAACATACCTAAAATTAATGTTGAACAATTAAAGGTGACGGGGAATTTTATTTTTATTCATACCCATTAGGCTCCTAAATCAAATTTTTTAAAAAAAAACTTCCAACCTACATGTGGCCCATATTTACCCAAGTCCACCCGTGTGTGAATTATGATTAAGCTAAAACTCAATTAAAAATGAATTAAAACTCAATTAAAAATTAACTAAAAGTGAATTAAATGTTAATTAAGAATTAATTGGAAGTGAAATAAAAACTAATTAGAAATGAATTGAAAATGAACTAAAAATAATTAAAACTAAATTAGAATTAAATTAAAAATTAACTAAAAATGAACGAAAAGTTAATTAAAATTAAATTGAAAATGAACTAAAAATTAATTTAAAATTAATAAAAAATGAATTGAAACTAAATTTAAAATTAAGTACAAGTTAATTATAAGTTATAAATGAACATTCATATGAATGAACTTTATAATGTTGACATATGTGATAAGTTTTTTTGTAGCACAAAAATTATAAATTGCATTGTCAAACAAATTTAATTAGTTTCTGTAAAAAGAAATTCAATTAAAATATAATTCATTTGTTACTCAAACATTTTTGCAATGATACAATGGTTTCCATAACAAAATGACCTCCACATTTACAACTTGCACAAAGCAAAATGGAAAGTGGGAGAAATATTAGCACAAAATACATATGAATAACAATGGAGCATGAAAAAAACAACAATGTGAAGGAGCAATAATGGTGAACCAAGAAAATGCATGGATAAACATGCTACTTAAAGGGTGGTGACAACAAAAGTTAGTGATGAAGACCAACAACAAAACAATAACAACATAACAAAACATCTACATGAAGGAACACTAATACAAAGGAACAACAACAATATTAAAAAAAAAAAAACCAAACAAAAAAAAAAAAAAAAAAGAAAAAAAAAAAAAAAAAAAAAAAAAAAAAAAAAAAAAAAAAAAAAAAAAAAAAAAAAAAAACAAAAAAGAAAACAAAAACAAAAAAAAAAAAAAAAAAAAAAAAAAAAAAAAACCAAACAAAGGAACAATAGTACAACAAAACAACAATGCAAATAAATAGTAACACAAAAGTGGACTAGCAATGACCCAAAAAAAATGATTAAAAACAAACTTCAAAACAAAACCAAGCAAAAAAAAAAACCATTAACAACCTCAATCAAATCTTCTCAATACAAAATTTTTCATCACAAGTTCATTGGAAGAAGAAATGAAAAGGGTCAATCAAAAGCATTGAAGCCTTTGATATTTGAAAGGCAAACAAGAAACAGACTTTGCAAAAAAAAGACTTAAAACCTTAATTCAATTGTCACATTGCACACCTTTAGCATCCAATGACTACTTCCTTGGATTCTTTAAATTTTAAACCTAAAACTTCCTTAAAGGAAAAATCCTAAGAACATGATTAAACACTTACGACAACCCAAGTTTTCATGATTTAAGATTCTTAAAAATAGGTTTAATTTTCATAATTCAATTATAATTGATCTTAGAATAAACAAATCAATTGTTAGGGCCATTAGTGAACCGGACTAAAAACCAATCAATTAACGATTGGGGAGAGGAAAACCACCCAACATGGATTATAAATCGCAACCTAACAACCAATTATAATGTTGAGATTTTCATGAGGGATGGATATATATAAGGTAATGCTTAAGGAATGGGGTTTCCTTAAAAAAGAAAGAAAAAAAACCCATTTCGAAGGTGCTTCAAGCATAAAAACTTATTATTAAAAAAAAAAAGCATGATACCTACCTAAGGGACTTAAAAAAACCGAAAAGCAAGCATTTTGAAAGCCAAAATGCCCTAGGAAGGAAGAGAGCCGACCTCTTGGTGGAGATAAAAGATTGCTATCTATAACGTGACCTCCAAATACACTAAAATTTCTGACATATTTTGACGCACCCTGTAAAAAATGTGCCCAAGCAATGAGGGCGACGAATTAATTAATTAATACTTTTTATGGGGGTGAACATTGATGTGGCGGTACGTTTGTACTAGGTACCTACCTACCTCCTAGGTACCTACCTAACGACATTCAAGATCCTCGGGCCTGATTTAATGTTTGCCTTCGGCTTCTGCAATTTTGTTGCCACTCTTGTTTTGTTTTTTTCCCATTCCCAGTTTTGCAATTTTGTTTGTTGCAATTCCTTTCTGCAGTCTCTGTGTCTGCTGTCCTGTGTCCGCGCGTGCGTGTTTGTTTGTTTGTTTTGTTTTTTCCCTTCCTTCACCTACTTACCTACTTACCGCAATTTTGTTGTTGCCGTTGTTGCAAACTCTCTCGTTTCGCGTTTTATTGTTGTTGTCATCGCCGCCGGATTACTGCAATTATTTTTCTTTTTGTTGTTGTTACAATTCTCTCATTGCGTTGTTTTCGTCGTCGTCACGAGATTCTATTCTGGAGGTAAGTCTTCTCTCACGTAGCGATTTGTCTCTCTTTCACCATTCTGTATATTGTTGAATAGTGAAGAAGAACGGGCCAGGCGGATGACAAGATCGGAGAGAGAGAGAGAGAGAGAGAGAGAGAGAATTACACCACCTTCATGCTTCAGCATCTTGTTCCTTGCCTCTGCACCGATGAAATGATGAATTTTGTGGCTTTCGCTAACGTACAGTATTGCAAATGCGAGGAAAAGCACCGTCTGCACGTTTTAACGGTCGTTGTGAAGAACAGGATTGTTTTCCCGGTGGCGCGGGGGTGAAGAAAACAGCGAAGGAAAGTCACTCGGCTGCATCTACGTACAGCTTCGCCGCATTTCGTCTTTGATTCTCGGAAAACTGTTGCTGAACTGCTATATTCGTGTGTCGAAATGCTCATGTCTCTTGGTCAGACATGTACCACTCCACGTAAAAGCTCGAAACGGATTTTGCAAGCCGTGATCTCCGAGGCAGAGCAGTCTATTGGAGGCATGAACTCTGAACGCGCTTCGTCCTCATTCGCAGTATACTTATTTTCCTCGTTCAAGGATCTGTCTCCTCATGTTTTATTCTTTTCTATAAGTGCGATCTGCATAATATATATCATATAGATCGAAGCTTTGAACTACGATGCATCTGATTTCCTTTCACAGAAAGTAGCAATAGCCAGGGACCTTTGCGTCACAATTTGCTTTGTTTTTCTTTCATTTGCTAAAGAAAATTAAAATAAAATATCTTTCACCTAGTACATTTGTATAGTCGAAGATTGCCAATTCCTCATGTAATGAATGCAAAGCGCCTGCTGCATGAAATCAGTCGCTCACGAAATAGCACTGCAAGTTTGATTGTTTTGTGGTGGCTTGCAGCAATTTCAGTGAGTTTTCAGCTAAAATGTACTGTCGATTGGAGCACTCACAGATAAAATGCCTGCAGGCTGCAGCATAGAGAGTTTGCTTCATTGTGAAGGACTCCTTCAAGCGGCCTGTCCAGTACATCGGTGAAGCTTAGCGACAAAATTCAGCATGTTGACATCATGTGCACAAATTTCAAAGCATTGATAGATAGATCCATGTACAAGTTGATGTTCCAATGTACAGGACCTGCTGAGCGTTGTTGGACAATGCTAACAGGCCAAAATGATATGCATAGTGGAGAAATGACTTAGTTCCTTTTTCACTAACTGCTGTTCTCACCTCTGAGCAAATCATGGGCTGGAAATCACGGCAGGATTTGCGTAAGCAATTAACTAGTGGAACTTAGGACTTTGCACACCCAACTCTGTCTTTTGTGAGAATCATGGGAACTGTGGAAATTGAAATGGCATTAGAGGTTGACCTGGCTCAGACCAGAGGGAGTCTTGCCACCCTGTTCAAGCATGAGGAGAGTGGAGACAGGGAAACTGTGGAGCTTCATCGGGTAAGCTTTTCCAATGTAGGGTCCGCGAGTTTAGCTGGTGGTATGACTGTGAGATCCAAACGATTAAGTGTCGTTACTGCAGAACCTTCAAACAACTCCTGCCCTCATTTAGAGACATTGATAGTGTCTAGTTGCTCTTCTTCAAAGGCTACAGTTAACTCTGGCTTACTAGTTTCAAGCCCAGCTGTGCGATCACAACCCGTTCTCAATGTCCTCCAAAAGAAACACAATTCATCTGTGACAGACAAGCGACATTCAGTCAAATGGCTAGACGCCATGAAAGCTCAGTCTCCACCCCGGTTTCACTCCCTTCATGGAGATACTCCTGAATCATATGACATTGAGGCAGCAACATATGCAGCTTGGATGGTAAACAACAACAAACCCTTTATGAAGATTTGTATGATAAGACAGGGAGCTAGAATCAATGGGCTTTTGCAGTCCCTTGGGACTTAACATGCTGTTTTTCTTCTTTTCCTTCTTGTTCTGCCCTGGCTATGTTGTTTATTGTGGAGGCATTTGTCTGTTGTTTTATCTGCTTCTGAAGTCATTGCTGACAGAAGTGGGGATAGTTGCCAGTATAGAAACATATTCAAGAATGTTGGTTTGTACAATAAGTACAGGACAGAAGGATAGACCTGTTGTTAACCAATGAGTTAAGTTGGTGTATGTTTTCAGAAGAAGCATCCATCAGCCCTGAGCGTCTTCAAGGAAGTGATGGTGGAAGCGAAGGCCAAGCAAGTAGTTGTATTCTTAGATTATGATGGCACCCTTTCACCAATCGTGGAGGACCCTGATCAGGCCTACATGCCAAATGATGTAAGCTGCCCCATTTTCATGTATTCCCAGACAAATGCAGTGCCCTTCTCGCAAGTTTATGGGTGCTCCATTTTTGGCTCTAGTATCTCTTTGAGGTGTCAGGCCTGAGATCACATTGTTGTTGTGACTACTGTGCACTGGTGGATACCTGCATATGATGTACATTTCTACCATTTTAGAAGCAGATGGATGTTTGTTGTTGAGGTTGTTTTTCTTGTCCACTTTTGGATGTTAGATGAGTGATGGCTTGGGAGCTCTGACTCTTGTATTGCTTGACTGACTGTTGTGTGTGAAATTGGTGACAGATGCGAGTTATAGTTAAGGAAGTTGCTACCTACTTTCCAACTGCAATAATTAGTGGAAGAGCAAGACCAAAGGTTTCTCTACCCCACTAGTCACTGTCATGTCATTGCATCAAATCACATTTAGTAGAAGTGGTTTTTGTTCTTTTGCTGAGCTTGTAGCCGGATTCTGGCCTCCTTCATCCATTCCTGCAGAGTGTGTCAAAGGAACCAGAGAAGTAGCCATTTGACCAAATGCCCTTGTTCTCTAATACATTGTGACTTCATTTAGAAGCCTTGAGCTGCCTTCCAGAAAAGTGTGTGGGCTTGTGCAGGTCTATGAATTTGTACAACTAGCAGAGCTGTATTATGCAGGTAGTCATGGCATGGATATCATGGGTCCAGCCAATGGCACCAATGGATTCAAGGCTAAAGGGACTCAAATGAAAGACAAGATGGTACATATTTTTCCAGCTGTGTTGTTTGTTTTCCCTGGATGGACCTCTGTAAACCCTGACTGTATCCATGTAATGAAGGTGAAGGAAGATGCAGTGGGCACTGGGGCTGACTTGATTGACAGTGGGGCCATTTTTATCCTCATTCCTTGCTGGAATTTTTCCTAGAAACTGAGAGAATGTCAATAGCTAGCTGTTCTTTTGGCTCAATTTATGAAGCATCTTGGGTATATTTATATATAGACTTTTTGTGATGACAATAACAATTGAATTTCATCAAGTTCTTGTATGTATTTTAGGGAAATGATGTGGTCCTATTTCAGCCAGCTAGTGAGTATTTGCCTTTGATGGATGAGGTACTCCCCTATTACACAAGATTCATCATACCTGTGGCATGCTCATTTCTTTGGGACAATCTGAAGCTCTTCTGCTTAGGAATTTGATTAGCTCAGTTTTAACTCACTTTAGAAAGCATCATGCTGAGCATGGTTTTACTCACTGCAGTTTTGGTACAAAATTTGCAGTTCTCTCTCCCTATGATTGGTCTGCAATGAAGCAGCAACCCCTGGTCAACATGATGCTAACCTCTCAGCTCACAATATAATGGATAAGTTGGAATGTGAAAGCAGGTGTGCAAAATTTTGAGCGAAAGCTCAAAAGGCATCAGGGGTGCCAGAGTTGAGCACAACAGATTCTGTGTAACTATGCACTTCCGGTGTGTCAAGGAGGAGGTGACATACTCTCTCTGTGATTGTGTTCCTGATTGTGCACCACTTCCAGTTCTCTGCAATGACTGCAATTTTTTATATCCAAGCTGACCTACACAGAAAGACTCTCTACTTAGCACAATTGTTCTCCTTCTTTGGTTAGCTGTGCCTGGGCTCGTGATTCCTTTGTGACTGGATGTTTCAGCACAGTTGTTGAGACTGGTCTGCAAGTCAACACTGTACTACATACAGGGCTGTTTTTGTCGTTTTCCTCGATATCACATGTCCGTGTATTATTTGCTTCTTCCATTCGCTTCTTTGCCTTGATTAGTGCTCATTTGGTTCATCAAAGAGTTCTCTGGAGGCATCTTCAGCATAACTTGTGGGAATCTTGTTTTGATCTTGTGGCTGGATATCACAGTAGAGCCTTGCAGGTGGACTTGATGGATCTGATGTTCACACTATCTTCTTGTGAATCAGAGCTGGGGGCCACTTGCAGAGAAGGTAGAGAGTGTGTTGAAGGACTATCCAACTTTATGTTTGACCCATGGCCGAAAGGTACAGTTTCATCCTGGGTAATCTCCTTGTGTTCATTAGGCTGATGTCCTCTGTTGGTTGCTGGTGATTCTTGCTCAAATTTCCATTTGACCTTGTTGTTTGTGACCCCATGCCCCAATCTTGTTGATGCCTCTGTGCTATGGTGAGAATTTCACCAATTCCCATGACTTCATACTTCTGGCCACCTAAGTCTTAATGCATAGTTGGATGTCTAGTGCTGGAGTGTGATGGCATTAAATGCCTTTTTGCAGGTCTTGGAGATTCGTCCAGCTATAGCATGGGATAAGGGCAAGGCTGTAGATTTTCTGCTAAGTTCGCTTGGTGAGTACAACTGCAGCAGAAACCTCACAAAACAGCAAGCTCATATCCACACAAGGTTGGCAATGTCAAGTGCATGAATTCTGATACAAATAAGGAAGTTGATTGTGGTGGACATGGCAGGGCTATCTGACTGCAGGGATGTATTCCCAGTCTATATTGGGGATGATCGAACAGATGAAGATGCCTTCAAAGTAAGAGGCATTCTACTATATATGGTCTCATTATCTTGGTTGGCATGTGTATTTAAGTGGCTCTTGTTGTCATTTCTGCATTCTCATTCATGAGGGTGGGTTCTTTACTTTGTGCATTTATCAATCTCTACGGTCTTTGTAGTAAATTGGTCTCAGTTTGGATATCACTGTAAGCTGCTGGGTTTGGTCATGGTGTGCTCACTTTTCAGAATTTGTATGATTCAGCAACTGTATGTTGAAAGCAACCTCATCAACACAGCATCGAACCACAGTAAGGCCATGCATATGAGGACTAAGTTTGCTGGTTGTAAGTAGGGAAGTTGCTTCTAAGAAGGTGCATATGTTTCAGGCATGTCACTATTGCAGATGGACTGTTGATTTCATTCTGCAGGTGTTGAATGGCTTGAATCATGGGTGTAGCATTTTGGTGACATCAGTGCCCAAAGAAACTAAGGCATCGTTTTCTCTGCGAGATCCTTGGGAGGTATGCATCAGGAGTCTGATTTTGACTTGCTAGTTTTGATGGGTTGGGACGGGCACTGTGCTTAACATTTATCATCTTCTGACTCCAAATCTCAGACTAGAACCTGTAGAAATGCATCAACAAACAAGCAGTAAAATACAGTGACCAACTTACCACTGCCACTGCAACTTACCATCCCCTTTACCATCATGGATTCATTGCATACCAAAATGGATTTTGACAAAAAACAGTTTGGACATTCTTGCTGCAGGTGATGGATTTTCTTCGTCACCTTGTGATTTGGAAGGAACGGGATCTGGAAGTTCACACTGGGATGGGAATGGTTCATCATCCTTAGATGTGAAACCCAAGAAACACGTTGAAGACATCTAGGTTTGCCACTATCTTCTGATAGTGTTGTTGTATGTTCATGGATCCAGATCCAGATCTCTCTCTCTCTCACACACACACACACCTGCATCTCCATGTTATAGACCTCAGAAAAAATGCACTAGAATAGTGGAGGTGGCTACTACTACTACCAGTACTAATACTACAATAGCTTTTGGGTATGTGGGTTTGAGATGTGATAGTTGTTGGTGGGCAGATTTTTTCCATTTTGTTTGTTTGCCAGTGGTGGTGTTAGCAAACCAACCAACTGCTCCTACCTCCTTTTGTTATATTTTGGGAACTGTAAAGACCTGGCAGTTCTTTTTTAGTTATGTAGCATGCCACCTTATGCAATGGAATTATTCTTGCTCAGTCTGATGATTGCACCTTAAACAGGAGCATGGAGGATGGTGCAGCCTGTGTGTAAAGAGCTGGAATTATTCTTGCTCAGTCTGAGGATTTTGCCTTAAGCAGCAGTATGGTGGATGGTGCTGCACAGCCTGTGGCAACAGCATGGAATCATTCTTGCTCAGTCTGAGGATTGCACCTTAAGCAGCGGCATGGAGGATGGTATATGCAGCCTGCCGAAAGAGAGAGCCTTAGTCCTTTTTTGTAAGGTACCATCCTCTTATTCTGGTCACTTTCAGCCATCTGATGAAATAGATTGTGGCCATCCATCCTGACCTTGGAGAAGGCAATAAGCCATTGTAGCTGTTCCTGGAATTTGAAGTCTGCAATCAGGTGCCTTTTGGTTGCAGGCCCCTCATTCTGAGAATAGCTTTGTCGGGCCTTCCCATTGATGTAAATATCTGGCCATCATTTCTTAGTGTGCTTGAATGGTATCTTACATGATAGAATGATTTGCATGCCATTTAATTTGTAAGATTTACTGTTATAGGGCTTTTCAGTGAAAGATCTATGCGAGATCTACTAGTCTTTTGGCACAAGGTGCTGTCAGAAATGATGGGCCCGAATGTTTTTATGTCACAGAAGTCCTTCAGAGGTGTGGCATTTATGACATTTATAAGATTCCTTGAAAAAGGACTTTTTGGTGATTTATTAGACTAGGTGTTTAAATGCAACCACCTGCGCCAATCATTATGACAAGCCAATCAGAAGCAGTCATTTTATTTATGTGGAGACCACTCTATTGCGGATACCACTGTGTTGTGTGCAAATGTACAGGTGCAAAGTCCAAAGTCCAAACCCATTTAGACGATTTGAAGACTGTTAGTTCATAACAAATACAGTGTACAGGCCAGTTAACTCCCAGTGGACCTGCTCTTACGCTCAGAAGATCTATTGATGGGCTACCAGGTTGGTGTAAGCCACTGTGAAAGTTGATAGTTTCAGTATTTAATGTCATTGAAACTATGTATATTTGGTACCTAGTATCTCAACCAGTGTTTTTTTGGGGCGGGCCGGGGAGGAGAGGGGGTGGGGGGTGGGTTTCTCACCGTGGCAAAAATAAAATAAAATAAAATTCAATGTGAAGGGTACAAGGGATTTTTTGGGAAAAGATGAGCCAAAGTTGCCATATTTTGAGGAATAACTGGCTGAAATCGTCATATTTAGACAATTTGTTCCTGGACAATTGCCAAAACAAAGCAGGACTCTTAAAAAAAAATTACTTCCCTGTCTGACACCTCTAGCCAAATTTGGCTCATTCTGCTTGTGGATGACTGCCAGTCCACCTACGCACAACATTGAAATAGAAACCCTTATCTCAACCAACCAAGCCATTTGATGCTAATAATAATCACATTTGACAAATGGTGGGAAAACATTATCTGTTCTAACAAAAATTGTAAGAGAATTCATGCTTCAACCATTCTGCAGCCCATTCTACTTAACATTGAATTGACAACATTCCCTTGTAGAGAGTTGTCAAAGTATGATAAACCTACTATTAAGAAACATAGTTTGTTGGCCTTGCCTACCAAGGCAAGGATATTGTGTTTAGATTCATTATAGAGTATAGTAGCTTAAGGATTTTGGTCGTAGGTCTATTTTTATACGAGGACTTTTGAAAGATGATATTTTTGCTTGTGTTGAAACTTGAGATTAGTTATAGAGTTACGATATCTTGAAGGATCTTGATTTCTTTTAGAGGATTTTTTTGAAGATTATATTTTTGTATGGTGAAATATTTGAATTTCCATATTTTCTTCTTTTTCCTTAAGATGCTTTTTTAATGTAAATGGTGAGGCCACAGTGTGACACACCACTGGTTTTGCTTTGTTTTGTCGGGGTGAGATCTCACAAACCACAACACTCCTAGACACACTGATGGTACTGTCAAAAAGCCCTCAATGAGTGTGGCTGCACCAACATGGTTTAGAGCTGTAGTGCAGGCTCATTGAATAGTGAACAATCTTGTGATTGAAAATTTCATAAAATGCAAACAAAAGAATTTAGGTCAATTGGGGTGCACTCTCCATTTTGTTGGAGAGCCTTCCATCAATAGGGTTTAATGGAGGCAATCTTGTAAATTTTAGACTTGAGGTGTGCAGTATATTAAATTTGGAGAAATTTTTACTCTAAAAGTTAAACTTCTGCTAAAGAAGATGTAGCATTCAATATTACAATACATGGTACATAATATGAAATAAACCACACAATAGAGTTATCTGTAGAGTCTGCCAAATTGAGGATACATAGGTGTCAGTTTTGCAAAACTAGGGACGACATGAAAAGTCTGTATGAAAACAGTACACGAGGAAAAAAAAAGGGGGATGAAACTGGTTTTCTCACCTAAATTGATCCTCACAGGAGTTTTATCCCCAGTTTTGGATTCTCTTTAGCTGCATCTTCGCTGTTGCTGGTATCTATCCATGAAGGAAGGTAGTTTGTTTTGTTTTGTAGTTATGAGATCCAGCGAACTGGGATGCTTCAGGTCGTGTTCTTGGTGTCTTTGGAAAGCTCTCAACGAGGAGGGGCGCATGGGCTTGGTTCCACAATGTTTGGACTTGCGGTGCAAAAGTTTTTGAATATTGAATGATTTCTCCACTGAAAATTAAATTAAATTAAATTGTAGCTGAAATTTTCAGAGGAATTGGAATGTGCCTTTGGTGTTATTGAAAAGATCTTGATGAGCAGGATTTAATGGAATTTATTTGGTAAAATTTGGATTCAGAATGTGGGAGATATTGATTTTAAATTGCTTTTCTGCAACTGAAAATTCAAATAAATTCCAAAAAACCAGGTTTTGGAAGGAAAACTCAGTTGAGGTCATGGTAACACTTGGGCCAACGGCACAGGCCACACTAGTTCTTCATTAAATCAAGTTTTGTTAGAATAAAATTGTGCAAATCTTGTGAACTGATATCCAGTTTCATTAGATGGTTCCCAGTTTCTCTCACTTTTCTATTCACTCAAATTGGGGATGAAACAGGGATTCAAAGGTCAACCTAGGGCCTAAAATGAGGTGACTTTAAGGACAACTTTATTAATTTGTAAGAATATTTCTCACAAATAATGGACATCTTTTTGGTTGACACAACTTGACCAAACTTGGTTTAAATAGTTTATGATGTAATTCATGGGGTTCACAAAGTCACACAAAGTTTCCAAAAGCTTGACATATGTTTTATTTTGTGTGCTCATATATATGCATCACATTCTTAACTTAACATATGTTAAAATTGCCTTCTATCTTAGCCTGTTTGTTGTTTAATTTACATCTCTTTTACATTAACTTTTATCTATTCATTGATGTTTTTTTTAAAATATTTTTCATGTATCATTCATGTTATAAAATAAATTTTTATATTGCAAGAACAATATATCATTATAAACTTCATCAACAGAATACATTTCAAAAGATTATTGAATGTTAAATTTTTTCTATAATCTTAACATTTAAGTGAAAAACATTTCATAACTTAATTTTACATTTTTTTTTTTGGTGAGTTTTTCTAATACTTTATTTTTCATATGAAAGAACTCCTTGTTGAAATTTTTTAAATGGGACTATTTCAAATTCGTGCAACCAATTTTTTCAAATTTAGTTCTCATTGATGAAACATATGATAATATTTTTGAAATATGGAAAAATTCAAAAATATGTGGTAACCAATTTAATAAATATGTGATACCAATTCACTATGTATATGGTAACATTTCATGATTATTGAATTGCTACAACATTTTAAAAATTTATAATCACATGTTTCATCAATGATGAAAATTTTGAAACACCAATTTGGATAATGTTTGATATCCAAAATCAAATGCCCCACATAACTCAAATAAGTGACCTCCCAAGATGGTATAGCAAATATACACATAAAGACTTATTCCAAAAAGGAGATTAAAAAACCTTTAATGGCACCATGGAAAAGTTTTCAAATCACCCTTCCTATGAAGAACATATTAGGATAAATGTTGTTTTTCAATAAGCTAAATAGATAAGAAAATTGGATGTAAGGGTGCCCACCCAAGTTCAAAATTTGACCGAATGATGTGTTCAAATTCGATTGAGGTAGGTGATCACATGAAGGGATTTACCTAACATTTAATTATTATTAGAAAGTTTTATTTATTTGAAAAAGAGAAAATATGCACTTCATTTCCATATATTTTTTCCATACAAATTTTGGATTTTTCCCCCGCCTTTTTTTCAATTGTATTTTAATGTTTATATGAATGTGAATTCAAATGTGAAGTTCATTGACATTAAATGTCAATTGACTCATCTTTCTAATGTGTCCATTACTACAAAAGTGAGGTGCAGTTCATTAGCCTAAATCACTATGGGACCTTAAAAGTGAAATAAGTTCATTGTATTTTAATGATTTCACCCTGACTAAAGTTATTTCATTATAATATCACTATGTAAACATCATGTTTCACTACTAGTTGACATGATTCATTATTATAATTTACTCTAGTAAATAGGTTTATTTTTATGTTGTTTTAAATATCCTATATATCTTACTTTATAATATACCCTATATTATTTTAGGCTACTTTAGTTATTCTAACTTATACCCTACATTATTATAAGTTATTATAAATTATTATACCCTAAATTATTAAACATTATTTTACCTTTAGGTATCTTAGCTAGCTTATTATAGGTTTTTAAGTTATTTTAAATTAAATTATTCAATTAACCTTAAGTTATACCTTAGGTTATTTTAGTTTTAAATTAATATATGTTATTTCAAGTTATACGTTACATTATTCAAGGTCATTATACTTTATGTTATTATAAATTATTTTATCAAAGGTATAATAACTTAAAATAATTTAAAATAAAATATAATGACCTCAAGTTAAATAGCCTAAAATAGCCAATAATAGCCTATGAAAAATATTTTAAATTGCCTACAATAGAATAACTACTAATAGCCTGTGATATTATAACATAGAATATCCAATAATAATTTATAATAAAATAGTCACCAATAATCATAATATAACATAAAATAATCAACAATAACTTATAATACAATAATCATCAATAGTCGTAATAAAACCTAGAATAACCACCAATAGAATAACTACTAATAACCATTAATAAAATAGCCACCAATAGCCATTAATAACCTATGATATTTTAGCCTAAAATAACCACCAATAGAATAACTATTAATAGCCATTGATAGAATAACCACCATTAGCCATTAATAGAATAGGCACTAATAACCATTAATAAAATAGCCACTAATAGCCACCAATAAAATAACCATTAATAGCCACCAATAGAATAGCTATCAATAGCCTCAATAAGAGAATACCTAATAGCCACCAATAAAATAACTACCAATAGTCATATATTAAAATTGTTTAAAATTGCCAAAAATAATTTAAGGTGAAATAATTTACAATAAACAAAAATAACTTAAAATGAAATAGCTTACGATATCTTAAAATTGTCAATAATAACATAAGGTAAAATAATTTTCAATAGCCAAAAGTAACCAACAATAGCTTCACATAGTTGAAAATAGTTTTAAATGAAATAGTTTACAATAAATAAAAATAACTTATAATAGCTACAAGTAACCTAAAATGAAATAATTTATAATAGCCAAAAATAGCATAGAATAGCCAAAAATAACTTACAATAACTAAAAATATTCTAAGGTGAAATAGGTTAAAATAACCAAAAGTAACTTAGAATAACCAAAAGTAATGTAGGCCAAAATAGCCAAAAATCATTTAGAATAACCATAAATAGCCATAAATAATGTAGGGTGAAATGATTTAAATTAATGAAAAGTAGCCCTATAATAACTGAAAGTAGCCTAGCATAGGTAATATTATTATATTAGCAAAAATCTTATCCATTTATTAAACATTTTCGTTTCAAAAGAATAGTCATTAAAATGTTATTGAATAGTGATATTCAAAATGTTTTTTGTTCAAATGATTTTACACTTTCAAAAGGAAATAAATGTAATTATGTACATTATTGAATTTTTTTTTAAAAATGAACTCGAATCATTTCATTTGAACAAAATCTTAATAAAATATGAATTTTCAAAGTTTATGTTTTTGCAATGTTTAAAATGAAATAGAATGTACTGTAACATATTATCATAACAAGTGAAGTGGCTTGATGATAAAAGTGTGTGCCTTCAATCTAAAGGTCAAAGGATCAAACTTCATATGTGGTGTGTGCATGGTCAACAATGACAAGTTGATTGAATATTCTCTTATGTAGTTAATTCCTTAAAGTGGGTGCCTAGGTTGATTATGTGGTTTAAGCATGACATGTGTCAATAACTCATAGGCTGAAAATCATGAAATTATCAATAATATTATATATTAAATAATTTAAATTTAATTGATTTTCATGTTGCCTAATTACTTAACTAACAAGTGAATGGCTTGGTAAATTTGTATTTCATTTGAAAGTAACCTTGTTTCATTAGGTATTAATGAAATAATTCAGTGTATATAACAACTAGTCCCCATTTATTAAAAGGTTGACTAATTTCACCATGGTAAAAATGTTCAAATTCATTCAAAATCTAGTGAAACCCAAAGTGAATTAGGACGCATTTTGGTGTAATGGTCACATCCATATAATTGGTTAATATCACAACAAACAAAGCCCATAAAAAAAATCTCAAGGTGGCAACTTTTGTATAATAAACAAAGGTTTATGACATAAGAAAACTAGTTAAAGCTTACTTTGAGATTATTATAAAGTATTATATGTTTGTAATTATTTATAATAAATTAAAAATCATCTAAAGTTGGAGTTGGATTTTATAATAAAATTGCAACCTTAATTAATATTGTGCATAGTTGAGTTGTTTGTCTCCCATTTCTAGTGACAAAAGGAACATATGAACTGGTTGTTGCTAAAATGGATGTTGAATTTAGCATTGGTGCACTTGTTTGAACATTTTTATGGTGGAAATAATGTAAATGGGTTTGTACATATCTTGCCCCCATTTTGCATTCATTTTATTCATTCTCCACATATTTTTCAAATTTTTTTTGTCCTCTTGTGCCAACAAAAAGTCTTATGTTTTTGCATCTCTTGTCAAAATAATCAAGCATATGACATTTTAAATTGACAAAATCATATTCATGCCCACCATAACCACCATATGAATAACAAAGACCTCCAATCATGTTTATAATACTTTGGTAAGATTGTTATGCCTTCTTCATTCAATTGGACAAGCCTTACATAATCAACATGTCCACCTTTATGAAGTTTTTTTTTTGCACACATCCTAAGTACCAAATCAATTTCTTACCTTCTTCCATGATAATACCAACCTCATCAAACAAACCCACATTTTCAACTTCATTGTTTTCTCATGTAAAGAAACTTCTTAAACATGTTTTATATTGCACTCACCTTAACCTATCTAGTGGCAATTTAGAATGTGGATGGGCATTAAACTCTATTATGAAATCCATTTTGAAAATTGAACCCTTTCCTAACACATCAATAGTTAGAAATAAGTAGTTTTTGCAATACTAGATCTGAAATACATCCCATCATTTCAATTTGTTGCTCAATGACCAAAACAAAAGTCCTTATTAATACATCAATTTCATTAACAAAAGTATCCTCATCTCTTGAAGCAAATTCGTGATTTGCATAATTCAAAAGCTCAACATTTACAATTTCAATACCATCATCATTGACTTCTATGACACAATAATCTATGATGTTCAATGAATATGTTAATGATGAAGGCCAAGGAATTTCCCACCTTCCACGAGATAAAAACACATCTTTCATCTTAACATCGAAAGCCCTATTTTGAACCTCCTTAAACAAACCAACCAAGTTTGTTGTAGAGCCTCATTGAAACTGAATCATAATAAAAAAACATGTTAGCAGAATAACAAGATGGATTACCTTCCTACTCAAAAGAATTTCATCGTCTTGATTCCACAAACAATGAACCATCTTCTTCAAATCTATTTGTTCAATCCATCCTATGTGTGAAGTATGTTCAATGACCTCCTTGATACAAAAATGGTTTTTTTTCTTCACATGTTGCCCCAAAAAAATAAATCTTCACAATAATTTGAACCAACTTTATGTAAAGCAATGGGCAAATTAGGAAATAACTCACTCATCATCATAATGTGTAACACATTTAATGATAAGAAATTAAGCAATCAATTATCTTGCAAATTGTATCCATGTCGGACATTATGAATATATTCAGTTCCAAAATAGATCATCTAGACCACAAAAGATGACAATTCCATTCATTTTAATTCAAGCTTTTGACCATAAAAAACTTCCAAAAATGCCCAAATAACTTCAAGATGTAAAATTGTACTTTGATGTGTTCTTGAAACTTCTTTCCTTCATAAATTATACCTCATGTCAATTGCTTCAAGACATTTCCGTACTTTAGGAAAAGAAATGTGTTGTACAAATGGGAAATTTTATTTTATCCTTAACATTAATATCTTCTTCTAGCAACCCATGTCAATCTTTGTTGAATTTTTCAAAAACTAACAATAGATGATTTTTTGTTTACATGTATTTACCCCAAAACACCACTTTTATTGTTGAAAGTAGAAGGTTATCAAGTTTTTTACCTACATGCAAAAGGTCTTGCATCATTATTACTAAAGCAGTGTTCACCATTTCTACACACATTAAGAACCTTTGAATTTTTAGGTTGTATGTCCCCTTGCAAATGTTATCTAATGTCAACTTCTATCCCTTATTATTTCCATTCAAAGCATGGCCTTGTAAAGGGCCTACATCTTTTCCAAATAACTTTTTGTAAGACTTTTGTATAAAGTCCCATTAGTTTTTAACTTGCAAGTGACCAAATTGGTTGAAAGTACCCAACAAACCATATATCAATCTAGGCATCCTTGCCATAAGAGGGTTAGCTACAAGTACATGACCCATCTTGTAAAGTTTCAAAAGCATCTTTGATGTTAGGCCATGTGGATGATGATGTAGTGATGAATTGGATGTTTAGCTGAAATCTTGAATTCACAAAAACCATCAATTTTATCCAACCTCCTATTCCATGTGGCAAGTTCAATGCATTTGGTTTCATTCTTTGCACATGCAAAAGGCATGGGCATTAAAAATTGAATACATGTAACAAAATGTAAATTCATTGATACCCAAAATGTAAATAGACTTAATTGTATTTAAGACTAGCTTACCAAAATTTTGTTAATGAAGTTGTGTGTTGATGAGCCTCCAAAATCCTACAAAACCTCAAACAACTTGATTGTACTCGCATGATATTGTTTCCCATTACCTTTTTCATCATATCTATGGACTAATCGAACATTAGAAACAACACCCAAAATAAAATTCAATAAAACAAAATGTTCTTCAACAACTTTTACATTTGAAGCTCTTTTACGTAATTCAACATTTTTTTGGAAATGACCCTTCAACCAAAGCAAATTGAAGTTTTACTAAAAAATAGTCTTAAAATTTTTGTAACCCTTGTTAATGTAACATTCAATAAAAAAAAACTTGATCATTCCTTGCATGGCATGTCCTTTCCCATTCTCTACAAGATTCCACAAGTTCATTTCTTTGAAGCATGTGAGTCCCATCAACTACCTTGTTCACATTTTTGTTCACCTTTTGGCACTTTCATGCCATTTAGTCAACTAGCCCTTCTTTTTTAATTTGGAAAGTTAAGAATCAAGGAACATTTGTTACAAAATATCGCAACACATTCAAAATGATAAAATGTATTCTGAATTTGAATTGTTTCATTTTTTGAACTTAATATAGTATGTTAAAAATTAAGTTCAACATATTATCCTTTACCAATCATTTGATCATCCAACAAAAGGTGAACATCATTCAAATCAACTCCTATATTAATGAAATAGTTCTAAATTAAAATCCATAACAAACATTTTGTGCACTATAGGAAAGTAATTCCTTGTAAAGAATATCAACAAATTTGAGCAATGGAGGATCTTCAATTTTACTTACAAGAACCCCTTTTGTAAAAGAGTTTTGAATTGACATTTGATTGCCAACAATTCCACTTGCTTCCCTATTTTTTTTGGCCAAAACATGTGCTACACCTTTCACATGTTGCCCAATACTATTCAATACCCCAAATGTGCCATTGAGGCTACAAAATGTGCACTTCCAAAAACTTGTGTCTGCCATATTGGCACCTAAAATACATAACTTTCAAAATCGAAATATGAAGACATGATGTGAATGTAACAAAACAAGAAAAACCATATGAAAAGAAAAAATTGTATTTATGAAACAATTAATGAATTTACCTTCTGCAACATATTTGAAGACCTAATCTTCTCTTCATTTCATGGTTGCTTCTAGCTTCTTTTGTTCTTTTTGAACCTCCTTTTCTACTTTGATTTCCTTGTTCAAATATTCCTTTAGATTCTTTTCATGAACATTATCAAGTCCATTGGTTTTTGGGGACAAGTGTGTTTTCCAATTTAAGAGGTTAAATAATGGATTGATACTTCTCTTTACCCCACATGGTGTACAATACGTCACCTATTCCCCCATGATTTTTTTGTCTTAGCTAATTTGTGGATAGTATCGACCTTGCACTACAAATCTCCAAAATGAAGCTTCCTCACATGCTTTCCAATTTTTTATCAACATGTTAATATTTCTTTATCACATCAAGCCTTCAAAATAAAGGATACCAAATCATCTTGAATTTTTGGAACTTCCAAAACATCATGCTTTGGAAATTCAAGTTTCACATTTTTCAATCCATCATGTTCAAACCTCCAGCATGAGAAATCAAATCCTCAAGACCTTGGCCTTGCTTATGGAGCTCTAAAGGTGAGGCCCTATGATCAAATCAATGGGTGCAATGATACTCGTTGTTTGAAAGCACATAACAGAAACAACAATTACTAATTATTTCTTGTGGAAGTTTTGGTGATACAAACAACAAATGCATATTTTGTTAGTCACTTGTAAACCCAAATAACTTTGGCACCCACTATACTTGCCATCGCGTTTCTTTTGATATGGTCCAAATTTGGAATATCATTTTCTAACCTCACATGAAAATGTTTATGGTAGTCACAACATCCACATAAAAATGGATCATTTGATGAAAGTTCAAGATTTTGACAACCATAATCATCACCCATTACCAATTTTTGCACTTGCCCCATTCCATTTGAATAAAATAAGGAAACCCACTAGAATGAAGCTCCCACATTCTTGTTGATGAGTAATGATTATTCAAATGTGTTTGAAATTTGAACAAGTTAGAATTTCAACAATATCAAGTCAAAATGCATAAAAGTTGTGGTCCAACTTTATTGAAAAAAGGACCTCAATCTTCTTTTTAAAATCTTCTATTTGGTAATTAAAAAATAATAATCGCATGTATGTTCCATGGGATATAAGGAGAAAACAAAAAAATCAAAAGACAAAAAGGTATAAGAAAAAATAACAAACCCAACAAAAAATGGGGTACAAGAAAATAAATAACAAAACCAAAAAACAAAGGGGTATTAAGAAAAAATAGTAAACCCATAAGACAATGAGGCATAAGAAAAAAATAGCAAAACCAAAAGGAAAATTCGGGTATTAGAAAAAAACAACAAACCAAAAAGGGCAAAAAACAAATAGGTATAAGAAAATAAGAATAAAAAACAAAGCTAGAAAATAAAATGCACATACTAATTGTTTTCACAAAATTATTGCTTATGCTTCTACTCAAGTTAACGTCTCAACACATTATTGCAAGCTTGTGTTTAGAATTGCCCAATCTAGTGTCCTCACACACTTTGCTTACATTTTCTTGCCTTAAACCCAAAAGCAAACAAAACATGAAAAACCTAACACAACAACACACAAGGAATCAAACAACTAATAACACATGAATATGTCCTATATATGGCATGACAAAAACATTCAAAAGACAAAGAGGTTTAAGGAAAAAAATAACAAACCTCATTTAAAACAATGGGTTATAAAAAAAAAATAGCAAAACAAAAAAACAAAGGGGTATAAGTGAAAAACAACAAAATTTTAAAACAAAGGGTATAAGAAAAACACAACAAACCCAAAGAAAATGAGGTATAAAAATAGCAAAATAGCAAAACCTAAAGACAAATATATGTATCTATATAACAAGTGTTCACTTTCAAATGTCTTAAATCAAAACCTAACCCTAAAATTTTATCAAATGGATTAATTTTGGTTTTGAATTCTTTGACATTCATATGAATGAACAAGCAAAAACTTGTCATGGTTGCCATGGTTTCAAATGGAAAAACATAAACATTTCAAATATTTTGATTGGTCTTGTTTATGGTCTTGTGCCCTTTTTGGCTTATTGGATTGTGATTGCACCCAAATGGTAGACTTCAAAAACACCATCATTCTTCCTTGTAGTATGTGTTAAATAACTTGCTAAAAAATTATAGATTAAAGAATAGCACCATTCTTAGCACATTTGTGTGGTAGCGTTTGGTTTAAAGATGGTTCATTCGTCAATAACAAGGCTAAGTTGTACATGCCACAAACAACAGTGTGTTGCATGAGGCATTTAACATTTTTTTAATTGTACCTTGAAACATGGTTTACTAACATGTGTTTTATTTTATTGATAACCTCATTGCATGAAATCAAAACAAGATGCAACAACAATCATTGTTAGACAAATGTCAAACCCAAAGATAGTGGAAAGTGATTTCAATTCATTTTTTAACCATTCAAAGCTAGTAGAAACCTCAAAGCACAATGGGCATTTGAATGGAAAAAAAAGGTTGATAGATACATGCTAAGGGAAATGCAAAAGTTTGATGCGTCTAATGTTCCATAGGTTGAGCAAATGAAATGGGGTTGGCACATATTTTATTGTTTGTTGCAACCATTGTTGCATAAGGATTCATGGCTCCCCCTTTCCTTTGGGCACATATCGAGGGAGCAAACACATGGGATGCCTTCAAAAACATGTAGAATTGTAATGTAATGGACCCTATGCCTTGACCTATAAGGTATTTGAAGGTGTATGCATTTTTTGAAAGTCATGAAATTACCATTGGTCCACTTGCTTTTGGAGCTACCCAAAAGAACCCAATGGGCCCAATGGGGAGAAGTCTATGCCATGATGCAACAAGAGGGCCAAATCATAATTATAAGGGGCTTAAACAAGTGGTGCCTTCAAAGGATGGAAAAGCTAAGCAATAGATGGATGAATTTAATAGACTAATAAACCCCATTGAAGAATGGTAGCTTGAGGTTTGTAATTAGTTACAAATGGTTTCAGTGTGAATTGTCCATGAATTTGCACTCATTAATAGAAAAGACTTCATTTCACCATGGCAGTAATAATCCCAAAGCATAACATTTTTAGCCATGGAAACCACACTGTCCTAATGGTTGAAAATAAACAAAAAGCTTGATGTAAGTGGGCTCTTTACAATAACAAATTAATTTTTATTGTAGGTAGTGTTTTCAACCATGATGTTGTATCTACATTGAAACCTTAGATGTCCATGTGCACATGAAAATGTTCACATGTCTTTGAAGTCCAAGCTTCACGTATTCCATATTGTTTATTGAATGTCATGTACAATTCATTATATAGGAATCTTACATCAAAATAGAACATGTGCACATTATATGAAGGTGGACATGTACAAAAGATATCACATGAAGCCCATTGTTAAAAACATTTCAATGTGATTGAATGGTCATTTGATCAACAAATAAATTTATGTGAGAATCAATCGGTGGGAAATTCAAGGTGGAAATGAGTTGGAAAGGTGCCAAGTGCAAATGATTCACCAAATATGGTGGTACTTGAGGTTGGTGAAGGCATTCATTTTGAAATAGGCAACTTGGAGGCTCCCATGTCAATTTCCATTTCAAACTATGTAATGACCATGTATTACGTAATCTTAGCCACAAAGGTGTAGGTGAAGGGGTTGGAAGTGAGTTTTTTGTCCATTGTTTCAACTATTGGAAAGTACAAATTCTAACATTCAATTTGTAGCCCCTTCAAACTACCCCCCAAAATACAAACACAAGGTTGTGACAACAAACCAAACCAAGGTTGTGTCATCCTCAAAGTCTAAGCATTTGAATTTTGGTAAAAAATATGGATTTCTTTATAAACATCACAAAGTATTTGTCAAAATCCACTACCACACCCAAAGAAAACCTATGCACCTAGTTTATAGGCCTACCATCTTGGCCAAGGAGTTAAGGTAGGGGTACTTAGATTTATTTGCTTCCACCATCCCCATGCATGAAGATATATATTGTTGGAAAAATCTTAGTGTGACTTTTGTTTTCAAAGACTTTTAACATGGCAATTTATTAATGCACGACATGTATCAATTTTTGCAAATGACAATTCATTGTCGTAACATTTAATTTTGTTTGTGCCATAAATACATAAATGTCACATTTAGGTAAACTTAACCATTTATCATTATTCATATGATAATATCATAATATATTCCTAAACACAAATAAAAACACAAAATTGATGACTTAACTATTATCATGAAGAAAGGGATGTTTGGTAGAAACTAAATAAAGACAATGAAAACACATCTAGGAAGAGATTGCCTTTGAGAAAGTAATCTTGATTTTAGCCTAAAAATTTAAAAGGATTTTTTTAATTGTTTATAAAAACTAAAATAAACATAAAGCAGCTAAAAGGTGTAGTACCCTAAACCTTAAACTTTAAAACCCTAAACCTTCCAATCCCTGGATAACACTTTAGTGAAACAAAACTTCATCTTGGGTTACTTTCACCTTTGTAGTTATTGCATTCATGTTTATAGCCATTGCATTGCACTTGTTGCCTTCATACAACAATCGTCATCCTACTACAATCGCCTTCCAACAATTACTTTTTAGAATAAAAAAATGAAAAAAACTAATCAAGTAGTTAAAGCTTTACCTTATTTTACATCAAACTAATATTAAATACTTCCTTTTGCATCCAAGAAATCTAGGCAAAATACAAAAGAAAAGATATCAACCAAAATCCATTATTTTTTTCTTCACACAAGTACAACTTTCTTCTCCTAATTCACAAACACAATTTTTAAAATTCACACACATAAAATGATTGTCACCAAAAAGGAAGGGATCAAACAACAACATGACCCCTCTGTCGAACCCACTCAAATAGGATGTGAATGGGTGTCCGCCTATCAAACTAGCAACATGACAATGGCACAAATCTGAGTCCAAAGCCTTTGTCCTTTGGATCTACTGCACCCCAATGAATGGCACAACTCACTAGTGCAAACTCCTCTTACTCTGAACTTCCACAGATTTTACTTTTACTTAGACAAATCAACAAGACAAAATCTTAGAGATCAAATTCATTAGCTCGAAATTTACAGAGTTCCTCGACAGCACAAGCTTTCTTCACTCCAGAGTGTTCATAAAAAATCTATCAACCCTACTTAGCTAAGTTACTGGCGTAGCGGAAAGTTACAACAACTCGGCCAAGTACTCAAAAACAGACATATGGATCGATATGCCTATGCATTCCTAAGCTCATCCAACATCTTCAGCTCTACCCTTCCAACTTCAACGCAAAATCTCAGAAAAATCTCATCTCTAACACAACCTCAGCCTCCTACTATACTCTGATCTCCTCTCTCTGAATAATGTTCATCAAGAATCAAAAGCAATTTCTGAACTCTAACGCTCTCCTCCTCCGATCCGACCTCTCGGTCTATCTCCTCCTGCATTCCTGAGTTCATCCGACATTTTCAAAATCAGAGCTTCCTTTGCTCCGTCCTTCCTTACTTTTTCCGCCGTCATCTCCTCAACAACACATCAATGCGGCGCCATCCCCCTTCATCATTCGCGCCGCCTTTCTCCTACACTCCCCATCCCACTCAGCCAGAGAGCAACACTTCCCATGCATCCCATGCACGATCAGTACTAACCACCTTCCAAAATGATAAAATCCGCCGCCCTCATCAATGAAGGTGACGGCTGGATTAATTCTAGAACCCTGATCA